>ENA-OQER01000485-OQER01000485.1-human-gut-metagenome-genome-assembly--contig:-NODE-485-length-21543-cov-7.035161_pt1 | contig 21543 bp, 28 predicted proteins | sample MGYA00242797_ERZ504639 | MGnify/ENA primary metagenome ERZ504639 (study PRJEB26092, sample SAMD00036306) | human gut metagenome | host: Homo sapiens | study: EMG produced TPA metagenomics assembly of...
TTATATGATAATAGTCGCTTTTTTTATGCTTTCTTCCACCGCCTGTTCTAGCGACGAAGAAACAGAAAAATCAGAGGTTTTTGATTACAAAACCACATTTTTAGCCCACGAATGGCAGATTTCAGCCTTTATCAGCGTGTTGGAAGTATCTTTATCGACGTAAAAGAGGCTCCTTTGTTCTGCCGTTTCACCTCAGATGCGATTTCTTTCTCCGAAACGAAGGAAGTGAACCACTTTGACGATGGCGGTAAAATAACCCAAACTACCACCGAAAACGTTGCTTGCGGTCACTACACCTATTTAATAAAGGAGAACAAAATACAGATAGATAATCAGATATTCACCATTACGGCCAACAACGGGACCCTCGTTCTGCAGAATGAGGACTGGAAGCTTGTGCTCGTAGAAAAATAAACATATTATGGCTAAGAAACAAGATACAATCAGCATTGGTTTTGAAGAGAAAATATGGAAGGCTGCCGATATTCTGAGAGGCAACCTCAGCGCTTCGCAATACGAGGGCGTGGTGCTCGGACTCATTTTTCTGAAATACATCAGCGACCGCTTCGAACAGAAGTTCCAGGAGCTGCAGGGCGACGAATACGCGACCCGGAAGATAAGGACGAATACACTGCGAGAACATCTTCTTCGTGCCTGCTGAAGCCCGATGGAGCAAGATTAGTGCTGCTGCCCACACCCCGGAAATAGGCGTGGTGATAGATGAAGCACTTACCGCCATTGAGCGTGAGAACGAAAGACTGAAGGGCATTCTGCCTAAGATTTCGCCCGTCCGGAGCTAGATAAGCGTCGTCTGGGTGATGTGGTAGATCTCTTTACGAACATAGAAATGCACGATGCTGGCGAGGAGAAAGACCTGCTGGGCAGAACCTACGAATACTGTCTGCAGCAGTTTGCCAGCCTGGAGGGCAAGAATGGTGGCGAGTTCTATACGCTTCCTGCATTGTCCGCACGCTGGTAGAGATTCTGGAGCCTTACGAGGGCAGAGTTTATGACCCTTGCTGCGGAAGCGGCGGTATGTTTGTGCAGAGCGCCAAGTTTATAGAGCGCCACAAGGGAAACCTGCGCAAAATCAGTATCTACGGTCAGGAGGCAAACCCTGATACGTGGAAGATGGCGCACATGAACCTTGCCATCCGTGGCTTGGATGCGAATCTGGGCAATGTCTTTGCCGACACATTCTATGATGACCAGCACCCTACGCTGAAGGCAGATTACATTCTTGCCAATCCTCCTTTCAACCTCAGCGACTGGGGGCAGAGTGCGCTTCAGGAAGATGTGCGCTGGCAGTATGGTTTGCCACCAGCTGGCAACGCCAACTTTGCGTGGATGCAGCATATGATTCACCATCTGGCTCCAAACGGGAAGATTGGTTTGGTGCTGGCGAATGGTGCGCTTTCGAGTCAGAGTGGCGGCGAGGGACAGATTCGCCAAGCCATCATCGAAGCCGACCTGGTAGAGGGAATCGTGGCTTTGCCTTCGCAGTTGTTCTACAGTACGGGTATTCCTGTAAGTCTTTGGTTTATCAGCCGCAACAAGGCGCAGAAGGGCAAGACCGTGTTTATCGACGCCCGCAATCTGGGCACGATGGTAACCCGCAAGCTTCGTGAGCTGATGCCTGATACGGATATTAAGAAAATCTCTGACACCTTCCATGCGTTCCAGCAGGGAACCCTGGAGGATGAAAAAGGTTTCTGTGCCGTATGCACCACCGAGCAGATTGCTGCTCAGGACTTCATCCTGACTCCTGGCAGATACGTAGGAATCGCTGAAGACGAAGGCGACGGAGTGCCTTTCGAGGAGAAAATGACGAATCTCACCGGAGAGCTGAAGCAGCTGTTTGAGGAAAGCAAGAAGCAGGAAGAGGAAATCAGATTGCAGTTGAAGAAAATTGGATGGGAGGTGTAAGAGTATGGAGTTTTTAAATGAATATTCTGGGCTTTTCTCTTTGTTGGCGGTAGTGGCGTCTGTGGTTGCTATAGTTGTTTCGGTTGTGATTTTCAACAAACAGAAGAAAGAGCAAGAGAAATACTACTACAAGCAGAAACAAGATCAAGAATACTTCTATCTGAAGCAGCAACAAGATCATCTTCAAGACTTGCAGGATGAGTATGAGGCTATAGAAAGCAACTCTAGGTTTCCGATGAGTCTTGCTGAAAGGGAGTATTATGGGCGAAAAAAATATTTAGAAAAGAAACTGAGGAGGGAATAGGATGGAGTGGAAAGAAGTAAGATTAGGGGATGTGTGCAACATTATTACTGGTTTTCCCTTCCCTGGAAAGAAATATTCCAAAGAAGGAATTCGAGTTGTTCGTGGAGATAATGTGACAATAGGTAATCTTCGATGGGATACGGAAAAAGATAAGCGTTGGAATGAACCATTCGATAAAACTGAGTATTATTCCTTACAAGCTAATGATATAGTTATAGGAATGGATGGCTCAAGAGTGGGGAAAAATAAAGCAAGAATCAAAGAGGAAGATTTACCATTATTACTTGCGCAACGAGTTGCATGTGTTAGACATAACGAACTTGCAGAACAGGATTATTTGTATTATAACATTTTTAGTAAAAAATTTATTGATTATGTTAATTCTATACATACAGGTTCTGCGATTCCTCATATCTCACAAAAACAAATTGAGGATTATAAGATTCTCTTACCGAATCTTGAAACACAGCGCCGCATTGCTTCCATCCTTTCTTCTCTCGACCGGAAGATAGAGTTGAACAACAAGATCAATGCTGATTTGGAGGAGATGGCGCAGGCTATTTTCAAGAATTGGTTCGTTGACTTTGAGCCTTTCAAGGATGGTAAGTTCGTGGATAGTGAATTGGGAATGATTCCGGAAGGATGGAAAGTAGGAACTCTAGGAGATATTACGAAGAATAAATCTGCAAAAGTAAAGGAAAGAAACGATGTAAAGGTTCTCTCGCCGGTAACAACTGGTGAACTTGTATTGTCGGAAGAATACTTTACCAAGCAGGTTTTTAGTTCAAGCATAGCTAAATATAAGATAGTAAACAAAGGAGATTTCGCATACAATCCTGCACGAGTTAATATCGGTTCGCTAGGAAGAAACGAATTTGATTTTGACGGATGTGTAAGTCCTGTTTATGTGGTTTTTTCTGTACTAGATGGCTATGAGAATTACTTCGATTTGTTTAGAAAGACAGATTTCTTTAAAGATTCTGTCGCTTCTTTAGCTATTGGAGGTGTAAGGCAATCGCTCAGTTATGATGACTTGAGTTCGATTGAAGTTATCATTCCTAGCGAAAATGCCGTTGAGGAGTTTAATAATCTCTACAATCAGATGAAGAAAACTATCAAAGCGAATAAGCTAGAATCCTCCCGCCTCTCCTCTCTCCGCGACACCCTTCTCCCTCGCTTAATGTCAGGCGAGCTGGAAGTCCCGGAATAAGAAGAGCAACGAAAGAAAATAACGAGAAAGAAAATATAAAATATTAACATTATGGCAGACGACAAGAAATTCACCGAAGACGCATACGAGCAAACGCTCATTGCCCTGTTCCGCGACGAACTCGGCTATGCGTACGAATGTGGCTACGAGGTGGAGCGTAACTATAAGGAGCCCTTCTATCGTGCCGATTTGGTCGCCTCGATGCGACGGCTTAATCCTCAACTGCCAGCCGATGCAATGGATGAAGGAATCAAGCAAATCACCAACATCAGCATCGGTACTTTAGAACAGAACAACGAGCAGTTTACACTCTGGATGCAAAACGGTTTGGAGGTGGGATTCCTGCAGAATGGCGAAGAACGAACAGCCCTGATGAGGCTCATCGACTTCGACCATCCCGAAAGAAACCTCTTCAAGGTGGTGAACCAGTGGCGAGTAGAAGAGTATAAGAACAAGCGCTGCGACATGGTGGTGATGGTCAACGGATTGCCCCTCGTGGTGGTGGAGCTGAAAAGCGCCATTTCCGAAGATGCAACCATCGACGACGCCTACAAACAGATCAGAAACTATCAGCAGGACGTTCCAAGCCTCTTCAGCTACAACGCCTTCAACGTAATCAGCGACATGAGCGAGACTCGTGCCGGAACCATCACCGCCAAGCTGGAACGCTACATGGAATGGAAGACCGTGGACGGCTCATACGAGTCAACCCTCTTTGCCGACTACCGCACCTTCTTCCTCGGCATGTTCCAGCAGCAGCGACTGCTCGACATCCTGCAGAACTTCATCTGCTTCGACAAGAACCAGGCAAATACGCCAAGATTCTTACCGCCTACCATCAGTACTACGCCGTGGGCAAAGCCCTGCAGCGCACCCGTACCGCCGTGGAAGGCAACGGAAAAATCGGCGTGTTCTGGCACACGCAGGGTTCGGGCAAGAGCCTCTCCATGGTGTTCTACGCCCATCAGCTGGTGCAACGGTTGCCCGAAGTAACCATCGTGGTGGTAACCGACCGCAAGGACCTCGACAACCAGCTCTTCGGTCAGTTCTGCCGCTGCCAGGACTTCCTTCGTCAGGAACCACAGAACGCCCAGAGCCGTGAAGACCTGGGCAATCTGCTCCGTAACCGAAAGAGTGGGGGAATCATCTTCACCACCATTCAGAAGTTTGAAGAAGGCGATTCGGCACTCTCTACCCGCCGCAACATCATCGTGATGACCGATGAGGCGCACCGCTCGCAATACGGCGAAGAGCACTGGGACAACAAGAGCCTGACGATGAAGAAGGGATTCAGCCAGAAGATGAGAGAAGCCCTGCCAGGCGCCTCATTTATCGGCTTCACCGGAACGCCTATCAGCGACCGCGACAGAGACACGGAGGAAGTGTTCGGCAACTACATCGACGTTTACGACATGAGTCAGGCGGTAGATGATGGAGCCACCCGTCCGGTCTATTACGAGAGCCGTGTGGTGAACCTGAACCTCGACGAAGACACGATGAAGCTGCTGAACGATGAGTTCGACAACCTTGCCGATGAGGGTGCCACCGAGGAGCAGATCAGGCAGGCGAAGCAGGAGCATAGCGACTGGAAGTGCTTCTGGGCGAAGACGCCACCATCGACACGCTGGTAAGGGATATCATCCAGCACTACGAGCAGAACCGTGCGCAGGAACTCACCGGCAAGGCAATGATCGTTGCGCTGACCCGAAGCATCGCCATCAAAATCTACCGCAAGATGCTGGAGCTTCGCCCCGGGTGGACGGAAAAAGTTAAGGTGGTGATGAGCGGTTCGAACCAAGACCCCGAAGACTGGCAGCCGATTATCGGCAACGAAGCTACAAGAAGGAACTGGCAAGAAAATTCAAGGACAACGACGATGAGATGAAAATCGCCATCGTAAGAGACATGTGGCTCACGGGCTTCGATGTTCCGTCGCTCGCCACCATGTACGTATATAAGCCGATGAGCGGTCATAACCTGATGCAGGCTATAGCCCGTGTAAACCGAGTGTTCCCGGGCAAGGAAGGCGGACTGATAGTGGATTACGTAGGCATTGCGCAGGCACTGAAGAGTGCCATGCAGCAGTACACCAACCGTGACCGCCGCCGCTTTGGAGACCCCGACATCGCCAAGACCGCCCTGGTGAAATGGAAGGAAGAGATGGAAATCTGCCGAGACCAGCTTCATGGTTTCGACTATTCCGGCTTCTTCGAACAGGACAACTCGAAGCGGGCACTCGCCATTACGAGCGGAGCCAACTTCCTGAGTTCTCCAGCCATGGTTCAGCGCAAGAAGAATTTCATGGAGCACAGCAATCTGCTTCACAACGCCACCACGCTCTGCCGTTCGCTCTTGGATGAGCAGCAGAAGGCAGAGGTGTGCTATATGGATGCGCTGCGCGTGATGATGCTCAAACTCTCGCAGAAGGGCAAAATCAGCCGCCATGAAATCAACGAGCGCATCGGTGAGCTGCTCCGCCAGAGCGTGAAGACCGATGGAGTCATCAATCTCTTCGGCGACCGCCAGATAGAGTTCTCGCTCTTCGACGACACCTTCATCCAGGAGGTGAAGAACATGAAGGAGCGCAACCTGGCGGTGGAACTGCTCACCAAACTGATGAAAGAGAAAATCAAGCAGCAGCAGAAGACCAACGTGGTTCAGAGCGACCTCTTCTCCGACATGCTCAGCCAGAGTCTCTCCAACTATCTGAAGGGCTTGCTCACCAACGAGGAAGTGATAGAGGAGCTGTTGAAGATGGCTCAGCAGATGAAGCAGGCAGAGGCAGAGGGCAACGACCTGGGACTTTCGCCCGAGGAGAAGGCATTCTATGATGCGCTCTCCACGCCCGAAGGAGTGCGGCAGGCTTACTCCGACGAGGAGTTTGTGGCGCTGACCCGGGAACTGACGGAAGTACTGCACCGCAACCGCACCATCGACTGGAACCGGAAGGAATCGGCGAGGGCGAAGATGCGAGTGATGGTGAAGCGGCTGCTCAAAAAGTATAAGTATCCACCAGAGGGTGCAGAAAAGGCGCTGGAAACCGTGATGCGCCAATGCGACCACTGGGCGGATGATGAAGAAAACGTAGTATAAACCCTTTAAAATTTGAAGTAAGAAACAGAAAGTAAACAAGAGAAAATAACATATAGATATTGACGCTGATTATCTGACACTTCTACGGTATTCAGAACCTGCAAAATTCAGAATTTTCGGTAAGAAGATGGTGACAGCAAGGCGTCCACTCCTCTACGGCGTGGGCAGTACTTGTTTGTGCCTTACCGAAGGTTCTTGCAGGTACCTGAATACCGGTACTTACAGGGAACCCCACGCCGCTTATTTAAACAATATAACAATTCAAACCTAGAAAAGTAATATGCAGACAGAGGAAATACCCAATACTGATAATAACTACAATTCTCTTCTGAAGATTTCATCAGAAGAAGATCTTTTTGTGGAAGATGAAGTAACAGGAGTCAAGAAATACACTCCAGTAACAACTACTGATGTGGGTCAGTTTAAGAGAGAGGCAGAACATTTGTATAAGGAGATTCAGCATGCTAAAGATGAATTTAAATGGAATGCAGGAAAGCATAAAGGTCTTACCTGTTATTTTCATATTTACCAGAACCTTGCCGAGCAGTTGACAGATTTTCTTAAATATATTCATACGCTCCATAAGAAAGTCTACATTTCCATTTACAAGAGCTATGATGATGAATTCATGGGGATTTATACTGATGTTTTAGAGAAGGTGCTCCAGGAAATTCAGACCATCGCCCGGAAGCATTCAGACTATTTGCTCGATAAGGAAGCGGAGTATGGTCAGATTCCCAGTGCTAAGGCTATTTTCGAGCAATGCAAGAAGCTTAAAGTTCCTGCCGGAGACGACTTTCCCCAGTTTGATTCCCATTACAGAAACTTTGTCTCTATTGGTTGAAGATGGCTTTGGCTGAAACCATCTCCACAGTTACCGCTATTTGTGCTGATTTCCTAGCCTTATACAGAACTCGCCTTTTCCGCACCGACCATGAGGCTGTGATTATTTACCATTATATCAAGCGAATTTTCGACGAGGGCACGCTACCTGACCATCTGAAACGAGAGGTAAAGGTAAAGAAACGTCATCTGAGAGAGAGAAGAATAGATATTACCACTTTGAGTTTGCAGAAAGTAATGAATGATATTGAAGGGAAATACAACAATTATACGCTTTGTTCTGACTGGTTTGAGCGAGAGGAGGATGAGGAAGAAGAACTCGTCCGTACGCTAGTCAGGGAGCAGGCTTCGCCCGAGGATTTTGAAACGCTGTTCAAGTATCAGGGTGAGCATAAAATGTGGGAGGCTGAAATAGCAGCTGATGATTTTGAGCGTAACAGCGATTCTTTCTTTGTGAACTGGTAGATCCTTACAAGTTAGAAAACATGCTGAAGTTCTGGCTCAAGGGCAACATCACCAAGCAGCAGGACTGGTACATAGTGTGGTGTCTGATGAAATATACTTTCCATATAGTGAAGGGTGATCAGGACAAATCAGCCTTCGCCTCCCGAATGAACCTGATGTTTCCCGAAGTAGAAAAGAAGTGTGTGGTAGACTCGTTCCGCAAGCAGGAAACCCAAAAGAACCACAACCACCACTTTTCGGAGTGGCTTGCAGAATCTGATAAAGATTATTCCAAAGCTCACGAGCTTTATGATAAGCTGAAGAAGGAGGAGGAATATAAGAGGATAGTTTGAGGAGGAAGAGTTGGGAAGGTGCGATGGGAGGGCAGCTTCCCCTTTCTCTCTACATCTCTCTTTTCTTTCTTTTGAAAGAAATTCTAGAATTTCTTGGCAGTTTCAATAAAAAAGTTTATCTTTGCGGCAGATTTACAGAATCTAAATTGATAATTTATGGGTAGATACATCAACCCCTATGGATTTATGTTTTGAAGTATATGGAAGTATTGGAAAGATTGCCTTTTACGGCACAGAAGAAGATATTCGATCATCTTGCTAAATTGGCGGATGTTCGTTGCCTGAGTAGTGAGGAGCAGGAAAAATACGATGAAAGTATTAAGGCTGTTGATGATTACTACTCAGGCCTTTATGGCTCGTATGTTGAAGGCGAGGAAAAGGGAATTGCTAAAGGTCGTGCAGAAGGTGAATTGTCTAAAGGTTTGACTGTAGCGCGCAACTTGTTGGCTATGGGAATGTCTTGGTCTCAAATCATGCAGATAACAGGATTGACAGAAGAAGAATTGAAGCCGCTGCATTCGTAGTGAATGTTATCAGAAATGCAAGAAAGAATTGGCTGATTTGCAGAAACTTATGTTGGATATGCTGTCAGAGGATTCTAAAATGATAATATCAGAATTAGCAGGAAAAATGGGGATGTCTGCAAGAAAGGTTTCTCGGGAGCTTAAGTCTTTAAGAGAAGATTTTCAGATTCTAAAACATGAAGGTGGTCGCAAGAATGGTTATTGTGTAGTTTGCAACAACTAACCGGCTTGTTTCCGCAAGCAGGAAACCCAGAAGAACCACAACCACCATTTTTCGGAGTGGCTTGAAGGCTCCAATCCCGATTATCATACCGCCCAGGATCTGTATTATAAGCTGGCGAAAAGGGATGGTTATATGAGAAGTATTGGTGTTGATATTGGAAAGTAGAGAGTAAGATTTAGAGATAACTATTGTCCCTGAGTATAAAAACAAGGATAATTCCGGTAATATTCTACGGCTTTTTTGAAAATATTCCGTAGAATATTACCGCTTTTCAAAAAAATATTGCATTTTTGCAGCGACAATGATATTAATATAAATGTGATATGGACAATATAGTTTGTAAAGTGGAAGCACTAGGAGGCACAATCTCTACTACTGATATTCCTCATATAGCAGAGTATAAGCGATTGTTGAGAGCTAAGGAACGTGGCGACTTGATCAAGTTGCGCCAGGGCATTTATGCTGTTCCGGAAGCCCTGCTGAATACAATGATAGATGTGGAGCGGATTGTACCTAAAGGTGTTGTGTGTCTATACAATGCCTGGCTTATCATCAGCTTTCGACAACTATTCCACCAGCTTTTTGCATTGCCATCGCCAATAAAAGGAAAGTAGAGATTCCAGAAACGCTTCCGATAGAATTGTATTATTGGAAGAAGGAGAATCTGGAGTTTGGCATTATGGAAGCAGAAATATCCGGTTTTCATGTTCGCATAACCGACTTGGAACGAAGTGTTTGTGATGCAGTGAAATACAGAAACAAATTGGGGCTGGATGTTTGTGCGGAAGTGATTCGTTCTTATTTGAGAAAGCCCAATCGCAATCTCACTCGTTTGCAGGATTACGCCAAACGCCTCAGAGTATTCAATACATTGAAAAATTATCTTGAAATAGCTATAGAATAAGATGGGAAAGAAAAACTACGGTAAGTCTGTTAAGACCCGCTTGCTCAATCTGATGAATGAGACAGGCTATAAATGTATGTATCTCTTGGCAAGATATTTCAATGAGAGGTTGCTTTACAGAGTATCTGTAAGCCAATATAAGGACAATTATTTCTCGGAGTAGCTTGAAGGCTCCGATCATTGTTTTCTTCAGCAGGAATAGCTGGAAGTTGCTATAGTAATATTAGAAAATGTAGTAATCAGCCGTTACAACTGTATTTTGGGGCGTGGCGCATTAAAGAACTAAGTTTATAAATGTTAAATCTGCATTCCTCCTTCAATTTGTTCTCCTTTATATAGTAATATATCGTTTTTTTATTATTTTTGCAAATCAAAGTTATTTGTATTGCTGTTATTGTAATAGCATCTAATAATCTTAGTTTAACAAGAAATAAAATAAGATGACAGAATATAGTAAATATATAAATGATATTTTGAAACCGAAAATTCGGGAAGAAGCAGTTGTTCTCGATTTATTTGCTGGCTGTGGCGGATTATCTCTTGGGTTTGAGGCAGCTGGTTTTAAAACAATAGGCTTTGAATGGTAAATGAAGCTGTTGCTACATATAATAAAAACTTGCGAGGTGACTGTTATAATCAATTTCTTGAAGTAGGTTATGAATATCCAATGGCCGATAACATTGATATTGTTATTGGAGGTCCGCCTTGCCAGCCATTTAGTAGATTTGGTAATCAAATGGGTATAGAGGATGCCCGAGATGGTTTCCCTGTCTTTATTGATGCGGTTCGTAGATTGCAACCAAAGGTGTTTTTATTTGAGAATGTTGCGAACATATTGGGCAGACACAAGTGGTATCTTGATTTGATAGTAAAGGAGCTACAAAACTTAGGTTATTATGTTGACTACAAAATTTTAAATGCCGTAGATTATGGGGTTCCTCAGAATCGGGAGCGTTTAATATGTGTAGGACATCGTTCTACGTTCAGTTTTCCGGCAAAAGAATTGCGTAAGGCTACTGTAGCTGAGGCTATTGGCGATACAATGTTAAGTCCGGAGCCTGAAAGTAAAATATTGACTCCCCGCCAGGATGAGTATATTGCTGTTTATGAAAAGAAGTCGCATTGCGTAAATCCTCGTGATTTATATCCCAATAAACCAGCACGAACAATTACTTGCAGAAATCTTGCAGGTGCAACGAGTGATATGCAACGAGTTCGATTGGCTGATGGAAGAAGACGCCGATTAACAGATCGGGAAGCGGCAAGATTACAAAGTTTTCCAGACTGGTTTGAATTTGAAGGTACAGAAACCAAAAGATTTAATCAGATAGGAAATGCCGTACCTCCACTGCTAGCTTATAAAATAGCTCTTCAGGTAAAGAAAGCTTATTATGCTAAGCAGCAATCTCCTGAATATGTGTTAAACAGAATGATTCCTGATAGTTTATTTGCAGTATGAAAATAAAAGTACAAGATACAACACCCAAGAATGTAAGACAGCTTGTATTCAAATTATTGGATATTCTGTCTGAAATTGGAATTCCTACAGACAAATCTGACCGCAGGTTGGAAAGAATGGCTAAAGCTTGTCTTGCTGTAGGGAATATCCGTAAGAGTTTTAAAGATGCCATTCAGAAACTGCTAATCAGTTTCTGAAAACGCGTGATATAATAGCTTTTGAAAATAAATATTTAGGTGAGAATATTTCTCCTGGTTCGTATGATAATGTACGAAGACAAGATTTACAATTGCCGTTAGAAGCAGGTATTGTTATTAATTATGCATCAAAAATTGAATTAGCGACAAATAGCCCTATCAGAGGATATGCACTTAGCGCAGCCTTTGTGGAGTTGTTGCAATTCTATTCTACTGATTTGTGGAACGCAAAGTTGGAAGAGTTTAAGGCGGAAATAAAGTCTCTTAAAGAAGAATTAGAGAAGAAACGTGAGCTTCAGAAAATCCCAGTAACCCTGCCTAATGGTAAGTCCTTGGAATTGTCATTTGGGGAGCATAATACCTTGCAAAAGGCGATTATTGAGATTTTTCTCCCTTCATTTGGATTTGGAGCAGAAGTGTTATACGTCGGTGACACGAATAATAAGTTCCTGTATATCGAAGAAGAAAAATTGAAAGAATTGAATTTCTTCACTTTGGAACACGAGGAACTTCCTGATGTTATCGCTTATAGCAAGGAGAAAAATCTGCTTTATCTGATAGAGGCTTATCATAGTACTGGTGAATGGAATGAAATTCGAGTTAGAAAAATTTCAAGAAAGCTTCAGGAATCGGGATGTATTGTGAATACAGTATTCTTTACTGCTTTTGAAAACAAAAATGTCTTTAGAACAAAAGCAAAGGACATTGCATGGGAGACAGAAGTTTGGATTGCTGATAGTCCAGAACACTTGGTTCATTTTAATGGATATAAATTTTTGGAAATTCATAAGTAGCAATTAGTATAGGGTTGGAGTCATATTGCAATAGACTCAACCCTATACTTTTTCCCAAAATGTGAGCAGAAAGTTTCTGTTTGAATGATAGGTTCTCCAACTCAACCTCTTGTATTGGTTGCGATTGGCAATTAATTCTTTCGTAGTAGAATATTTTTTAGCAGTTTCTTTGCAGTGCTCAATATCATTCCACCAGCCAGCTTTTCTTTTGATTCTGCTGAGTTGTTATAGTAGAGAAGAACATGAAGGCTATGAAAGCATTCATGAAAAGTTGCCTATGGAAACCGTCTTTACAAGTAGTTTGGTCACGGGGATTGTATTGGCTATAATAACATGGTTGATTGTTACTTTTTGGGATTGTCTCAAAAGAGCAAAAGAAAAAGATGAGTTAACAACATGGGGGCTTTTTAAGAAGGAAGTATTCTCTAAAAATACTTTGTTGGCATTAACTATTCTGATTGTCGTTTCAGTACTAATTGCTTTTCTTGGAATATTGTTTATAGGCTTGGCTATTTTCTTTTTACCTCTATTGAAGGGAAAATTAAAATGATGCAGAATAAATATTCTGCCATCAATATAACTCCTACCTTCACCATTTTTGCCGCAATGAGGTCTTGTATTTAGATACATTTTATTGCGGAGTATTATACCATCGATCACACGTATAGCGTGTTTGACTCACGTCGTATAGCGATACAACTGGACCGTACTGAAGATAGATAAAAGAAGCCGGATTGTCCTTTAGTATGTAACTACCTAAAGTGACAGTACCATTCTTTGTCTCGTAGGTAGTTGTGAAGTCTATCACGTCACCTATTACAAACTGTACGGTTCCATCGGCATTGAAAATCATTTTTGCTTCATATGTTTTCGTTGTGCCGTTTTTGGTGTCCGTCAACTGAACCTTATTGTACCATGTGCCATGTAAAGCTCCATCGTGGATTGTCTCGTCGGTCTTGTCTTCTGTCATGTTCTTATGGTAGTAAATATAGCAAGACTTTCCATCTGTACCTGTACCAACGATATATGGCTTTGGCTCTGTTATCGTTATTGAGCCAGGTTTGTCAGAACTGATAGTTCCACCAGATGTATCTTTCTCTGTATGTACGTTGCTATATGTACCATGGAAAAACTTGTTAGCATCAAAATTTGGTTGGGTACTCGATGTTATTGCTGCTGTTAGTCGGTTGCCATCTAACTGCCATGTTCCGAAATAAAGGTAAGCTTGGCTTGTCAAACCGCCAGTTGTAACGTTTGCGCTACTTTCGCATACCAATAGGTGGTTCTTGTAGAAAGAATAAGTTTCGTTGCCAATGGTCCACTCTTTACCAGGGAGATATTCACTTGCGGCAATCAAATCATCTTTGTCACCATCATCGTCGCTGCCACCGCAGGCAGTTAGGGATATGGTGGTAAATGCTATCGCCATGAGGGCGATAATTTGGCGTAATGTTTTCTTAGATTTCTTCATTTTCTGATGTTTTTGTTAATATCTAAATATTTGTTTGCAAAGGTATAAATAAACTTCGAGAAAACCACTGTTTTTTGAAGTTTTTTTAGCAAGCAAGGAGTATTTATTTTTTTGTTTGTGATGGTGATGGCTCTATTAGCATTATAATTGTTATCATAATCGTCCCAGAATGCATCATCTTTGCATTTGACGTTCACGTCTTTCTTCCTCTTTCTCGATTTCTTTTCCGGTCTACGTTTAAAAATGTTAAGTTGAAACGTAATAGTACATTTCTCTAAAAAACTAGTTTGATTATCAAAAAATGAATTACCTTTGTAGTGAGCTTTGTAGGGTGGTTTATTAACTGCATCTGGAGCTACAATCGGTTAGGATTATTAATATATTCTATAACATATAATGATGTGATTATGAAGAAACGTGTTATTTTGGCGATTATGACAGTCGCAATGAGTATGAGTATAAGTGCGCAGGTACAATTCTCTAGATTTAAGTATTACGTTGCAAATATTATGGACTTTAGCCATCTCCAGTTGGAAGCGAAGTTTAAGGTAACTGGTGAAAGAAATATAAAGTATTTGCATGTATTTTACTCTCCTCTTAATAGTGTAGGAGATGCTATTGTTGATGAGGACGGTCACAAATATTTTCATATATATTGTACTGGCCCTTTTGAACCAAAGAATAGTTATACAAAACATTTTGATCCTTATTTTTTTGTTGGTAAAAAGCCATCTCCATTTCCTTCCAAGATAGTCATCGATTACATGGGCGGAGGTAGTGATACTATCCAAATTACAAAAGATAATATTAAGAAATATTTTCCATGCCTTAAATGGGTAGATGTTGACTACAATAGAAAATTTTAGTTATATAATTGAATAATTATTTAGATAAAATGAACATGAAGAAATATTTTGCAATATTGTTCCTTTGTCTTTTTGTGGCAACTTTCTGCCAAGCTCAGGCTAAAGTCGAGAAAGCTGAATGTGATACTACTAACTATAATCTCACAATGGTATTATCATGTCCACAATCAAAAGATGTATTATACCGTTCTGCAAAAGAATGGCTTGCTTCTCATATTCCTGGTTTCCAACAGAAATTACAGTATGATGATAAGGAATATGGTACAATAAGTTTAGGAATTCAACATATCTCTCTTCTAAGAAGAATTATCGTCAAAAGACCACAATTGATATGACTGGTACTATTGATTATATGGTTACAATCAATATCAAAGATGGTAGATTCAGAGTAAAGTCTGAAGATGCTATGGCAAATTGGCAAGAATCTTTTATGTTCAATGGCACAAGACAGTATAATGGAAGTAAAAGTCTTGAATTGAAAAACTTTTTAATGTGGACCCGAGATGTAAACGCTGCTAAATTATATTCCGCTGATGTTGGAAAAATTGCTGACGGTATATGGGTGACTGCCCGAGAAATAGAAAATGACGATTTTTAATTTTTAGAAAACTATATCATAAATATACTCAAGTGGTTTAATATTTAGTAAGTTAGGTTTAGCTATTTAATATGGATGACGATAGAAAATTTGAAATTTCTTCAGCAGTCGGCACTACAGTATTCTTTATTTCCTGCATTGGGATAGGTAGTTACGAAGAAGCTGTGCATGAAGGCTATGAAAGCATTCATGAAAAGTTGCCTATGGAAACCGTCTTTACAAGTAGTTTGGTCACGGGGGTTGTATTGGCTATAATAACATGGTTGATTGTTACTTTTGTGGATTGTCTCAAAAGGGCAAAAGAAAAAGATGAGTTAACAACATGGGGGCTTTTTAAGAAGGAAGTATTCTCTAAAAATACTTTGTTGGCATTAACTATTCTGATTGTCGTTTCAGTTCTAGTTGCTTTTCTTGGAATATTGTTTATAGGCTTGGCTATTTTCTTTTTACCTCTATTGAAGGGAAATTTAAATGATGGCAGGATTATTATTCTGCCATCATTATATTTGTAATTACAAGTGTCTTTTCTTACTCTCCTGGCACAGTGAAGTTAATCCATTTCAACTGTGGAAAGAACTCTTGATAATTGTCCTTATCGATGTCTTTTTCCCAGTCGGTGCCATCCAAATACTCAATGCAGATGCTTACAGGCATTGCATGAACCTTCTCTACGCCGATATAAGCAGTAGCTGCCTCACGTTTATACTTCTTGCCAGGAGAAAATGGACCCGTACCCGAAACCTTGCGCAGCAAGAGGTTGGGCTCATGCCTGTCGATACATCGCCAACCTCGTTAACAGCACACCATTCTATCTTAACATACTTCACTTGTTTCTCGCCCTTACAGGTAAAACCTAAGTGCAATGACTTGACATTATAGAGTAGCGTAGGCTTTAACTTGAAGGTGGAGAACACAATTTGTGCTTGGGCAGTATGAGCGAGACATAGCATCATCGCCAACAATAGGATTCTAAAGGATTTCTTCATAATCTCACTTTTTATATTATAATATTGATGGACTTTATTAATGTTAATAATTAACGTATGTATTTCAATTCATTCTGGTTTATATGTATAGTACTACCATCCATGTATTCGATGTTAATTCCTGTAAGGATTAACTTCTTAGCAGAATAATTATACCATACACATTCCCAGTACTTGCCGTAGCCATATGTGGTTCCTGGTTTAATAGGACCTGTGACTTTACCGCCGCTTTCTGATATTCCACGTATTTCGCATGAAACAGGATCACCCACGGCGTTTATTGGATAACCACTCCAGTTTAAGTATTTTATGGTTTTCTTCGAGACATTCTTCCATACCAAATGAGCATCTACACCACCGGCACTATTAGGAGAAGACAAATAAGCCTTTAAAATCTTGACAGAATGTTTTACTTGATCTATTCTGTTGGCCTTTCTGATACTATCAAGACTATAAGCAGCTTCCTCATCCGTCTCAGTTTGTGCGGCTAAACTCGCATCAATAGAATCCTCATTCTCGATGTTCTCTTTTGCTACTGTAGCAGGAGAATTGTTATGTTTATTAATTCTTCTGGCTAGAATAATTAATAAAGTCGCAATCTCGATACAACATATAATGTATAAAGCTTTCTGTGCAAACATATCGTAATCACTTTTCTCATTTGCCAATTTGTTAGGCTTAGAAGAATTTGCAGCTTGTGTATTAGCTTTTGCCTGTTCTGCAATCAGACTTTCTTGCTTAGCCAGTTCTGCTTTTTCACGCTCTTCTTGCTCACGTTTCTCTTCCTCCTCCCTTTTCTTCTTCTCGGCTTTCCACTGCAGGAATTCCTCGAACTCTTTCTTCTCTTCTTCTGTCATAATTGAATTAGTGTAAAGTTGTTTTTATGTTATTGTTAATGCAAATATTATACGATGTCGTATTTTATCGGCATTACTATTCATTTATTGAATGCAAAAATAAGCATTTTTTACGAAATAGAAACATTTGGAGTGTTAAAATGTAGAAGGAAAGATGATTTTTAAAGCTTTTGCCCTTACAGGCGCTTGGTTGATTGCTGGTTTACCCAGGGCGAGTGCCCTGGGCTAGGAGCTTCTGCCCCTTCAGGCGTGTGGGGGTGAACTTGCTTCATTTTTTCGGGGCGTGCTTCACCCATTTACTAAAGTTTTGTAATGGAATAAAAACGCCTAAAAACAAAAATGTAATCTCATAGGCGATAGGAAATAATCTAAATGAAAAGTTTTTTCGCTTGGTAATCAAATAGTTATCTCTTGTTTTCTTTCTATTATTATAAAAACATTCTTAGAACGTATAAAGCATTTTCAACGCATTTTTTATGTTTTTATGCAATAAGTTGAGTTCTTTTTTTTCTCTCTTTGAGGTAATCTTGATTTCATTAAGCATTTTCCCGATAACGCTCCGATTTTTCCCAAGAAAACCCCGATTTTTCCCAAAAACAGCAGTTTTTCAGGGAAAGTGTGGGAAAAGGCTTGCAGGAAAATAGGGGTGTTTTATTGGCTTTTTGTTAATATTTTGCGATTTTTCATTGTTTTTTCCCTACTGAGCTAGTAGGTCATTTGTTTTTCCCAAGCTATGCCCGATTTTTCCAAAAACGTGGGTTTTTCGGGGGAGTTGTGGGAAAGGGATTGTTTTGCCTTTTTTTCTGCAGTACTTTTGCATCGTCGAAGAAACAAGACAACGCTGAAATGGTTTGGTGCTCTTGAAACCTCTTCGTACAATTATATAATATGTATACTCAGATTATGAGAGTGGTGCAGCAGGGCGAGACCTTCGCTGTGCAGAGTCAGAAAAGTGAGAACGGACAGATGATGAAATGCAACATCGTTCTCCAGGAGATGGGCGGCAAGTATGAGAACCAGTACGCTGCGGCAATGTTGGGCAATATGGCGCAATGTAAGTATGCTCCGGGCGAGCTGGTGGCTGTTACGCTCCGATTTACTACCCATGAGCACAATGGTCAGGTTTATCAGGATATTCTGGTTACGGACATAGAGAAACTTGGCAAGTAATTAATCTTGAATTGAAATAGGTGGCGTGAGAATTGTCCCGGGATAATTTGCGCAAACTGAAACTTACGACACTTCTTTCGTTCATCTTCAATTTTAATTTAAGATTTTATGAGTGCAAAGAAAAATAATAAGGTTCAGAACAATGTTCAGAACCAGCAGGTGAATAATAATGACTGCCAGCATGTGCAGTTGGGTGGAATGGCTTACTATGATGCTAAGCAGTATTTCCTCTTCAGTCCTCAGGAATCGGGGGTGAATAAGGTTCCTCGATTCCGTTCGATGGGTGTGGCTCAGCAAATGCCTGACGGAACGTTTGATTTCGTGGTTCAGCACCGCCTCAGAACTCAGTCGGAACTGATTAAGAAACTGGCGCATGGTCGTGTGAGCAAGACCAAGGACGGTGCTGTTCAGCTTACCTTGAAGGTGTTCTGCCATGAGGGAATCAACATCGCCCGAACGCTGGCTGTTGAGGCAGAAGAAGGGGCTGAGGCGGTAGTGGATTACCAACTGAAACATTAGGATTTTGTATTCAACTTAAAACGATAAGTAGAAACAGATAGATGAGTTGTTATTTAATTAAGGTGGAGAACGGGCACAAGGTTGCCCGCTCCATCACCTCGGAAGAGGAGTATAAGCAGCTGCGTGGAAGCAATGAGCAGAAGGCGAATCTTCGCCTGGCTCGTGCCGGAAACGATGCTGCGAAACGGAGACTGGTGCAGTTTAATTATTCCGGGCATTATCCGCAAGGCGTGGTGAAGGGAATGAAACTGCCAAGCGGTGCTTTCGGATTTGATATGGATGAGCCGGAGGCTTTTGCCAAGGCTGCCAAGCTGCTGCTGAAAGAACCGGACAAGTACGGATTGCTGATGCTGGAGCGCAGCGCACGACAGGGCGGACATGCGGTTTTTGAGCGCGAAAAGGGCAAGACGGTTCTGGAGAATCAGGTACGAATTGCTACGATGCTCAAGTGCGAAATGGATACTTCGGCTCACGACATCAATCGGGTTTATTTCACTACTACATCGGATGACGAAGATTTGCTATTCCTTTCGCCACGACTCTTTAAGGATGAATATGATGAGGCTGCCGTGGCAGCTGAAGGGAAAGTCCTGGAAGAAAGAGAACGGTATGGGAAGGAGGAACTGCCGGAAGGGGCACACAAGGCAAACAAGCATTATGAGCCCTGGAAGGAAGAATTCAAGAAGGATTCTCAAGGGGGTTTTAAGGGTCAGGAATTTAAGAATTCGAGAATTTCTACTTCTGCTACTTCTGCCTCTGCTGCTTCTGCCTCTGCTGCTTCTGCCTCTGCTGCTTCTGCCTCTGCTGCTTCTGCCTCTGCTGCGTCAACTTCTTCTGCTGCTCAGGACAATTATCTTGGGATTCCTTATGTGGAAATCATTAAGAAGTGGTGGCAGATGTATAATGATGGGCAGGAGCCGATGCGCTCTAACCGCAATACGCTGACCTTTGAACTGGCTGTGAACCTGCGCCACATCTGTGGTTTTGACCGCAATCTGCTGGCTCAGATTATTCCCTGCTACGATGGGTTTCCCGAACAGGAAAAGATGGCTTGCATCAACTCGGCATTGAACGAGAAAATCACGCAAATGCCTAAGCGACTGAAGGATGTGCTCTCTGCCATCCGTCAGGAACGAATGAAGCAGGGAAATGCAGGTGGTGGTTCGGCGGCTGACAATGAGGCGCTGGTAAATGCGCTTGACGAGCTAACGCCAAGGACGATCTGTTCTATTATAATGCGCTGCCTAAGTTGCCGCAAGGCATTCGAGATTCCATCAGCGCAGTGGGTCCGGCACTGGCACTGCTGTAATCACAGCCATCTGTCCTGCCATCGGAATGCTCGCCACGGGCGTGAAGGTTTCCGTTCACGGCAAGATGAACTCGCTGAACCTCATCTCCTACATCGCCGGTGATTTTGCATCTGGCAAGGGTAGTATTGACCCCGTGATTGACGCATGGACTTCGGAAGTGAAGGAAATGGACAAAATATATCAGCAGAAGGAGGATGAATGGCGAGCCAAGAAACGTGCAGCCAAGAACAAGAAGGAACAGCCGGAAGAGCCGAAACTGCCTGTAAGATGCTTGACACTGAACAATACGGTGGCGAATCTGGCTGAACGACTGGCTAACACAGAAGGCAAGCACGCCTTCTCGTTTACTCCGGAAGCTGACACCGTAGCGCAGAAGTGGAAATCGGCGATGAGCGACTTTTCAGTCATGTTGAGACAGGCTTACGACGGAACATGCTATGAGCGTGAAGCAAGAAGTGCAGATGCAGTGAATGTTCATATAGACAGACTGTTATGGAACGTGGTGATGTGTGGAACGCTGATGCGCTCTATCGTGTGGTAAGCAATTATACGGATGGTTTCCAGAGCCGTATCATCGTAGCAAAAACGCCCGATAATACCTTCACTCCACTTTCTGACAACATGTATGTAATGAACGAACGCCAGCGCGACCGCATTATTCAGATAGCTCATCTGCTGCCGCTGATGTCGGGTGAGGTAGTGCTGCCGAAGCTGGAGGAAAAGGGTAGGGAATGGCTGGAACAGATAAGACTGGAAACGATGAAAAATGACGACAAGGTGAAAGCCCGCCAGCGTTTCCGTATCTGTCCAACCACCATGAGAATGATGACCTGCATCATGCTCTGCAAGGTTCTGGAAACGCTGATTCAGAAGCACGGTTTCAATGGAGCCGAGAAACAGCTGAAGGAGTCACCTGATTTGTGGAAGGGAATGCTCGTAAAGACGCAGACACCAACCATGCTGAATGTATTTGATGTACTGGCTGACTATCAGTTGGATAATGCGCTTTACTTCTTCCGTAGCCGAATAGAAGATGCTTTCTCATCCAAGAATTATTGCAGTCAGTCTGCTTACGACAGAAGTCGCAGAGGTAAGAATGATTCCATCTTTGAGCGGCTGGACATAACCTTCACCTTCGAACAGGCAGAGCAGCAGAGCATTGCACTTAAGGGAGCAAGTGCCACCCATGAGACGGTAAAACAGATGCTAAAGAACTGGAAACGTCAGGGGTTAATCTGTGTATTACCTGACATGCGCTATCAGAAAGTTTCTCCTACAGTCTAAAGAGGGTGTCATTAAGGGTCAAGGTCATTAAGGTCATTAAGTTTTTCGGTTCTTAAATCAGCCTTAATGGCCGGCCTTGATCCAATTATTCATTATTAATTGTAAATTATCATGCACATTTGTATATTTCGCCGCCGTTTCACTCCATGGGGAGTAGATGGCACTATGGTCATTAACGGTAAGTTTTTCTGCGGAACATTGGAGCGTC
>ENA-OQER01000486-OQER01000486.1-human-gut-metagenome-genome-assembly--contig:-NODE-486-length-21531-cov-1.479583_pt1 | contig 21531 bp, 34 predicted proteins | sample MGYA00242797_ERZ504639 | MGnify/ENA primary metagenome ERZ504639 (study PRJEB26092, sample SAMD00036306) | human gut metagenome | host: Homo sapiens | study: EMG produced TPA metagenomics assembly of...
AGAATTGCGACGATCATGCAGCAGCATTTTGAACAGCGGATTGAAGAGAGCAGGGAATATCTGCGGGACGGCCGGAGACAAGGCAGAAGCTGGAAGAGCTGGATCCGTCAGCAGCAATCCAGTCCCGATATATTTCGGATGTTTCCAGATTCCGGTTCATGAGAATACGACCGCGGAATATTTCCAGGTAGGAGATGATATGTTTCCGGTGCTTGTGAGGGAACTGAAACAGGCGAAGAAATATATTTTTATTGAATATTTCATTATCAATGATGGGGTGATGTGGCAGACAATCCTGAATATTCTGGAAGAGAAAGCTGCGGAGGGCGTGGATGTACGCCTGATCTATGACGGATTTGGCTGTCTCACAACACTTCCCCATAAATATTATGAAGAGCTTCAGAAAAAAGGAATCAAATGTCAGGTATTTAATCCTTTCCGTCCCATTCTGAACATTATCCAGAATAACCGGGATCACAGGAAGCTTTGTATCATTGACGGATGGGTTGGATTTACGGGAGGCATCAATCTTGCAGATGAATATATCAACAGAAAGCGCGTTTCGGACACTGGAAGGATACCGCTGTTATGCTCAAGGGAGAAGCTGTCTGGAATATGACCGTTATGTTCCTGCACATGTGGAATGTAATTGCCAATTCGTCCAAGCCAATTGACCATGAACTGCATCTGCCACATCATTTTCATCCAGACTCATTTGAAAGTGACGGATATGTACAGCCCTACAGTGATACACCTCTTGATGGAGAAATTGTTGGTGAAAATGTTTACCTCAACATCATTAACCGTGCCCGCAAATATGTATATATCTGCACGCCTTATCTGATCATTGATAATGAAATGATGACGGCTCTCTGTCTGGCAGCCAAAAGTGGCGTTGATGTCCGTATTATGACACCAGGGATTCCTGATAAAAAAATGGTCTTCTTATTGACACAGTCTTATTATGAACAACTTCTGGAGGCAGGTGTTCATATTTATGAATACCAGCCAGGTTTCCTTCATGCAAAGTCTTTCGTTTGCGATGATGAAATCGCCGTCGTTGGAACAATCAACCTGGATTACCGCAGTCTGTATCTGCATTTTGAAAATGGTGTATGGTTTTATAAAAACAAAGTTATCCAGGACATCTTGTCTGACTTCAGGAAACACTCAATTACTGTGATCCGATCAGCATTGATTTCTGTCGGAACCGAAACATTGTCATACGGGCTTTTCAGAGTATTCTTCGCCTGTTTGCACCTTTACTCTGACATCCATTTGGATGAAGCTTTTTTACAGAAACAGTATCCTCCGCGGATTTTAACTGCTGAAAGATACTGTTTTTATGTTTCTTAGGTATATTTTTATGATTGTCCGCTACAATAATACTAAAGTGCCTGACAGGAAAATTTTTATGAGAAATAACAAAATCCTCCGCAAAAAATATCTTCTCCTTCCGTTATGTTTCTTTTTTCTGCTTTTACATATCTGTATGATCTCTGTCTATGCCGGACAGGAAAATTCCACATCCGGTCCCGAACTTTCTGCTCCCAGCGCTGTTCTTATGGAGGCTGAAACCGGACAGTTCGTATATGCCAAGGATAAAGATACTCGCAGAAGTCCGGCAAGTGTCACAAAGATTATGACATTGATACTTATTTTTGACCATTTACATGCTGGGGACATTTCCCTGACTGATCCAGTCACAACAAGCGCACATGCAAAATCCATGGGCGGATCACAGGTTTTTCTTGAAGAAGGAGAGATACAGACAGTAGAAACGCTTATAAAATGTATCGTCATTGCCTCAGGTAATGATGCCAGTGTGGCAATGGCCGAGTTTATCTCCGGTTCAGAACAGGAATTTGTAGCACAGATGAACCTGCGTGCTGACCGTCTGGGAATGAAAAATACTCACTTTATTGACTGCTGTGGTCTGACGGATTCTGACGAGCATTACACAACCGCAAATGATATTGCATCATGAGTCGGGAACTCATCGTAAAATATCCGGAAATTCTTGATTATTCTTCTATATGGATGGAAACGATTATCCATGAAACAAGTCAGGGAATCAAAGAATTCGGACTCACCAATACCAATCGACTGATTCGGACTTATCCCGGATGCAGAGGACTCAAAACGGGGAGTACTAGTAAAGCAGGATTTTGTCTCTCAGCAACAGCAGAGAGAAATAGCCTGAAACTGATATCTGTGGTAATGGCTGCTCCTGATTATAAAGCAAGATTAAAAGATGCCGCAGCTCTTCTGGATTACGGATTTCCAGATGCAGCATCTATGAAGATAGCACTCCGGAGTCACTCCCTGCTATCCCTGTAAAAAGAGGACTTCACAGATCGGCAGCTGTTCAATATGGAAAAACTTTTCGCTATTTAAGTACCGATGGAACAAAGATTACGACAGTGAACAAAAAATACATCCATCCTGCCTCTGTGAACGCCCCTGTAAAAAAAGGAGAAAAAGGCTGGAGAAATCATATATTTTTCCGGTCAGAAGGAGCTTGGTCGCATACCGGTCATATATTCTGAATCAATAAGAATCAGAAAATATACCGATTGTCTGAAAGATACCCTCTGTACTTCTGGTGTTAACAATTATTTTGACAATTTCCTTCTGTTCGAGGTATAATAAAATCCAAATGGTTGCTGTAGACGAAATAAACAGCAATTCCAGAGTGATTTCGACAGAATTTCGCAGGAACAGGAGATGGATGCAATGAAAGAGATTCGTACAGAAGGATGCTGTCGGGACATGTACTTTGCCATGATATAACACAAATTATAAAGGATGAAAAAAAAGGGTGTTCTCTTTAAAAAAGGTCACATCGTTCGCGAAGAAGATATTCCGGCACTTCTTTCCGTCGGAAAAGAACATCTTTATGTTTGGGAAAAACAAGAGGGTATTCTTCACGAAAATGAAGCGGCAGAAATTCTCTACCGTATATCCGCTGATATTCATATGCACGGCAGTGATATCAAAGAAGGAAGATCGAATTGATTGCGACTGTGATGGCGTACTCAAAATCCGCGAGATGCATTGCTTGCAGTCAACAGCCTGGGTGAAATGATGATTGCTTCCAGACATGGTGATTTTCCTGTAAAAAAAGGAGATAAAATTGCCGGAACGAGAATCATTCCTCTGGTTATCGAAAAATCCAAAATGGATAAGGCAGAGAAAGTGGCCGGAACAAAACCGATTTTTTCCATCCTTCCGTACCGTTCTAAAAAAGTTGGAATCATTACGACCGGAAGCGAAGTACAAAAAGGACTGATCAAAGATACTTTCACTCCAGTCTTGAAAGAAAAACTTGACGAATTCTCATGTCAGATTTTGGGGCAGACACTGCCTGGGGATGAGCGCAGCCAGATTACCTCAGATATTCTGAGCTTTATAGACCAGGGTGCCGATATGGTGATCTGCAGCGGAGGAATGAGTGTAGACCCTGACGATCGTACCCCCGGTGCTATCAAAGATACCGGCGCAGAAATTGTCACATATGGAGCACCGGTTCTTCCTGGTGCCATGCTTCTTCTTTCCTATTACCAAAATAATGATAAAATCATTCCTATCCTTGGTCTTCCAGGCTGTGTCATGTATGCCAGACGGACTGTATTCGATCTTATCCTTCCCCGTATTATGGCCGATGACCGGATTTGCGCAGATGAAATTGCATCATATGGTGAGGGAGGACTTTGTCTGAACTGTGATGTCTGTACTTTTCCAAACTGTGGCTTTGGCAAATAATCCGTATTACAAAGGAGTATAATGAAAAGTTTTAAGATAAGTACTTATAACATTTCCAGCACCAGGCTTACCGGCAAACAAAAGTTACTTCGCCATTCTTGCAGATCTGCATGGCCTTGTATTTGGAAAGAATCACCAGACTTTATACAAAGCAATTATTGCCAGTCAGCCTGATGCAGTTCTGTCTGCGGTGATCTGGTTGTAAGCAGAGACACAGAAACTCTGGAAGCGGCAGCTGGTCTGCTGCTCCGGATCTGTGATCAGATTCCTGTTTTTTATGCACTTGGAAATCACGAATACAAAATGCTCCTCAATCCAGAGACTGAGATTTTCTATTCAAACTATGAAAAACTGCTTACATCTGCCGGCATTTGTTTTCTTCACAATGAACATACATCTGTTCAGTTGAAGGGAAATGATTTTGTATTTCATGGACTTGAACTTCCGGTCAAATATTATCACAAACCGAATTCACCGGCTTTGAGTCTGACAGCAATGGAAGAGATGATCGGTACACCTTCCCAACCGGGATTTCATGTATTACTGGCACATAATCCCAAATATGGAAATACTTATTTTTCCTGGGGAGCCGATCTGATTCTTTCAGGGCATTATCACGGAGGAGTTTTGCGTCTGGATCAAAACCATGGTCTCACCTGTCCTCAGTACCTGCTCTTTCCACCATTCTGCTGTGGGGAATTTAAAAAAGGAAAGCAGCATATGATCGTAAGTGCCGGTCTTGGCGAGCATACCATTCCTGTCCGTATCCATAATCCAAGGGAACTTGTTCTTATAACCTGTATCCCCAATCTACAAAATCAGTAAAGGAACACTGAAGATGGCAATACCTGTTAAAATTAATGTATTCGAAGGTCCTCTTGACCTTCTTCTCCATCTGATTGAAAAAAACAAAATAGACATTTACGATATTCCAATCGTAGAGATCACAGATCAGTATATGGAATATCTGCATTCCATGGAGCAGGAAGACTTGGGAACAATGAGCGAATTCATGGTCATGGCGGCCACACTTCTGGATATCAAATGTAAGATGCTACTTCCAAAAGAAGTAAATGAAGAGGGCGAAGAAGAAGATCCCCGCGAGGAACTTGTACAGAAACTTCTGGAATACAAAATGTATAAATACATGTCCTATGAACTGAAGGATTACATGGATAATGCTGCCGGCGTTTTTTATAAAAACCCCAGCATTCCTGATGAAGTATTGAAATATCGTGAACCGGTTGATCCGGCAGAACTTCTCGCCGGACTGACTCTGGAGAAACTCAACAATATCTATCAGTCTATCCTGAAAAAGCAGGAGTCAAAGATTGATCCGATCCGAAGCAAATTTGGAACAATTGAAAAGAAGAAGTCAGTCTTTCTGACAAAATGCTGGCAATGAAAAGCTATGCAGCCGAACACCGGAAATTCAGTTTTCGTCAGCTACTCACCAGCCAGTCATCCAGAGTTCAGGTTATCGTAACCTTTCTATCTATCCTGGAGTTAATGAAAATGGGCTATATTCATGTACAACAGGACGAGCTGTTTGATGATATTCAGTCGATGTCACACAGGATCCGGAAACCTGGACACATTTGACAGAATTCGCAGATGAATAATGATAATTCCGTAACGAAATATAAAACCTGAGGAAATTATATATGGAAATAAAAAAATTAGAAGCTGCAATTGAAGCAATTTTGTTTACAATGGGTGAATCGGTAGAACTGTCGCAGATTGCAGATGCTATTCAACAGGATAAAGAAACCACTCGTAAGATCATTCAAAATATGATGGACAAATACCAGAAAAAAGATCGTGGTATCCAGATCATTGAACTGGAACAGTCTTATCAGCTTTGCAGCAAAAAAGAATACTATGAATGTCTTATCCGGCTTGCGATGCATCCCAAAAAGCCGGCACTTACAGATGTCATGCTGGAAACGCTTTCCATCATTGCATATAAACAGCCGGTAACCAAAGCAGAAATCGAAAAAATTCGAGGCGTCAAATGTGACCACGCCATCAATAAATTAGTAGAATATGAACTTGTCAGAGAGCTGGGACGTTTGGACGCTCCGGGTCGCCCGATTCTTTTTGGAACAACAGAAGAATTTCTCCGATGCTTTGGTGTTCAGGCCTCGAAGAGCTGCCTTCTGTTGATCCGGTGCGTCTGGAAGATTTTAAAGCAGAAGCCGAAGAGGAGATTCAGTTGAAGCTAGATATTTAGGAAAGTGAGGTACCCCGGATGCCAACTACTTATGCACATGATCTGTTTGGTAAAAAAATATATGCAAAACTTCCTGCCGAAATTCAGAAAGTGATTCGCAGAAATACAAACCTATATCGAATTGGTCTTCATGGACCGGATATTCTCTTCTATGATATGCTAAAACCTAAAGTTACGGAAACCGGTATCGCCATGCACAAAGAATGTGCAGCACCATTCTTTGAAAGAGGAATGACACTCGTAAGAACAACTCATGACGAAAAATTACTTGCTTATCTGCTCGGATTTGGATGTCACTATCTTCTTGACAGTGCCTGTCATCCATTCGTTTACGAGATGGCTGAACGCAATGTCATCTCACATACCCTGCTTGAAAAAGAATTTGACAGAACGCTGATGCTCGAAACTCACAAAGATCCATATCATTATTACCCGGCCTGTGGCATTGTTCCCCGCGTTACGTATGCACGAGTGATTCACAGAGCTATTCCCAGAATACGGACGAAGGAAATAATGTCTTCTCTAAGGTTGATAAAACTGATCACCAACTGTCTTGTATACGATAATCATGGACGCCGGAAAAAATTCCTGATGTTCCTGTCACGAGTTGCTGGAAAAAAACTTCTTCTGAAATGATGGAATATTTTATGGAAAAAGACCCGGTTCCAGGAAGTGCAGTGCCTGTACACACACTTCACGGATTATACGATCATGCTCTGGCCCAGGCACCTCGGGAACTGACGGAATTATTCCAATTGTCAAAAAAAGAATTTCCTCTGTCAGAAAGATGGTTTCTGACATACAATGGATGATCGGAATGATTGCTTTTCTGTCTGCATAAAATAGTTCTATATGAATTAAGGAGGGACTATGAATAGCAGACAAAATATTTTTATCTTTTCGTTGATCATAATTTTACTGACACCCGGTTGGTCTGTATTTGCATCAGAAAGTCTCCCGGTAATCTTTATGCATTGTCAGCAGTATTGATGGATGGTGATTCCGGACGAGTTCTCTATCAGAAATCAGGTAATACGCCTCGTCCCAACGCGAGCACTACCAAAGTAATGACCTGCATTCTTGCTCTTGAAAACGGAAAGGGCGATGACTATGTCAAGGTTTCTGCAAATGCTGTCAGTCAACCGGAAGTACGCCTTGGTCTTTCAATCGGAGAACAATATTATCTGGAAGACCTTCTTTATTCCCTGATGTTGCAGAGTCATAATGATTCTGCCGTTGCGATTGCTGAATGTATCGGTGGATCTGTAGATAATTTTTCAGCTATGATGAATGCAAAGGCAAAAGAAATCGGATGTAAAAACACACACTTTGTCACTCCGAATGGACTGGATGCAGAAAATTCTGGTGGAACACATCACACAACTGCAGAAGATCTGGCTCTGATCATGCGTTATGCAATCCACAATGATGTCTTTCTGAAGATTACACAGACAGAAGAGTATTCTTTTTCTGATTTAAGTAAAAAACGACACTTTTCGGTCCATAACACCAATGCACTACTTCATATGACGGACGGTGTACTTGCCGGGAAAACCGGATATACCGGTGATGCCGGATATTGTTATGTTTGTGCCTGTCAGAAAGATAACAAAACTTTATCATTGCCCTTCTTGGTGCCGGCTGGCCTGACCATAAAACTACAAATGGCATGATACTTTGGAACTTCTTAATTATGGAAACAGCAACTATGAATACCGGAGTTTCTGGCAAGAGCCGGAGCTTTCTTATATTCTCGTTGAAAATGGTATTCTGAATGATTTCGGTGCAGGAAGTTCTGTATATACAGGAGGTCAGATTTCTGTTTCGGATAACGAAAAAACAGACAGATTCTGATTAGCTCAGATGACCGGCTGCAATATCAGATCCGTTTAAAAGAACATCTAAGTGCTCCTGTCAGAAGAGGCGAACAGATTGGACAGATTATTTATTTTCTTAATGATAACAAATTTTTTCCTGTCCAATATTGGCAACAGAAAACATTCAGAAAAATACATTCACCCATTGCGCAGAACTTGTATTTAAGAATTTTTTTCATTAACAGACCTGACTTCTCCTGTTACGGGAGAATTTTTGCGTTTTAGGAAATTACTCTGTAATATTCCAATAACATATCGACATATCAGAACCCTACTGTAAAAAAAACGACATGGGAGTTAAACTTTTAACAAAAAAACAGGAAATCTATTGAAAAAATATTGAAAACAGGTTACAATTATAATCGGCTAAAATTTTGGTTATATTTTAAAATTTTATAAACATGGAGGGCAAAAGAGAATGAGTAATGCAACACAAAGCTTAGCGAGCACAAGAATCACTTCTTTGCTTGACGCCAACAGTTTTGTTGAAATCGGGAAAAGCGTAACAGCCAGATCCACAGACTTCAACATGACTGAGAAAAAGCGCCTTCAGACGGTGTTATCACCGGATATGGTGTGATCGACGGAAATCTTGTATATGTATACAGCCAGGATGCTTCCGTATTAAACGGAACTGTTGGTGAAATGCATGCCAGAAAGATTACCGCTCTGTATGACCTTGCAATGAAGACTGGAGCTCCTGTGATCGGTCTTGTTGACTGTGCAGGTATGCGTCTTCAGGAGGCTACTGATGCTCTTGAAGCATTTGGATCCATCTATCTGAAACAGACACTGGCTTCCGGAATGATTCCACAGATTACAGCTGTATTCGGTACATGCGGTGGTGGAATGGCAATTATTCCGGCTCTGACAGATTTCACATTTATTGAATCCAAAAAAGGCAAAATGTTCGTAAACAGCCCGAATGCACTGGATGGCAATTACACAGAAAAATGCGATACATCAGCTGCTGCATTCCAGAGCGAGGAAACAGGTCTTGTAGACGGAACAGGCTCCGAAGAAGAAATTCTTGGACAGATCCGTCAGTTGATCGGACTTCTTCCTTCTAATTTTGAAGATAATGATTCCTTCGTAGAATGTACAGATGATCTGAACCGCACCTGTGACGATATCACAGCATGTGCAGGTGATACATCCATCGCACTTTCCAGAATCGCTGACAACGGCATTTTCTTCGAAACAAAGAAAGATTACGGCAAAGATATTGTAACTGGTTTCCTTCGTCTGAATGGAGCAACAGTCGGTGCAGTAGCTAACAGAACAGAAGTATATGATGCTGAAGGAAACAAAGCAGAAGAATTCGATGGAACCATCTCCGCAAGAGGTGCAAGAAAAGCAGCCGGATTCGTTAAATTCTGTGATGCATTCGATATCCCGGTTCTGACACTTACCAATGTAACCGGATTCAAGGCAACTCTCTGCAGTGAGAAAATGATTGCCAAAGCAGTTGGTGAAATGATCCATGCATTTGCAGATGCAACTGTTCCGAAGGTTAATGTTGTAATCGGTAAAGCATATGGAACTGCTTACGTTGCAATGAACAGCAAATCCGTAGGTGCGGATCTTGTATACGCATGGGATAATGCAGAAATCGGTATGATGGATGCCTCTCTTGCAGCCAAGATCATGTATCCTGGTGAAGAAGCTGCAGTTCTTAATGAAAAAGCAGCTGTATACAGAGAACTCCAGTCCAATGTAGAATCCGCAGCAGCAAGAGGATATGTTGATACTGTGATTGCTCCAGCTGATACACGTAAATATGTAATCGGAGCTTTTGAAATGCTTTTCACAAAGAGAGAAGACCGTCCATCCAAAAAACATGGCACAGTCTAAGTGAGGTGAGCATATGAATCAGATGTTAAAAAAAAGCTTCCTCCGTCTTTACAGCAATTGTATGCGCCGCATCTATTACATTCTCCGGTGCATCACTGGTTTTGGCAGACGGTGAAATTGATGAGCAGACAAAGACAACGATCGAAACAACTGCCGAAGGGCTGACCAATACGATCATTCCGCTGACAGAAGATGAGATTGCAGCATATATGGAATCCGGAGATGCTTTCACTGAAAATGCATGACAGCATGGGATAGTGCAAGAGAAGAACTCGGTGATCTGAAAAAAGCCGGATCTGCTGAAATTGAATATTCCAATGATGAATATACAGCAACTGTACCTGTTGAATTCGAAAAAGAAGATGCTGAATTCATTTATGTATTCGACAAAAATCTTACTCCGACTTCGCTGTCAGTAGATGTGAAATATTCCTTTGCTACAACCATGAAAAATGCAGCACTGAATACTATAATGGGACTCGGAACTGTATTCGTAATTCTTATCATGCTGATCTTCCTGATCTCTCTGTTCCAGTTCATTCCTGGTTCCGGAGCACAGGAAGCAAAAGCAAAGAAAAAAGCAGCAGAAGAAGCAGCTTCTGCACCGACACCGGCTCCGGTTGCCGCAGCTCCTGTACAGGAAGCTGACAATTCCGAGCTGATTGCTGTAATCGCAGCAGCTATCGCAGCATCCGAAGGAACTTCAACAGACGGATTTGTTGTTCGTTCCATCCGCAAAATCAATCGTAAAAAAAGGTAATTGACCATTAGGAGGATTTAAAATGAAAAGTTATACAATCACTGTAAACGGAACAGCATATGAAGTTACTGTAGAAGAAACAGGAAGCGTTTCCGCTCCAACAGCGGCACCGGTTGCAGCTCCGAAAGCGGCTCCGGCAGCAGCTCCAAAAGCAGCAGCTCCGGCAGCAGGCGCAGGCGCTGTTAAAGTTAGCGCTTCTGTACCAGGTAAGGTTCTCAAAGTTGTTGCTTCTGTAGGACAGGCAGTAAAAGCCGGTGACAACATCATTATCCTGGAATCCATGAAAATGGAGATCCCGGTAGTTGCTCCGCAGGATGGTACAGTAGCCAGCATCGATACATCCGAAGGCGCATCCGTAGAAAACGGAGATACTCTGGCTACAATGAACTAGGACGGGAGGTAATCAAATGTCTTATGTAACAGAAACCTTGTCCAACCTGATCCATCAGACAGCATTCTTTAATCTTACATGGGGAAACTATCTGATGATCGCGGTGGCGTGTGTATTCTTATTCCTTGCTATCAAAAAAGGATTTGAACCGCTTCTTCTGGTTCCGATTGCTTTTGGTATGCTTCTGGTAAATATCTACCCGGACATTATGGCAAATCCGGAAGACATGTCCAACGGTGTTGGTGGTCTTCTGCATTACTTCTATCTGCTTGATGAATGGAGTATTCTTCCATCCCTGATCTTCATGGGTGTTGGTGCGATGACGGACTTTGGTCCGCTGATTGCCAATCCGAAGAGTTTCCTTCTGGGAGCAGCTGCACAGCTTGGTATTTATGTTGCATATTTCCTTGCAATCTTTCTTGGATTCAACGGAAAAGCAGCAGCAGCCATTTCCATCATCGGTGGAGCAGATGGCCCTACCTCTATTTTCCTCGCAGGAAAACTTGGACAGACTACTTTAATGGGACCGATTGCAGTGGCGGCATATTCCTATATGTCTCTGGTTCCGATCATTCAGCCGCCAATCATGAAACTCTGTACGACTGAAAAAGAACGTAAGATCAAAATGGATCAGCTTCGTCCGGTAAGTAAACTGGAAAAGATTCTTTTCCCGATCGTTATCACAATCGTTGTATGCTTACTTCTTCCTACAACAGCTCCGCTGGTAGGTATGCTGATGCTCGGTAACCTGTTCCGTGAATCAGGTGTCGTTAAACAGCTGACAGAAACTGCATCCAATGCCCTGATGTACATCGTAGTTATCCTGCTTGGTACATCTGTAGGTGCTTCTACAAGTGCAGAAAGCATTCCTTAATGTTGATACTCTGAAAATCGTTGTTCTCGGACTTGTCGCATTTGCATTCGGTACATTCGGCGGATGTATGCTTGGTAAACTGATGTGCAAACTCTCCGGTGGAAAGATCAATCCTCTGATCGGTTCCGCAGGTGTATCTGCCGTTCCTATGGCAGCGCGAGTTTCCCAGAAGGTCGGTGCAGAAGCAGATCCTACAAACTTCCTGCTGATGCATGCAATGGGACCTAACGTAGCCGGTGTAATCGGAACAGCTGTTGCAGCTGGAACATTCATGGCTATCTTCGGAGTTTAATTTCACCTGGTGAATCGAACTTCCTTATAAAAAATACAAGGAGAATTAATATGGCTGAATTAGAAAAAAAACCTGTAAAAAATCGTGGAAACTGTTCTCCGTGATGCTCATCAGTCTCTGATTGCAACAAGACTTACCACAGAACAGATGCTCCCGATCGTTGATAAAATGGACAAAGTCGGCTACCACGCAGTAGAGTGCTGGGGTGGAGCTACTTTCGATGCTTCCCTTCGTTTCCTGAAAGAAGACCCATGGGAAAGACTCCGTAAATTACGTGACGGTTTCAAAAACACAAAGCTTCAGATGCTGTTCCGTGGACAGAATATCTTAGGATATCGTCCATATGCAGATGACGTAGTAGAATACTTCGTACAGAAATCTGCTGCTAACGGAATCGACATTATCCGTATTTTTGACTGCCTTAACGATATGCGTAACCTTCAGACAGCAGTAAAAGCTGCCAACAAAGAAAAAGCACATGCACAGGTTGCTCTTTCTTACACATTAGGTGATGCATACACTCTTGAGTACTGGGTAAATATTGCAAAACGTATCGAAGAGATGGGTGCAGATTCCATCTGTATCAAAGATATGGCCGGTCTGCTTCTTCCATATAAAGCAACTGAGCTTGTTGGAGCACTGAAAGATGCTGTCAGCATTCCGATCGACCTCCATACTCACTATACTTCCGGTGTTGCTTCTATGACATACCTGAAAGCAGTAGAAGCAGGTGTTGATATTATTGATACTGCAATGTCTCCATTTGCTCTGGGAACTTCCCAGCCGGCAACAGAGGTTATGGTAGAAACCTTCAAAGGCACACCATATGATACTGGATTTGATCAGAAACTCCTGGCTGAGATTGCTGATTACTTCCGTCCGATCCGTGACGAAGCTCTTGACAGCGGACTTCTTAATCCTAAGAACCTTGGTGTTAACATCAAGACTCTTCTGTATCAGGTACCAGGCGGAATGCTTTCCAACCTGACTTCTCAGCTGAAAGAGCAACACGCAGAAGACAAATTCTACGATGTTCTTGAGGAAGTTCCGAAGGTTCGTAAAGACCTTGGTGAGCCGCCACTCGTTACACCATCTTCCCAGATTGTTGGTACACAGGCTGTATTCAATGTTCTTATGGGCGAAAGATACAAGATGGTTACAAAAGAAACAAAAGATATCCTGTTAGGAAAATACGGTGCAACTGTAAAACCTTTCAACCAGGAAGTACAGAAGAAGTGTATCGGCGATGCACAGCCAATCACCTGTCGTCCGGCAGACCTGCTTGAAAACGAAATGGACAAACTTGAAAAAGAAGTTGCTCCATACAAAGAGCAGGATGAAGACGTTCTGTCCTATGCACTGTTCCCTCAGGTAGCTACTGATTTCTTCAAATACCGTCAGGCACAGGAGAAAAAAGTAGACGAAAAAGCAGCAGATACAAAGAACGGAGCATATCCGGTATAAAACAAAGGTGCAGGCCTGTCAGAATTATCTGGCGGGCCTGCTTTGCAGAAAGGGAACCTATGAACAAAGTGATTATTGTCGGTGGCGGAGCTGCGGGAATGCTTGCTTCTGTCATTGCAGCACGAAATGGTTGTGAAGTCTTATTATTCGAAAAGAATGAAAAACTCGGAAAGAAGTATATATTACAGGCAAGGGACGCTGTAATGTTACAAATAACTGTGATCCGGAAGAACTTCTTCAGGCAGTTATGAGCAATCCAAAATTTCTTTACAGTGCATTTTATTCTTTCACGAGTCAGGATATGATGCATCTGCTGGAAGAAGCCGGTGTTCCACTTAAGACAGAGCGTGGCAACCGTGTTTTTCCGGTATCAGACCACTCCTCTGATATCATTCATGGTCTTGAAAGACTGATGAAAAAATATCATGTACAGATTCGGCTTCATTGTGAGGTTTTAGAAATCCTAACAGAAAATGGTATAGCAAGCGGTGTAAAGTTAAAAGATCATACTGTATACACCTCTGATTCTGTAATCGTTGCTACCGGAGGACTGTCTTATCCGACAACCGGTTCTACCGGAGATGGATATCGCTTTGCTACCGAAACAGGCCATAAAGTCACCGAAATGTATTCCGTCTCTCGTTCCACTTACAACCAGAGAAGATTACATTCCTCTCATGAAGGGACTCTCTCTGCGAAATGTAGAACTGACGATTAAACGAGGCAAAAAACTGTTTATCAGGATTTTGGTGAAATGATGTTCACTCATTGGTATCACCGGCCCCCTGGTTTGTCTGCCAGTGCCAAAATAGGAAAGTTTCTCCAGAAGGGAGAAGAACTGAACGCCTTTCTTGACCTCAAACCTGCTTTATCCCACGAACAGTTGGATGATCGCATTCTCCGGGAATTTTCCGCTGCTCAGAATAAACAGTTCAAAAATGTGATTGGTGTGCTTTTTCCATCTTCGCTGACTCCTGTGATTATCGGCATCGGACCGATTCGGGCGATAAAATCATTCATGATATTTCACGAGAGTCCCGTCTTGCATTCGGTTCTCTGGTAAAGGCCTTTCCATTTACCATTACAGGACTTGGCGGTTTTTCTGAGGCAGTTATTACCCGGGGTGGTGTATCCGTAAAAGATATCCAACCCGGAAGCATGGAATCAAAACTTATAAAAAATCTGTATTTTATTGGAGAAGTACTCGACCTTGATGCTGTGACCGGTGGATACAATCTTCAGATTGCATGGTCAACCGCATATCTCGCAGCAACAGATGTATGTCGGAATAAAGAGGAGGATATATAATGATCTACAATATTGCAATTGATGGACCGGCAGGTGCCGGTAAAAGCACGATCGCAAGACGTGTAGCCAAAGAATTATCATTTATTTATGTCGATACAGGAGCAATGTATCGTGCCATGGCACTTTACCTTCTCCATAAAAATGTAGACCGAACCAACACAGAACAGATCGGCGAAGTTTGCCAGAATGCTGAAATCTCTATTGAATATCAGAACGGTGAACAGATTGTCCTTTTGAATGGAGAAAATGTAAATGCCTATCTTCGCACAGAAGAAGTTGGAAATATGGCGTCTGTAAGTTCTGCCGTGCCGCGTGTCCGCGAAAAACTACTCAGTCTTCAGCGCAAACTTGCAAAAGATATGAGTGTAGTTATGGATGGACGTGATATTGGCACAACAATCCTTCCTGATGCCGATGTAAAAATCTACCTTACTGCAAGTTCTCTTACCCGCGCCAAAAGACGTTATCTGGAACTTCAGGAAAAAGGTACTGTCTGCGATCTGGATAATATCCAGAAGGATATTGAAGAGCGTGACCAGCGTGATATGAATCGTGAAATTTCCCCTCTTCGACAGGCCGAAGATGCAGTACTTGTGGATTCTTCTGATCTTACGATAGAACAGGTCGTTGACCGTATTCTTGAAATCTTCAGAGCCAGAACAGAAGAAGGAGCTTCTCATGAAGTTAAGTTGCCGAAACCGCCGGATTCTGGCTTTGGTGTAAAACGTGCAGTAGATAAGTTTATCAGTTGATTGAAGAAGGCACTCATCCTATTTATACATTGGGGCCGATCATCCATAACGAAGAAGTGGTTACTGATCTTGCTGCCAAAGGAGTACAGGTAATTGAAGAAAAAAGACCTGCCATCTCTTACAGAAGGAACTGTTGTCATTCGTTCCCACGGTGTTGGTAAGGCAATCTATCAGGAATTAAAAGAGAATCATCTGAACTATGTAGATGTCACCTGTCCTTTCGTGCTGAAAATACACCGCATTGTAGAAAAACAGAGTCATGCAGGAAAACACGTTGTTATTTTTGGCGATCCTGATCATCCTGAAGTCAAAGGAATCTGCGGCTGGTGTCAGGGTTCTTACACTGTTTTGAAGGGCAGAAAAGATACTGAACAGTTTACACCTCCGAATGGAAAAGATATATGCGTTGTATCACAGACGACATTTAATTACAACAAATTTAAAGAATTAGTTGAAATTCTCTGCAAAAAGAGGTATGATAATAGTGTTTTAAATATTGGCGATATTTTAAACACTATTTGTAATGCTACTGAAGAACGGCAGAAAGAAGCGCGAAACATAGCCGGAGAGGTAGACACTATGCTTGTCATTGGCGGCAGACATAGTTCCAATACTCAAAAGCTGTTTGAAATATGCAAAGAGGAATGTGGAAATACTTACTATATACAAACACCTGTAGACTTGGATTCTGAAATGTTCCATCACAGTAGTTATGTAGGTATCACAGCAGGGGCATCCACCCCAAAGAAAATTATTGAGGAGGTTCAAGAACATGTCAGAATTGAGTTTTGAACAGATGCTGGAAGATTCCGTAAAAACAATCAGAAATGGAGAGATCGTACAGGGTACAGTCATTGATGTAAAAGATGATGAGATCATCCTGAATATCGGTTATAAAGCAGACGGTATTATCACCAAGAGTGAATATTCCAATGATGCTTCACTTGTACTCACAGATGCAGTTCATGTTGGCGACAGCATGGAAGCAAAAGTGCTGAAAGTCAATGACGGTGAGGGACAGGTTATCCTGACTTACAAGAGACTTGCTGCAGAAAAAGGCAACAAACGTCTGGAGGCTGCTTTCGAATCTCAGGAAGTGCTGAAAGCTCCTGTAACACAGGTACTTGACGGTGGTCTTTGTGTAAATGTAGAAGAGGCTAGAGTATTTATTCCTGCAAGCCTTGTTTCCGACACATACGAAAAAGATCTTTCAAAATATGCAGATAAAGAAATCGAATTCGTTATCACTGAATTCAATCCAAGAAGAAGACGTATCATTGGTAACCGTAAACAGCTTCTTCTTGCTGAAAAAGCAGAGAAACAGAAAGAACTTATGGAGAAAATCCATGTTGGCGATACTGTAACAGGTACCGTTAAAAAATGTTACAGATTTTGGTGCTTTCATCGATCTTGGTGGAGCGGATGGACTCCTTCATATCTCCGAGATGTCTTGGGGCAGAGTTGAAAACCCGAAAAAGGTCTTCAATGTAGGTGATGAAGTTAAAGTTCTGATCAAAGAGATCAATGGAGACAAAATTGCTCTTTCCATGAAATTCCCAGAAGAGAATCCATGGCTTTCTGCAGCAGAAGATTTTGCTGTAGGTAACGTAGTAACTGGTAAAGTTGCGCGTATGACAGATCTTGGTGCTTTTGTTGAACTTGCACCTGGAATTGATGCACTTCTTCATGTATCCCAGATTTCCAAAGAGCACGTTGCTAAACCATCTGATGTACTTTCTATCGGACAGGAAATTCAGGCTAAAGTTGTTGATTTCAACGGAGATGACAAGAAGATCAGCCTTAGCATGAAAGCTCTGGAAGCTCCGGCAGCTGAAGAAGCTACAGAAGAATAATTTCAGAATATTAAAAAGACCTGGCATTAAACTGTCAGGTCTTTTTTTTGCTCTAATATGTTTTAAACCTATCTATCTCTCAGATATCATGTTCTATTTATTCAGATTATCCAGAAAAAACGGAAGTGTATGTGTCAGATATTGCATCTGTTTCTTTTCATTATTCAAAAAATCCTCATCGCAATTAAACCAGGTATAGCAAGTTTGAGGAGTTGTCGCGATTTTAAGGCTTTTATCCATATATCTGGTAATGGACTTTGGCATTGCAGTGTCTTCTCCCGGAATAAACTCATAATCTTTATAATTTCTGTAATATTGACGGAGTTTACCTTCTTTAAGGTGTACCAGCATTCTTGCTTCGTATCCATTTACACTCAGATAAAAATCTGAATTTCCACAAGATACATTCACCGGAGCAGCAGCAGAAAGTTCTATGACAATCTTTAATTCCTGCTCTAAAATCACGCATTGTTTCGGATGATATTCTCCATCATAAAGTTTTTTGTATGCAAGTAATGAAAAAATTGTCCCAAGTCCCAACAAATCTTCTTCATTATGTCCCATCACGATATTTGCTGCTTCCGGATCTTTTTTCTTCATAAAAGTTTATATAATCGAATACATTGTCCACCGTCGCAGTACTTTCTGTTATGTATTCCGACAAAATTTTCCAAATCCGGCTGTTTCATTTTGCTCAGTTTAAACAAACTCTGACATGGTTTTAACAACTGATATAGATCAAGGGATAAAATTTCTTTAAATGGAGTATCCATTTTGTGTTTTCGATAACGTTCTTCCAGAAAAGGCTGGTCAAATCGATTTCCATTATACTGAATCGTACAATCAGCATTTGTCAAAAAACTTGCAAAATTCCTGTAAACAAGAGCCTCCTCGTTTCATCTTCCCCCATCCACTGATAAAGCATCCATTGATTTTCTTCGAATCTGACTGCACCGATCAGATACACAAATGCAGTATATCTTGATAATCCAGTTGTCTCAATATCGTAAAAATCGGATTATATTCTGACAATTCATTTTTTGTATTCGATAAATATTTAACGGTTTCAAGTGCCGGAAACCCTTGTAAAATAGGTATTTTTTTAACAATCATCATCATTTCTCCCTTTCATGATTGTATTTAATTATACACAATATTTTGAAAATTTGGTAGTGAATTTTTGCTAAAAAGAGGTATAGTATAAGCAGAGTTACTGTTAATATAAACAAAGCATGCAGTAACCGGACGGTCGCATGCGTAAATAAAAAACACTGTTTTTATTGTACGTATCATGAAAAAGAAAAAGAATATAAGCAGCACTGATGCTTATAAAATAAGGAGGAAAAATATATGGGAAAACTGACCTTTAGGGGCGGAATCCATCCTTACGAAGGTAAGGAACTATCCAAAGACCATCCGATTGAGAAGTATCTCCCAAAAGGAGATCTGGTTTATCCACTCTCTCAGCACATCGGAGCACCATCTGTTCCCTGCGTAAAAAAAAGGTGACACAGTTCTTGCAGGACAGAAGATTGCCGATGCAGGCGGATTTGTTTCTGTACCGCTTCATGCATCTGTTTCCGGTACCGTTAAGGGTATCGAAAAAAGGCTGAACGCTACCGGTTCTATGGTTGACTGTATTGTTATCGAAAATGACCAGCAGTACCAGGAAACCGAATTTCAGGAAGCCGCCTGGAAGACCTTACAAAAGAAGAAATCCTGAACCGTATCAAAGAGGGCGGGGTAGTAGGTATGGGTGGAGCAGGATTTCCAACCCATGTAAAACTTGCGCCAAAGGATCCTTCCAAGATTGAATATATTCTTGTAAACGGTGCTGAATGCGAACCTTATATCACAAGCGACTATCGCCGTATGATCGAAGAACCGGAAAAAGTTGTAAAAGGTCTTCAGGTCATTCTGACTCTTTTTGATTCTGCAAAAGGATACATCTGTATCGAGGACAACAAACCAGACTGTATCGCCAAAATGAAAGAACTGGTCAAAGATATCGATCGTATCGAAGTAAAAGAAATGATGACCAAATATCCACAGGGTGGTGAGCGTACTCTGATCTATGCTGCAACCGGACGTGAGATCAATTCTACAATGCTTCCTGCTGATGTAGGATGTGTCGTTGACAATGTAGAGACTGTAATTTCCGTATACAAAGCAGTTATTCTCGGCAGACCGGTCAACAGTCGTGTAGTTACCGTTACCGGTGATGGCATCAAAGAACCAAAGAACCTTCTTGTTCTTGCAGGTACTGACATGTCTGAACTGGTAGATGCCGCTGGTGGACTGAAAGGCAAGATTGCAAAAGCAATTTCCGGTGGTCCTATGATGGGATTTGCATTATATGATCTTCACGTACCGTGCACAAAAACAACTTCTGCATTCCTGTTCCTTGAACATGATGCCGTATCTGAAGCCCAGGAAATACAGACCGCCTGCATCAACTGCGGACGCTGTGTGAGCGTCTGTCCAGGCCACGTTCTTCCTGCACGTCTTGCCAAACTGGCAGAACGTGGTGATATGGCAGGCTTTGAAGCATTAGACGGTATGGAATGCTGCGAATGCGGATGCTGCAGTTATATCTGTCCTGCAAAGAGACCGCTTACACAGAGTATCAAGTCCATGCGTAAAATGGTTCTTGCTAGCCGCAGGAAGAAATAAGGGGAGGAAAAGAAATGGAAGAAATGTATAATGTATCATCTAATCCCCATGTCAGGGACAAAATGACAACCAGCCGGATCATGCAGCTCGTTGTGATCGCGTTGCTTCCTGCTACCTTATTCGGTATCTGGAATTTCGGCTTTCATGCACTCCTTGTAGTGCTCGTAACAGTGATTTCCAGTGTGTTTTTTGAATGGCTGTATGACAGACTCATGCACAAAAAAAATACAATTACTGATTTCAGTGCAGTGGTAACAGGCCTTTTGCTCGCACTGAATATGCCTCCGCAGATTCCACTGTGGATGCCAGTTCTGGGCAGTGCATTCGCTATCATTGTCGTAAAACAACTTTTTGGCGGACTCGGTCAGAACTTTATGAACCCGGCACTTGCCGGAAGATGTTTCCTTATGATTTCTTTTGCTGCGAAAATGACAGATTTTTCCGTATCTGACAGCTATCGTGGAGTTCTGGATACCGTAACAGGCGCAACCCCTCTGGCAGCATTGAAAAAACAGGGATTTGTAGCAGCATCTTCAATTCCGGTAAAAGATCTCTTTATCGGCAATATTCAGGGAACCATTGGTGAAACTTCCGCACTTGCAATCCTGATTGGTGCAGTAATTCTTCTTGCATTCAAGGTTATTGACCTTAAAGTACCACTTACATATATTGGAAGCTTTACAGTATTTGTAATTTTTATATGCTTGGTTCAGGAATGGGATTTGATGGCAATTATCTGCTCAGTCATCTGTTTGGCGGTGGTCTGATGCTGGGTGCATGGTTTATGGCAACAGATTACGTTACCACACCAATCACTCCTAAAGGGCAGCTTATTTATGGATGTTGTCTCGGTATTCTGACTGCAATTTTCCGTCTCTTCGGTGGATCAGCAGAAGGTGTTTCCTACGCAATCATTTTCTGCAACCTTCTGGTTCCGATCATTGAAAAGTAACCAAACCGGTTGCCTTTGGAAAAGGAGGTAAAAAAGCATGAATACAATCTTAAAAAACACCATTTCCATCACAGTGATCACTCTGGTTGCAGGTCTTGCGCTTGGCGTAGTTCAGGATATCACAGCTGGTCCGATTGCCACACAGGCCGAAAAATCCAAAGAAGAAGCATATAAAGCTGTTTTTGAAGATGCTTCCAGTTTCAGTGAGTATTCACTCGATGACACCAATCAGGCCGAAGATCTTGTTGCTTACCTTAATGATAATGGTTTCACAGCACAGACAATTGATGAAATTATGGTAGCAGAAGATGCTTCCGGTGAAACGCTTGGATATGCTTTCACAGTCACTGATTCCGAAGGTTACGGTGGAGACATCCAGTTTGCAATGGGTGTTCAAAATGACGGAACCCTGAATGGTATCTCCATTTATCTATCAGTGAAACTGCCGGCCTTGGTATGAAAGCAACTACTGACAGCTTCAAA
>ENA-OQER01000487-OQER01000487.1-human-gut-metagenome-genome-assembly--contig:-NODE-487-length-21529-cov-2.032193_pt1 | contig 21529 bp, 31 predicted proteins | sample MGYA00242797_ERZ504639 | MGnify/ENA primary metagenome ERZ504639 (study PRJEB26092, sample SAMD00036306) | human gut metagenome | host: Homo sapiens | study: EMG produced TPA metagenomics assembly of...
CAAGAACGTGCAATGGAAATTTATAACGCGATTAATGGAACGGACTATGATGATCCGAAAACTGGTTTGAAATGAACAACTTTGGATGACAAAAGCTTTTCGCTTACCGTACGGATGATGCATCATTATTCTTGATGCGAATCTGAGCCTGTATGAGCATCAGTCGACCTATTGCCCGAATATGCCACTGAGGATCTGCTTTATTTTGCAAGCATTATACAAAAAAGAATCAAGGCTCAGAAACGTGATATTTATGGTGGAAGAATCTTAAAGATTCCAGTGCCCCATTTTGTCGTGTTTTATAATGGAAAAGAAGATGCGCCGGATCAATATGATCTCCGTCTTTCTGATGCATTTGAAAAAGAAACCGAGAATCCTGAGATAGAATTGGTCTGCCATGTTTACAATATTAACAATGGGAAAAATGTTCCATTGCTGTCAAAATGCCAGACATTGCGTGAATATATGTATTTTGTGGATATGGTGCGGAAAAATAATGAAATCAGTGGAAATCTGGAAGATGCCATTGAGAAAGCTATCAACCAGTGTATGGAAGAAAATGTGCTGAGGGATTTTCTGGCTCAACACAGGGAGGAGGTAATGCACGTGATGACATTAGACTATACATTTGAACGACGGCTGGAAATGCAGCGCGCCGAAGCAATTGAGGATGGCGAAAGGATCGGAAAAGAGATCGGAAAAGAGATCGGCAAAGAGATCGGAAAAGAAGAAAAATTGTCAGAGCAGATTCGTAAAAAAATTCAAAAAGGCAAACCTCTGGATCAGATTGCGGACGAATTGGAGGAAGTGCCGGAAACCATTCGTCTTTATACGAAAAAATTAAGCAGGAAATGCTGCAATAAAATAAGGCAGTTTCCGAGGAGGAAATGAGTTTTTATCGTTCGTTAGCTGAATGATATGCTTATTTACAAAATTGAATATTGCTTACCTTCAAGTTTATTGTGTCAGGCACCAATTGTCCAATTGTTCTCTATTTCTATTGATGCAGCCACTTATGCGATGGTCGGATTTGTCACAGGTATACTACTCACAAAATATCTGCTTTGGTATGACGATAGAGTTAAGTAATTCTTAATATGAGGGGCTTACCTTGCCCCTCTATCCTTATTCTGTAACTACAATCATAATTCTATTTTTCAATCCCAAGCACAGTATTGGCCTGCTCACCCTCCATATATTCAAATGTGATGGTATCTCCTACACCATAACGCACGATATCAAGGTAATCTACTACCGATACATCGTAAATATTGGAATCATTTTCGAGCAAAATATATTGGTGCGTATTTCCTTCTACCACTGCATCGGTGATTTTTGCAATCGTACCGGTTGCTTTCTTGACACTGTCGCTCTCTTTTGTTTCCGCATTGACACCATTTTGCTTCATCAGTTCCATATAGTTTTTTTCGCATTCACTGACAGAATCACCGGTTGCTACAATCTGATATTTCTGCACATTTACCATCGCATACATTTTTACCAGACCAGAATCATCCTTTAATGCAATGAAATAGGTCGGCTCATTTGTAATGTTTAATAACAGTGGGAAGGTTGCTGTATAGCCAAGGTTTTGCACCTTACCTTCCGCAGAGGACATCGCAGAATCTTCAATTGCGCCTTCTACCTGATAATATTTTGTCTCCATCGTTCTCTCATTCATCAGGACGAATCCAACGTTGGACTGATCACTTGTGATGGAGGTTACTCCGGTATAAACCCAGACATCATCATTCATTGCAAGGTAATTATAACCGTTCGTGGTAGTCAGACAATCCTTCTGTCCTAACACACTGTTGATAAATCCATGTTTTAAAGATCCATAATAATCATAAAGCTGTACCAATAAATCGGCAGAATAAACACGGTCTACCCAGCTTGGCACATCTTTTACCGCATAATCAGTGCACTCACCTGTCACAGCATTACAAAGCACAACTCTGCCGATGGTCTTACCTCCAAACAGACCAATCTTATAATCTGCAACACTGCAAATCCAGTAAGGCGTACCCTCCTCGTCAATCTCAAAACTGATATCATCGAAAATATAGGTCGGATAACGAAATCTTAAATGACGCTTTAAGTTTCTATGAAAATGGTCATATGGCGTATATTTCATGCCTTCTGACAAACGAACCAGCTCCGTATCCTGCGTTGCCATATCAATCTTAATATAGGCTGGAATTCCTTCCTTCTGGTTCGTCAGCCACTTGATGGTATCCGCATAACGGAGCGGTGTCACACGGACCGGTTCCCCTTTGTAGTTAATCTGGGAATAAAGTTCACTGACTTCAAACTGCGACGCCATATCAACAAGACTACCCATCTTACGATTTCCCAGAATGGATGCGGAGTCACGATCTAACAGTGGAATCTGGTCATAAGAAATCTGTTTGATATCCTCGGTAAATTCCCCCTCTTCCACTTTTAAAAGTTTCTGATATTTTGCTGCATTGACAATCGGTGAGGACAAAATGGAGCCTGCCACATAAACCGCCAAAAACAGTAAAAAAGACAATCACTCCAATCTTTAAACCTGTATATTCCTTAATAAAGGACAGTTCAATCTTGCTTTGTCCTGCTATCTTTGCCTTTCTTACAATATAAAGCACGAAAAGCACCGCCAAAATCAGAAAAATAAATTTCCAGGTTTCTGTTGCATGAATGTTAATTGCCGGAAGTGAAACATAATAAAAAATTGCAACAGCGATTACCACCAACAAAGCAATCACCAGTTTGACTTTCATCATTCCTTTCATCACGAATTCCCCTTTCGTTCGTTTGGTCGAAGCTGATATAAAAATTCTTCAAAACATACGCCATCTTGTTCCGGTATCAACAAGTTTATTGTGTCAGGCACCAATTGTTCCAATGTAAAACGTTTCATCGTGCGTCCTCCCTGTCAGTGGAATTTATATGCAGCATTTCTTATTGCTTTATATAATATTCCTTTATGGCAGAGCCGTCAACATTTTCAAGGACGTATTTGTGTTATGATGTTACACGTTTCAGGACGTATTTGTGTTGTCATATCACACGTTTCAGGATATGATTCTATCATGAAAGTAGGAACTATAAACTTACACAGTTTCTGCTTTTGCAAATAACCGGTATACTCTTGCAATTTTATTTTACAAGTTCTATGATAGGCAGTTAGAAAGACAGGGTGATTTTATGCAGATCAGTATTCTTTTAATGGAACAGATTTTTGAACTTTTTCTCATGATTCTGATGGGATTTATTATTGTAAAGGTGGGAATTGTCAAAGAAGAAGACAGTAAGGTTTTATCCAAAATCGTACTGTACCTGATCATTCCATGCGTGATTATAAACGCTTTTCAGGTGGACTATACCAAAAAAACCGTAAATGGTCTTCTCATCGCGCTTGCTGCATCCGTATTGCTTCAGGTGGTTCTCCTGCTTGTCGTTTTCGTGATGGGAAAACTGTTTTCCTTAAATGAAGTGGAAACAGCTTCTATCTATTACTCCAACTCCGGCAATCTGATTGTTCCTATCGTGACATTCGTTCTGGGACAGAAATGGGTACTTTACGGATGTGTTTTCATGAGCGTGCAGCTTGTTTTCCTCTGGACACACTGCAAGAAAATCATAAGCCGTGAATCTTCCTATGACTGGAAGAAAATCATCCTTAACATCAATATGATTTCCATTGCCATTGGTGCCATTTTATTTTTCACCAGAATCCGGCTGCCGGAACTCATTACAAATACCATCTCCAGTGTTGGAAATATGATCGGACCGGCCAGCATGATTGTAACCGGAATGCTTTTTGCCGGAATGGATTTAAAAGCGATTTTTGCAAATAAACGCGTGTATTTCATATCGGCTCTCAGAATGATTGTCGTTCCTTTGATTGCACTGTTTCTCATAAAAATCAGCCATCTTGCCACACTGTCTGCAGATGCTCAAAAGATCATGCTCATTGTATTTCTCGCAGTAATCACCCCATCAGCATCCACCGTTACACAGATGTGCCAGGTGTACGGAAACGATGCACACTATGCCAGCGCGATTAACGTAGTGACACGCTGTGTGCCATTGTGACCATGCCTTTTATGGTGCTGTTGTTTTCCTGTATTTAACGGTATATTTTCGCTTTTTTCTGCAATACCGGATAAAATCATACCATAAAAAGACAAGCACAGCCCCGATAACGATCGCTTTTACCACAAGCGGCATATGCCCGTCACCGAATCCAAACTCCACAATAAAAAAAACACTCAGTGCGATCCACAGTGCAAACCATACCCATCCAAACAGCTTCTGATTTTTGACCTTACAAAACAGAAACTGGAAAACCGGATCGCCACTCACTTTATAAAACTCGCTGTACTCCGAAAAATCACCGACAAGTTCCTCCAATTGCGCAAAGCTACGTCCCTTTTTCTCTTCTTCTTTTACATAGTTGAGGTAAAAATCAATATTTTCGCCATCGTAGGCATGATCTGCTGCAAGTTTCCGGCACAGGTCGATGGAACCTGTATTTCCTGCTGCTTATTTAACAACTCCTGCAACTGCTGCCGGACCAGTTCCTCAGAAACTGCCGGATCATCCAGCATCAAGGCAATTTTTTCGATGGGCATATTCATTTTCCGATATAAAATGATCTGTTTTAACCGCCGGATATCCTGTTCACTGTAATTGCGGTATTTGCTTTGGTCATTCCGCTCCGGTTCGAGCAGCCCCTTTCTTTCATAAAAGCGGATATTGCTGATGGTTAATCCGGTCAGTTGTGCTGCCTGTCCTATTTTCATCTGTCCCGTTCCTCCTTCTATAATATTTGAAAATACAATTATCTCTTTCCCACCTCACGCCGTGCCTGGTCTGTAATTTCTTCTGGAAATCCAGCAGTTCCATCAAATCTATGGCATTTGTTTTCCCGACGATCCCACGTCTGATTTTGTATGGAAAAACGATATCTTTTTCACGAACCTGACTGTCAAAATAATATGTGTCGTATCGGTTTTTTAAGGCATACACCAGCTCCAGATCATGTGTAGCAATCAGGAGAAAGCCCTGTTTCTGCACCATGTAGGATAAAATGGCATTGGATGCCGCCAGACGCTCACGCGTGTTCGTCCCTTTTAAAATCTCGTCAATCACAAACAACATGGGCTCACCCGTTTCCAATTCATCGAGCATGCGCTTTAAATATTTAATTTCACGCATGTAATAACTCTCTCCCTGCAGCACATCATCCCGAAGTGCCATCGAGGTCATCACCTGTATTGCAGGCATTTTCATATTTTTTGCAACACAGGTATTGATCGTCTGTGCCAGAATCACATTGATGGCAACCGCTTTCATAAATGTCGATTTACCAGATGCATTTGCCCCGGTCAGTACCACACCTTTTTTCAGGACAAAATCATTCGGGATTGCATCTGCCATAAGAGGATGACGGATTTCCTCCACACAGATTGCGCCATCACTCTGCAATGACGGACAGCACCATTGCGGCAGGCTTTTCCGGAAGGATGCGATCGCAATCTCCATATCGATTTCTCCTGCAAATGTATACAGTTGCATCGTCTCTTTTTGCACGCGCGCAAAGTTTTTTGAATACGGTAAAATGCGACAACATCATGCAGCGTAATTCCCGCAATATAATCCCAGAGGATCCCCGTCACATCCCCGGATATGCTCTGGTATTTTCGGGTCTGCCAGCGCAGCATCCGGTGGGATAATTTTTGAGTTTTCTCCAATGCATGCAAAATTTCCGGTCTGTCCGGTTCCAGTTTTTTACAATCCAGTTGCAAAAATCAAAAAGTTCTTTCAAACTGGATACCATAAACAAATTTCCCTCGTATTTGCATTTTGTATGCAGATAAATAAGCAGATTGACTACCGCCACAACAAGAAAACCAGTTGCCCACAAAATTACTTCGCAGCAAAATTGCCCCGATCAGAACAAAAAGCCAGCAGTCCCTGCAAAAAAATACAATATTGCACCGGGAATGACCAGTGGGTTAATTTCTTCCGTCAGGAAAAAACGGCAGATAACAGCTTTTCTTTCTGCTTTGCCGATACGCATGAGTTTTTTTCTTCTATCTCTGTGCGTATGGATTCCCGGCGCGAAAAAAACGAAATCCTCTTTTCCATATCCTCACAGGACTGCCGTGTCTGCATATTGTGCAGGCGATGGTACAGAATCTGCTCTCCCATATACGTCCGGGTATGATTGATCCGCGCAAATACACGATCCATCTCCAGGTCATTCCATGTAACGGTATCCACGCTTCCTGCACTTTGCCATTCTTCCTTCTTTACGTCCTGCACCACCAGCTCTTCATACATACGGATTTCGCGCATGCGCTTCTCCAGTGATTCCCACGCTTCCAGCTCCATTGGATTTTTCCCGAATTGTGCTTTTATTCTGTTTCTTCTTTTTTGCTTTTTTCCAATCACCCAGTTCATGATTTCCACCTCAATTTTTAAATTCTGGCAGAACTATAAACCATGAACCAGGGTGAGAGTCAAGGGATTTTTACCAAAAAGACCGTTTCTGTGCCGTATAAATGCAGCGGTTGCCATTGACCAGAAATGCCACCAGGCAGACCGCAAAAAATGCAAGCCCATTTTCCACACCAAATACTTCCATTCCGATCAGAACCGGAGCCAGAAAAGTATTGGTTGCGCTTCCAAACACCGCCGCGTATCCAAGTGCCGCGCAGACCATCGGTGGCAGTCCTGCCAGGCTTCCCAGCATAAAACCAAGCGATGCACCGATGGAAAAAAGCGGTGTCACCTCTCCGCCCTGAAACCCGATCGACAAAGTCAGTACCGTAAAGAGCAGCTTCAAAATCCAGTCAAACATATACAGTTCTCCCCCGGAAAATGCCTGCGCGATCAGATTGGTTCCAAGTCCGCAGTACCGTCCGTTCCACGCCAGAAAAAGAAACACCGCCAGTGGGATCGACACAAAGCCGATTCTCTTGTATGGATTTTCCAGTACGTTTCCCATAAACTGTTTACTTTTTGCAAAAGCACCGCAAACACCGTCCCGTCAGACCGAACAAGATTCCAAAAAGAATCAGATATGTCACCGTCTTTGTGTCCGTCAATGACAGGGTCTGCGAAAGAAGAACCGAAAATTTCCAGCCCCAGCGCATGCGAAGTTGCAGATGCCGTAAAAGACGCAATCGCTGCAGGAAGCAATGCGGAATATGCCATACTTCCACTCACCACTACTTCCATCGCAAAAAAGACTGCTGCAAACGGAGTCTGAAAGAGCCTCCAAATCCGGCTGCCATTCCCGCAATCAATACTATCCTGCCGTTGTCCGGGAAGTGGAATCTGCGGGCAAACGCATGGGAAAGTGTGGCACCGATCTGCACGGCAACGCCCTCGCGCCCCGCACTTCCGCCAAACAGATGTGTGATCCATGTACCGGCCATGACAAGTGGGATGAGTGCCAGTGGAATCGACTCCCGCTTTCCCTGCCCGGCTTCCATGACAAGCGTCATTCCTTTTGACGCCGTCTCATTGAAATGCCGGTATAACCAGACGATCCCAAGACCTGCCAGCGGCAGAAACGGCAGCAATACAACTACATGCGCCGAACGAAAATCTGTAATAAAAAGTAAAACACGACCAAATACCGCATTAATGGCACCAATTGCAATGCCAAGGAGCAGCGCAGATAGCGCATACAAAAATGTTTCTTTTGCTTTTTTCTTTAATCCCTGTAAATCATGTGACGGATTCATGGTTTTCCTCTTCTTTCATAATCCCTTTTTCATCTCTTACATGCGACATATGAACAATTGATTTACTGCTACATCCATCCTTCCCCTGCACATCCTCAAAATCTTACAGCAAATAAAAAAGCCGATGGTCTCTGCGATCAAACAATCGTAGAAGTCATCAGCTTATCGTTCAGCAGTTCAGGGAAATTCCCTTGGGAGAACTTCATTCCCATTGACAGATTACTCCTTTTCCCATAAAAAATCAAGGGAAAATTTGGGACCACATGTTACAATCTGCTGCTTTTGTAACTTACATCCCGGATTTTTCATTGCTACAATAAGGGTATCATGAATGTATGCAAAGGAGACGATTACAACTATGGCAAACAGAATTATGTTAAATGAAACATCTTATCACGGCGCAGGTGCAATTCAGGAGATTGCAACCGAGGCAATAGCACACGGATTCCAGAAAGCCTTTGTCTGCTCAGACCCTGACCTGATCAAGTTCGGTGTAACAAAAAAGGTAACAGATGTACTGGACAAGAATGGTCTTGTGTATGAGATTTATTCCGATATCAAACCAAATCCAACCATCCAGAATGTCCAGCACGGTGTACAGGCATTCAAGGATTCCGGTGCCGACTACCTCATTGCAATCGGCGGCGGCTCTTCCATGGATACTTCCAAAGCCATCGGTATCATCATTGCCAATCCGGAATTTGAAGATGTGCGCAGCTTGAGGGCGTAGCTCCGACTAAAAAACCATGTGTACCGATCATCGCTGTTCCGACCACCGCTGGTACTGCGGCAGAAGTTACCATCAACTACGTCATTACCGATGTGGAAAAGAAGCGTAAATTTGTATGTGTTGACCCACACGATATGCCAATTATCGCAATCGTAGATCCTGAGATGATGTCTTCCATGCCAAAGGGACTTACTGCTTCTACCGGTATGGATGCCCTGACACACGCCATCGAAGGATACACTACAAAAGCAGCCTGGGAAATGACAGATATGTTCCACCTCAAAGCCATTGAGCTGATCTCCAAATCCCTGCGCAGTGCCGTTGCAAACGAAAAAGAGGGACGCGAAGGCATGGCACTCGGCGAGTATATCGCGGGTATGGGATTTTCCAATGTCGGACTTGGAATCGCACATTCCATGGCACACACACTCGGTGCTGTCTATGACACTCCGCACGGTGTTGCCTGTGCAATGATGCTCCCAATCGTTATGGAATACAATGCCGACTGCACCGGTGAAAAATACCGTGAGATTGCACGCGCCATGGGTGTCAAAGGTGTCGATGAAATGTCTGTGGACGAATACCGCAAGGCAGCGATTGATGCCGTACAGCAGCTTTCCGTCGATGTCGGAATTCGACCAAACTGGAAGCATTGAAGGAAGAAGACTTACAGTTCCTTGCAGAATCCGCACATGCCGATGCCTGCGCACCTGGAAATCCAAAAGATGCCAGTGTGGAAGATCTGAAAGCACTGTTCCGTAAACTGATGTAATTTCTTACAATTCAATATAAAGTGGACTGTAAAAGAAGTCACTGATGAAAGAAACGCCAGTTCCGGCAAATACCGGTTCTGGCGTTTCAAACGATAGACCAAGCGGATGCATTTTTTACAGTTTCTTCCTATATTAATCCCAGTTCTTGAAATACGTCCTGCAGCCGCACAGGCATGGATTCGGTCAACGCATGGGCCAGCTCTTCTGGCGTACATTTCCGATACCCGAGCACCCACTGCACCGTCATATAAACCGAACCAAGACAATACATTTCCAGTTCAAACTGCAATTCGGTGGAAATCTTTCTTCCTGTCCGGCTTTCGATCTGCTTTGTGTAAAACTCCTGAATCAGTTCAAAATCATGATCTCTCAGGCAATTCTGCTGATCATTTTTGAATGCCGCCCGAAAAAACAACTGCTCCATCTGAATATATTCAAATTTGTTGACAAGGCTCTCGTAGACGGTTCTTCCTTCTCCCATGTGCTCAAATGATTCCAGCAAAATCTTATCAAAATACCAGTTGATCAGATCATATTTATCCTGAAAATTCCGATAAAATGTCTGACGCGTCAACCCACAGGTTTCTACAATTTCTTTTACGGTTATTTTTTCTACCGGTGCCGTGCGCATACATTCTTTCATGCATTCGCCAGCTTATAGCGCACACCGTCATTCTGCTTTTGTGGTTCCATGTTTCCCCCAGTCTGGCAAGTTTTTCTTTTGGTTTATTATTGTCTATTATACTATATCTGCATAATTTTTTCATCTGTTCGTTTTCTTTTAAATTGCTGTTTAACTGCGTGGTCTGGGACCTTTGGGGTTTGGCAGGAGGGACGGATTTGTGGGGAAGTTGGTTTGGGTATAAGGTTTCTCGATATGACGGAAGAAGGGGGACATTCTCTTTCTCCAGAAATTTACAAGTTAGCTCTGGCGTTGGTTTCAGGTACGTGGAGTAGAGTTTTTCAGTTTACGCAATTCACTATGGGGTGTGAGTGCCAGAGCAAGTTGCAAATTTGTTCTTCCGAAAGAAATGTCCCCCTTCTTCCTGTGGATTGGAAAACTATAAGAAAAAGAATGATGCCCGCAAATCCTGTCTGTGGAACAAACATAAAGGCACCAGAACTTGCAGTTAAGGGGACGCCTCAAAAGGAGCTACGAATCCCATGAACTGGAATAAACATAAAAATACCCTGTTAAATCACTTGATGATAAGGCCGGGTATCTATAGATGAAAAATTAAAGTTTTAGGTGACGGTTTTTCGAAATTTTAATGCTTGAAATCAGGAAATGTCACCTATATAGTAAAAATTGCCTTTCCAGATACCGTTTTTTTAGAAAAAGTGGTATCTGGAGAAGCAATTTTTGATCTATAGAGACTTTCCGGTATCTGAATGTTAAATTTTCAGCGTGTAGGTACCATAATGGTATCTTTTACATGAATTTTATTGGCATAGATACCACGGTGGAATTTTTTATTGAATTTTATTGGTATAGGTACCGCAATGGTATCTTTTACATGAAATTTATTGGGATAGATACCACAGTGGAATTTTTTACTGAATTTTATTGGTATAGGTACCGCAATGGTATCTTTTACGTGAATGCTATTGGCATAGATACCACGATGGCATTTTTCCTATGAATTTTAATTATATAGAACCCATCCTTTATTTATAAGTTTATAATGCCCGATCATATAAAGGCTTCAATAGAACGATTGTTTCACAAAATACCGGCAATGAAATTTCCACTTATTAGCAAGTCAAGCTTCCCAAACATTTATCACTTTACTGTAAACACTCATTGTATGCATTTCCTTCCGGGAGCGCCTTTAACTGCAGGTTCTGGTGCCTTTATATTTGTTCCACAGACAGGATTTGCGGAAATATGTTTCTCAATTATATTTTCTCCAGCCAACAGGAAGAAGGGGGACATTTCTTTCGGAAGAACAAATTACAACTTGCTCTGGCACTCACAACCCACAGCGAATTGTGTAAACCGAACAACTTTACTCCACGTACCTGAAACCAACGCCAGAGCTAACTTGTAAATTTTTCTGTAGAAGAGAATGTCCCCTTTTTCCGTCACATCGAGAAACCTTATATTTAGAACAGTCTCCCCCCGCAAATCCATCCCTCTGAACAGACCACGCAGTTAAACAGCAATTTCAAATATCACTATTTTTTCCCGTACATTGTTTCCGTCAAACAGATCTCTGCAATCAATTTCATCGGAAAACAACAATTCCTCTACGGTCATCAGATAAGCTATGTATTCATCGGATGGATAATAGAAAAACAACTTTACTGTTCTCCTGTTTTCATAATAAGAATTCAAAATCCGGGCAATTACTTTTTTCAGCAGTTCCAGCGAAAAAGGATTAAAAAAATAAATCCGGTCCACCGTTTCCGGAACTGTATACCGCTCCGCATTTGCAAGTGCAAATAATACCCTGCCGGAAGCCACGGCAGACTCTTTGTTATTCATAGCCTTTTCATAAATTCGCTCGTTATATTCGACACCGATAGACTGACATCTGGTTTGATATGACATAAAAAAATCAACTCTTCCTTTTCCGCAGCCTGTAGTCGAGCAATGTGTTTTCCTTTCGAATCAGTCCGCTGTTTGCCAGACGTTCCAAAACTGAATAAGGCGTAGTTCATAAGGATAACGATACTGATCCGCATTTGTATCGTCTCTGCCAGTGGTGCGAACCGCAAGAAGCCTGTCCCATCTTGTCTCGTTCTTTTCCTCGTTCATCGTTTTCCTTTCCTGATTAAATAATAATTCCGTTGCAATGATCAATTTCATGCTGGATGATCTGCGCCGTCCAGCCGGAATATTTTCCGTGCTGTGGTTTAAAATTCTGATCCAGATAATCTACTTCGATCTCCTTATATCTGGTACAGTTTCTGGCTCCGTCGAGTGACAGGCAGCTTTCCTCGGTCTGATACTCCCCGGATTTCTTTGTTATCACGGGATTTACCATTGCAAACTGAAACGGTCCGGCCGCTACAACGATAATTGCTTTGTTTACGCCAATCATATTTGCAGCCATGCCGACACAGATTTCCCGGTTGGCACGCAGGGTGTCTAAGAGATCGGTGATTACCTGCCTGTCGGCTTCTGTGGCAGGGGTTGCTTTTTTTGAAAAAATCTGTTTGCCTTTTACGATGTTTTTAATCATAATGTTATCTCCACTTTTCTTTTTACAGCATACAGCAGTGTATCATTTATCAGATCCGTAATTCGATGAAGTTTTTTCATACAAAGACATCGAAAAACTGATGGCTGATTTGAAAGCTGTAAGACGGTTGATTTATTCCACCAATGCAATGGAAGATTCAACCGTCAGCTCCGGAAAATGACCAAAAGCAAAACGGTTTTACCGTCGGATGACAGCCTTTTAAAAATGCTTATCTGGCAGCCATGGATATCACGAAAAAATGGATTGACCACAGGCAGGACTGGGGTCAGATCCATTCCCAGCCGGAACTTTATTTTGAAGAACGTCTGACCGGGCTCCTATTTTTGTAATCTCTTCGGTAACCAGCTTCCTCTGGTTTTCACCATAGATGACTTTCACTTGCTTTATTGAAACAGATTTTGTTTCCCCATATACCTTTTTAATAAAAAAGTACAAAAATACGGAAACGTGACTATATTCTCACTGATTCCCACATTCCCCGCCATGAGTTTAATGCCATGCTTAATATCTGTATAAGTATCACTTTTTATTAGTTGGCGCATAGATTTGGCACGATTCGTATTTGCTTTTACTTCTACTGGAATCAGTTCATTTGCGCTTCGAATAAAAAATCTTCTTCTAATGTCGAATTATCCTTCGAATAATAATAAAGCCCATATCCCTGCTTTACCAATGCCTCTGCCACAAATTTCATAAAGCGCACCTTTATAAATGCCAAGATTTTATTTGCACGCAAGTCAATTTGTGATTCATCGTCCAGACTTGCCACCAATAATCCGGTATCCGAAATATATACTTTATATTTGCTTTCATCCACATTTCCTTTTAATGGCAATTCCGGAAATTGCAAACATTCACATACATTAATAAGCCCGGCATCTTTCAACCACTCTACACATCCCATATAATCCTTAGATCTTCCGCCCTTAGAGACTTTCGAATATTGAAATTTTTTATTTTCTTTAGCAAGCTGTGCTGGAATTGACCGGTATACACTCAGAATTTTCGCCTTATCCAGCCCTTGTGCATACTTTACAATATCATTTTCATAATCTACCAATAATTGATGCTGCAAATCCAGCGAACCCTCAAAAGTTTCTCTTTCAATATAACTTGATACAATCGCAGGCATGCCCCCTAAGATACAGTATTCCAGAAAAAAGGTTTGAAAAAATCATTTGCTCTGCTTCGGAAAAAGCAACTCCTTCAAGCATATGACAAAGCATATCCGATATTGCTTCTTCCGAATACCCTTTTGCCCACAAAAACTCTTCAAAATCCATGGAGTACATCTGATAATCTGTTTTATACCCCACACTGATACTTGCAATTCGCTGATACTGCACCCCAAGTAATGATCCAGAACATATAACGTCGTATTTTCCATTTTCTTTAAAAAATTTAAGCGCGGTTGCAATCTCCGGGAAATCCTGAATTTCATCAAAAAAATCAGTGTTTCGTTTTCTTCAAAATGTTTCGTCGGATCAATCCTGCTGATCAGCTTGATAATATGTTCTGCTGAAAACCCTTCCTCAACAATAACTTTATAAGATGGCTCTGTAATAAAGTTGATCTCAATTACATTTTTATAATTTTCCCGCGCAAATGTTCTGATCGTCTCTGTTTTTCCGACCTGTCTTGCGCCCTTTATTATCAGAGGTTTTCGATCTGGATTTTTCTTCCACTCCCTCAAAAATGCGTCTGCTTTTCGAACTAAATATCCCATATTGTGTACCTCCACAGTTTAAGTGTATCTATTATACACCTTTTCATGCAAACTTTTATAAGGATTTACATTTTTATGAGTGATTTTTTCTTCAATATTACATTTTCACGAGCGAATTATATTGATTTTTTACATTTTTATGAGGAAATTTACTTTTTTCAAGAGTCTATCTTGATCGTTTCTATCAATTTTTCTGTTGTTTAATTAGGCAAATGTTATTTTTTTACCAACCGTAACGCATACCTGCATAAAAATTGATGGCTTAGAATACATTGTTCCAAGCCATCGTAAAAAGCTTACTATTCTGTCGATTCTGCCGTATCCGACTTCACATGATTTTCTTTGATATCCCATGTGATCGTATACTCTTTTCCTAACATCGTACCCATATTTTTTACATAATCCTCTAACATAGACTGCACTTTGTTGTGCCTGTGCTAATAAAACAATATCATTTGCTGCTGTCTTCTCCATTTCTTTCTCTGCCTTTTTATAGGCTTTCGTCTGATCATCTGCATCCGCTATTGCTGAATTTTTTGCATAATAATAGGAATCCTTGGTAATGCTGTCGGGATTTGGTTTTGAACTTAATACCTTTGCTTCTGGAATATGTATTTTTACATTTTCACCATCTACTTTTACATCTAACTTTGAACTATCAATGCCAAGTGTAACTATCCCATCATAACTGATCCAAAAATTTTTATCTTTTTTCCATAATAAATAACCAGAAGCATTTTTTTGGTAGTATTCCGCTACGTTGTGATAATAACATTCCATCGTTGCCCATTCACTAATTGTTTTCATCTGTGAAAGCTGTGGCTCCATCTGCATGGTATCAGCAGCTTCCTGTTCTGCCCCACAGCTGCAAAACAGCCCTATCATTGCAACAATAACCAGCACTTCTATTGTTTTTTTCATTTTGCATTCTCCTCTGATGTTATAATTTTTACTTTATAGTGATCTTCTGATGTCTCTGCATTTCTTACAAACGGTTCCACCAAACCCTTAATCGTATTTTCTGCATTCTGTTGTGCTGTTTTATAAATCATAGTTTCGGACTTACTTTTTTTCTTTGATATCCTGAATACATGCTTTATATGCTTCTCCTGAAACCGTACCATCATTTGCTTTTTTCTCTTGAAACATATATTTTAAGGAATCAATATCAACCTCCGGATCGTCTAGTGTTACCTTAGGCAAAGTCACCGTAATCAAATATTCTCCCGATTCCTGTTCTTCCATTTTAATATCCACTTTTGTAAAATCTATCCCCGCTTTTACTCTGCCTTTGTATTTACAATAATAAGCTACTTCGAAGGATCATCTTCATCCATAACAGTACAAATATCATTATATACACATTCATATGTAGATAACCGACTTACTTCAATAATCTTGTGCAGATTCGATTCTGTAACAATCTGTACGTCCTCTGTTTGATCAAATATTCCGCTTATAGACAGTATACCAAGCACAATAACCACTACAACAATTGCAATTATGGCTTTTTTTAACTTTTTCATTTGTATTTTCTATCTCCCATCTTTTGTTGTGATATCTTTTTTCAGATTATAATATATTTGTGTTAAAATCAACCTGTTTTATTGTAAATAAATTACATTTGTATATTACAAATGTAAAATACCCACCACCAAACTATTCTTTGGATCGAATAGAGGCCAGCACCTTCCAATACGCATCCTCATAAGTATCCTCTTTTATATCTCCAAACTCCATCAAATATATAATAAACCACCGGTTATCCTCTGGCGAAGGAAAACAGTAAAACCAACCTTTACCATCCATCCGTCCAATATCCGTATCCATCCAATGGTTGTATAGGTAGACAATTCCCTTTACTCCATAATCTGACACTACTTCCTTTTCTCCTGTCACTTTACAATGATCAATAGATTCTTCTAACATATCAATCATATTGTCATTATCTTCATAAAGGGCCTTTAAACTTACCTGATCCTCATCATCCAATGAATAACTTACACCAAAATAACTGATCTTTCCTCATAAATTTATGACAAAGAAAAGGACCTTTCGATCCTTTTCTTCATCCCACCATCATAAAGCAGATCCTATTGGATTTCTGCAAGCTTTTTCACAATACGTGCCTGCACTTTTGTATAGTAGGCGGCATCCGCAGTCGACAGATTATCCGTATCTACGTCATTTAACTTCTGCATGTAATCGGCATATTTCGTCATATAATCCGCATAATCATTTAACATTCCCGCCACATCATCAGAATTTTCATACTTTTTCATAAACTCGATATATTCATCAAAGAAATCTTCATAACTATCCATCATCTTCTTAAAATCCGCATCAACTGCCCCATCTTTCTTTTTAGAACTAGTTTTCTTTTTCTCCTTCTTATCAGTCTTTGAGGAATCTTTGGATGTATCTTTTGCGTTTTCCGAGTCATCTGTTTCTTCCGGCTCCTCTGTTTCTTCCGGCTCCTGCGTATCCTCCGTATCATCGTCCAGGTCATAGATATCTATATTCATTGTCTTTTTCCTTTTATCATAACTCAGCGAGAGCGTATATCCATCTTTATTCTCTGCATCATATGAATCTTCGGTCCCATAATAATCCACGTTAAATCCGTTTTCCTTACATGCATTTATATAATCTGCAAACTGTGATTTCGACGTATTAAAAACGTCAATTTCAAAAGAATCTTCTGCATCCAATACAATTTCTCCGTATTTCGATTCCGGAACAGGCAACGATTTTACCAGCGTACTTGTCGGCCAATGATACTCTGTTTCTTTCGTCTTCATAGCATTACAACCACTAAGATTTCCCAAAATCATTATTCCACAACACATTACCATTATTAATCTTTTTTTCATTTCTCTTTGTCCTCCCTTTTTTGATCCTGCTTCATTTTTCTCAACACTGCTATATGATCCATATAGGTCTTTTCCACAGTGTTTTCCTCTGTCGGAACCGGTAACATTCCATTTTGCTGTACATATGAAATAAATTCCATCTGTCCGTTCAGCTGTCTGATCTGTTGCCTTAGCCCTCGGATTTTCTTTTCCAGATACTGATTTTTTTGTTTCTCCGAAAGCGTCAGAAGATCTTTGATTTCCTTCAGATCAAGCCCCATTGCCCGATACACCAGAATCTCCCAGAGACGTTCCAGTGCAGCGTCATCGTACAGTCGATAATTGTCTTTCGACCGCTGGGCAGGCAATAGTCCTTCATCATCATAAAACTGCAAAGTTCTCTTGCTCACTCCTGCCAGCCGGCTCACTTCGTTTACTTTTTTCATTACGGCCTTTACCTTTCCCCGTACTTTTCAGCATAAACTATCACGCATACGTGACCGCAATACTGATTTCCAGAAATGCCATTTCTTGGGTTTCATAAAGGCCTTTGAATTTTGCGAGGTAATATTTCCGGAAATAAAAAAGTTCTGGAAAACATCTGTTTCCCAGAACTTTTTATCCTTTATTATTCATTTTTCTTACAAACCTGCCGGATCAGCTGAATCAGTGCCACCACTGCCAATGCTATATACCCATAATCATCACAAGAAAACCCGTCTTTCTTCTTAAAAGCCCAGATTTTCATCCACCAGAATAATCTGAAACCGTCCTTTGACCCTGCTGAATCGGGTGTCAGAATCTGACAGCAGATGCACTGTGGACTTTTACAGTCAAAACAGCTTCCGTTTTTGGAACATGGTGTGTCAATGCCAAATCGCTGTGCATTAATCGGTGCCGCCTCATTCCGCGCACGGTGCAGGGCGTCTTCCTCGGATTTTACGACTTTGTTCATACCCACAATCAGCAGAACATGCTTTGGTCCATAGGCATACGCAGCCACACGATTGGCATTTCCATCGATATTGATAAACACGCCATCCTCGCTCATGGCATTGACACTGCCCAAAAAATAATCCGAGCTGAATGCTTTCCGCGCAATCTCCTCTTTTTCCTCCGGGGTTTTTACTTTATCCCGGTCATAAAATTCATACTCACCGTTGGAAATGGCATCGTAAAGACCACACTCCTTTACAGAAGTTGCACCGCCCATGTTGATACTGCTGCCCTTCGGGATCAATTCGAGTGCTTTCTTTACAGCCTCTTCTTTTGTCTCTACATAATATGCTTCCATGTTGCGGGAGTTAAGTGCCGCCACAACACGCGCTCCCAGTTTTTCATTTCTCATTTTTCTTACGTCCATTGTGTAAACCTCTTTTCCAAATAGCTACGCTATGATTTCATACTGCATCAGCTCATATTTGAGTCTGCTTCCCTCCATAATTTCCGGTGGAAGCAATGCCCGCGCCACAAGTTTTAAATCATCACTTTCAATATCTGTCCGCTTTAAATTTGCATAATCTCCCTCAATGCTGACCACTTCATAATACCATGTTTCCATATGCTACCTCCATTTTTTATTTCATATAAATCTCACAGACTGCTTAAAGGCGCTACATGAATGTATTTTTTCGCATAGCTATTGATTCCCCGCAGTAATCCGTCTGCTAATTTTTCCATTTTTTTGTCACTGTGATCCGAGCACTGGTTGCCCAGTTCAATATCAACAGAAGGAATTGTACTGTATGAAGTCTGCGTCAGGTCAATCTCCGCAGCTCCTGTCCCGCTTATTTTCACTTTTTTAGAACGCAATCCCTTAATCAAAGCTTTTCCCAGAGCATCATGTTCTTTCCAATAAGAAGCAACCGGTTTTCGGTTTTCAGCTGTTTCGGAACAGAAGCATAAAAACATCCTTTGTCATAGGAAAGTCCGTCACTGTCCCAATGCAGTGCAATATGACAATCTGCTACATTATTACATATAACCGTGCGCGCCACATTATCCAATTGCACATCCTTTCCATCCCGAACCATGAGCACATCATACCCCTCTGCCAGCAGTTTCTTTTTCAGAATCCGTGCCATACGAAGCGTCACATCACGTTCTGCCGTTCCGTCCCGAAATGCCATTCCATCTGAAACCGCCACTGCTTTCACAGAGCCTGCCGCTGTCGTTCCTCCGGTCACCTTTGCAGAGCCATCCGGATGACACAGCGTTTTGACCGATGAACCGCCTTTCGTCCCATGTCCCGCATTGACTGCAATCACAATGTCCTTCCGGTTCTTTTTCGCCTTGTACATAACGGCATAGCCCGATATAATTCTGGCATGATCCGCATATTTCCAGGAAGAGTCCAGATAAATTTTCTCCTTCCCCTTCGCATATCCGCATATCGGGAAACTGATGACCATCAAAAATACAATTAGAAATACTATCCCCTTTTTCATATACACTCCTCTTTCTAAACATTCGACAGTTTTTATCCCCCTGTAGGAGCAAAATATCTTTTCACTGTCTTTACTCTACCTCATTTTTTATGGTAACACAAGATAAAATCCCCGTGTCGTTGCATTTCGGTGCCTTTAAGAGTATCATTACCATGATACGAATTTTAGGAGGATAAATTTATGAAATTAAAAACAAGACAAATCACTGTTACAGCAATTTTACTCGCAATCTGCATTGTAAGCCAGTTTTTCAAAAACCTGAATGTATACATCACAGGCCCGATCATCAATGCCGCTCTGATTTTAACCACGGTATACGCTGGTCTGGCCTGTGGCATCATTTTAAGCGTGATCACTCCAATCACTTCCTTTTTCATCACCGGAAGCCCGATTATGGCAGCCATTCCTGCAATGTTCCCATGTATTATGATTGGAAATATCATTCTCGTTCTGGCAGTTGCCCTGCTCCGCAGTAATTCGGTAAAAAGCCGGTTTGCCCGTATCCATTGTAATTGGCGCTGTATTAAAGGCTCTGTTTATGGGAATTTTGATTTCTCTTATCATTCTGCCGAATATGCTCCCGGCAAAAATGCAGCCAATGTTACATGTCCTGCAGCTTCAATTTTCTGTCACACAGTTAATTACCGCTCTGATCGGCGGGGTATATGCTATCATCATTCTTGCGGTACTGCGTAATACCTCTCTTGGTGAGCAGGCGTAATCCCACATTACATAAATTAACGCCCCGGCAGCTACAACTACCGGGGCGTTTTATGTACCTCTCCAAAGTACCAGTTCTTTTTATTTTCTTTGTTTACTCTACATTTTTCAAAGCCTGATCCATCGGAATCTTCTTGATTCTCTGGAAATCAAATACCATAACAATCAGATATCCGATCAGCACAAATCCAAACATTTTTTGCATAACCAATCGGTGTTACGCGAAAAGTGAACCAGCCGCTGTAGGAAAAGAGCATCATCCGCCATGCCGCGGCCATAACAAGTGTTCCAAGAATCACACTGATGAGATCCGCGATTACAACCACAATACTCGTCGAAAGCAGATACAGACTCGCGATCTCTTTGTTTTCGTACCCAAGGATTTTGGTCATGGAAATTGCATTCTCATTCTTTTCAATGATCAGCTTTGTCAGAAGATAAATCATAACAGCTGCCAAAAGGATACAAAGAATCTGGAAATAATTCATGTACGATCCCATCGAATGGTCAAGCTGATCTGCCATCTTTGTAATATCTCTTATCGTAATGGTCGTTGCAATATTTTCCTCATCAATATCTGTAATCCTGCTGTCGGATAAAAATCCACTGAATTCATTTTCCTTTAAGTCAAATACTTTTCCGTAATTGTCAATCGACATAAAAAGCGCAAGACTTTGGGACTTGTCATAAAATCCCGCAACTTTAAACTTGTAAGATTTATTTTCATACTTTTCATCCAGCGATACGGTATCGCCAACGGTAAGTCCATACTTGTCAGCAAACGAAGTGGAAATATAAACTTCATTTTTCTTGAGCGAACTTAACTTTTTGATCTTTACATAGTTGCTGTTGTCCGCGATTCCATATACCGAGATCTCCTCATCAAGCACATCACTCTTTTTTACGAGTGAGGTCATGTCAAACTTCTCCGCATCTTTATTTTCTGTCGTAATCCGTTTATTATCGTCATCCTCATAGGATTTGAGCACATACTGGTATTTTGCAAACATCATGCCATCCGTATTGCTCTTGTAATAATCGAGCGTATCCGGCATACCGACCGCCATCGCAAGCATGATCATGATAAAGAAAATACCGACAAACAAGATCAGATAGTTTGCAACATTCTGGAACATGATACGCAGACGGAAACGGCTTAAAAAGCTCCATCTCGGCAGACGCATGGCTTTTTTGTTCTTTGCCTTTTTTAAATCATGACGTAAAAACTGCAATGGTGTATGCTGCATCATGCGCACAATCACGATCAGGTTGACAACCAGCATGAGGATCACCGGAACCACCGTGGTCTTAAAGAATGCATCCG
>ENA-OQER01000488-OQER01000488.1-human-gut-metagenome-genome-assembly--contig:-NODE-488-length-21510-cov-3.262124_pt1 | contig 21510 bp, 34 predicted proteins | sample MGYA00242797_ERZ504639 | MGnify/ENA primary metagenome ERZ504639 (study PRJEB26092, sample SAMD00036306) | human gut metagenome | host: Homo sapiens | study: EMG produced TPA metagenomics assembly of...
CAAACTCGGCGTATTCTTCCTCGGTCATGCGTGTCTTGATACCCGGCTGCGGTGCGGTGTGTTGTATCGTTTCATGGTCGGCAGACTCCTTTCTGTGCGTGGTGTCCTCTCACTAATAGGAGAAAAACAGGGTGTGAAGCGGAACTGTTTTTGAAAAATCCGAAAATTATTTTGAGGGATTTTTAAGCGGCGCAAGCCGTATAAGCAGGGTTTGGGGAAGGCACTCCCCAACAAGATTCCCGCAGGGGCAAAATGAGCAAAACGCGAATTTTGGCACCTCGGTAGAATCTTGCTCTAAAAAACTGCCGCTTTCCTCGGCGGCTCTGGTTTGCGGATATACTGGCTTGCTCCACCAATATAGCGATTGCGGCGGCGTGTTCTGCCCGCTGTTCACCACTACAACGGTGAAAAAGGTGCGTTTTGGCAAATGCAGCGGAAATTTTTTTGATTTCCCCGTCCTGCTCCCTACAACAATCCGGCGGTGTGGTTTGCCAAAGATTTTTGAAAATAGGCGCAAAAAGCAGCAAACCTTTTTCAAGATTTACTGCTTATATGCCGCTGTGATGGGCGGCGGTATTAAATTGTCAGCCGTTTTTCAAATGGAATTTATCTGCAATCGCTTTCTTTTCGCTTTCCAATCCCTTTTCTGTAATCTTCCATAATCCTAACGCAATGATCTGCTATCTTTTGCATTCCGAGTTCTTCAAAAAAAGCAATTTGTATTTTCATCAGTTCTTCGCAAACAGCCAACTTCTGCTCATCCATATTGCTAATAGCAAGCCATGGGAACGCTTTATATTTCTTAGTGTCACCAATGAGAAAATTGTACCCTATCAACTCATTTTCACGGAAAACGAAATAGAATTGTGGACCTGAACCCGGAACTGACTTTTCCATAATTTGTTGCATGGTTTTCACACCGCCGTATGCAGGAAAAAAACCTATTCGCTCAAGAGCATTTAATATGTCAAGCCTTTTATCTGTGGGTATGTCTCTATAATTGATAATCTGTTCCATTTGCTCCACCCCCATTAAAGTTTAATTTGTCAGGCTCTAATTATACAACTTTTCTGCTTAGCGGTCAAAGCGGAACTTCAACAGGCTTTCTATCAGCCGCCCGACGATATGTTCCTGCATATCTGTGTTGATCTGTCCGTCCATTTTCGCACAAGAGCGGATATATCCGGCATAATGGGATAGGACGGCGGCAACAGCTTCCGGGTCGCCCTCGCTTGCCTTAACGATTGTTTCATAGGAAAGTAGCTGGCTCATAGGACAAGCCCTCCAACTCTGCCCGTAGCCGCCGCAAAATCATCTGAATACGCCGCCCGGTTGTGTTGCCTGCCCGTCCATATCTCCGTCCAATCTCCCTATGCGTCAATCGTTGGAAGTAGTATAGGAAAATGATTTCCTGTTCCATCTGTGATAGTGCGGACAGGGCTGCGGCAAGCTCTGGACTTTCCAAAAGCACCATCTGACCGCAGACGAAAAGCGGATAGCTGTTCATGCCGGATTGCTCTGTAAAGTATTTATCTGTGGTGCTGAATGGATAGTGTTTTTCTTCTATCAGATATTCAAGCGAGATTTCCCGCTTGCGGCGGCTGCGTATGCTTCGGGCTGCGTCTATGGCAGCGTGGCGAATAACAGTCTTGCAAAAGGCATCGTGTGTATGCCGAATATGTTCTTGATACTTTTCGTGTTCGGTCATGGAAAATCCCCCTTTCTGAATAATGGCAGAGGGCGGCAGCATTTTATGCTGTCGCCCTCTTGGTTACCGAACAGCAAAGACGGGCGGGGCTGTCAACGGCGGCGCATTTGCGCCGTTCATCTTGACTGTTGACAGGCTCGGCTGGGTTTGCTATCTGCTCACGGCAATTCACTCTCATTGATAGGAATTGCTTCAAGTTCCGTATTCAAATTGTTCCAATAAGAGCCAATATCCGCACTTGTGAAATACTTAAAACCGCCTGCTGCTGACTTCAATTCGCCGTTTTTAACTCCATAGCAGGCGTAAATCAAATCGTAGCTTGTTCCATCTGAGAGGTTAAATCTAAAGCTGGTCACATCTGCTCCAGCAGTTTCCTCAGTTGTTTTGTCTTTTAGGGATAAGCCCTTGAACTTATCATACAGGGTCTTTATATCATTTTCAGCAACAACTACTTTCTTTTCTGCTGATGCAGGCACTCCGTCATAGTGGTACATTTCAACGCTTTCGACATCTTCAACCTCAAATGGGAAGTCGATTTTGACAGGCTCATAAGCAATGTTTATAGGTAACAGAAAGAGAGCTGTAAAAATTGCAATGATACAAAGAGTGATGGAAACGAGAACAGCAATAGTTATCTTTTTTCTGCCCCTCTGCTTTTCTTTTGCCTCATGGCGCATAATAACGCTTTCGCTTTCTTCGTGAAGAACATCTTCGCTCTTGTGAGAAAGCAATTTCTGATAAATTGCGTTACAGTCAGCACAGGCGTTCAAATGCTCTTTTACCATCTCTGCGCTTGCTTCGCTGCAAGCACCGTCAACATACAGCGGAAGAATATCTCGAACAATATCGCATTGTTTACTCATGCTTTTCATCCATCCTTCTTGAATTTTTAGCTTTGCACGATGATAAGTAACTCTCGCCCATGATTCTGTTTTTCCAAAAATTGCAGCGATTTGTGAAAAAGATAGTTCCCCGAATACGCGAAGCTGAAAGACTTCTTTGTATGGTTCTTCCAAACGGTGAAGAACGAGGTGTATGCGGAACGCCATGTCAGAATCTGCAACTGAGTTCTCAACATTTTCATTTGATGGCAAGTCATTGATTTCACTCACATCAGCTACTCGCTGACGGCTTCGCATTTCATCATGGTAAAGGTTTTTTGCTATGGAGCAGAGCCATGTCAATTCATCTGACTTACCTTTGAATTGTGATGTTGTAGAAACAGCCTTATAGAATGTGTTCTGCGTGATTTCCTCTGCTATCTCACGATTTTAGCAAGAGAAATAGTATACGAGTATACCTGTAAATAGTAGGCTTTATAGAGCTTTTCATAGTCCATACTTGTCATCACCTCCTTCAGCTTCATAGGTTAGACGGAGAAATCGGAATTTCGTTACAAAGAAGTTTGAAATTTTTATACCTTTACGCTACTCTTGCTTTCTGCGGACTATTGGTAGACGCGCATTAACGGCAAGCAAAGAGATTGCTGTGTCAGCTTGATATGTTCAAATGCTAATTAAGTATAGCATACAGCTATGAATTTTTCTATTGCGTTCCCCTGACTTCGGAATAGTGGCAGGCTGGCTATCCATGTCTTGTGCTTCTCTACCGTACATGAGCATTTGCGGAGGGGTTATCGCCGCCGTAACCCTCCATCAGGTTGACGGCACCCCACACGCCCAGACCGGCACCCAATGCCACAACCAGAGTCTTCAGACGTCCACTGCGCTGTTAAAGAATTCCATAGAAAAATCTCCTTTGTTTTGAAAAAGTGACCCTGCACACACCTGAAATCCGTTTGCAAAAAGCCGAAAGCCACGGCGAAGGCCGATTTTCCGGTGTACCTGTTGGTCAATGGGTAAAAAATAACCGCTCGTCTTATCAGGCGGGCGGGAGTGAATCGGCATCCACCATGATGAAGGTATCATCCGGGTGGATTTTTTCTTTTCGTTTCAAGAACTTCTCGATATCGAGTGCGTTCTTGGGGTCATAGTCGGAGGTGTACTTGTAGTTCGGGTGCTGGGTCAGGTCGTACTTGTCGCTCAAAAACGGGCGCACACCCCGCAGTTGAAGGATGCACTTGCCGCCATCCAGCACCGCCAGTTCATCCCGGCTCATAAGTTCGTGGCCGAGTTTTTGATAGTTGGTGCCATAGCTTGGGCTATTGCCACGGGTATCAGAATTGTTGTAGCTGTCGATGGTTTCCTTACCGAGTGCTTCGGCAAGATCTTTCAGGGTGGTAGGCTCGCTGCCGCCGAGAAAAATCTGGCTGTCCATGTTGCCCACGATGGTATCCGCATTGTCCTTGTAGATGGCTTTCAACTGGCTGCGGGTCTGCAAGACCAGACACGCCGAGATCTCACGGCTGCGGATGGTAGCCACCAGCTTTTCCAGCTGCGGAATCTGACCGATGTTAGCACACTCATCGATCAGGCACCGCACATGGACTGGCAGTTTGCCGCCGTATTGGTCATCTGCCTTATCACAGAGCAGATTGAAAAGCTGGGTGTAGATCATGGAGATCAGGAAGTTAAATGTACTGTCCGTATCGCTCATGATAAGGAACAGCGCCGTTTTCCGGTCACCCAGCTTGTCCAGTTCCAGCTCATCGTACATGGTGGCATCCCGGACTTCCTGAATATCAAAGGGTGCGAGCCGGGCACCGCAGGAAATAAGGATAGACTTAGCCGTTTTGCCGGCAGCCAGTTTATAAGTTTGTACTGCCGCACTGCAAAGGATTTTGGCTTCTTCTTGCCAGATCCTCAAACAACAGGTCTACCGGATTTTGATAAGTTTCATCATCTTCCGAAACCTGCATAGTATTCAACATTTCCAACAGTGTTGCGAAGTTTTGCTCCTCAACCGGGGCTTCATAATGTAGATAGGCAATCAATGAAACCAGCAAAAGTCGTTCAGCCTTGTCCCAGAAAGGTCGCCGCCCTGACCTTCACCTTTTGTGTTGGTCATCAGTGCGGTGACAAGTTTCAAAATATCCTTTTCGCTGTGGATATAGGCCATCGGATTATATTTCATACTCTTGGAAAAGTTGATGGTGTTGAAAATCTTTAGCTTATAGCCCTTTTTGTAACAGGCATTGCCGCACTCGATCACGATACTACCTTTCGGATCGGTGACCACATAGGAACTGTGACATTGTAAAAGATTCGGTTTCAGCCAGAAGCGCGTCTTGCCGCTGCCGGAGCCGCCGACCACCAGCACGTTTTTATTCCGGGCATTCTTGGGGTCCGGTGGGCGGTTGCTCATCATCAGCCGTTCCGTTTTGGTTAGGATGATGTTGTCGGCGAACTTTGGTGCCATGAACGGCTCAATGTCCTTCGGAGTTCCCCACCGGCAGAGCCGTACTCCATGCCATGCCGGTACTTTTTGGCGTTTTTGCCTTTCAGGTACACCGCCAGCCGCATTCCAGCACCGCAGCACAGACCAATGAACAAGTCAAATGGGCGCAGGCTGGGCAGCGGATTGGAAAATGCAGCCGGGAGAGTATCCATCAGCGATACGATTTTATCGCCCAGTTCCTTACCCGCAGCCAGCCGCCACGCCTCGCCCAGATTGGTTGCCAGCAAGCCAATTACCACATAGGGCAGATAGAGCGCCAGCAGCTTGGAAAGCTTCTTTTTGCTCATAGGCCGCGCTCCTCCTGCTTGTGCCGCACTTTGTCCGGCAGATTTGCAACGGACTGCGCCAGATCATGCAGCTTTGCCAGCACGGAAGGACGCTTGGTTTTATCCAGCACCGATGCCGAATATTCCTTGAAAGCTGCATTCAAGGCATCCGTGTCCTGTGCCTTGAAGTAGATTAGATACCGGGGCGGCTTGCAGGACAGGTCTTTCTGGATGGAGTAGTCGATGTGATACCGCTTGGCATAGCGGTCAAAATCCTTGATACCGGTTTTCTGAATCTCCACATTGGTCACGCCACGGTTCTGCCGTACCAACCGCTTCATGGACTGCTTGCCCTGCGAAGCGTGCTTGTCGTACTGCCGCAACAGAAACTGCATCCCGCGCAGCAGGGTGCGGGCGGACAGTTTTGTGGTCGAGATGGCAAGGTTGACCGTCTTATGCTCGATTTCTTCCTGCATCGTTACCACCTCCTGTGCAGAAAATCGTCTTAGCGGTCATGTTCCACCGGGGGCTTGTTTACGGCCTTCTCTGCGTCATTCTGAACCGATTCATCCGGAACCGGAATGACTATCAGGCGACGCCCCAGAGGAAGAAAGGCTTCGGGTTGATGGAATTCTTCTTCATACTTCTGCGCCAGCTCCGGGGAGAGCGATACAAAATCTTCCTCGCCCAGACCTACCACCAGAAAGGTTCCGGCAATAACATCGTACATCAGCCGTCCTCGTCCCATAAGGCCCGGTTCAGCGGCAGACCCATGAGCTTGCCGTCATCGTTATAAACGATGGCAATCGGGTCATCAGCAAAGGGGTAGCTTGCGCCGATGGAGCCGCCCACCGCCTGCTGCAAGGCTTTCAGGTCGTTATCGATCTCGACCTGCTGCGGATACTGTCCCGGTGCAATTTTCAGCACCGACAGGGTGTTCTCGTTCTGCTCCATTATCTTCCTCCTCGAATTTGATGGTGATCTCCTGCCCGGCACGAGCGGCATTCATCAGTGCGGCGATGAAAAAACCACAAAGGGCACCAGCTTCAAAAATGATAAACGAATAAATAAAATTCATAACAACCCTCCTACATTGACTGAACTGTGAGAAAAAATCTCTCAGGGCGGACGAGGAACGCAAGATGCGATAACGGTATGCTTAGTGGAAGCATTGGCATGAGTATGCGGTGCGGCATCGGTAGAAAAATAGTCGTACAGAGCATCCCGCAGAGAATGGAAGCAACAAGCATGGTAGTCGTGCAGACGGAGAACCAGAATCTTCAAAACATCAACGGCGGAACAGTAAAAGTCCTCCGTGACTTCTGCGAAACTCGCATAGCAGGTCATTTCAGTATCCATACTGCACCTCTCAGTCAATGCAGATGCAGACCATCTTCTCGCGGCCAGCCATCAGAGGAACACTGTTCTCGCCCAGATACACTGGATCAGGTACAGGTCGGCGGTGGTAAGTGCAACAAAGTTGCCATCGGCGTCGTAGCGTACAAAGATGACTGCGCCGGACAGGTAACGCTTGCCAGCCAGTGTAATGAGCTGGCGAGGATCGTAGCAGAGTGCCAGCGGCACATCTTCGCTGATGCTGTAGCAGGAATCTGCTTCATCGAAGCAGGCAGATAACTGCGAACGTTCTCCAGCGGAGTGATGGTCAGTTCGATCTCCGGGGCAATCACGGCGGCGTAAACATCATCATCGCCGAGCTGCCGCTCCAGCACATCGCTCATCTTGTTGAAGAAGTCGGTCACAGCATTGTCCATGTGGCTGATCTTCTGGTTCATGGCTTCGATGGTCTTTGCGGTCTTGAGATCAATGGTAGTGTTCATAGTGTTTTTCTCCTAATTTTTGCAAAAAAGAAAGACCCGGTCGGGTCTTACGTTCAAAAGGTGTATCAGCGTTCATTCTGCCGCTGCTGTTTACGCTGCCACTGATCCAGCAGCTTGATGATGGTGTCCTCCATCTGTTTCGGGGTGTAGCTGCGCGGGAAATATTTCCGCAGGGTGTCGTTTTTGATGACCACCTTATCCAGCTCGTCCTTTTTCTCTTCTCCCATGACCGCAAAGGCAACATCATACGAGAAGTGCCCTTCCTGCGCCAGCCTTTTGAGCCGCTGCGCTTGGGAAAGGGACGGCGCATTCTGGGTGTCGTTCATCGCTTCTAAAAAATCCCGCTGTTGGCTTTCGTCCAGATAGGACAATTCCACAGCGGGATTGAAGGCAATTTTCTTTTCGTCCACCATGTCCAGCAGTTCCGGGATAAGGCTGGTCAGGCGGATAAAAACGCTGGACCTGCTTTCGACTTTCTCCTGCATCTAAAGCGACTTGTTCATCGGAACGCAACTTCGGGCCAATTTGGCCCGAAGTTAAATCTGACCTAGCACCTTGATTTTTTAGGGCTTCCAGCTTCATTTTGTAGGCAAAAGCCCTTTCACTGGGCAGAATGTTCTCACGTTGGAGATTGCTATCCACCATGAGCAAAACTGCGGCATCATCATCCATGTTGCGGACAATGACCGGCAGGGTGTTCAGTCCGGCAAGCTGTGCAGCGTGCTGACGGCGGTGCCGGAGATGATCTCATAGCCACCTTCCGGGCGGGGGCGGGCAATCAGCGGAGACAGCACACCGTACTGCTCCACGCTTTCCACCGTGCGCTGCATGGACTCGTCATCCAAGACCTTAAAGGATGGTCTTTGAAGGGGAACAGTTCTCCAATGGGAATCTGTTGCACCTGCTCCCGCTGCTGTTCCTGTCGGGATTCTTCCGTGGAGAAAATGTCATCTGCCCCTTTCAGCGACACGTATAAGCTGCCTTTCGGCATTCGCCATCACCTCCTCGGTCAGAGATTTATAGGCTTCTGCCACCTTGCCCTTGGGGTCGTGCTGGAAAATGCTCTTGCCCACAGCACTGATTTCCGCAGCACGGACAGACCGGGGAATGGTCTGGTCGAACACCTTGATCTTGCTGCCGTAGGCACCTCGAATCAGGTTGTCGATTTGCTGTCCGTAGTTGGTGCGGCTATCGGTCATGGTCAGCAGGATGCCCTCGATTTTCAATTTCGGGTTGATCTGCCGCCGGACCTTCTGCACAGTCTGCAAAAGCTGTTCCAGACCCTTTGCGGACAGGTACTGCGCCTGCACCGGAATCAGGGTGGTGTCCGCCGCTGCCAGCGCATTCACGGTCAGCATCCCAAGGGAGGGGGTGCAGTCCAACAGAATGAAATCGTACTCATGCTTTGCTCCTTCCAGCACCTGTTTCAACATCTTTTCCCGGTTCATGCAGTTGACGAGAGACACTTCCAGCCCTGCCAGTTCGATGTTCGCCGGAATCAGTCAACGCCCTCCGCATGATGCAAAACGCCTTCACCGGGCGGAATGCTCTGATCGTTCATGCTTTTGCCATCAAGGTGGAAAGGGTGGTGGGCAGTTCATCGGGCTGCTGCCAGCCCATGCTGATGGTCAGTGACCCCTGTGGGTCAGCGTCCACCAACAGGACCTTTTTTGCCCTCCATCGCCAACCCGATGCCCAGATTTTCACAGGTGGTGGTCTTACCGGTGCCGCCTTTCTGGTTGACGATGGCAATTGTGGTTGCTTTCTTTGAAATTTTTATCACCTCCGCATCGCTAAGTCGTGGTTGGTTTGGTTCTGGTAGGAAAGCTGCATCGTGGTGGGTGCGTTGTACAGAGAAGCGAGCAGATATTGTTTCATGTTTCGGATTGGGCTGCTGTTCTCTGCAAGGCACATCAGCACAAAGCGGATATGGTCGGCGTTTAGCTTCATAAAGCGGCTGCGCACCACCTCGGCAGGCTTATCATCTCCGGCAATGCGCAGCGTCTTGCGGTTGGTAGCGCAGGTGTCCACCAGCAAATCTACGATCTGATAGATGGTATCCTCATCATCCGGGCAGAGCCGGAGCAGAAGATCTACCTCTAAAGACTGCGAAAAATATTCTTCCAGTTGTTCACGTTCGCTCATCCAGTCGTTTTCATCGGAATAGATAGGATCAGTATCGGTTATCTCTGTATTATTTCTCTCAGTCTTATTACATCGTAGTTTGGCCGGGTCTTGAAGCGTATTCTGAACGGTTCCAGAATCGTCATTATCACGATTCAAGTAGGGCGTTTTTGACGATTCTGACGAAAAATTCTTCACATAGATGAGGTCGGGCTTGCCCAGCCCCCTCCGTTTGCGTTCGATCAGGCCGTACTCTTCCAGTTCTCGCAGCAGCTTGGTGGCCTTTTTATCGGCACAGCCCAGTGAATCCTGCACTTCCTGCACGGTATAGATGATGAACACCCGCCCAGCCTTGTCCAACCAACCATTCCGGGCTGACAGGCTCATGCGGTCAAGCAGGATACCGTACAGGGTTTTGGCATCTGTGGAAAGCGGTTGGAAGCGGCTATCCTGAAACAACAGCTTGGGAATCCGGTAGAAGGAGAACAGCTCGCTGGACTGCCCATAGAAGTAATCAAGGTCTGCGGTTCTTGTCGGCTTTTTTCGGGCATAGAGAATATCCCATTTTTCAGGTGTGGAACGGAATACATTGACCTGCTTCTTATAAGGGCAGTGGGCATACAGGCAGGTGCGGAACTTGAAATCGGCCGATAGTACGGGCACAGCTTGCAGCTGTCCGGGGCACGGTCAGAACCTTCTCCAGCGGCGATCACATGGTGCATGGAGTGCTGAACATGGCGCAGAGCTTCGTTTCGCTTGTGGCTCACTTGGCATCACCTCGTTTCTCCAGCGGTGCCATCAGGTCTTTGTAGCAGGGAACCAGCACACAGGGCTTTGCCCGCTTGTAGGGGCACCCTTCGCACTTGCTGGGGCCTTTGGGCGGCTCGATCAGATAGTAGCAGTTCTCTTTGCCGAGAACGCAGCCCTTCTTTCGGTTCTTCCAGAAGAAGCAGTGCCGGCAATCTGCCGGGCGGGAAGCGTGGTAGCGGATACCGTCCATCGTGACGGTCAGAACTTTTTTCATGGATAACCCTCCTTTTGAATGATTCGGGAAGTTCAGCCCGAAAACAAAAAAGCGCGTTCCTCTTTCTGTTCCGAGAGAACAGCGAGTGAACGCGCTATGTATGGAGAAAAGTGTTTTGCACGGTTTCTGGTAGGAATGTGAAAAATAGATTTACACAGTTTATCTTGTATTTACATGGATTACAGGAAAGCGGCTGCCAATTTTAGCAGAGAGCCGGGAAACAGAGTTCAAAAGGTGCTTTATGGGGCTTCATTAGCTGGAACCGAAAATTCTGCTAATGGCATTAGCTGGCTAATTTTGGTGATAGGTTCAAAATGAAAAATGCGAAGATCGTCTTTCACATGGAAAAATGACCTTCGCATTTTCTTAAAGGGATGTCCCAGACAGGAGTCGAACCTGCGGCCTTCCCCTTAGGAGTAGACCGTGCATCTGTAAACCCATTGCAAAATAGGGTAATATATTCTACTCTATATCAATGAATTTTTTGTTGGGATGTCAACGTATGTAAATGGATTCGAACCTTTTTTATTCCGTGTAAACAGATGTTTATTAGCTGGAAATTAGCTGAGCTAACGAAAAGTGGCCGCTCTATTGTACAACGCTCACCTTTCATTAGCTGGGAGGCGTGTAGTTGTTTATAGGCACCAGAGGAAGATCAGTTGCAAAAAGCAACTGAAACTTGTTTCTGGATTTATGATACCATGCCAGAAATACTGTTGCGATAGGAACATGGCCGGAATACGCGATAGAAGGATTCTGACCTATGTAGTGGGAAGTACTTCATCTTGTAAAAAGAACGGTTTTATGGTATTCTTACCTTGGACAAGGAACAGAAAGCAGGTGAACCGATGGCAGAAGTTGAAACGCAGAAGGAACTTGACTTCGAGCGCAAGCACAAGGAAGATTTACAGCGTATCCGAAACTTCCGGCTCATGGATGATGACTTTATGAGCAAGGTCTTTGAAGATAAGCCTGTGCGGAATGCCTGCTTCAAATCATTCTGAACCGTGATGACCTGACTGTACAGGAAGTCCATGGTCAGCATGATTTGAAGAATCTGCAAGGTCGTTCTGTGCGGCTGGATATTCTGGCAGTGGATCAGGAAAACCATACCTATAATATCGAGGTGCAGCGCAACGACCATGGGGCTGGTGCCAAGAGGGCGAGATACAACAGCAGTCTGCTGGATGCAAACCTGACAGATCCGGGTGATGCGTATGACGCACTGAACGAGACCTATGTAATCTTTATTACGGAAAAAAGATGTGCTGCGGGGTGGACTTCCCATCTACCACATCAACCGCATCATTGAGGAAACAGGAAAGTCTTTTGGAGACGATGCACATATTATCTATGTAAACTCACAGATCAAAGAGAGACTGCATTGGGAAAGCTGATGCACGACTTTACCTGTACAGACCCGGATGACATGAACTATCCTGTCCTGGCACAGCGGGTGCGTTATTTCAAAGAAGATACGAAGGGAGTGGCAACGATGTGCAGAGCATTTGAAGAAGTGAGAGAAGAAACAAAGCATGAGCAGTCGATTGAAATTGCAAAATCTTTGCTAGAAGTTGGAAAAATGACCTATGAAGAAATTGCTCGGTCGGTTCAGCTTCCTGTTGAAGAAGTAAAGGCACTGGATACAAAGAAACCCGCCTGATCTTGATTCAGCCAAGATATTCTTAAAAACAAACAGCGGCAGTTTTCCCAATCGGAAAGCTGTCGCTGTTTATGTATAGAGGCCTATAAGTTCTTTGCAAGATTTTTGATGAGTTCGGCCATAGAGGGGTTGGCCAGCAATTTGGTAAGTGCTGCTGCCGCATCTGCATCAACCGCGCTGTTCTCAGGGATGGGCTGCGCTGTTTGATGGGGCATTTCAGGCTCTGCGCCATGATGCTGGTAGAAGAAATCATCAAACGCTGTGCATTCAGACGCCGATCATCATCCAAGATATGTGCATACTGCTCTGTGACCATCGAAGCCTGTGCATGGCCGGAGTCACCCTGAACAGCTTTGATATCACCGCCGTTCAGTTTGAGTTTGTATGTAATACTGGAGTGTCGGAAGCTATGAAAGACCACTTTGGGGAGATCGTTTTCCTCAATCAGCTGCTTCAATGCACCGTTAATGGTGGATTGTTCGGTCGGCATTCCCAGCGGGCCGGCAACCACGAGATTATAGTCTGCATACTCTGCACCCAGTGCGTCCTTTGTCATGTCCTGCTCGGCTTTATAGTGGACAAGCATTTCAGCAACTGTTTTGGGGAGAAAAATGGTTCGGATACTGCTGTCTGTTTTAGGGCTTTTCAGAACCTGGACCGTGGTGCAGCGGGAACTCAGCGAGGGAAAACGAGTGATGACATTTTTATTTTCCAAGGCGTTCAGCAAAGCAATATCTACACGCTGCAATTCCTTATTTATGTAAATGGAGGCTCGCCCGGCTTCAATGCTTTCGGGGGAGATATCCACACAATCCCATGTCAGACCGAGCAATTCCCCTAAGCGCAGGGAACAAGAGAAGGAGAGGTTGATGCACAGCCGCAGCTTCGGATCATCACAAACTTTCAAAGCACGGAACAGCGTTTCAGCTGTCCAGATATCACGTTTCTTGGAAGTGTACTTGGGCAGGGTAGCGTAAATGCAGGGATTCTTTTCCATGAGTTCCCATTTTACAGCCTGCTCAAAGGCGCTCCGCAGAATCTTATGAACCGAACGGACTGTACTGGGGGAAACGAACTGGTGCTTCCGCTTCCCACACATAGGGTCAACGGCTTCGTATTTAAGCAGCCGCTGATAATATCCCTCAATTACGCGGGTGGTGAGATCTTGCAGCTTCATTGAGCCGATAAGCGGTTCTATGTAGTTTGAAATCAGTGCAGTGTTTGATTGATAGGTTGAAAGTGCCCATTTGGTTCTTCCGTACAGGGTGACGTATTCTTTAAGCAGGTCTTTTAGAGTTCGGCACTGGGGTGCCACAAAGGTACCGACGGATTCTTTGTATTCGACCTCTTTCTTACGGTTTTTGGCATCTGCAAGGTCGGTAAAGGTTTCCCATTTCTGCTTTAGCGTTCCATTAGTGTGTTTGTAGGTATAGACAACGCAGTATCGGTTATTGCGTTTGACAATGCTAGCCATTATACATCCTCCTCTACTTTACGTTTGGACTTCAGAACTTCATCGAAAGCATCTTTTTGGATGCGTTTTACCCTTCCCAACTTCATCGTTGGAATTCCTTCTTTGAGAACCCACGAGTCAAGTGTTGGGCGGCTGATTCCGTAAAAAGCCTGAATTTCCTGAAAACTGTAGTATTTCCCATTCTTGGGACATTGCAGTTTTAGCGGCGGCTCCTTATGCGTTTCTTTTTTCGGTTTTTGAAGTTGGTATGTAGATTGGCTTTTAAGCCATGCCTTAAAACTTTTTTGGTAATGCGCGGCCTGTCGGCCACGCGCTCAATGACGAAACAATCTCGGTATTTTTTGCAATCAAGAATCCCATAAACATTCTTGCGTGGGATACCGAGTAGTTTTGCCATTTCCGGGATGGAGATGGTTTGCGCTTCAATCTCCCGGTCACGCTCACGGTCGGCTGCTGTGCGGTAGCGACTTTGTGATCGGTACCACCGCTCAAATTCCTCTTTGGGAATCCTCATACAGAAGTCTGTCGTTTCTGTTTTCAACTTGCCCTGTCGGATGAGTGTATAGATCGTTTCGGGTTTCACCTTCAATATCTCGGCGGCGTCAGGAACGGAATAGGACCGTTTGCAAAGTTCCTCGCCCGGTGGCGAACCATTGACCTTATGATATTTGACCTGATTGGCATACCATTTCTCAAAGCTGGAAATAACGATACGCCTTTTGTCGTTTATCAGAATGACTTCAAAGAGATTCTTATGAAGCAGCCAATAGCTGTCTGTTTTGCCAAGCCGAGAAGCTGCCGCATCTCACGAACCGACATGGTGGTTTTGGTAGTGGCAGGTTCAGCTTTTCCGTATAAGGGAGCCGAAGTATTCCGCATATCATCCATGAAAGACACCTCTCTATCTATGTAAAAGTTTAGCCGGGATTTCTCATCCCGGCTAAAGAATAGCAGATTTCGCGTGAAATGTTGAGGATGTCAAACAGCAGGATTGCGTTCAACAGTGCCATCATTGAGCCATGCTTCAAAGCTGGCTTTGGAAATACGGTAAGCGCCGCTTACCTTGAACCAGCGGAATTCGTTCTGCTTCAGCAGACGGTAGACAGTGGGACGGCTCAGGAGCAGCATTTCCATCAGGTCTTCTACGGTATAGCAGCGGCTGTCCTTTGCTGTGGAAACAGGGGAGGAAACCGAGTTGGGCGAAGGTTCTTCATGGATAATCATTGGATAATACCTCGTTAAATATACTTAAAGTTAAAACTTGAGCGGCAATGCAGCCCGGCGGCTGCCACCATTATAAATAGTATAGACCTGCTGAAGGTACTTCGTCTTGCCGGGAAGCTTACGCCTGCGGTTCGTGCAAGGCGAAAAATCGTGAATGCATCGACCTGCCGCAGTTTGGCAATCAGACGGCTTTTACTGTATTCGGAGTGGTACAGTTCTACAAAGCGGCAGATGCCGAGCAGATTTGCAGAACTCATGGAATCAGGTTCTCCGTCCCACGCATTCAGCAAAACATCAAGGGATTCGATATACAGTTCAGGACCAAGCCGGATGAATTCGTGATAGGCGGTTGCGATGCAGCTGATCCGCTGCTTGCCCCGGCCTTCTTCAAAAGAAAGATGAACGCCAGCCAATTCGGTGGCCTGCTGGAATGCAACGGCAGCAGGCTCCCCTGCAAAAATCAGGGCACGGAGCTTCTGTCCTGCACTCAGCCGTTCCGAAATGCCTGTCTGCTGTGCAAACAGGAGGGCTTCTTCTCGTTCTGTCATACCAAAATAAACCTTGCAGCGAATCTGCAGATCATCACCACCGTTCAGGAACTTCCGGGCAGCATGGGTGTTCTGCCCGTCCATCACATAGTAGTGACCATCCCGGAAGCTGATCTTCGGCTCATTGGCAACCCGCTCGTCAAATTCTTTTGCGATACGGGCAACACGAGCGGGGTGAAGAGCACGCTGATAAGTGTCGCGCGGCACGATCAGCTCACTGCTGTTCAGGCACATTTCATGGTAAGGTTTTACAACTGCGTTCATCATAAAGGAACCTCCTTCTTTTTTTGCAGAAAATCAATTCCTGATTGGATAATCGAACCGATTTTCTTCTTTTCGTTATCGGATAAGCGGAAAGCGGAATACCGTTCATAACAGATATTCCAGCGGAACATAAGCGATTGAAGCGCATCATCCAGTTCTGCAACCATGAACTCAACAGAAGATTCTGTTGGGGTGGAGAGCATCCTTTCCGATATCTGCTCAATGCTATGTAAATCGCCTTTTGTGTGCTTGGCGAGAGCAGGGGGCTGACTGTTCAGCACCCGAAGATTCTGAAACTGCTGGGAGAGCAGCTCTTTTGCAGCGGCGAGAACATCCTCCTGCGGAGGAGCCGTAAGGTATTTTCGGAATGACTTATACCCAATGAACCCAAAGCTGTATTGCAGACACACTGACACTTGCCGCATTTCATATTTGGACAGGTGCCCAAGGTAGCTTAACACTCTGGATTTATCTGCGGGGCGCGGGCTTTCGCAAATCGCCATAGATGGCGCACTCAAAAAACGATTGTGCAGAATAAAATGCGTTGGCATATTTCGCTTTTTGATCTGTGTTGTCAGTGGAACGACCAGAAGAACATTGGAATAAAAATTACCGTCATCGTTTTGGACAACAATGGCAGGTCGGATGCCGCCTTGCTCGGAACCGCTGTAAGGATTCAGATCCATCATGTAGACATCCCCGCGCTTGTACATCCAGTTTGCGGGCATAGGCGGATACTCTTTCTCTTTTTTACCTCGTGTGGCCAATTTGGATTTCTCCTTTCTATCCGTATATGTAACAGTGGGCTGCTCGCACAGCCCACCCTACTATCTCAAACAGCAAATTGCTGTGATTTATAGTTCTATACCTTTCCGTATTTGTCCCTGACATCCCCGGAAACCGAAAACTCTGTTTTCGTGTGGGAAATCTTTCAGCCGTCCGGCAGCGTACCGAATCCATAGGTTCTCACCTCTCCGTGGTTCTCACCGAGCTGCCCGAAGGCAGAAGTATCATTATTCTGTGATGGCTCTTAGCTATGGAGAAGCTGTCATCCATTTACCGTCAACCTACCGCTCATTCCCTCAGTGGAGATCATCGCATTTGTTACGGACGTGGCTCATCATCACAGGAACGTGACTGAAGAATGCGTGTTCAATTTCAAGGGGCGGGATAGCTTGAGGGCTGCTTTGAACGCTTGCCGAAGCTATGGCTGTATTGTAACCGATGCGGAACGAAATGAACAGGAACTCAGAGTTCACAATTTTTGAGGAAAATAGGAAGTATCGTTCCTATTTCTCGATGAGCCGTCAAAAATATATTTCCTGACTTTATGTAAGAAATGAAGTATTATACTCGTAAGAAACTAACTTACGAGTATATAAATTCGATAAATACACTTTTGGGAGGGAACAAAATGAGCCGATTTTACTGCCGCGATGAGGAACTTCGGAAGTTAAATAAACGATATGAGAATACCGTAATGAAAAAATCGGTTTGGACGAACTGGAACTGATTCGGGAATATGCAGCAGTCTTTGGGAAAGGAACAAACTACCACTACTACATTTTCTCGAAAGGCGGATTTACGGACGGACTACTTCAGGCACAGGAACGCGGAGAAGTACAGCTGCTTACCCTCGCCGATATTTTTGAATAACACAAGAAACGCTCTTGCCGGTGTAAAACTGGCAGGAGCGTTTCTTGTTGAAGTGATTATAAAAGACCTTTGATTTTTTCAATATGATCTATAGCGGCTTGCAGTTCATTTTGAAACTGATCCCTAGAAGGATCTCGACCCAAAAGAAGATAATCCATACTGACATGGAAGTATTCTGCAATATCGATCAGGATTTTTACAGAGCCATTGGAGCTTCCCCTTTCAAGATCGCCGAGGTGTCGATGGGAAACACCAAGTTTTTCCTGCGATAACTTCGCATTTGTACGCAAAGTAAAAATACGGTTACCAATAGCATTCGGATCAAAGCTCATGTGTGACCTCAAAATTTTCGATAAAGCGTGAGAAGTCGAAAACTCGGAGTTGCTACGGATATCTAGCCGCTTGGGGCATCCACGAAAAACGGACAAACATAAAGCCTGCTCCTTTTTACGGGAGCAGGCTTCCTGAAGGCTAAAAAAATAGCCGGACAACAACCAACTGAGGGATCTTCAATGAAAATCTCTCAATCAGCTGTTGCCCGGGCTATTTGGAGCACGTTTCATACATTGCCTTGCGGCAAGGGCCCGTTGCTCGGAGCGAACAGTCCATATTCAGGGTGCAATGCACCCGTATTTGTTAAAATGACTGGAAATCACCGGCATCTAAATGCCAGATCAAGTCTCAGGGTTTCTTTGCATCTATTGCACTTCACTTGTAGTATACCTGAACACCCCTCGATTTTTTGGTATAACTTATTTCCACAAACAGGGCAAAATCTCCAGCCTATGCTAAATTCTGCCTGCTGTGTAGTAGTCGGTGCTTTACCGGCAAAGGGACGGTTCTTTAACTGAATCATATTCATTCTCCAAATCGCATGATGTCCAATGGATGGCAGTGGATGGGTTTGCCTTTTATAACCTGCATCTGCTGCAGTCTGATCCTGATTGCAGACCAAGAAACCCCAATCCGTCGAGCCATCTCCAGAATTTTTTCATAGTTAGGGTCAGACACTGATTTGTACAGAATCCCATTTGGCAGAGTCAACGCCACACGTTCTATTTCGGCATTGATCAGAAATGTTGGCATCAGCAGCTCTGCTGCAAGGGTATCCGCCTGCCATTCTTCCACGAGGCCTTTCCGTTTCTTTCCCGATAGACAATGTGCCACGGTACTTGACTGCTTTTCCGTAGTCGTTCGGAAACAGATCAGCCAAAATCTGATGTGCTGCTTCATGCGCTATTGTGAAATTCCGGCATCCAGTGCATCTGTCTGCCGCAAGAGCAGAATCGATTACGATATCCCTCGGCATAAATACTTCAACAAGCTTTGTTCCATCCTCAAGGGTTGCTGTGAAGCTACATCTCTGGAAAACCGTTAATCCAAGGATGTGACCATCGCTACACAGCGGCAACATCTTCAGGTTCAGTCCAAGAACAGAATTTGCAAACTGCTCTGGGTTAATAGGAGCGGGGTCATTTTTGCTTATTCCGAAGAGTGCATAATACATTTCAATATATTTGCCTGCTATGCACGAAGTTCTGCACGCGATAAGTATCTTGCCATTATGAAGCCCTACCTTCTGATGTGGCACAGTAGGCTTCCACAAACCACTTGCCCTTTTCAAGCCAAAGATTCCGCTTCTGCCCGCAAATCAGGCAGGTGAAGCAATGCCCTTTCACGCCAAAACGTGATGTACCGTGCTTGACTGCCAAGACACGATCAATTCCATAAGTACGAGTCTTGTCATAGTTTATGGCAAGAGGACGGATCTTGCCGTCAGGAGTAAAACGAACATCCACTTCGACGTATCTTTTCTCACGGCGAAGGTTGTAATCACCACACATCAGAATTCCTCCTTTTTGCAGATTTATCAGAATGCAGCGTGTATTACTTGCGAATCATACTGCGTGCCACGAGCTGCTTTTCGTTTAACAGAGGAACGGACACTGTATGCTTTTTCCACTCATCCATAGAGCAGGTTACTGCTTTGCACAGACGGCATTTTGTCCAGCCGTCGGTTGCATCAAGATCTACATCATAGTTCATGGTTCCGCACATCGGGCATCTTAAATTTTCTTTTCTCATATTATCACCTCTCAAAAACGCCAAATATACACGATTTCGGTCCAGAATCAACACCAAAAAGCTGTTATTTGCGGATTTGATTCGATTATATACCACTTTATGGAGATGTCAATTACGCATTTGTCGCCATTTTGGAGATTTCTTGTTGATTTCTTATCTTTTCTATACTATAATAGAGCTACCGGATCACAAAGGAGTGTTCTTGCTATGAAAAAGAAAACTGCGCTCACCAAAATGCACATAGCCCCATCTACGGTGTGCTATGATGCAGTCGCCGCAAGGATAGTAATGAGGTTGGTCTGATTCTCGCAGCTGTACGAAAAAGGAATGGCTATTCACTTGTAACTTTCTCCGAACTTCTCCGCCACTATGGCGTCGATGTCAGTGACAAGGGAATCAGTAAATGGGAAAAAGGATACACCACTCCCAGCATCTACCAACTGGTTGCGATCTGCCACGCATTGAACATCAAGGAAGGACCTTCCTACTTTACAAAGACCTTTCAGAAACCCGCCCTTCTAAATGCCATCGGGCAAAAAAAAAGTCGCCGAGTACGAAATGGACTTGATTGCATCTCGGCGCTACCAGCCAGGCACAGAAGAGCCTGCGAAAATCGACTGCATAACGATGCCAGTATCAGAGTTGCCAGTATCGGCAGGTCTAGGAGCTTTTCTTGAAGGTGAAATGTTTCAACAGATACAGGTGCCTGCCAGTAGCGTTCCGGCAGGGACTGAGTTTGGGATATACGTTAGTGGCGATAGTATGGAGCCGCGTTATCATGACGGACAAATCGTATGGGTGAAGCGCTGCGAAGAACTTGAATGCGGGGATATCGGGATATTCGTATATGATGACTGCGGATATCTGAAAAAATACGATGAACATACCCCAGATAAGTCTCAAGCAGAGTTCTTTACCGACAGCTATGGCGTGGTGCATAACCAACCGGTTTTGGTTTCTCTTAACACCAAATATTCGCCAATCCTTATATCTCCAGAGCAAAGATTTGAGATCGTTGGAAAAGTTTTGAACTAAAAAGATGGGAGGGATTTTCGTGGATACGATCAAACGTGTTCAGGATTTGATGCAAGAGCGTGATATGAATCTGTGTGTGTTGACAAAAAAATGCGGGATATCGTACTCCACAATCCAAAGTACTGCCCGTCGAGGAGGGCAGTTAAGCGTAGAGACGATTGAAAGAATTTGTCAGGGTTTGGGAATTACATTAAAAGACTTCTTCGATTCTTCATATTTGTAAATATGGCAGAAAAAAGCCGTTCACCGAGCTAGAAAACCTGTGCGGTGAACGGCTTTAATATTGCTTCTATTTATTCCCAATAGCATTCACGCATCAAGATGTAGCAGTCATTTTATATGTGGTTCTGACAACAAAAAGAAGTGGAAGTATTCCTATGTTGGAATGCTCCCACTCTTTAGGGATCACAATTCTTGAGTTCTCAGTGCATTTTCAAGCATTTGACGATAATCTTCACAAACCTTTTGGGGTGTGCCATAATAACTCGTGATGAATTCAGTTGCCTTAAATTCATACGAGCAGTGACACGACCAACTGGATTCAGAGGATGAATACATACAGGAGGTTCTAGTATGAACAAATTGATTTCCTGCCACTATAACATGGACACTAACCGGTGGAAGCCCGGTTCGAGGATGGCACCACCCTTGCCATCGACTGCATCGCCGTGGAGGACGAATACGGCAACACCCCGGCACAGCGGGCAGAACTAGACTGGCTGCTATACAATAAACCGCTGGAGTACGCACAGATGGTGCTGAGAGGGGAGATTGAGCATTATCTCTCGCTTGGTTGCGACCATGGAAGATTGGAAGATTGATTGACAAGGTTACATAACAGTTAACACAGCTTGCATTTTGCCCTGCAATTTTTCAGAATGGAACGCCCCAAGCATCCGGTCTATATCCGCAGATTTTTCATAAAGAATCTGCCGGGTATTTTTGTTTTGTCATACCTATTGCAATTCTGACTATTTGGAATATACTTGTAAGTATCAAATTATTTCACTGTATGAGGACATCCGCACCAAACTTATCCAGTCCGGTGTAATGAAATGCAGAGAATAAAAGACAAAATTGGTATGTTCCACGAAATTTAGGGAGAAAACTGAGCAAGTAGGAAGGTGGAATATATATGAAACAAGATACTTTAGAGGGCAAAGCAAAAACAAAAAATGGGGTAAAACGGCTGTGTTTTTCCATAATCTGCATTCTTCTGGAAGTGATTTTTATTATTACTATCG
>ENA-OQER01000489-OQER01000489.1-human-gut-metagenome-genome-assembly--contig:-NODE-489-length-21510-cov-1.565683_pt1 | contig 21510 bp, 29 predicted proteins | sample MGYA00242797_ERZ504639 | MGnify/ENA primary metagenome ERZ504639 (study PRJEB26092, sample SAMD00036306) | human gut metagenome | host: Homo sapiens | study: EMG produced TPA metagenomics assembly of...
TACAAAAGAAAGATAACCCATATTGTATAATGCGTTTAAATATGCCGTCTTATATAAATGATGGTCAGATTAATATGCGGATTATCTTTCTAACGCAAGGAGTATTTATCTCTACTCCCGTCAATGATTGCATCTCTTTTCTCTGCTAACGGTGTCGCGGCGGCCATTGATTTATGCCAGGGATATGATATCAAAGCGAGTTGTCACGCCAGCAGGCAAAGCCTTTCAGGCATTACGCAGGACTGGAGTGTCGCCGATGGGCAATGGCTGGTTTTTTCGGATATGACCAATAATGCCAGCGGAGGAGCCGTATTTTTGCAACAAGGAGCGGAATTTTCACTATTACCAGAAAATGAAACTGGAATGACTCTGTTTGCCAATAACACCGTTACAGGAGAATATAATAACGGCGGGGCCATATTTGCTAAAGAAAACTCAACGCTGAATCTTACTGATGTTATTTTTTCCGGTAACGTCGCAGGCGGCTATGGTGGCGCAATCTATTCTTCTGGTACTAACGATACTGGTGCCGTCGATTTACGTGTCACTAACGCCATGTTTCGCAATAACATCGCTAATGATGGCAAAGGTGGCGCAATTTATACCATTAATAATGACGTTTATTTAAGTGATGTTATTTTTGATAACAACCAGGCATATACATCAACAAGTTACAGTGATGGCGATGGCGGGGCAATCGATGTTACCGATAATAATAGCGACAGCAAGCATCCTTCAGGTTATACGATAATAAATAACACCGCCTTTACAAATAACACTGCCGAAGGTTATGGCGGGGCGATATATACCAATAGCGCGACGGCTCCCTATCTTATTGATATTTCTGTTGATGACAGCTACAGCCAGAACGGCGGCGTGTTAGTGGATGAGAACAACAGCGCAGCAGGCTATGGAGATGGTCCTTCCACTGCGGCGGGTGGCTTTATGTATCTCGGCTTAAGTGAAGTTACCTTTGATATTGCCGACGGAAAAACGCTGGTTATTGGCAATACAGAGAATGACGGAGCTGTTGACTCTATTGCTGGTACCGGGTTATCACCAAAACAGGTTCCGGCGATCTGGTACTTAATGCAGATAACAATGACTTTACTGGTGAGATGCAGATTGAAAACGGTGAAGTTACCCTGGGTCGCAGCAACTCCCTGATGAATGTCGGCGATACGCATTGCCAGGACGATCCGCAAGATGCTACGGTCTGACGATAGGGAGTATTGATAAGTACCAGAATCAGGCAGAGCTAAACGTTGGCTCCACCCAACAAACCTTTGTGCACTCATTGACGGGCTTTCAGAATGGCACTTTAAATATCGATGCTGGTGGCAATGTTACTGTTAATCAAGGTAGTTTTGCTGGCACCATCGAAGGTGCTGGTCAGCTCACCATTGCGCAAAACGGCAGCTACGTGCTGTCGGGGGCGCAGTCGATGGCGCTAACCGGCGATATAGTCGTTGATGATGGTGCGGTGCTTTCGCTGGAAGGCGACGCGGCAGATCTCGCCGCTCTCCAGGACGATCCGCAGTCGATCGTGTTAAACGGCGGTGTGCTCGATCTCTCTGATTTCTCCACCTGGCAGAGTGGCACATCATACAACGATGGCCTTGAAGTCAGCGGCAGCAGCGGAACGGTTATCGGCAGTCAGGATGTGGTAGATCTTGCAGGTGGAAACGATATGCATATCGGCGGTGACGGGAAAGATGGCGTCTACGTGGTGTCGATGCGGGCGACGGCAGGTAAGTCTGGCAAACAATAATAGTTATTTGGGCACAACACAAATCGCCTCCGGTACGCTGATGGTGAGCGACAACTCGCAGCTTGGAGATACCCACTATAACCGCCAGGTTATCTTTACCGATAAGCAACAAGAAAGCGTGATGGAGATTACTGCCAATGTCGATACTCGCTCTACGACGACTGAGCATGGGCGTGATATTGAAATGCGCGCCGACGGTGAAGTGGCAGTTGATGCGGGGGTAGACACGCAGTGGGGCGCACTGATGGCTGACAGCAGCGGGCAGCATCAGGATGAGGGTAGCACATTTACTAAAACGGGGGCGGGTACGCTGGAGCTGACCGCCAGCGGTACAACGCAGTCGGCAGTACGTGTCGAAGAAGGCACCCTGAAAGGCGATGTTGCGGATATCTTCCTTATGCTTCGTCACTGTGGGTCGGTGATGGGGCGACGTTCGTTACTGGCGCGGATCAGGATATTCAGTCAATTGATGCTATTTCCAGCGGCACTATCGACATCAGCGATGGTACGGTTTTGCGCTGACCGGGCAGGATACTTCCGTCGCCCTTAATGCCTCACTATTTAACGGCGATGGGACGCTGGTGAATGCCACCGATGGTGTGACGTTGACAGGTGAGCTTAATACCAACCTTGAAACTGACAGCCTGACTTATCTTTCCAACGTGACGGTTAATGGCAATCTGACCAATACGTCCGGTGCGGTTAGCCTGCAAAATGGCGTCGCTGGCGATACGCTGACGGTAAACGGTGAGTTATACCGGCGGCGGTACGCTACTGCTCGATAGCGAATTAAACGGCGATGATCGGTAAGCGATCAATTGGTGATGAACGGTAATACTGCTGGCAACACAACTGTGGTGGTTAACTCCATTACAGGGATTGGTGAGCCGACATCGACAGGCATTAAAGTGGTTGATTTCGCAGCTGATCCCACGCAGTTTCAAAACAATGCGCAGTTCAGTCTGGCAGGCAGCGGCTACGTCAATATGGGAGCGTATGACTACACGCTGGTGGAAGATAACAACGACTGGTATCTGCGATCGCAAGAAGTAACGCCGCCATCGCCACCTGATCCAGACCCTGACCCAACACCCGATCCTGACCCAACACCCGATCCAATCCCCGCTTACCAGCCGGTGCTGAATGCCAAAGTTGGCGGTTATCGCAATAATCTGCGGGCGGCAAATCAGCGTTTATGATGGAGCGACGCGATCATGCAGGTGGCAATGGTCAGACGCTGAATTTACGTGTTATCGGCGGACGTTATCATTACACGGCGGCAGGGCAACTGGCTCAGCATGAAGACACTTCTACGGTGCAGCTTAGCGGTGACCTGTTTAGCGGGCGCTGGGGCGATGATGGCGAGTGGATGCTTGGGGCGGTTGGTGGCTACAGTGATAATCAGGCGAGAGCCGCTCGAATATGACCGGAACTCGCGCCGATAACCAGAACCACGGTTATGCCGTTGGGCTGACCTCAAGCTGGTATCAGCACGGTAATCAGAAGCAGGGGGCCTGGCTGGATAGCTGGCTGCAATACGCGTGGTTTAACAATGATGTTTCCGAACAAGACGATGGCACAGATCATTACCACTCGTCGGGGATTATCGCCTCGCTGGAAGCCGGGTATCAGTGGTTACCGGGGCGTGGTGTGGTGATTGAACCGCAGGCGCAGGTGATTTATCAGGGCGTGCAGCAGGATGATTTTACCGCCGCTAACCGTGCGCGCGTGTCACAATCGCAGGGTGATGATATTCAGATGCGGCTGGGTTACACAGCGAATGGCGTACCGCTGTTCATGTCATACCAACATTAGATCTGAATTATTATCACGATCCCCATTCGACGGAAATTGAAGAGGATGGCAGCACTATCAGTGACGATGCGGTGAAGCAACGGGGTGAAATAAAAGTGGGAGTCACGGGCAATATCAGTCAGCGAGTGTCCCTGCGCGGCAGCGTGGCGTGGCAGAAAGGGAGTGATGATTTTGCCAGATGGCAGGGTTTTTGTCGATGACGGTGAAATGGTAATCACTGTCTAGTCGGCACGGTTGCGGATGCGGCGTAAAACGCCTTATCCGGCCTACGGGGAGCATTTGTAGGCCTGATAAGACGCGGCAAGCGTCGCATCAGGCATTGGCTCGGCCAAACAACAACCTCACTTATTCTGCGTGTGCAGCATATAGTTCACATCCACGCCGGGGCCGAGTTTAAAAGTATTAGTGAGCGGGTTGTAATGTAGCCCGGTTATATGTCGCTCTTTAAGGCTTGTCTGATCTACCCAGCCAAGCAGTTCTGCCGGTTTAATAAACTTCTTCACATCATGCGTGCCTTTGGGCACCATGCGCAAAATATATTCCGCGCCAACCACCGCCATCAGCCATGACTTGCCGTTGCGGTTAAGCGTCGAGAAAAAGACATCGCCGCCTGGTTTCACCAGTTGCGCACAGGCTCTGACCACTGACTGCGGATCGGGGACGTGCTCCAGCATCTCCATGCAGGTCACCACATCATACTGCCCGGCATGTTTTGCCGCGTGCTCTTCCACGGTTTCCTGCACATAATCCACCTGAATGCCGCTTTCCAGCGCGTGCAGTTTTGCCACCTGCAATGGCTCAAAGCCATATCCAGACCGGTCACCGTCGCGCCTTCGCGCGCCATACTCTCGGCCAGAATGCCGCCGCCACAACCGACATCGAGCACCTTTTTGCCAAATAAACCGCCAGCACGCTCGGCAATATAGCCCAGACGCAGCGGGTTAATGCGGTGCAACGGTTTGAACTCACCTTCAAGATCCCACCAGCGGGAGGCGACGGCTTCAAATTTAGCGATCTCTTCGTGGTCTACGTTATGGTTTTCCGGCGATTTTTCGGCATTCATTGGCACTTCTACTCCGTAATTGGCAAGACAAACGAGTATATCAGGCATTGGATGTGAATAAAGCGTATAGGTTTACCTCAAACTGCGCGGCTGTGTTATAATTTGCGACCTTTGAATCCGGGATACAGTAGAGGGATAGCGGTTAGATGAGCGACCTTGCGAGAGAAATTACACCGGTCAACATTGAGGAAGAGCTGAAGAGCTCCTATCTGGATTATGCGATGTCGGTCATTGTTGGCCGTGCGCTGCCAGATGTCCGAGATGGCCTGAAGCCGGTACACCGTCGCGTACTTTACGCCATGAACGTACTAGGCAATGACTGGAACAAAGCCTATAAAAAATCTGCCCGTGTCGTTGGTGACGTAATCGGTAAATACCATCCCCATGGTGACTTGGCGGTTTATGACACGATCGTCCGTATGGCGCAGCCATTCTCGCTGCGTTACATGCTGGTAGACGGTCAGGGTAACTTCGGTTCCATCGACGGCGACTCTGCGGCGGCAATGCGTTATACGGAAATCCGTCTGGCGAAAATTGCCCATGAACTGATGGCCGATCTCGAAAAAGAGACGGTCGATTTCGTTGATAACTATGACGGCACGGAAAAAATTCCCGACGTCATGCCAACCAAAATTCCTAACCTGCTGGTGAACGGTTCTTCCGGTATCGCCGTAGGTATGGCAACGAATATCCCGCCGCACAACCTGACGGAAGTCATCAACGGTTGTCTGGCGTATATCGATGATGAAGACATCAGCATTGAAGGGCTGATGGAACACATCCCGGGGCCGGACTTCCCGACGGCGGCAATCATTAACGGTCGTCGCGGTATTGAAGAAGCTTACCGTACCGGTCGCGGCAAGGTGTATATCCGCGCTCGCGCAGAAGTGGAAGTTGACGCCAAAACCGGTCGTGAAACCATTATCGTCCACGAAATTCCGTATCAGGTAAACAAAGCGCGCCTGATCGAGAAGATTGCGGAACTGGTAAAAGAAAAACGCGTGGAAGGCATCAGCGCGCTGCGTGACGAGTCTGACAAAGACGGTATGCGCATCGTGATTGAAGTGAAACGCGATGCGGTCGGTGAAGTTGTGCTCAACAACCTCTACTCCCAGACCCAGTTGCAGGTTTCTTTCGGTATCAACATGGTGGCATTGCACCATGGTCAGCCGAAGATCATGAACCTGAAAGACATCATCGCGGCGTTTGTTCGTCACCGCCGTGAAGTGGTGACCCGTCGTACTATTTTCGAACTGCGTAAAGCTCGCGATCGTGCTCATATCCTTGAAGCATTAGCCGTGGCGCTGGCGAACATCGACCCGATCATCGAACTGATCCGTCATGCGCCGACGCTGCAGAAGCGAAAACTGCGCTGGTTGCTAATCCGTGGCAGCTGGGCAACGTTGCGCGATGCTCGAACGTGCTGGCGACGATGCTGCGCGTCCGGAATGGCTGGAGCCAGAGTTCGGCGTGCGTGATGGTCTGTACTACCTGACCGAACAGCAAGCTCAGGCGATTCTGGATCTGCGTTTGCAGAAACTGACCGGCCTTGAGCACGAAAAACTGCTCGACGAATACAAAGAGCTGCTGGATCAGATCGCGGAACTGTTGCGTATTCTTGGTAGCGCCGATCGTTTGATGGAAGTGATCCGTGAAGAGCTGGAGCTGGTTCGTGAACAGTTCGGTGACAAACGTCGTACTGAAATCACCGCCAACAGCGCAGACATCAACCTGGAAGATCTGATCACTCAGGAAGATGTGGTAGTGACGCTCTCTCACCAGGGCTACGTTAAGTATCAGCCGCTTTCTGAATACGAAGCGCAGCGTCGTGGCGGGAAAGGTAAATCTGCCGCACGTATTAAAGAAGAAGACTTTATCGACCGACTGCTGGTGGCGAACACTCACGACCATATTCTGTGCTTCTCCAGCCGTGGTCGCGTCTATTCGATGAAAGTTTATCAGTTGCCGGAAGCCACTCGTGGCGCGCGCGGTCGTCCGATCGTCAACCTGCTGCCGCTGGAGCAGGACGAACGTATCACTGCGATCCTGCCAGTGACCGAGTTTGAAGAAGGCGTGAAAGTCTTCATGGCGACCGCTAACGGTACCGTGAAGAAAACTGTCCTCACCGAGTTCAACCGTCTGCGTACCGCCGGTAAAGTGGCGATCAAACTGGTTGACGGCGATGAGCTGATCGGCGTTGACCTGACCAGCGGCGAAGACGAAGTAATGCTGTTCTCCGCTGAAGGTAAAGTGGTGCGCTTTAAAGAGTCTTCTGTCCGTGCGATGGGCTGCAACACCACCGGTGTTCGCGGTATTCGCTTAGGTGAAGGCGATAAAGTCGTCTCTCTGATCGTGCCTCGTGGCGATGGCGCAATCCTCACCGCAACGCAAAACGGTTACGGTAAACGTACCGCAGTGGCGGAATACCCAACCAAGTCGCGTGCGACGAAAGGGGTTATCTCCATTAAGGTTACTGAACGTAATGGTTTAGTGGTTGGCGCGGTACAGGTAGATGACTGCGACCAGATCATGATGATCACCGATGCCGGTACGCTGGTACGTACTCGCGTTTCGGAAATCAGCATCGTAGGCCGTAACACCCAGGGCGTGATCCTCATCCGTACTGCGGAAGATGAAAACGTAGTGGGTCTGCAACGTGTTGCTGAACCGGTTGACGAGGAAGATCTGGATACCATCGATGGCGGTGCCGCGGAAGGGGGACGATGAAATCGCTCCGGAAGTGGACGTTGACGACGAGCCAGAAGAAGAATAATTTTACTTCTTCATGCCAAAAGGGAGCTATCTCCCTTGTTTGAATTGAAAAGTCCAGGCTGCAAAGTCTGGGCTTTTGTCGTATTAGGGCACGGTAAAGTTTGGCTGTGCCCGTAAAAAATGGCTGGCTATACACAAGGAATGTGGCAATGAGTGGTGAAAAAAGGCGAAAGGCTGGCGGTTCTATGGTCTTGTAGGTTTTGGCGCAATAGCACTGCTTTCCGCTGGCGTCTGGGCGTTGCAATATGCTGGCAGTGGGCCAGAAAAACGTTGTCGCCGCTGGTGGTGCACAACAATCTGCAAATCGATCTCAATGAGCCGGACCTCTTTCTCGACAGCGACTCTCTGAGCCAGCTTCCCAAAGATCTCCTCACCATTCCGTTTCTCCACGATGTTCTGAGCGAAGATTTCGTTTTCTATTATCAGAATCATGCCGATCGTCTGGGCATTGAAGGCAGCATTCGTCGTATTGTCTATGAACACGATCTCACGCTGAAAGATAAGCTCTTTTCGTCACTCTTAGATCAGCCCGCGCAGGCAGCGCTGTGGCACGATAAACAAGGCCATCTTTCACATTATATGGTGCTGATCCAGCGCAGTGGTTTAAGCAAACTGCTGGAGCCATTGTTGTTTGCCGCTACCAGCGACAGCAGTTAAGCAAAACGGAAATCAGTAGCATCAAGATAAATAGTGAAACTGTTCCTGTTTATCAGTTGCGCTATAACGGCAATAACGCTGATGTTCGCGACTTATCAGAACAAGATGCTGGTGTTTTCCAGCACGGATATGTTGTTTAAAGATGATCAGCAGGATACCGAAGCCACGGCGATCGCAGGTGATTTGTTGAGCGGCAAAAAACGCTGGCAAGCAAGCTTTGGCCTGGAAGAGCGTGCTGCTGAAAAAAACGCCAGTACGCCAGCGCATCGTGGTCAGCGCCAGGTTGCTGGGTTTTGGCTACCAGCGGTTAATGCCTTCTTTTGCTGGCGTACGCTTCGAAATGGGTAACGACGGCTGGCACAGTTTTGTGGCGTTAAATGATGAACCGCCAGCGTAGATACCAGTTTCGATTTTACGCCGGTCTGGAACAGTATGCCTGCCGGGGCCAGCTTCTGTGTGGTGGTGCCGTATTCACACGGTATTGCCGAAGAGATGCTTTCGCACATCAGTCAGGAAAACGACAAGTTGAATGGGGCGTTAGACGGTGCCGCGGGGCTGTGCTGGTATGCAGACTCAAAATTGCAAACCCCGCTGTTTGTCGGTCAGTTTGATGGCACTGCCGAACAGGCGCAATTGCCAGGGAAACTGTTTACGCAAAATATTGGTGCGCACGAAAGCAAAGCGCCAGAAGGTGTTTTGCCGATAAGCCAGACTCAGCAGGGCGAAGCGCAAATCTGGCGTCGCGAAGTGAGTTCCCGATACGGTCAGTATCCGAAAGCGCAGGCGGCGCAACCCGATCAATTAATGTCGGATTATTTTTTCCGCGTGTCGCTGGCGATGCAAAACAAAACGCTGCTTTTCTCCCTCGATGACACGCTGGTTAATAACGCCCTGCAAACACTGAATAAAAACCGCCCGGCAATGGTGGATGTAATACCCACTGATGGCATCGTTCCGCTCTATATCAATCCACAAGGCGTGGCGAAACTGCTGCGTAACGAAACGTTGACCAGTCTGCCGAAGAATCTCGAACCGGTTTTTTATAACGCCGCACAAACTTTATTAATGCCGAAGCTGGACGCTTTATCTCAACAACCGCGTTATGTCATGAAGCTGGCCAGATGGAACCCGGTGCCGCCTGGCAGTGGCTACCCATAACCTGGCAGCCGCTATGAGGCACGGGCTGCTGGCGCTGATTTGCTGGCTGTGTTGTGTTGTTGCCCATAGCGAAATGCTGAATGTCGAACAATCCGGGCTGTTTCGCGCCTGGTTTGTACGCATTGCACAAGAACAGCTCCGCCAGGGGCCAAGTCCACGCTGGTATCAGCAGGATTGTGCGGGCCTGGTGCGATTTGCGGCGAACGAGACGCTGAAAGTTCACGATAGTAAATGGCTAAAAAGTAACGGTTTCTCTAGCCAGTATTTGCCGCCAGAGATGACGCTAACACCTGGACAGCGTCAACTGGCGCAAAACTGGAATCAGGGGAACGGGAAAACCGGCCCCTACGTGACCGCGATTAATTTGATTCAGTACAACAGCCAGTTTATTGGCCAGGACATAAACCAGGCGCTGCCTGGCGATATGATTTTTTTCGATCAGGGCGATGCCCAGCACTTAATGGTCTGGATGGGGCGTTACGTCATCTACCACACCGGAAGCGCCACGAAAACTGACAACGGAATGCGCGCAGTCAGTCTGCAACAACTTATGACATGGAAGGACACCCGATGGATACCCAACGATTCCAATCCCAATTTCATTGGCATTTATCGTTTAAATTTTCTGGCGCGATAGCAGCGTGCTTGTCCCTGTCTCTTGTGGGAACAGGGCTTGCTAATGCTGATGATTCGCTTCCTTCCAGTAACTATGCGCCGCCGCCGGGGGAACATTCTTTTTGCTTGCTGACAGCAGTTTTAGCAGCAGTGAAGAGGCGAAAGTGCGACTGGAAGCGCCGGGGCGTGATTATCGGCGCTATCAGATGGAAGAGTACGGCGGCGTGGACGTTCGCCTGTATCGTATTCCTGACCCGATGGCATTTTTGCGCCAGCAGAAAAACCTGCATCGCATTGTGGTGCAACCGCAATATCTGGGCGACGGGCTGAACAATACGCTGACCTGGCTGTGGGATAACTGGTACGGCAAATCTCGCCGCGTAATGCAGCTACTTTCTCTTCTCAGTCACGGCAGAATGTGACTCAGGCATTACCCGAATTACATCTCGGCAATGCATTATTAAACCTTCCCCGTTATGTACAGAACAACCAGTTTTCCCGCTGAAAAATATCCCTTGGTGGAACAGTTCCGTTATCCACTATGGCAGGCTAAACCGGTCGAGCCGCAGCAAGGGGTAAAACTGGAAGGCGCATCCAGCAATTTCATCTCGCCGCAGCCGGGTAACATTTATATTCCTCTCGGCCAACAAGAGCCGGGACTGTACCTCGTCGAGGCGATGGTTGGTGGGTATCGGGCGACGACGGGTGGTGTTTGTTTCCGATACCGTGGCGCTTAGCAAAGTGTCAGGCAACGAGCTTCTGGTGTGGACCGCGGGTAAAAAACAGGGTGAAGCGAAGCCCGGCTCAGAGATCTTGTGGACTGACGGTCTTGGCGTGATGACCCGCGGTGTGACCGATGACAGCGGTACCTTGCAGTTACAACATATATCGCCAGAACGTTCATACATTCTGGGTAAGGATGCTGAAGGCGGTGTTTTTGTCTCCGAGAACTTCTTCTACGAAAGCGAAATCTACAACACCCGCTTGTATATTTTTACCGATCGCCCGCTATATCGCGCAGGCGATCGTGTCGATGTTAAAGTGATGGGCCGCGAGTTCCACGATCCGTTGCATTCATCCCCCATCGTCAGCGCCCCGGCGAAGCTTTCGGTGCTGGACGCTAACGGCAGTCTGTTGCAAACCGTCAATGTCACGCTGGATGCGCGCAATGGCGGGCAGGGAAGTTTCCGCCTGCCAGAAAATGCGTAGCCGGAGGTTATGAGTTACGTCTTGCTTACCGCAATCAGGTCTATAGCAGCAGTTTTCGCGTGGCAAACTACATCAAGCCACATTTCGAGATTGGTTTAGCTCTCGACAAAAAAGAGTTCAAAACTGGCGAAGCGGTCAGCGGCAAACTGCAACTGCTTTACCCGGATGGTGAGCCGGTAAAAGATGCCCGCGTGCAGTTAAGTTTGCGCGCTCAGCAATTATCAATGGTCGGTAACGATTTGCGTTATGCCGGACGTTTTCCCGTGTCGCTGGAAGCAGCGAAACGGTGTCCGACGCCAGCGGTCATGTGGCGTTAAATCTCCCCGCCGCCGATAAACCGAGCCGCTATTTGTTAACCGTCTCCGCCAGTGACGGCGCGGCGTATCGCGTCACCACCACCAAAGAGATCCTCATTGAACGCGGCCTGGCGCATTACTCTTTAAGTACCGCCGCACAATACAGTAATAGCGGCGAGTCGGTTGTGTTCCGTTATGCCGCGCTGGAATCTTCAAAACAGGTTCCTGTTACGTATGAATGGTTGCGTCTCGAAGACCGCACGAGCCATAGCGGAGAGCTACCGTCAGGCGGCAAATCCTTTACCGTCAATTTCGCTAAACCTGGCAACTACAATCTGACATTACGCGATAAAGAGGCTTAATTCTCGCTGGGTTAAGTCATGCCGTCAGCGGTAAGGGCAGCACGGCGCATACTGGTACGGTAGATATCGTGGCGGATAAAACGCTGTACCAGCCAGGCGAAACTGCGAAGATGCTGATTACCTTTCCGGAGCCAATTGATGAAGCATTATTGACGCTGGAACGCGATCGCGTGGAACAGCAGTCGCTGCTTTCGCATCCGGCAAACTGGCTGACGTTACAACGTTTAAACGATACCCAGTATGAAGCCCGGGTTCCAGTGAGCAATTCCTTTGCGCCTAACATCACTTTTTCGGTGCTGTATACCCGTAATGGTCAGTACAGTTTTCAGAACGCCGGGATCAAAGTTGCCGTTCCTCAGCTTGATATCCGGGTGAAAACGGACAAAACCCATTACCAGCCTGGTGAACTGGTCAATGTCGAATTAACCTCGTCGCTGAAAGGTAAACCTGTTTCTGCGCAGCTAACGGTAGGCGTGGTCGATGAAATGATCTACGCGCTGCAACCAGAAATCGCGCCGAATATCGGCAAATTTTTCTATCCGCTGGGGCGTAACAATGTGCGTACCAGCTCCAGTCTGTCGTTTATCAGCTACGACCAGGCGCTCTCCAGCGAGCCGGTTGCGCCTGGCGCAACTAACCGCAGCGAGCGGCGAGTAAAAATGCTTGAACGTCCACGGCGTGAAGAGGTGGATACCGCGGCATGGATGCCGTCACTCACAACCGATAAACAAGGCAAAGCGTATTTCACGTTCCTGATGCCTGATTCGTTAACCCGCTGGCGTATCACCGCGCGTGGGATGAACGGCGACGGGCTGGTCGGGCAGGGGCGTGCTTATCTGCGTTCGGAAAAAAATCTCTACATGAAGTGGAGTATGCCAACGGTGTATCGCGTGGGCGACAAACCGGCGGCAGGACTGTTTATCTTCAGTCAGCAGGATAACGAACCGGTGGCGCTGGTGACTAAATTTGCAGGCGCTGAGATGCGCCAGACGCTGACGCTGCACAAAGGGGCGAATTATATTTCGCTGACGCTGCACAAAGGGGCGAATTATATTTCGCTGACGCAGAACATTCAGCAATCTGGCTTGTTAAGTGCAGAACTGCAACAAAATGGGCAAGTGCAGGACAGCATTAGCACAAAACTGTCTTTTGTGGACAACAGCTGGCCCGTTGAACAGCAGAAAAATGTCATGCTCGGCGGTGGCGAGAACGCGCTGATGTTGCCCGAGCAGGCGAGTAATATCCGGCTACAAAGTAGTGAAACGCCGCAGGAGATTTTCCGCAACAATCTTGATGCGTTAGTCGATGGACATGGGGTGGCGTGATCAACACCGGTAGCCGTCTGATCCCGCTCAGTCTCGCCTGGCGTTCGCTTGCCGATCATCAAAGTGCGCCGCTACGACATTCGTCAGAGATTCAGGATAACCGTCTGCGGCTGATGCAACTGGCGGGGCCCGGAGCGCGCTTTACCTGGTGGGGTGAAGATGGCAATGGTGACGCCTTCCTTACGGCATGGGCATGGTACGCCGACTGGCAGGCCAGCCAGGCGCTCGGCGTAACGCAACAACCGGAATACTGGCAGCATATGCTCGACAGTTATGCCGAGCAGGCGGATAACATGCCGTTATTGCATCGGGCGCTGGTGCTGGCGTGGGCACAGGAGATGAATCTGCCGTGCAAAACGTTGTTGAAAGGGTTGGATGAAGCTATCGCCCGGCGCGGAACTAAAGATGAAGATTTCTCTGAGGAAGACATCCGCGATATCAATGACAGCCTGATCCTCGATACACCGGAATCTCCACTGGCAGATGCGGTGGCAAACGTCTTAACCATGACGTTGCTGAAAAAGCGCAGTTGAAGTCCACGGTGATGCCACAGGTTCAGCAATATGCGTGGGATAAAGCGGCAAACAGCAATCAGCCGCTGGCGCACACGGTTGTGCTGCTCAATAGCGGTGGTGACGCTACCCAGACGGCCGCTATTTTAAGTGGTTTGACCGCTGAGCAATCCACTATTGAGCGCGCGCTGGCCATGAACTGGCTGGCGAAATATATGGCGACAATGCCTCCAGTTGTTTTGCCTGCGCCTGCGGGCGCATGGGCTAAACATAAGTTAACTGGAGGGGGCGAAGACTGGCGTTGGGTTGGTCAGGGCGTGCCGGACATTCTCTCTTTTGGTGACGAATTATCGCCGCAAAATGTGCAGGTCCGCTGGCGTGAGCCGGCAAAAATGGCTCAACAAAGTAACATTCCGGTGACCGTTGAACGCCAGTTGTATCGGCTTATCCCTGGTGAAGAAGAGATGAGCTTTATTCTGCAACCGGTGACCAGCAATGAGATTGACAGCGATGCGCTGTATCTCGATGAAATTACGCTTACCAGCGAGCAGGATGCAGTTCTGCGCTATGGCAGGTGGAAGTACCGCTCCCGCCGGGAGCGACGTTGAGCGCACAACATGGGGCATTTCAGTCAATAAACCAACGCCGCGAAACAGCAGGGGCAATTGCTGGAAAAAGCGCGTAATGAAATGGGCGAACTGGCCTATATGGTGCCGGTGAAAGAACTGACGGGAACGGTCACTTTCCGCCATTTGCTGCGCTTCTCGCAAAAAGGGCAATTCGTTCTGCCTCCTGCTCGTTATGTGCGTTCCTATGCACCTGCGCAGCAAAGTGTTGCGGCAGGGAGTGAATGGACCGGGATGCAGGTGAAATAAGTGAACTGGCGCAGAATCGTCTGGCTATTGGCGTTGGTTACTCTGCCAACGCTTGCGGAGGAGACGCCGTTACAACTGGTGCTGCGCGGTGCGCAGCACGATCAACTGTATCAGCTGTCGTCATCAGGCGTGACCAAAGTCTCAGCATTACCTGACTCGCTCACCACGCCGTTAGGGAGTTTGTGGAAACTGTATGTTTACGCCTGGCTGGAGGATACCCATCAACCGGAGCAGCCCTACCAGTGTCGCGGAAACTCCCCGGAAGAGGTTTATTGTTGTCAGGCTGGGGAGAGCATAACGCGCGATACCGCGCTGGTACGTTCCTGTGGGCTCTATTTTGCGCCGCAGCGGTTGCATATTGGCGCAGATGTGTGGGGGCAATACTGGCAACAGCGTCAGGCACCTGCGTGGTTAGCGTCTCTTACAACGCTGAAGCCAGAAACCTCGGTAACGGTTAAATCGCTGCTCGATTCATTAGCGACGTTACTGCGCAAAACAAAGCTCAGGAAGTCTTACTGGATGTGGTGCTGGACGAGGCGAAAATCGGTGTCGCATCCATGCTCGGTAGTCGGGTACGGGTGAAAACCTGGAGCTGGTTTGCCGATGATAAACAGGAAATCCGCCAGGGTGGTTTTGCTGGCTGGTTAACCGATGGTACACCGCTGTGGGTTACTGGCAGTGGCACCAGCAAAACGGTACTAACCCGTTATGCGACGGTGCTTAATCGGGTTTTGCCAGTGCGACGCAGGTTGCCAGTGGGCAATGTGTAGAGGTGGAGCTGTTTGCCCGCTATCCGCTGAAGAAAATCACAGCGGAAAAGAGTACGACGGCAGTAAAACCCGGCGTACTTAATGGGCGCTATCGTGTAACGTTTACTAATGGTAACCACATTACGTTTGTCAGCCACGGTGAGACGACCTTACTGAGCGAAAAGGGCAAACTGAAATTGCAGTCGCATCTCGATCGTGAAGAGTACGTTGCCAGAGTTCTGGATCGCGAGGCGAAAAGTACGCCCCCTGAGGCAGCGAAAGCCATGACCGTGGCGATTCGCACTTTTTTACAGCAAAACGCCAATCGGGAAGCGATTGCCTGACCATCCCCGACAGCAGCGCCACGCAGCGTGTTTCTGCTTCGCCAGCGACCACGGGGGCGCGAACGATGACCGCCTGGACGCAGGATCTCATCTATGCAGGCGATCCGGTTCATTATCATGCAGTCGCGCTACCGAAGGGACACTTTCCTGGCGGCAAGCCACGGCCCAGGCGGGGCAGGGGGAGCGTTACGACCAGATACTCGCGTTTGCTGATCCCGACAACAGCCTTAGCCGCTGGGGAGCTCCACGCTCAACCTGCCAGTTATTACCCAAAGCGAAAGCCTGGCTGGCGAAAAAAATGCCGCAGTGGCGGCGTATATTACAAGGCGAGACGGGGTACAACGAACCAGACGTGTTTGCGGTCTGTCGTTTAGTCTCAGGTTTCCCCTATACCGATCGGCAGCAGAAACGGCTGTTTATTCGTAACTTCTTTACGCTTCAGGATCGGCTGGATTTAACCCATGAGTATCTGCACCTGCCTTTGATGGTTATCCCACCGGGCTTGATGAGAACTATATCGAAACGCTGACCCGACAATTATTAATGGACTAATGCTATGCGAAAGATTTTTCTTCCGTTGTTACTGGTGGCACTTTCGCCTGTCGCTCACAGTGAAGGTGTGCAGGAAGTCGAGATTGACGCACCGCTCTCTGGCTGGCATCCGGCAGAGGCGAAGATGCCAGTTTTTCACAATCGATCAATTACCCGGCGTCGTCCGTCAACATGGCAGATGATCAAAATATCTCAGCGCAGATCCGCGGCAAAATAAAGAATTATGCTGCGGCGGGTAAAGTTCAGCAGGGCCGGCTGGTGGTCAACGGTGCAGTATGCCGCAGAGAATTGAATCCGATGGTTCATTTGCACGCCCTTATATTTTCACTGAAGGCAGCAACAGCGTGCAGGTCATCAGCGGATGGGCAAAGCCGGCAAAAATGCAGTTTTACTCAACGCCGGGTACAGGAACGATTCGTGCACGTTTACGGCTGGTTCTCTCGTGGGATACGGACAATACCGATCTCGATCTCCATGTTGTCACGCCCGATGGCGAACACGCCTGGTACGGTAACACCGTGCTGAAAAACAGTGGTGCACTGGATATGGATGTCACGACGGGGTACGGACCCGAGATTTTCGCCATGCCAGCACCAGTCACGGGCGCTATCAGGTGTATATCAACTACTATGGTGGGCGCAGCGAAACGGAATTGACGACCGCCCAACTGACGCTGATCACCGATGAAGGATCGGTCAATGAGAAACAGGAAACATTTATTGTACCGATGCGTAATGCTGGCGAGCTGACGCTGGTGAAAAGTTTTGACTGGTGATCCATCCTTCACACAACCTGGCTCTCTCTTTTTTCAGATAAGACTGCTGGGCGATCTGCCGACGCCAGGATATAACCATTAACAAGCGTCGGCAGATTGGTCATTTCTTATTTTTCGTACTGAGAACTGTCCATCTACTCCGGCTTCCTGGTTAAGGCAATGGTTTCTAAGCGATACGCATTATTGCAATGGTGACAGAACATTGCGGTAACACGCTTTTACCGCTACCTTAACCACACTCCATCGGTCACCTGAGGCGGAGCTTCGCCCCTTTGAAATACCTTGCTTCTTTTCGTACAACCCTGAAAGCCTCGCGCTACATGTTCAGAGCATTGGCGTTAGTGCTCTGGCTGTTGATTGCTTTTTCATCCGTTTTTTACATCGTTAATGCGTTACATCAGCGAGAATCGGAAATTCGTCAGGAATTTAATCTGAGTTCCGATCAGGCTCAGCGCTTTATTCAACGCACCTCTGATGTGATGAAAGAGCTGAAGTACATCGCCGAAAATCGCTTATCGGCAGAAAACGGTGTGCTTTCCCCGCGTGGACGAGAAACGCAGGCGGATGTGCCTGCGTTTGAACCGCTGTTTGCCGACTCCGATTGTTCCGCAATGAGTAACACCTGGCGAGGTTCTCTGGAGTCATTGGCGTGGTTTATGCGCTACTGGCGCGATAATTTTTCTGCGGCTTACGATCTCAACCGGGTATTTTTAATCGGCAGTGATAACCTCTGCATGGCCAATTTCGGTCTGCGTGATATGCCAGTGGAACGCGATACCGCGTTGAAAGCTTTGCATGAACGCATCAATAAATATCGAAATGCACCACAAGATGATAGCGGCAGTAACCTCTACTGGATCAGCGAAGGTCCGCGCCCTGGCGTCGGGTATTTTTACGCGTTGACGCCAGTTTATCTGGCGAACCGGTTGCAGGCGCTTTTGGGTGTCGAGCAGACCATCCGGATGGAGAACTTTTTCTTACCGGGTACGTTGCCGATGGGGGTTACCATTCTTGATGAAAATGGTCATACCCTGATTTCGCTTACCGGACCAGAAAGTAAAATTAAGGGCGATCCTCGCTGGATGCAGGAACGCTCCTGGTTTGGCTATACGGAAGGGTTCCGGGAGTGGTGCTGAAGAAAAATCTGCCACCCTCATCGCTAAGCATCGTGTATTCGGTGCCGGTTGATAAGGTGCTGGAACGCATTCGCATGTTGATCCTTAACGCAATTTTGCTGAATGTGCTTGCCGGAGCTGCATTGTTTACTCTCGCGCGGATGTACGAGCGACGTATTTTCATTCCGGCGGAAAGCGACGCCCTGCGACTGGAAGAACATGAGCAGTTCAATCGCAAGATTGTCGCCTCCGCGCCAGTGGGTATCTGCATTTTGCGTACCGCTGATGGCGTCAATATTTTAAGTAACGAACTGGCGCATACCTATCTCAATATGCTTACGCATGAGGACCGCCAACGACTGACGCAAATTATCTGTGGGCAGCAGGTCAATTTTGTTGATGTCCTGACCAGCAACAATACCAATCTGCAAATCAGCTTCGTCCATTCGCGCTATCGTAATGAAAACGTGGCCATTTGTGTGCTGGTGGATGTTTCTTCGCGCGTGAAGATGGAAGAGTCGTTGCAGGAGATGGCACAAGCAGCGGAACAGGCGAGCCAGTCAAAATCGATGTTCCTTGCCACCGTCAGTCATGAGCTGCGAACGCCGCTGTATGGCATTATCGGTAACCTGGATCTGTTGCAAACCAAAGAGTTACCGAAAGGCGTCGATCGGCTGGTGACGGCAATGAACAACTCTTCCAGCCTGTTGTTGAAAATTATCAGCGATATTCTCGATTTCTCGAAGATTGAATCGGAACAGTTGAAGATCGAACCGCGTGAGTTTTCACCGCGTGAAGTGATGAACCACATCACCGCCAACTATTTACCGCTGGTGGTACGCAAGCAGTTAGGCTTGTACTGCTTTATTGAACCGGATGTGCCAGTGGCCTTAAATGGCGACCCGATGCGTTTACAGCAGGTCATCTCCAACCTGTTGAGTAACGCCATAAAATTCACCGATACCGGCTGTATAGTTTTGCATGTCCGCGCTGATGGCGATTATCTCTCTATCCGTGTTCGCGATACCGGCGTGGGGATCCGGCGAAAGAAGTGGTGCGCTTGTTTGATCCCTTCTTCCAGGTCGGAACGGGCGTACAGCGAAACTTCCAGGGGACCGGTCTGGGTCTGGCGATTTGTGAAAAACTGATCAGCATGATGGACGGCGATATCTCGGTAGATTCAGAACCGGGAATGGGCAGCCAGTTTACCGTGCGTATTCCGTTGTACGCGCTCAGTACCCGCAGAAAAAAGGCGTGGAGTTGAGTGGTAAACGCTGCTGGCTGGCGGTCCGCAATGCGTCGCTCTGTCAGTTCCTGGAAACCAGTTTGCAGCGCAGCGGCATCGTCGTTACAACATACGAAGGCAGGAACCGACTCCCGAAGATGTGTTAATTACCTGACGAGGTAGTGAGTAAAAATGGCAGGGTAGAGCGGTAGTGACCTTCTGTCGTCGCCATATTGGTATTCCGCTGGAGAAAGCGCCAGGGGAGTGGGTACACAGTGTGGCTGCCCCGCATGAGCTACCGGCATTGTTGGCGCGTATTTATTTGATCGAGATGGAGAGCGACGATCCTGCTAACGCTCTGCGTCGACGGACAAAGCGGTCAGCGATAATGACGATATGATGATTCTGGTCGTGGATGATCATCCGATTAACCGACGTCTGCTGGCAGATCAGTTGGGATCGTTGGGCTATCAATGTAAAACCGCGAATGATGGTGTCGATGCGCTTAATGTACTTAGCAAGAATCATATTGATATCGTGCTTAGCGACGTCAACATGCCAAATATGGATGGTTACCGCTTGACGCAACGCATTCGTCAGTTGGGACTGACGTTGCCGGTAATCGGAGTAACTGCTAATGCGTTGGCTGAAGAGAAGCAGCGGTGTCTGGAGTCCGGTATGGACAGCTGCCTGTCGAAGCCGGTAACGCTGGATGTGATAAAACAGACGCTGACGGTATATGCCGAGAGGGTCAGGAAATCGCGGGAATCGTAGGACGGATAAGGTGTTTATGCCGCATCTGGCATTCAGTGCAAATGCCAGATGCGACGCTGACGCGTCTTATCTGGCCTACTTTAATGTAATCTGTTGAAATAATGGGAATCGTAGGCCGGATAAGGCGTTTACGCTGCATCCGGCAATCGGTGCAAATGCCAGATAAGACACTAACGCGTCTTATCTGGCCTACAGATGATTAGTCTTTATCTGCCGGACTTAAGGTCACAGAAGAGAGATAATTCAGCAGGGCGATATCGTTCTCGACACCCAGCTTCATCATCGCAGATTTCTTCTGGCTACTGATGGTTTTAATACTGCGGTTCAGCTTTTTAGCGATCTCGGTCACCAGGAAGCTTCCGCAAACAGGCGCAGAACTTCACTCTCTTTTGGCGAGAGACGCTTGTCACCGTAACCACCAGCACTGATTTTTTCCAACAGGCGAGAAACGCTTTCCGGGGTAAATTTCTTCCCTTTCTGCAGCGCGGCGAGAGCTTTCGGCAGATCGGTCGGTGCACCTTGTTTCAGCACGATCCCTTCGATATCCAGATCCAATACCGCACTAAGAATCGCCGGGTTGTTGTTCATGGTCAGAACAATGATCGACAGGCTTGGGAAATGGCGCTTGATGTACTTGATTAAGGTAATGCCATCGCCGTACTTATCGCCAGGCATGGAGAGATCGGTAATCAACACATGCGCATCCAGTTTCGGCAGGTTGTTGATCAGTGCTGTAGAGTCTTCAAATTCGCCGACAACATTCACCCACTCAATTTGCTCAAGTGATTTGCGAATACCGAACAAGACTATCGGATGGTCATCGGCAATAATTACGTTCATATTGTTCATGTAATAGGCTACCTTGCTACAGCAAGCTCTTGACATAACTGTCAATGTCGCTGATGTATTTTTCTATTCCTGGAACATCCTTCTCACGAATCAGATGTTCCAGCGTTTCACATAACTGCTTGCCGGGTACCAGATTTAGCATGGCAAATACGCCTTTAAGACGATGAGCCGTTTGGGCTAACGCAGCAAAGTCACTGGTTGCTGCTTCAGTATACAGCCTCTTAACATCATCCGGTACTGTGTCTACAAAGAGCGCATAATAGCCGCTGGCATGGAGTTGCGCATTTTCATCTCCGCCCAGAGGCGATTCTGTCACCTCTTCCTGCGCCAGTTGCACTTCAATTAATTGTAAGACCGCTTCCTGCATAGCGTTGCTCATATTGAAGTTGACGCACAATTGACCAGGCCCAATTTCCCGTACGCCAGACTCATCATCGCTTAAAAGCAAGCCAGAGGCAGTAAGATTAGACGGATTATCCGTTAAAAAGATATCATAATCTTGACTAATTAATCTTTCATCGGGTGTGATACAGGTTGCACCCCAATTTTCTAACTGGCGAGTGACAATATTCCGAATTTCTGCCGAAGTAACATCCACCATTACGCAGACATCATCCAGTAAACGCTCTTCTTCCTCTTCAACTTCCGGGTCAGCTGCGAGCATTTTGATATGCACAGAGTAGCGTGTACCAAGCCC
>ENA-OQER01000490-OQER01000490.1-human-gut-metagenome-genome-assembly--contig:-NODE-490-length-21464-cov-18.835684_pt1 | contig 21464 bp, 29 predicted proteins | sample MGYA00242797_ERZ504639 | MGnify/ENA primary metagenome ERZ504639 (study PRJEB26092, sample SAMD00036306) | human gut metagenome | host: Homo sapiens | study: EMG produced TPA metagenomics assembly of...
ATTTCTTTTTCTTTCATCTCTTTTCTGCAATTCTAAGTTTGGCGCTTCGGCTTCTTGGGTTCCTCTCTTGCTCTTCCTGGTTGGGGATGATGACCTTGTTGTTGATCAATCTGAAGGGAGATTCTATTCTTCCGTAGAAGTCCTGCACCACTTTTCCCTCAGGGTTTCCCGTCTTCATCACGTTTTTCACGATTCGGTCTTCCAGCGAGTGGTAAGTGATGACCGACAGTCTTCCACCTGGTTTCAGGATTTCTGTCGCAGCCTTGAGCATTTCCTTCAGGGCGTCCATCTCGTGGTTTACCTCTATTCGCAGGGCCTGGAACAGTTTGGCCATGTCTTTTTTCTCTCGCTCGCGCTTGAAGAAAGGCTCCACTACGTGTATGAAGTTGGTCGTTGTCTCTATCTTTTGGTTGCTTCTTGCTTTGACGATAGCTGCAGCTATGCGCCGGGCGTTGCGCAGTTCGCCGTACAGGTAGAAGATGTCTGCAAGTGCCTCCTCCTCGTATTCGTTTACGATATCGGCAGCAGTCTTGCCCGCTCTTTTGTTCATTCTCATGTCGAGCGGAGAGTCGAAGCGGAAGGAGAAGCCTCTGCTCTCATCATCGAAATGATGGCTCGATACACCCAGGTCGGCAAGCAACCCGTCAATACCTTCCTCGCCATAGTAGCGCATCCAGTTCTTCAGGTATCTGAAGTTGGAGCATACGAAGGTGAAGTGCTCATTGGGGATGACGTTCTGTTCGGCGTCGGCGTCTTGGTCGAAGCTGTACAGGTGACCGTTGTCGGCTATTCGTGAGAGTATCTCCTTAGAGTGGCCTCCGCCTCCAAAAGTAACGTCCACATACACTCCTCCAGGGTGTATGGACAGACCGTCTACGCTTTCTTTGAGAAGCACAGGCACGTGGTATGTATTGTTGTCGATTAATCGCATGTGTACCTATTTAAATAAGAATTCGGGTTCAAAGGTACACAAAAATCCTCATATCTGTTTACTTTTTCTTGCAAAATTTATAAAACTTAATAAAATGAGGTCGCTTTTTGTCTTGTGTCAAGAGTTGGCGAGAGTTCTTCCAGAATGCTTAAAGTGAGCTTCAGACATAAAAATGAAAGCCAAAAGCTATATAAATCGACTGTTTTTTCATCAAAAACATCGTATTTTATCATTTTTTCATCAAAAATGGCACGTATTTAAAAAAAGTTGAGTTATTTTTGCACGTACTTTAGATGTTTTTACAGCAAACATGAGCGAATCTATAGAGAAAACGATTGACATAAGCAGGATTTTGAAGAGCAAGATGGGAGCAAAGGCAAAGTTTGTGCCCTCTTTTCTTGTGTCCTGGCTCAAGAAGACCATTCACGAGGATGAAGTGAACCGCTTCTTGTGGGAAAGTCGTCATCTTCAGGGTACCGAGTGGCTTACTGAGTGCGTGAAGTATCTCAAGATGAACATACAATTGGAGGGAGTGGAGAATCTGCCCGACAAGAACGATGGCAAGCTTTATACCTTCGTGTCCAATCATCCGTTGGGAGGACAGGACGGCGTGGCGCTTGGCTCCATCATTGGAACCCATTATGACGGAAAGTTCCGTTATCTTGTGAACGACCTGCTTCTTAATCTGCCAGTCTCAAGCCCGTCAGTATAGGCATCAACAAGACGGGACGCCAGAGCCGTGACTTCCCCCGTATGGTGGAGGCTGGCTTCCAGAGCGACAATCACATGCTGATGTTCCCTGCAGGTCTCAACAGCCGCAAACAGCCAGATGGCAGTATTCGCGACTTGCCCTGGAAAAAGACATTTATCTCAAAGAGTGTGGAGTATCAGCGCGATGTGGTGCCTATCCATTTCAGCGGACAGAACTCGGAGCGCTTCTATCGCATCGCCCGATTCAGCGACAAGTATTTGCCTTTCAACTTAGCCATGCTTTTCTTGGTCGACGAGATGTACCGGAACGTGGGAAAGGACTTCCGTATCGCCTTTGGCAAGCCCATACCCTGGCAGACCTTCGACAAGAGCAAGACTCCCACAGAATGGGCGCAATATGTAAAAGACAAAGTTTACGAATTATAGAAAGTTACATCATAGATTATGGAAGAAGATATAATTCAGCCAATAGACAGGGACTTGTTGAAGAGTGAGCTTACTCCCGACAAGCAGCTTCGTATGACAAACAAGAGTCATAACGAAATCTATATCGTGACAGCCAACGACTCTCCCAATGTGTTGAAGGAGATAGGCCGTCTTCGTGAAATCGCATTCCGTACAGCAGGAGGCGGCTCGGGCAAGTCGATGGATTTGGACGAGTTCGACTTTGGAGATAATTGTTATAAGCAGCTCATCGTGTGGAATCCTGAGGCCGACGAGATTATTGGCGGTTATCGTTATCTCTTGGGTAAAGACTGGAAACTCGATGCTAAAGGACAGCCTATATTGGCAACGAGTCATATGTTCCATTTCTCAGACAAGTTCCTTAAGGAGTACATGCCTTATACCGTGGAGTTGGGACGTTCCTTTGTCTCATTGGAATATCAGAATGTGCGCATGAACAGCAAGAGCATCTTTGCGCTCGACAACCTGTGGGATGGTCTGGGAGCTCTTACTGTGCTCTATCCCGAGTTGAAATATTTCTTTGGCAAGATGACAATGTATCCGTCTTATATTCGCCGTGGTCGCGACATGATTCTCTATTTCCTCAAGAAGCATTTCGATGATAAGGAGAATCTTGTTATCCCGATGAAACCATTGAAAATAGAAACTCCAGAGAGTGAGCTGAAGGCGCTCTTTACCGAAGATGACTTCCGTGCAGACTATCGTATTCTCAATCGCGAGGTACGTGAATTGGGCTACAACATTCCCCCTTTGGTGAATGCTTATATGAATCTCAGTCCTACGATGAAGCTTTTCGGCACAGCCATCAATTATGGTTTTGGTGATGTGGAGGAAACTGGTATTCTGATTGCTGTCGACGAGATCTTGGAAGAAAAGCGTGTGCGCCATATCAACAGTTTCATAGCCGAGCATCCGGAGGCGTTGAAGATAACAAGTGGCGCCAACAATATTATTTATAAGGAAAAGGAAGGTGAGTAAACCTTATCCGTTTTATAAAAGACATTTAACTTCTTTATGAAAGACATTCAACTTCCGAGTGGAGTGAAAGTTGGAGAAGTAAAACAAGATACTAAAGAAGCGTTTCGTTCATTCGAGGCGCTTTTTTAGTATTCTTGTTTATGAATGTCTACGATTTTTAACTTGCTAATAAAACTAAGTTGCTTGTGATGGACAATGCAAGTACTTGTTTGTTTTTTCTATTTATTCTGCTGAAAAGCTTTAGTATATATATTCATCGGGGCGCTTTGGTTAACTGCGAAAAAATAATTTCCCAGTTGGGAAAAAATATTTTTCCAGTTGGGCAGATTTTTTTTCCCAGTTATGTGGCGCTTTTTGGGCAATTATTGCATGAATATACAGTATAAATATGCGTTCGTGTTTTCCGTTTCTCTCCCTCACGCCCTATACGATAGGCAGGCTGATACCGTTTATCTTCTGATAGATATCGAGGGCGTAAATGTCGGTCATTCCGCTGATATAGTCGATGACAGCCATGATTCGCTCCTCTATATTCTCGTTGTTGATGTCGTACTGACTGCTTACCCGTCGCAACAGTTGTTGAGAGTCGAAACGTTCGGGCGTGATAGCTGCATTGACAAACACCTCCATAAGTGTAGCCATAATCTTGTAACCTGACAGTTCGATGTCGAGTACAGGCTTGCTGTGGTAAATCTTTGCAAACGAAGTCTTCTCGCATTCTTTGTAGGCATTTCGCTGTTGCTCGGCGATATGGTCGATGAGGCTTCCCTCGAATGTTCCTGCCAAAATCTCCTTCTCATGCTCCAGGAAGGCCGTTACACATTCGTTCTCCAGTCGGCCGATGGCGCTGGCTCTCATGTAGACCACCTTTTCGTTCTCGTCGGTCACGCCTTCTTCCTTGATTCGCTCCTTAATCTTATTTTGGGTTTCCTTGTCGAAGAATCCCAACAGCAGTCTCTCCGTCTCTTCGTAAGACAGGATCTTGAGTTTGTGGGAGTCTTCGATATCCATGATTTCGTAGCAGATGTCGTCGGCAGCCTCTACCATATATACCAACGGATGACGGGCGTATCTTAGAGGCTCACCAGGTTTTGACTTGCAAAAAATGCCCAATTCATCGGCCACTTTCTGGTACGAGTCCTTTTCCAAGGTGAAGAAACCGAACTTGCCATGACTTCCAGCCAACTGGCTGGCGAATGGATATTTTACGATAGAAGCCAGCATGGAGTAGGTCATGACGAAGCCGCCTTTGCGTCTTCCCTTGATTGGTGGGTCAGTATGCGGAAGGCATTGGCGTTGCCTTCGAAGTGAGTGATATCTTGCCAAAACTCCGGTGAAACCAGCTCTTTTACTGCTTTTCCTGCTCCCTCGCTGAAGAAAGTCTGTATGGCTTTCTCTCCAGAATGGCCGAAAGGAGGATTGCCCAAGTCGTGTGCCAGGCAGGCTGCGCTCACGATAGTTCCTATTTCCTCAAAGAGAGTATCCTTCAGTTCTGGGCGCTTTTCTATGATACGTTTCGAGATGTCGTTGCCCAACGACATTCCTACACTCGATACTTCCAGACTGTGGGTCAGTCGGTTGTGTACAAAGATAGAACCAGGCAAGGGGAAAACCTGAGTCTTGTTTTGCAGTCGTCTGAATGCCGACGAGAAGATGAGCCTGTCGTAGTCGCGTTTGAACTCCGACCGGTCGTCGTGGCGCTCGGCATGCTTATGCTCCTGTCCGAAACGCTTGTTAGATATGAGTTTAATCCATTCCATATCGCAAAAATACAGCAATCCTGACACAATACAAAATAAAAAAGCATTTATTTTTTATAAAATCTATCATTTTCGTCATGAAAATGCCTAAATGTGCCCGAAAAACATTATTTTTGCATCTTAAAAGAATGAACATGATGAAAGTACAAATTATCAATCGTGGGCATCAGCCGTTGCCAGCTTATGCCACACCCCAGAGCGCAGGTATGGACTGCGTGCCAATATCGACGAATCTATCGTGCTTCACCCCATGGAACGCCGGCTTGTACCTACAGGTCTTTTCATGGCTTTGCCAGCAGGCTTCGAGGCACAGATACGTCCTCGCAGTGGGTTGGCTTTGAAACATGGCATTACTGTTCTTAATACCCCAGGCACTATTGATGCCGATTATCGAGGCGAGATCATGGTTCTGCTCATCAACTTCTCGCAGACCGACTTTGTCATCAATGATGGTGAGCGTATTGCCCAAATGGTGATTGCCAAGCACGAAAATGCTGAATTCATCGAAGTAGAGACGCTCGATGAAACCGAGAGAGGTGCTGGTGGCTATGGTCATACAGGTGTAAAATAAATATAGATACATACAATTAAATCTGTTGTGAATAGAATCAATATTTTGAGACAAGTATTCTTGGGCTTCATAAGCTTTATGGCATTCCTGACAGCTATGCCCGTGCAGGCTGCCGATGGTTTGACGGGCAATGACCGCAAGCGTTACGACTACTTCTTTCAGGAGGCGGCCCGTCTTCAGGCTTTGGGTCGTTACGGCGATGCATTCGAGCTTTTTGAGCATGCCCGCAAGATCAATCCACGTGCTGCTGAGGTGTATTTCTATCAGTCGATGTACTACCAGCAGATGAAGCAAGACTCCTTGGCTCAAGACTGTCTGCGCGTGCCATCACCTTGGCTCCATCCAATCTTACCTTTCGCGAGCGATGGCACAGTATTATGTTGCCAATCAGCAGTACGACAAGGCTATCGAAGCTTATGAAGGCATTTTCGCTCAGAATCACGACAATACCGATGCGCTCTATATGCTGTTGCGCCTTTATCAGCAGCAGAAAGAATATCCACAGATGCTGAAAACCCTCAACCGCTTGGAGACAGAAGAGGGCGAGAACGAGAAGTTCACGCTTGAGAAGATGCACATCTACGAGTTGATGAACGATTCCAAGTCAGCCTACAAGGAACTCAAGTCGCTGACCGAGGCGCATCCGCTTGATATGATTTATAAAACCATGTTGGGCAACTGGCTTATGGAACACCAGCGCCGGAAAGAGGCCTACAAGTTGTTTACCCATGTGCTCGAAGAAGAGCCAGACAACTCGTATGCGCAGATGTCGCTCTACGACTATTATAATGCCACCGACCAGAAAGAACAGGCTCACGCCATGCTCGACCGCATTCTGTTGGGCAAAAAGACCGATCTGGATACCAAGTTGATGATGATTCGCTCGTTCATACAGGATAACGAGAGCCATGGTTCCGATTCAACCCAAGTCATCGCTCTTTTCGACAGAATGCTGCTCAGCCCAAGCCCTCGGCAGACATCGCTGAGTTCCGTGCTGCCTATATGAATATTAAGAAAATGCCGATGGATACGGTCAATGCCGCTTACCGCAAGGTGCTCGAGATAGCTCCCGACCGTAGTGAGTCGCGCATCCAACTCATTCAGAATCTATGGGAAAAGAAAGACTACGACGAGGTTATCCGCCTGTCTAATGCTGCCCATGACTACAATCCGGAAGAGATGGTATTCTATTACTTTGGCGGTATGGCGCACTATATGAAGCATGAGGAAGATGCCACGCTCGAAGAGTTCCGCCGCGGAGTGGGACAGATCAACAGCAAGAGCTCTCCCGATTTGGTGTCCGACCTTTATATGATCATGGGCGACATCCTTCATGGCAAGAACCGTCAGGCAGAAGCTTTTGCCGCTTACGATTCCTGTCTGCATTGGAAACCCGACAATGTTCCAGGACTCAACAATTATGCTTACTACATCAGTCAGACGGGCAAGAACCTGCAGAAGGCAGAGTTGATGAGCTACAAGACCATCAAGGCAGAACCCAAGAACTCCACCTATCTTGATACTTATGCGTGGATTCTCTTTATGGAGGAACGTTATGCCGAGGCCAAAACCTATATCGACCAAACCTTGGCGTATAGTGATTCAACGGCCGACAACAGTACCGTTATTGAGCATGCAGGCGACATTTATGCCATGAACGGACTTACCGACCAGGCTGTGGCCTACTGGAAGCAGGCACAGAAAGGCAGCCAGGACCCTGATGCTCTGAAGGTGAAAATCGAGTGCAGGAAATATATGACAGAAAGTGAAATCATTAAATATAAGCGAAAATGGAAAAAAACAAAATAATGAAACTGGCAGCATTCTGTCTGCCCTTGATGTTGCTGGCATCGTGTGGCACCAAGAAACAAATTATCTCTGATGGCGTGAGCAACAAGAACTTGCCACATCAGGAGGTGAAAAGTGTAGAGACCGAACGCATGCAGAAACTGGCTTTTGTACAGAAGGTGTCCGACAATCAGGTGTACGCCAAGAACATTACGGGCAGCATAAACTTCACCATCCGCATGGGAGAGAAGAAAATTTCGGTAGACGGTGCGCTTCGAATGCGTAAGGACGATGTGATACGTCTACAGTTGTATGCTCCCATCCTGGGCTTTGAGATTGGCCGTCTGGAGTTTACCCCCGATTATGTGCTCATCATCGACCGTTATCACAAACAGTATATCAAGGCCGACTATAATCATGTAGACTTCCTGCAGAAGCAGGGCATCAACTTCTATTCGTTGCAGGCGCTGTTCTGGAATCAGCTTCTCTTGCCTGGAGCCAAGCAGGTGAAGGAGTCTGATCTGAAGAAGTTTGATGCCGATTTGGCTGTAGAGGGAAACGAAGTGCCAGTCACCTTGAAGAATGGCAACATGACGTATGCCTGGACTTCCCAGCGTGCCACAGGTCGTATAGACAAAGCCGACGTTGAGTATGTCAGTTCGCAGCATGGCACATCGGGAGTGCATATTCGTTATGACAACTTCCGCGCCGTAGGTGTCAAGATGTTCCCAGCCTTGTTGGATATGACTCTTGTCACTAATGCAACCCGCCAGAAGAAGGAGGTCAATCTCGTTATCAAGATGAACGAGGTGAAGACCGACAGCAACTGGGAGTCGCGTTCCGAAGTTTCGAGCAAGTACAAGCAAGTATCGGCAGAAGACGTGCTGAATAAAATAATGAGTCTGTAAATGAAACGTATATTATTGATTATTCTGGCCTTGTCGTTTGTCTTGACTCCTTATGCGCAGAAGACTGCACAAAGAAAGAAGACTGCCACAACGGCAAGAACGGTAAGAACCCAAAAGAAAGCCCCAAATAAGAAACCTGTGAAAAGGCGCCAATCCAAGGCTCCCACATGGGCAGAGAAGAAAGCCGCCTATAGCAATGCTCCATTCGAGGATTGCGGGGACAGCGTGCCAACATACAAAAGAAAATCAAGGAGCAGGAGAGAGCTCTCCGCCGCAATCAGGCCGACGTGAAGAAACGTCTGCAAGACTCATGGTGCTTAATGGCGAAATCGACCAGCGACAGAAGAACATCGATGGTATACAGCAGGATATCCACCACATCGATGGCAATATAGGCTTGCTCAATGCTCAGCTCAAAACCCTTGAACAGCAGTTGCAGGACCGAAAGAACAAGTACATCCGTTCTATGCGCTATATGACCCGTCATCACTCCGTGCAAGACAAGCTCATGTTTATCTTCAGCGCCAAGAACCTTACGCAGATGTATCGCCGCCTGTCGTTCATACGTCAGTATTCTGCCTATCAGAAGGCACAGGGCGAGGCGGTAAAGGCCAAGCAGAAGCAGGTGACTGAGAAGCACAAGCAACTGCAGGTGGTGAAGGGACATAAGAACAACCTTTTATATAAAGGTCAGCAAGAGAAAACTGCGCTCGAAGGCAAGCAGACCGAGCAACAGCAAGTGGTGCAGGGATTGCAGAAGCAACAGAAAACCATTCAGGCTGTTATTGCTGATCAGCGCAAGAAGGATGCTGCTATCAATGCGCAGATTGACCGTCTGATAGCCATTGAGGTAGAGAAAGCGCGTGCCCGTGCGGCAGCTGAGGCTAAGCGTAAGGCAGAAGCTCAGGCGGCAGCACAGCGTAGGCGTGAGGAACTGGCTCGTCGAAAGAAACAGGCCGAGGCTGAGGCGCGTGAGAATGCCCGCCGTATAGAGGAGGCACGGCGCAAGGAACGTGAGGCCGAGTTGGCTCGTCAGCGTGCTGCAGAAGAGAATCGTAAGGCTCAGGAGTTGGCTCGTAAGGCCCAGGAGGAAGCTCGTCTGCAAGCCGAAAACAGTGCTAAGGCCAGAGCTCAGGATAAGGCACGTGCCCGTGCAGAGAAGGCTGCCCGTGAGGCTGCTGAACAAGCCAACCGACAGGCCAGAGCTGAACAGGCTGCTCGTGAGGCTGAGGCCGACAGACGAGCTGCAGAGTTGAAGGCAAAAACTGATGAGGCACGCAACCGCAAAGAGTTGGCAAGCGCCGCCGGGAAGCCAATGATGCTGCTACTCTCAGTACGGTAGACCGTATGCTGAGTGGAGGTTTTGAGGCCAACCGTGGTCGCCTTCCTATGCCTATCTCAGGAACTTACAAGATAGTGAGTCATTTCGGACAATACAATGTACAGGGTCTTTCCGGCGTTACCCTCGACAATAAGGGTATCAACCTTTTGGGCAAACCCGGTTGCGTGGCTCGTAGCATCTACGATGGAGAGGTAAGTGCCGTCTTTGGTTATGGAGGTATGTGGAATGTCCTTGTTCGCCATGGTGCCTATATCTCTGTATATTGTAACCTCAAGTCGGTGAGTGTTCACAAGGGCCAGAAGGTAAGTACCCGTCAGGCTTTAGGTGCCGTAGGTGCCGACAATATCCTGCAGTTCCAGTTGCGCAAGGAAACAGCCAAACTCAACCCCGAGGCATGGCTTGCCCGTTAATGTAAACTTCTCTAACTTCCGTACATGCGAAAGTTAGATTAAAATATTCTTTGAAGGAGAGGTAGTACTTACTTGCCCAAGTGAGTACTACCTCTTTTTTGTATTGCATCAATAATATGGTGGATTTCCTTGAAATCGTGCAAACGATTGCTCATGGAATAAGCATTTTTTTCCTGATAAACTAAGTGGTCTATCAAAACTTATTTCTATTTTTGCCAACGTTTGAACTAATAACTTATCAACTTAACATATTATTTTATGCAAAAATTTTCTACGATGCTTTGTACTTTGGCAATGCTTTTCGGCATGATGATGGCTCCGGGAAATGCTCTCGCTGCTGTTACTGCCGATGACTATACGCCAACGGTTACTGAAGATGAGGTCTCTGTGTTCTTGGAGACAAGTTATGACAATGCCAAGATTTGGGCATGGAATGACAAGGTAAAACAGTTTACTACAGCTGCTTGGCCTGGAGATGCCATGACCCTGGTGGGAACTAAAGGTGGCAAGAATGTCTTTAAATGGACATATACAGCTGGTACTGAAATTCCTACTGGTGTGATTTTTACTCATGATGGTGGGCAGAAACTGAATGGCGGTGATCAGGAATACGTTAACCACGGCTACTATGTAGAAGGTAAATATGAAAAGACAATTACCCCTGGCCCTGAAGGCAAGGTAATGGTCTTCTTCGATAATTCCACAGCCAACCTCGCAGATGTATATTGCTATATCTACGACGGTACAAAGGCGGCTCAGGAATGGCCTGGATTGAAGATGAGTCTTGACAACGAGACTGAGTACAATGGCAAGAAGGGCTATTATACAGTAGAAGTCCCTGCTGCTTTTGTCACAGGCTATTTCGTAATCAACAACGGACAGAATGGCTCTGTTCTCACAGGCGAGACGGTTTACGTAAACGGACAGGCTTCGTCTATCGAAAACACCGTTCTTCAGGAGGTGCAGAAGGCAGAGGACAATGCTTGGTACACCTTGACAGGTATGCGTATCGGCAAGCCTGCTCAGCCAGGTCTCTATATTCACAATGGTAAGAAAGTAATCATCAGAAAATAATAGCAGATTATGAAAAAGACAATCAATTATGGTCTCCTGATGTTGGTGATGCTGTTCAGCATGGCATCCAACATCTTTGCAGACAACAAATACGGTCTTAAAGACAATATTCAGGATGGTGTCATCCTTCATTGTTTCGACTGGACGTTGGCAGATATCCAGGAAGAAATTCCTAATATCGCCAAGCAGGTTTTACTGCCGTTCAGACTTCTCCTGTTCATGAGAGAGCAGGTAAAGGATCCGTCTGGTATGATGTTTATCGTCCATACGATTTTAAAATAGGTAATGGACTTGGTTCTGAAGCAGACCTGAAGGCCCTCTGTGCTAAGGCTCATGAGTATGGTGTCAAGGTAATTGTGGATGTTGTTGCCAACCATACCGACCATCCTAACGTGGCTGAACGCTTGAAGGACGAGAGTCTTTATCATGAACGATTTGGTGTGGGTAACTGGCACGACCGTCATCAGGTGACATTTGGCATGATTGGTATGTGGGACCTCGATACCAACAATCCTACTGTGCAAGCCATCATCAAACAATACATCCAGGATTTGAAGGCCTGTGGTGTGGATGGTATCCGTTGGGATGCTATCAAGCACATTGGTTTGCCTTCTGAGGGTGACTCTTTTATGCAGAATGTGGTGGATCAGGAGATGTACAACTATGGTGAGATCCTTGACAGTACTGGTGGTGATGATAATGTCCTTTTCCCAGAGTATCAGACCTACATGAGTATTACTGATAATGGTTATGGTAACGGATTTGCCAATTCCTTTGCCGGTGGTTCTATCAACGAGTCAGTAGGTAATTTCAATCAGAGAAAGGCAAAGACAGAAAAGTTGGTTTATTGGGGTGAAAGCCATGATACTTATGCCAACGATGGTGGTGAGTCAAAGAATAAAAGCCAGAATGTTATCGACCGTGCGTATGCTGTTGTTGCAGGTAACAATGGAGCTACCGCTCTTTATTTCTCCCGTCCTGCTCAGAAGGCAAAGAATGATATCAAATTTGGTGATAAGGGAAGCGTTCATTTCAAAGATGCTGAAGTAGCTCAGGTAAACCACATGCACAATGTTTGTGCCGGCGAGCCTAACTATTATGTAAAAGGTAATGGCGTTTGTGCTCAGGTTCGTAAGAGTGGCGCTATTATCGTATTGGGAAGTGGTTCTGACCGTGACGTGACTGTAGCCAATGGTGCTGGCGACGGCAAGTGGCTCAAGTCTGGTACTTATAAGGATATGGTAGGCGGTGGTGCTTTCACCGTCAATGCTTCTACAATCTCTGGTCATGTTGGCGAGTCAGGTATTGCTGTCATCTATAATGCTGGTCCTATCGTGCTGACTCCTGAGGTTGTTTTTAATCCAGCTGATGGTACGGCCTTCTCTGATGAGTCTCTCACTGTGACAGCTACTCCTTTGAATGCTGTTTCTGCCTGGATTCAGGTGAATGATGGTGCTAAGCAGACTTTTACTGCTGCCAAGCAGTTTACTGTAGGTGCTGATGTTGCCTATGGTAAGAATGTCACTATCACTTGGGGTGCAACCGACAAGGAAGGCAAGACAGAAACAGGTTCGGTCACTTACAAGAAGGTGAAGGCTTACGTTCCAGAATTGGGCAAGGCTGATGAAATCTCCTGTTTCTTGGAGACATCCAATGCGGCAGCAGCCGTATATGTATGGAATAACAAGGTTAGTCCTGTAATTAAGTATGCTGGTGCATGGAATGAGGCTATCAATAAAAAGTTGCCTCTTGTAGGTAAGAGTGTTTCTGGAAAGAATGTCTTCAAGTGGACTTATGATGGCACCGAGACAACTACTCCTACTCAAATCATTTTCTTGGATGGTAATGGAAATAAGATAACTGCTGACGTGGAGTTTGTCAACCACGGCTACTATGTTGACGGAACATACAGCACTACTGTGACCAAGGTACATGAAGATGAGATCGTTGATCCAGAGTATGTTTACTTCGATAATGCTTCCAACTGGGAGAATGTTTATTGCTACTTCTATAATGGTAAAACATCTTCTTCTGTATGGCCAGGTGTAAAGATGACTTACGATGCTTCTGCTTCTCATAATGGTAAGACAGGATGGTATAAGGCAACGATTCCTACAGCATACCTCAATGCTAAGTTCTTCATCAACGATGGTACTGCTGGTACTCCTATCAATGGTGCAAATGCTTCTGCTGAAAAGGTAGTAAACGAAGGTGCTGTAGTGGCACCAACTCCAACTCCAGAACCAGAGCCAACTCCAACTCCTGAGCCTGAGCCAACTCCAACTCCAGAACCAGAGCCAACTCCAACACCAGAACCAGAGCCAACTCCAATACCTACCCCTGATCCACAGAATCTGGATGCTCAGTATCAGACCAATCCAAATGGTGCAGGTGTTAAGAAAACCATTACTGTAGATGGTGATATTAGCGATTGGGATGAGAGTATGATTATAGCACAGGGTGCTGCCAATGACGACCCACGTGTATATATGGATGCTGCCATGCACGAGATTCCTGTCGATCTCTATGCGCTTTATGGTTGCTATGACGATAATAACCTCTATCTGATGTGGGAGATGACCAATGTTCAGGATGTGGTAGCTCCAGAAGCTGATTACCCACTCAGTAATAATGGTGTCCTGTTCCCTAATTACAATATGCCATTCTTTATCGGCATCAACACCAACAATGCCTCTACAAGAATAGGCAATCATTGTAAGACTACAGCAGGTGGAACTTTATGGGATAGTGGCATTACTTGCGAAAGCCCAGTCAACAAGGTGGTGGTATTCTCAACCAATAACACCAATGGCCCATTTATTTATGGTGGAAGCAGCGCTGGACTGAATGCTTTGGAAGAGGTTGCCTATAAAGAGACAGGTGTTGTTGTGAAGTATGGTATGGGTATTCTCAGCAAGACGATAAAGGGTATCAAAGAATGTTATGGAGAGTCACAGAATCGTCTTGTCGGTGATATGACAAAGGGTACATCTACTTATGTCGATTTCAATACCTTAGGACACGAGTCTTCCAAATACGATTTCCATTATGAAATCTCGATTCCTTTAGCTAAGCTTGGTGTTACAGCTGCCGAAGTGGCAAGCAAGGGATTGGGTGTGATGTTAGTAGCTACCTTTGGTACAAGTGGTATGGACAGTCTGCCTTACGACACAAGTATGAGCGACAATGCCGATCAGTCTTATTCTAAGGATCCTTCTACTACAGAAGAGAAGGAAGATGCCGACAATATCACCGTTCCTTTCGCTTATATTGGTAAGTCCTTGTAATGTCATATATATTAAGGTATAATAGATGAATAGAGTAGAGCTCTTAGATGGCAGCGCATCTAAGAGCTCTTTGTATTTGGCGATAGCATCAGCTATTTCGCTGATTTTGATAAACTCGTCTGCAGAATGGGAGCGGGAGGATTCGCCCGGACCTAACTTGAACGAAGGGAAGTGCATCAGCGCCTGGTCGCTAAGGGTAGGACTACCGAAAGGCTTCATTCCCATGGCTACACATTTCTTAATAAGAGGATGCTCAGGATCAATACGGGATGATTTTAGACGGAAACTGTGAGCTTTTACTTCGCTCTTCAAGTGCTGGCAGATAAAATGAAACAACTCCTCATTGTCGTAGAACTCATTGGTACGGATATCCACCAGCATGGTGCAGGTGTCGGGAATCACATTGTGTTGCGTTCCTGCATTCACCACGGTAAGTGTCATCTTGGTAGGTCCTAAGAATGGGCTTACTTTCTCAAACTTGTAATCACGAATCCATCGCATGTCATCCAATGCCTCATAGATAGCGTTTACTCCTTCGTTTCGGGCTGCATGTCCGCTTTTTCCGTGCGCTATCACGTCTAATACCATCAGTCCCTTCTCTGCCACGGCAGGCTGCATGCCCGTAGGCTCACCCACAATAGCCAGGTCGATTTTTGGCAAGAGAGGCAAGGCTCGGCTGATGCCGTCTTTGCCAGAGACTTCCTCTTCGGCCGATGCTAAATAGATAAGGTTGTAGTTCTGTGTTTTCTCTGTCAGCATCCGGAATGTCTGCAGTAGTGAGCACAGACCGCCTCCACAGTCGTTGCTGCCCAGACCATAAAGCGTGTCGCCCTCTATTGTAGGAGCAAAGGGATCGCGCCTCCATGAATCGACAGGCTTCACGGTGTCTATATGGGCATTGAGTAGCAAAGTGGGCTTCTGCTCGTCGAAGTGTGGGCCAATCACCCATACATTGTTGGCTTCACGATGTGGCGTGAAACCATAGTTGCGAAGGGCTTTCTCCATGATGTTGGCGGCATCCTTCTCGTTGCGACTTGTCGAAGGGGTAGCAATCAGCTGGCTGAGCAACCCGATGGCGTCTCTTACATATTCCTCTTGTGTCATCATATCTGTCTCTCTTAGTCTTATTTGTGATGCAAAGTTAAGCTAAAACGGGATAAGGACAAAATAAAATTCCGATTTATTTTGTTTTCTTAATGTTTTCTATTATCTTTGCATCCAATAATTAAACATTATGCTTATGCAAGTCAAAAGTCATCTTTCGGTACTGATTCACGATTTGGCCAATAAATACGGCGATAAAACTGCACTTACGTTCAAGAAGTTTGGCAGCGACAAGTGGCAGTCTGTGTCATGGAATCAGTTTTCGCTGAGAGTGAAACAAGTGAGCAATGCTTTGCTGAACATCGGTGCAAAGCCGCATGACAAGATTGCTGTTTTCTCCCAGAATTGCGTGCATTATCTCTATACCGACTTTGGTGCTTATGGCATCAAGGTGTGCTCGATTCCATTCTATGCTACCAGCAGCGAGCAGCAGATACAATATATGATTAACGACGGACAGGTGCGCTTCCTTTTTGTAGGCGAGCAGGACCAGTACGACAAGGCACATCGTGTCTTTGCTCTCTGTCCTTCGTTGGAGCGTATCATCATCTTCGACTCCAGCGTGCGCATCAGTACTCACGACCCGGCTGCCCTTTACTTCAAGGACTTCATCAAGTTGGGCGAGAACCTGCCTCGACAGACTGAGGTGGAGGCTTTGTATCAGTCGGCAAGCATGGATGATATGGCTAACATCCTTTATACCAGTGGTACTACCGGTGACAGCAAGGGAGTCATGCTGACCTATGGACAGTATGATGCTGCCCTGAGAGCCAATGACGAGGTAGTGCCTGTTTCCGAGAAAGACCGTGTCATCAATTTCCTGCCATTTACCCATATCTTTGAGCGTGGATGGGCTTACCTCTGTTTGAGCGAGGGAGCACAGTTGATTATCAACACTTATCCGCACGAGATTCAGGAGAGCATGCGCCAGGTACATCCTACCTGTATGTGCAGCGTGCCCCGCTTCTGGGAGAAGGTGTATATTGCCGTAAAGGCCAAGATGGATGAGGCTGGTTCTGTACAGAAGAAACTTTTTTATCATGCTCTTGCCGTAGGTCGCAAGCGCAATATAGAGTATATTGCCAATGGCAAGCGTCCTCCTTTGACACTCGAGTTGGAATATAAGATTATCAACAAGACCATCCTGAGCATGGTGCGTAAGCAGTTGGGCTTGGAACATCCTAATATATTCCCCACAGCAGGTGCCTATGTGAGTCCGGAAGTCGAGGAGTTTGTTCTCTCTGTCGGTATCGGCATGGTCGTAGGCTATGGCTTGACCGAGAGTCTTGCCACGGTATCGTGCGTGCATCTCGACAAGAAGTTTACCATCGGTTCTGTTGGTCGCCCTATCTCCAGCATCCAGATTAAGATAGGCGAGGACAACGAGATATTGCTCAAGGGTCCAACCATTACAAAGGGTTATTATCATCGCGACACCACCAATGCCAAGGTGTTCGATGAGGAAGGCTACTTCCGTACTGGCGATGCTGGATATATGAAGGATGAAGAGCTGTTCCTCACCGAGCGCATCAAGGACTTGTTCAAGACATCTAATGGCAAGTATATCGCTCCCCAGCAGGTGGAGTCGCTGTTGCTTGTTGACAAGTTTATCGACCAGGTGGCTGTCATTGCTGACCAGCGCAAGTTTGTGTCTGCACTCATCGTACCGGAGTTCCGACTTGTTGAGGACTGGGCACGCGAGCATCATATCGCCTTTAGCAGTCGTGAGGATCTTTGTGCCAACGAACAGGTGAAGAAGATGCTGCAGGAGCGCATCAATACCTTGCAACAACAGTTGGCCTATTACGAGCAGATCAAGCGTATCACACTCTTGCCTCATCACTTCTCTATGGAGTCGGGCGAGTTGACCAATACGTTGAAGATCCGCCGCCCTATTATCAATAAGAACTATCAGGCAGAGATTGACAAAATGTATGAGGAGTAATATGCAGCATAAGGCTATTGGCTAAAAATTCCTTTGAGACTGAAGAAAGAAGCGGTAACGGATTTGACTGCTATAACTTCAATAATTTATAATAAATTAATGATAACAGCTGACCAATTGAAGGATGTGATGGAGCGTGCTGACGCCCTGCATCGCTATCTCAATATAGACCAGAAACAGGTGGAGTTCGAGGAAGAACAACTCCGCACACAGGCTCCCGATTCTGGGAGGACCCAAAGTATGCCCAGAAACAGATGAAGAAAGTGAAGGGTATACAGAAGTGGATAGACGCTACAAGACCGTGCGCCAGTATGCAGACGAGCTGCAGTTGGCTTTCGACTTCTACAAAGACGAAATGGTGACCGAGGAAGAGGTAGACGCCGACTACGGTAAGGCCATCAAGGCCATAGAGGACTTGGAGTTGAAGAACATGCTGCGCCAGAAGGAAGACCCGATGGACTGTGTGCTGAAGATCAACTCAGGTGCCGGTGGTACCGAGAGCCAGGATTGGGCTTCCATGCTGATGCGTATGTATATGCGCTGGGCTGAGGCTCATGGCTACAAAGTGACCATTACCGATATGCAGGAAGGCGATGAGGCAGGTATCAAGAGTGTTACCATGACGATAGAAGGCAACGAGTATGCCTATGGTTATCTGAAGAGCGAGAATGGTGTGCATCGTCTGGTGCGTGTGTCGCCTTTCAATGCTCAGGGCAAGCGTATGACCAGTTTCGCAAGTGTCTTCGTTACGCCGTTGGTCGACGAGACTATTGAGGTATATGTAGACCCAGCCAAGTTGTCTTGGGATACCTTCCGCTCCAGTGGTGCCGGAGGTCAGAATGTCAACAAGGTGGAGTCGGGTGTGCGTCTGCGTTATTGGTATACTGATCCCGACACAGGCGAGGAAGAGGAAATCCTCATCGAGAATACGGAGACGCGCGACCAGCCTAAGAACCGTGCCAAGGCTCTGCTTCTCTTGAAAAGTCAACTCTACGACCGCGCCATGAAGAAGCGCCTTGAGGCGAAGGCGAAGATAGAGGCAGGCAAGAAGAAGATAGAGTGGGGAAGCCAGATTCGCAGTTATGTGTTCGATGACCGTCGTGTCAAAGACCATCGCACCAACTATCAGACATCCGATGTCGATGGCGTGATGGATGGCAAGATAGACGGATTCATCAAGGCTTACCTGATGGAGTTCCCCTCTGAGAATGAAGAATAGTAATAACCTAATAATATAGAACGACTATGAGTAGTAATAAAGAATTAAGAAAGTCAAAGCATGCTGCTTACGAGAAGAAGCAGGCTGAAAAGGGTGAGAGAATCATCAAGTGGATATTTTTCGTGCTGATAGCATTGGCCATTTGTTTTGCCATCTATTCGGCTACTATCGTGTAACGGATCATATCCTGACATAACAGAAATAAAAAATGAGTGGACTGGAAATAGAGAGAAAGTTCCTTGTCAAGAAAGGCGACGCATACAAGAGCGCCGCCTTTTCTGATAGTCATATTCAGCAGGGCTATATCCCTGCGCAGGGAGCTACGGTGAGAGTGCGCACACGCGACGACAAGGCTTACCTTACCATCAAGGGTAAGTCGGTGAATGGTGGCATGACGCGTTATGAGTTTGAAAAAGAAATCACGCTCGACGAGGCACAGCATCTGCTGCAGTTGTGCCAGGGTGGCGTCATCGACAAGCGCCGCTATCTGGTAAAGAGTGGCAATCATGTCTTTGAGGTCGACGAGTTCTATGGCGACAACCAGGGACTGGTCATGGCAGAGGTGGAACTGGGCAGTGAGGATGAGGCCTACGAGAAGCCCGACTTCATAGGTCGTGAGGTGACGGGCGACAAACGTTTTTACAATTCTCATTTGCTTGTCAATCCCTTCTGCAAGTGGCGTGACAGTCTGCCGGAAGAATAGTTTTTTACTGATAAAGTAACCTTGCTCTATTAGTATCAAGTTGCCTTTTTGCAGTTAATTTGCATTTTTACTTTCAATTTATACGTTTATATGCAAAATATTTTATAATTTTGCAGTCGTATTATAGAGAAAGGATAAAAATGACAGAATTAGATAGAGGTAGTTTTGGTAGCAAGATAGGATTGATTCTTGCTACTGCAGGTGGTGCTGTAGGTTTAGGCAATGTATGGCGCTTTCCTTATATGGCAGGCCAGGAAGGTGGTGCTGCTTCATCTTGGTTTATATAGGGTGTGTGCTCCTTTTGGGCATTCCCTGTATGATTTCCGAGTTTATCATAGGCCGTCATGGTGCTTCGAATACAGCCCGTGCCTATACCAAGCTGTCGAAAGGAAAGGCCTGGAAGTGGGTGGGCTACTTGGAGGTGCTTACCGGTTTCCTTATTACGGGCTATTATGCCGTCGTGTCGGGCTGGTGCCTACAGTATGTGTATGCCAGCATCATGGGCGAGCTGCATGGCAATCCAACCTTTGTAGCAGAGTACTTCAAGGAGTTCTCTGCCGATCCTATACGGCCTGTCATGTGGACGGTAGTCATCTTTCTGATTTGTCATTTTGTGATTATTCATGGTGTTCGTGGAGGTATTGAGAAGGCATCAAAGATTATGATGCCCGTCTTGTTCATCCTCCTGCTTATCATCGTGGTGGCAGCCTGCCTGTTGCCTAATGCCGGAAAGGGCGTTGAGTTCTTGCTGAAGCCCGACTTCTCCAAGGTGGACAACGGCGTTTTCTTGGGTGCTTGGGGCAGTCGTTCTATTCGCTCAGCATCGGTATGGGTTGTATCTGTACTTATGCTTCCTATTTCAGCCGACAGACCAATCTGTTCAAGACAGCTCTGCAGATATCGGTCATCGACTTCATGGTGGCTATACTTGCCGGACTGATGATCTTCCCAGCGGCTTTCTCTGTGGGAGTTTCGCCCGACAGTGGCCCGTCGCTCATCTTCATCACCCTGCCCAATGTGTTTAATGAGGCTTTTGCCGCAGTACCTGTCTTGGGCTGGACTATCTCGCTGTTGTTTTATGTTCTTTTGTCCTTGGCGGCTCTTACATCGCTCATGTCACTCCATGAGGTCAACACCTCTTTCTTCTATGAGGAGCTGAAGATAGGCCGCAAGAGTGGCGCTTTGATTGTCACCGTGTCTTGTGCGGTGATAGGTGCTTTCTGCTCGCTGTCTTTAGGGGCTACAGATGCGCTCACGTTTGCCGGCAAGTCGTTGTTCGACTGGTTCGACTTTTTCACGGGGCAGGTGTTCCTGCCTGTAGCAGGCTTCCTTACCTGTCTGTTCATAGGTTGGTATGTGCCCAAGAAGCTGGTCAGGGACGAGTTTACCAACTGGGGAACATTGAAGGGAAATCTCTTCTTCGTCTATCTGTTCTTGGTGCGTTTCGTGTGCCCAGTACTCATCCTTTTGGTGTTCCTCAATCAGTTGGGACTTCTCGAAGGCATTCTGTAAGGGGGGAAATCAATCATATCAACCGTATAAAAAAAGAAAAAATGGAAAACAGCAGAGGCAGCTTTGGCAGCAAGTTGGGCGTGATCCTGCTACGGCAGGATCGGCAGTGGGCTTGGGCAATATATGGCGCTTTCCCTATATGACAGGGCAGAATGGTGGCGCAGCCTTCATTCTTATCTATCTGGTATGTATCTTTATGTTGGGCATTCCCGGCATGGTGGCTGAGTTTATCATCGGTCGTCATTCTGCTGCCAAGCTGCGCGGTCGTACAAGAATCTTTCCAACGGCAAGCCCTGGGGCGTTATCGGCTACATGGGTGTCTTTACTTCCATGATTATCCTGGGCTTCTATGCGGTGGTGGCTGGCTGGTGCCTACAGTATCTCTATGCCAGCATCATGGCCGAGGTGCAGGCGATGCCAATTTCGTAAAGGAGTACTTTGCCTCTTTCTCTTCGGATGCGGTGCGGCCCACTTTGTGGACCATCGCCTTCATCCTGCTGACTCATGTGGTCGTGGTCAAGGGTGTACGCAATGGTATAGAGCGTGCTTCCAAGATACTGATGCCGCTGCTCTTTGTGCTGTTGGTGGTGCTGGTAGTTGAGGGTGTGTCATAAGTCTGTGACGCACCCTTTTTTGTGTTTTTCTGTATATTTTAGTTGAATCGTAGTCTTTCTTCACAAAGGGAATCTTATTATATTGTATAGAAACTTTACTTTTCTTGTTTTATCGATAACAAAACTGCGCAAAAGCTCACAA
>ENA-OQER01000491-OQER01000491.1-human-gut-metagenome-genome-assembly--contig:-NODE-491-length-21444-cov-6.783037_pt1 | contig 21444 bp, 29 predicted proteins | sample MGYA00242797_ERZ504639 | MGnify/ENA primary metagenome ERZ504639 (study PRJEB26092, sample SAMD00036306) | human gut metagenome | host: Homo sapiens | study: EMG produced TPA metagenomics assembly of...
TGCGCCTGCTCCTTAGTCATCAACTTGAGGTCGATACCCAATTCTGTGTTTGGTAGAATCCCTTTCCTGCTTTACCTGAACTTTCGTTCATATTGCCTTTTAATACTGTATTCATTTTCATTTGAGTATTAAATAAGCCTCTCTGGTACGATGACGTTCGAAGAGGTTTCCCCGCCATCTTTTCTAGTACCATCATTCCCCATTTTGTGATTTGCAACTCGCCTGATGGGTAGTCATCTTGTTATCAGATGACGGGTGCAAAAGTAAGAAGAAAAAGCCTGGCACAGATGCTTTTCCAAAGTGCCGTCTCCAAAGTTCTCTGAATTTCTCCGATTTTCTCTGTTTTTCTCTGATATTCTCTCTACGTATAGTCGCATTTTTGACTTAGGGGTACAAAAAAGCGACCGATACCTGAACAAAAATCAAGTATCGGTCGCTATCAGAAGATATAAATCTCTATCAGAAAAGCACCAGTCGCTATCGTCATCTAGTCCTTATTATAATATTTACAGAAGTCTTGTATCCGAACCCTCCTTTCTCAATCGGCATACCCATTCGTATCAATTCTTCATGGGCATTTTTTGTGTTTTGTGGCAGCAGCACCTTGCCCTCCTTTTTCAGTATGTTCAGTCTCTTACAGATTTCCTGTACGTCAAATTGCTTTACCAGTCTCTCCACCTCTTTATGCACTTTCCATCCTTCGTCTTCATCGAGTGCAGGATGCACAAAATGGAAGAGTTCTTTCTGAAAACCTTCTCCTGCAGCTTCATTGGTTTCACTAGCTTTTTCTGTCACCTCTGCCTCGTAATTCTCCTCCGTCACCTCTGTTTCTTCAGCAAAAAATCCTTTGCAATCTTCATCATCTGCTGTGCAGACAGATTGCCCTGGATAGTCAGTTCTTTGTGCTGGTTGTTGTAAATAACATTGCCTGCATAATAATTATTACTCATATTTCTTCCTTTTTTTATTCTTGTAATATTTTTGTATGTCTATAATTCTGATGGCAGCAGAGCAGAATTCCCTTCTTCCTGGTGGTCAAGATGCAGATGCTTACTATGAACATCAAATGTAGAATCTCCTGCATGATAGTGCTCTGCCTGAATCGTAGGCTTCTTTGCCACCTCTTTTAAAGCCTTCGTCTGTTCCTTGATGGCATTAATCTGTATACCGTCTCTTGCCTCTTCAGAAAGGAAACGCTCAGTCATATTGTCAACCCGAAGTTTATACTCTGGGGGTAAATATGAAATCTCGTGATAGATGAATCTCTGCAAAACCTCAACATCTTCTCGTCTGACTAGAGTTTGGCTGTACTTGATGATTTTATCAATAAGGTAGTCTTCCTTCTGGCTTGTTAGAGATGGGGTAGGAGCAAAGCTGTTTGTTGGCAGCCCCAAACGCATGCGCAGACGGTCTCTAATCACGAAAGCGGTAAGCAATTGGCGATACTTATCTAATGGAATGCGTGTGTAGTGAGCGCGTATGAGCATGGCTACCTTATCATCATTGGAATAAGGAGCCAATGCCGGAATATTGGAAAGTTCTGTCTCTATATCTTCCAACCATGACATCATTTTCAAATTATCTGGTTTATGACAGTCGGCACCTTTTAAGTGCAACCAGTCATGCCATGCCCTTTCTGCTTCATGGGTGGATAGGAGATGGGGGAGCCAACTTTTGCGGAGCTTCTTCTGGCGACCCTCATTGCATAAACCGCTCAATAAGTGTTCTAGTTCATTCGCCATATAGCGCATCTTGTCGCCCTTTTTTGCTTCCATAGCTTTTATGACATTCTCTATTCCCTCCTTCGCTTCGTACCATAGAGCGTATTTTCCCATTGTTATTAAAGTCTCTGTGTATTCCTGAAGCTCCTCTTCTTCATCAGAAGTTAACGTCTCATGTCTCAGAATATCTATCATCATCATCGTAGCATCTTCTACGCATAAAAACTCCTCTGTCATAGGAAATAAAGGCAGGGTCGGCTCCCATTCTTTCCAATGGTCTTTATGCAAGATGGGCACAATTGGAGTAGAATCAGTTTCTGCTTCAACAAAAAAATAGCCCTCTGCAGAAATTATAACCTCCTTAACCCGAGCGCGGAAATAACCCCGTCCGCTGGTTGTCAATGCAGCCTGAGCCAATGCTTTATATTCTTCTCTATTACGTACATAGCCGGCCTTCCGACTCGCAAAGCGCGCAACAAAAGCTTCTTCATCAGTTTCGTTAGTAGGTTCGGGTTTTACCGAAACATAGGGGTGCTTTCTGTCCAGCATGGTCAGAAATTCTATTGTTTTTTGTTGTTCTTGTGCAGTCATATCCTCACCTTTTACGTGGTTAGAATTTACTGCATATTGTACCCCAACTATTTTTATTAAATCTCCCATTGTTTGGTATTTAGATTTTTGGAAAGCTGAATTTTGTTATTACGGCCGTCCGGAGTACAAAGTTACAAAATAAATTCCTATTAGCATTAAAATGTAACATTTTTAACATTATTCGTAACAAAAAACTAGATTTCGCCCTTTTTTATGCAGCCTTTAATAAAGAAGCTCCTTTTCTCCTTCCTATTTTCCACTCTTTCCTTCGCCCCCGTTCTTTCCTCTCTCGCTTCCAATCTTTCCTCTCTCGCCTCCGTTCCAAGCGATTCCATCGCTTGTTTGAGCATTTTTCTTGGTGGTTTATCAAAAATGTGTTATTTAGTGCAGGAAAACTGAAGGAACCTGAATATCATGTAAAGGGAGAATTTTGAAATGAAGAAAGTGAAAATTATCAGAATGAAATCATGAGTGGCTGACAACGGAAAAATTCCTCCTTTTTTACTTTCCTCTTTTTAATTCTAACCGGTATTATGATAAATAGGCTTTATGAGATAAAGAAAGAGGTGAAATTTGGAGCCTGAAAATGGAACCTGTTCACCCCTTTCTGATCATTTCATTCTTTAACTTACTTTCTGCCTGTTCTGAGATTAATTCTCATTTCAATCAAAAAGAAATATCTCAGAACAGAATCTTACATCATGCCCGTAAGCCGCTGGATGGCGATGACTGCCTGGTTGTATTCATTAATCGCATCAGCATGCTTCATCAGAACAGCTATGGTTTCCTCGATAGCATTCACGTATTCTACATACGAAATTTCGCCATTTTCATATTCTATCGCACTCAACTTCGAAATTTGCGCAGAATGAGCCTGATTGTTCTGCTCGTAATATTTCAGACGGTTGGATGCTGCCTGCAGGCGCTTCGTACAGAGACGGAAATCGCGCTCTTTTTCTGTCTGCTCCTGGCGCATTTCGATTTCAGCCAATTCGCGGTCTTTCTGGGCTGCCTTTACTTTTGCCTTCGTAGAACCGTAAAATAAAGGGATGCCTACGCCAATCTCGAAACCGAAGAAATTGCCCTCGGCAAATCTCGAACGGTCTATGTTGTATGGATTCCAACTGGAAATGACACATTGGGTGCGCAAAGATAAGGATAAACTTGGAGCAAAACCAGATTTGGCAGCCTTGATTTCCTTATCCAGAGCGATGAGTTTGTCCTGCTGGTAAATGCCGTCGGCAGACTGCTGATAATTATAGGAATTGAGATTCTGGCTGCGATGCCGAGAGATTCTCTTCTGCCGGTTTTATGGGCTCCTGCGTGTTGATCTGCGTCATGAGGTCGATTTGCAGGCGCTCGATTTCGCTCTTTACATCTGCCATTTCCAGACGGTTTTCGTTGCATTTGCGGTCGCTGAGAGATATTCCAGCTGGCGGCTCTCTCCTGCCTTGTAACGCATTTCTGCAATCTGGCTGTAACGCTCTAATACTGAGTCGATTCGCTCCAATATCTGGAGTCTGTGAGTCTGATAAAGCATCTGATAATAGGTGTTGGCGATTTCAGCTTCAGTTGCTGGCTAACCACGTTCAGGCGGCTCTTTTCTGCCTGGGTTTCAGCCTTCAGCTGGTTGCGGCGTGAGGCGTAGACGGTAGGAAAATCGAGCTCTGGGTAAAGGTAAAGCCGTTGTCCGATTCGCCACCCGTAGCAGGGTTTTGAGAGAAAGCGACCTCGGTTTTATCCAGTTCCAAGCCGTGCCTTGCATCACCTGCGCACGCTCTACCGACTTCTTTCCTGCCTGCATCTGAAGGTTCTGCCTGGCAGCCAAATCGAAACATTCCTGCAGGGTAACTTTCCTGCCCGCAATATGAGCATCAAAATGCTGGGCTCCGACTGTGGCTGGCAGCAGGAGCAGGATGGCGGCAAAGCAAGCCACCACCCTATTCTTTGTTATCTTTATTCTGTTCATTATTTTCATATCTTGAAATCTTACTTTTTCGTAAACATCTTATAGATGGCTGGCAGAACCAGAAGCGTAAGGAGCGTGCTGGTAATGAGACCGCCTATTACAACCGTAGCTAAAGGACGCTGGACTTCTGCTCCGTCGCCATGGGATAATGCCATCGGGAGGAAACCCATAGAGGCTACCAGGGCCGTCATCAGAACCGGACGGAGACGAATCATGCAACTGTCAATAATTCTTTTCTGAATAACAGCCGCCAAACTTGCGCCATTCTCCTCAGGAACCACAGCCGCCTGCTTCTGCATCTGGTGCATCTGACCTATCAGCACGATACCGTTGAGAACCGCCACACCAAAGAGGGCGATGAAACCTACGCCCGCCGAAATGCTGAAAGGCATTCCGCGCAACCAGAGCGCCCAGACGCCACCTATGGCGGCAAGCGGAATGGCGGAGAACACGAAGAGCGACTCCCGCAGATTCTTGACCGTGGCATAGAGCAGCAGCAGAATGATGATGAGCGCTATCGGAACCACGATTATCAGGCGCTGGGTGGCACTCTGAAGATTCTGAAACTCGCCACCATAATTATAATAGTAGCCTCAGGCAGCTTCAGCTTCTCATCAAGGATGGACTGAATATCCTTCACGGTACTCTGCACGTCCCTACCCTTCACGTTGAAACCTACGTAGATGCGGCGGGCACCATTCTCATGAGAAACCTGAGCAGGAGCCGGTTCGTAAACCACATCAGCCAACTGAGAAAGCGGAATACTCTCGCCACCAGCCAGCGGAATACGGAGCGACTGAAGCGACTGGAAGTTGCGCTCCTTAGGGTCAAGACGCAGAACGATGTCAAACTTTTTATCGCCTTCGTACACAGCTCCAGCCGTAGCGCCCGCAAAGGTGGTTTCAAGAATGCGGTTGATTTCGTCAACAGTTACCCCATAAGCCGCCATGCGTTCATGGTTATATTTTACCTGAATCTGAGGCAATCCGGAAACCTCTTCCACGAAGATTCCACTCACGCCCGGCACATTCTTTATCATTCTTGAAACCTTATCAGCCTGCTGGGTAAGCACATCGAGATTGTCGCCAAAAATCTTAACCGCTACATCCTGCTTGATGCCCGTAAGCAACTCGTTGTTACGCATCTGGATAGGCTGCGAAATCTCAGCTTCCAAGCCCGGAATCGTCTTCAGGGTTTCTTCCATCTTCTCCATCAGTTCGGCGGTAGTTTCTGCCGAAGTCCATTCAGCTTTCGGCTTGAGCGCCACCATGATGTCGGCCCTTTCTACCGGCATCGGATCGGTAGGAATCTCGGCGCTACCTATGCGGCTCACCACCTGCTTGATTTCAGGATATTCAGCCTTCAGAAGTTTCTCAGCCTTGGAGCAGTTCTCTACCATCTGCGAGAGCGAAGTGCCCTGCGACATGCTCATTTCTACCGCAAAATCGCCCTCTTCCAGACTCGGAATGAATTCGCCACCCAGGAAATGGAAGGCTACTGCGCTCATGCAGAAGAGCGAAACGGCGCCGGTAATCACATCCTTATATCGCGCCAAGACCCATTCCAGAACCGGTCGATACCAGCCCTGAAGTTTCTCTATCATTCTGTCGCTAAAGGTTTTACGCACATATCCCTTCTTGCTCAGGAAGAGCGCACTCGCCATCGGAACATAGGTGAGCGAGAGGATGAAGGCACCCAGGATGGCGAAGAAAACGGTAAGCGCCATCGGACGGAACATCTTGCCCTCGATGCCCACAAGCGTCATCAGCGGAATGTAAACTATCATGATGATGATTTCGCCAAATGCCGCACTCTTGCGGATGCGCGAAGCGGAATCATGAACCTCCTCATCCATCTCTGCCTGAGAAAAACGGATGGGAGTATCGGCAGAATTTCTCGCCTTCCGCTCAATACTCTTCACGCCCAGATGGGCCACAACAGCCTCTACGATAATGACGGCAGAATCGACTATCATACCGAAATCGATGGCTCCGAGCGACATCAGATTGCCGTCGATTCCGAAGGTCTTCATCATGCCGAAAGCAAAGAGCATGCTGAGCGGAATGACGCTCGCCACAACCAGTCCGGCACGCCAGTTGCCCAGGAAGATAACCAGCACGAAGATAACGATGAGTCCGCCTTCTATCAGGTTTCGGGCGATGGTTCCCTCCACACGGTCAACCAGGTTGGTTCGGTCGATAAAGGGTTCGATAACCACGCCCTCGGGCAGGGATTTCTGAATCTGCTCTATGCGCAGCTTCACATTCCTGATAACCTCCTGAAAGTTTTCGCCCTTCAGCATGATGGCTATTCCGGCAACCACTTCGCCCTCGCCATTTCGGGTAACGGCTCCGAAACGGGTGGCATGACCCAGCTGAACCTTCGCCACATCACCTATCTTAATAGGAGTGCCGTTTACGGTCTTCACGGCGATATTTGCCACATCTTCCAGACTCTTCACCACGCCTATGCCGCGGATGAAATACTGGTTGGAATTTTCCTCTATGTAACTTCCGCCCGTGTTGGCGTTATTCTTTTCGAGCGCATCAAACACCTCGCTCACAGTCAGATTGCTGGCGTTGAGCTTATCCGTATTGATGGCCACCTCATATTGCTTCACATAGCCTCCCCAGCCGCTCACTTCAGCCACGCCCGGGGTTCCCGAGAGCTGTTTTCTCACAATCCAGTCCTGGATGGTTCGCAGCTGGGTGAGCGAATATTTGTGCTCGTAGCCCTTCTCGGCGCGCACGGTATAATGGTAAATCTCGCCCAGTCCGGTAGCAATCGGTCCCATCTCGGTTTCCACATTTTTGGGCAAATCTTTCTCCACCTGGGTCAGCATCTGGCTCACCTGCGAACGTGCCCAGTAGATATCTGCATCATCATCAAAACGAGGGTGATGACCGAGAGTCCGCTTCGCGAGATGCTTCTGCGCTCCTTGAGTTCGGGGATGTTGGCGAGCGCCATTTCTACCGGAGTAGTTACGTATTGCTCCACCTCCTGCGCTCCGAGCGAAGCGCCTGGGTGATAACCTGCACCTGATTGTCGGTAATATCCGGCGTAGAATCGAAAGGAAGATGGATGAGCGAAACGATGCCCCAGATGACGAGGGCTATCGTGAAAACTCCCACCACCAGCTTGTGGCGGATGGAGTAAGTAATCAGTTTCTGAAACATAATCTGTTTTTCTTTAAAAAGCTCTTTATTGATGAAAAGCTCACCTTATATTAATGCTCATCCGCATGTTCGCCCGTGAGCGAAGCCAGATAATATGCATTTTCTGTCACAATCTTCTTGCCCTCCTGCTTCAGATGTTTGCAGAGTTTTACCTCGGTATAAGCTCCATCCGAAACGCCCGTAATAACCTCGTGGCGGGAGAAACTGTACTCGCCCTTCTCTGGCTTGCCGTTCAGAGCGAAGACAAACTGCTTGCCGTCGGTACTGACGATGGCCTTGGAAGGAAGGGCGATGCACGACTGGCTGCCCGTAGCTATCTTGCCGCTTACGTACATTCCGTCGAAGAGTCGGGCTGAGCCGTGAACGCCGCTGGTTTTAAGAGACTGCGCATCTATTTTTACATGAACAGCAACTGATTTCGAATTATCGTTAAAGTATTGGTTTAAACCATAGACATGGCCGACGAGCTTGATGCCCGGCTGATTGGTAAGCGAGAGATAAACCTTATCGCCCGGCTTTACCTTCTGCAAATCTTTCTCGAAAATGTTCAAATCACACTCTATCGCCTGGTTGTTCTGAATCTTCATGAGCGGAGTCTGCATGTCGCAAAGCTGCCCAAGCTGGCTGTAATCTGCGAAACCGTACCCGCAATCGGAGCACGCAAAGGGAAGGCTGTGGTAAACTTGCCCCTGGCTACGGCGGCGGTAGAAATGCCCATCTGGCAAGCTGCTTGCCGATGCCGATGAGGTTGGCGTGGGCCACATGATACTCCTTAGCTGCCTGCTGCGCATTCTTCTTGACGCCAGCTCCGGCCTTGTTCAGCAGTTTCTGTCGCTCCAGGTCGGTAAGTGCCAGTTCGCACTCCTTGCTGGCAGAAAAATATTCGCGTTGCAGACTGACCACATCTGTATTTTCGACCAGCGCCACCACCTGTCCGCGCTTCACATTCTGTCCTTCCTTCACGTAGATAGCCTTCACCACGCCACCCATGAGCGAAGCCACATCGCCCTTGTTCTGGGCGCGCAAAACGAGCTGGCCGTTGGCTGCAATCGTAGCATCCATCACGCGGTCAACCGCCTCGCCCATCTTCAGATCTACCGCATCAACTTGTTTCTGAGAGAGCGGAATATTATCAAAATCCACCTCTTCATGTTCATGCTCATGTCCGTGTTCGGCATCATGAGCCTCTGCTCCGGCGTGGTTTGAGAAAAAGGTGAAACCACACCAGGCTAAGATTGCCGCAACGGCAACCACCAATATTCTTTTCATTTTTTCTTCTTTTAAATTGATATTTCATTAAAACTTGGGTGCAAAAGTACGCACCTTTCCCTGCAACCCGGTTGCAAAAACTGCATCCTGGTTGCTCTAACTACAGAAAATCAACAAAAAGAAGGAGGTCCTCGCCTACTGATGGCCGTTTCGTCAACACAAGGAAGGCTGCTGCAAACTGCTGCCAACGTACGCTAATAATCGACGAGGTAGGGATAAACAAATACTCAGAAGAAAGCACGGAAAGAAGATGGTTGCCATCGAAAAGCTGCTTCTGAATGCTCTTCAAAATCTTGCCGTTGGTTACAAAATGGTACATCTGATGCACGCGGCAACTATCGTTTTCATTCTCATGATGCCCAGTATGCTCATCGTTGAGATTACCATCCTGCTGGCAACGTTCTACAACCATACATATACGCCCCATGTGGTGATGATGTATCACCACCGTAGAGAGCAGCACACTCATCGTGGCCACAAGGAGGCTGAATAAGTATAGTTTCTTCTTTGCCATTTTATTCTGTTTCCAATTTTACGATTGCTTTCATTCTGCCCGCAAAATTACATTAAAAGTACGAAATAGCCAAGTAAAACTGAGAAATTTAGCATTTTTTCTTAAAAAAAATTAAAACCGAGTACCCATAAAGCCCTTTGAATACGTAATATGAGTAGTTTTTTAGTAACTTTGCAACATAAAATTAAAAAATAGAAATGAAAAAAGTATTTTTAATCTTTCAATTACTCCTTGTAGTAATGCTGGCTCAGGCGCAGATGATGAACCCTGTGAAGTTCACCAGCTCGCTGAAAACAGACGGAAGTGCTGTGGCCGAAATCGTGTTTAGCGGAAAAATCCAACCGGGATGGCACGTCTATTCTACCGGTTTGGGTGGCGATGGTCCGATTTCCGCTTCGTTCAACGTAAACAAGCTTGAAGGTGTTGACTCGTAGGAAAACTTCAGCCACGCGGCAGAGAGATTGCAAAGTTCGACCCTCTCTTCGAGATGAAACTCCGTTATTTTGAAGGTAGCGTTACCTTTGTACAGAAGGTGAAGTTTACCCGACCAAATTATCATATTGATGCCTATCTGGAGTATGGCGCCTGCAACGACCAGAACTGTCTGCCACCAAGCGAGGCTGGTTTTAAGCAGAGTGGCAAATCGCCAGCCGTTGATGCTCCGGCAGCTGGGGCAAAAGATGCTCTGAATGCAAAGGATGCAAAGGCGATTGATCCTGCTCTTGCAGCCAAGATGAAGGCAGATCCGCTTGCCAAGCCGCAGCCCTGGCTCAGACCGACAGCGCTACTCAGCCCGTAGATTCCGCAGCTTTGGCATCTGCTATGGAAAATCTGAACGTCAAGGACTTATGGAAACCGGTTGTTAAAGAACTTCAGGCATTTGGCGGAGCTAACGACATCGCCAACCATTCGCTCTTCTATATCTTCTTCATCGGTTTTGTGGGCGGTCTGCTTGCGCTCGTCATGCCTTGCATCTGGCCTATTATTCCGATGACCGTAAGTTTCTTCCTGAAGCGTGCTAAGAACGATAAGAAGAAAGGTATCCGCGATGCGATTACTTATGGTTTGAGCATCGTAGTCATCTATCTGGTTTTGGGTCTTGCCGTAACAGCCATCGCAGGTCCTAGCACCCTGAATGCGCTCAGCACAAGTGCCGTTTTCAACATCATCCTCTTCCTCCTGCTTGCCGTTTTCGCCTTCTCGTTCTTCGGTTGGTTCGAAATCAAATTGCCTGACAGTTGGGGAAATGCGGTAGACAATAAGGCTTCCAGCACCACGGGTATGATTTCTATCTTCCTGATGGCTTTCACCCTGGTATTGGTCAGCTTCTCATGTACAGCTCCTATCATCGGTTTGCTGCTGGTTCAGACCGTAACATCCGGCGACTGGCTCGCTCCTACCGTGGGAATGTTCGGTTTTGCGCTGGCTCTGGCGCTCCCATTCACCCTCTTCGCCTCTTCCCATCATGGTTGAAGTCGGCTCCTAAGTCGGGTTCGTGGATGGAGACCATCAAGATTGTGCTCGGCTTCATCGAGCTTGCCTTCTCTCTGAAGTTCCTTTCTGTTGCCGATCTGGCTTACGGCTGGCACATCATGGACCGCGAGGTATTCCTCTCTCTCTGGATTGTCATCTTCGGTCTGTTGGGTCTCTATCTTATCGGCAAGCTGAAGTTCCAGGTTGATGCAATCGGGGGCGACATCAACAAGCCTATGCCTGTAGCCTGCATCATGTTGGGTCTCTGTTCTTTGGCATTCTCGGTTTACATGATTCCAGGTCTCTGGGGTGCTCCTTGCAAGGCTGTGAGCGCATTTGCTCCACCTATTAATACACAGGACTTCAACCTCAACACCAAGACCGTAGAGCCTGCTTACAAGGATTATGAGTTGGGAATGGCTGCTGCCAAGGCTTCCGGCAAACCGGTATTGCTTGATTTCACGGGTTATGGTTGTGTAAACTGCCGCAAGATGGAGCTTCTGTCTGGACAGATCCATCGGTTGCCGATAAGCTGACAAAGGATTATGTTCTCATCTCACTTTATGTAGATGACAAGACTCCTCTTCCTGAGCCTATGGAGGTAACGTTTAATGGCGAGAAGCGCACCCTGCGAACCGTTGGCGACAAGTGGAGTTATCTGCAGGCAAGCAAGTTTGGAGCTAATGCCCAGCCATTCTATGTGGCTATTGACAACGATGGCAATCCTCTTGCAGCAGCCTTCAGTTTCAAAGAAGATGTTAGTGCTTATCTCGACTTCCTGAACAAGGGTCTGGATAATTACAGAAACAAATAATATAAGATTTATATAGTTGATAAGGCAGGTATTGGTTCATTTAAGTAGATTTATGAAGGATAAATTTCAATAGATTAGTTTATTCAAGGTAGATATATTTAGGATTATTACTTCCCCCGACAGGTATGGTTTCCAAGCCATCCTGTTGGGGGATTGTAAAGGCACAAAAAAATAGGGCCTGTTTCACAACAGACCCTAAACATACTTACTAAAACTAAATTAACCACTAAAAAAACTAATATTATTTAATCCTAGAAAATAAGGTGAATAACACCTTTACTCTAAAAACCTAATCTATGACACGAAATCATCCCGATTTCTTGATTGCAAAGATAGAGCTTTTATATGAAACCGCCAAACTTTTTCCCAACTTTTTTTCTAAGAGTGGGCTTTTTCATCGGGATTTCACATTATTTAATCAATAACTCCCCTACTTCACATTTTAGAACCTATAGCCAACGGTCATCAGCAACTGGTGGCGCTTGTTGTTTACTTCCGTTACAGGAGCTATATTAGCGCCAAACTTACTATTATCCTCTGGATAGTAACTCATGTATGGATAAAAATCACCATTCTGAGAAGAATACTGATAAGCTACATCAATAGACAATTTCTGATAATTGAATCCTACGCCAACCGTGAAACGATTGGTAGCCTTCCAATTAGTATAGTCACTAGAAGCAGAGGTGTTTACTCCATTGTTATTATTAGCATCTGCACCACATATCAAAGATTGATCACGAAAGCCATACTTGTCAAACATTGGTGAAACATAATTGTATCCAAAACGTAACGCCAACATTTGTATTGGTTTATACTCCATACCTATTTTTAAAGTACTAACCCCATTAAGAGAAGATTTAGTATTTTCATTCATGACTTTATCACTAGTACTTGACTCATAATACTCTCCCCAATAGTAATCATAATAACCACCATCTTTAATTCGAGTATCCATATGATTATACCAAGCATATTCATAAGTAGCACCTAAAGCAATATTAGAACCTATGGTATGTCCTAAACTAGCACCAACCTTCCATGGAGTGTTTAATCGAAAATCATAATCCGAAATGTTATGATAATCAGAATCATATAAATTGCCAGAAATTCCTGGTTGCGATTCAGATGGAGCAAAAGACTTTGGCAAATTGTAAGCTTCCATATCAATAGCGGAACTACGAGTCAATTCATAGAAGACTGGAGAATTCACGTAAACTCCAATACGGAAAGGAGAATCGACAAACGGTCTAAATATTGCACCAAATTTAACATCAAAACCAGTACCTGTGATTTTAACTTGCTCCATAGAGTTGGTTGCTGCATTTACAGAACTACCATCTGAGGCCGTGCCCACTTGTTCCAATATTTCCCCATAAGAAGAATTGCTATTATAATGCACATCATGCAAACCAACTGTCAATCCTAACCACACGCGATTGTTAAGGGAACCTGATATATTAAAATCATATACGCCAATGTAACCATGCTGATACTGCCCAAAAAGGAAATCTTCACCTTTCAAACTATTCATCATAGAACCATCAGCATTAGTTCCAAACATATTTTGATAACCATAATCTACACCCGTAGCAATCATATCTCCTAAATAATTGGAATAGTCCTGCAAATCTTTAGAGGATGCATTAGGATGACTTTCTGCATAGTCATTTACTTCTTTCCGTATTTTAGCATATTTAGCTGCAGTTAATCGATTTTGTGAAGCACCATCCAATCGTCCTACGGCAGTAAGTATTTGATTAAAATTTGTACTTTTATGATAATTAAAGCCCAAATTAATATAATTGCTGCCTTTACTGCTAGGCGACCATACAAAACCTGCTTGATCAAAACTAGGTTTTGATTTTTTACCATCAAATGGTAATGTCGAACCATTATAATTAAGGGCTGTTTCTGCATCAGTTTGGGCCACCACACCAAAAGTCATACTTACCTGACTTTTACGAAACAATCCAATACCAGCAGGGTTGCTGCTCATAGTTGAGATATCAGCACCTAAAGCTTCCATAGCACCACCCATACCCACATAGCGGGCAGTACCAGTAAGACTGTTCTCTGCCATCTTGGTATTCTGATAAGTCTCTTGTGCAAGGGCTGGTACTGACATAAGCCCTAACATCGCTAAAAGAAAATATTTAGAATTTTTCATTGTGAAAATCTATAATCATTAAAACCTATTATATCTATTATCTTCGACGGCCAAAACCGCCACCAAATCCACCACTAGAACGAGCACCACCTACACTTCCACCACCGAAAGATCCGAAGTGACTACCTCCGAAACTAGAAGAAGAATTATGGAATGAATTATTATTTCCATTATTGCGTGGCTGGAAATTAGAGAAATTTCGATTATCGACATTTCGACGTGTCATGTTGCCATAACTAACCCTATTACCATTTACCCGATAATTACCTCTTGAAGGAGCGCCCATACCATTATTACTATATGAAGGTCCAAAGTTTGTTCCATTAGAGTTGAATCCACGAGAGCCGCCATAACTTACATGTCCGTATACCGGACGCCCCAATACCAAGGATTGTAGTAGCCGCCCCAGCCATAATACCAAGGGGCGTACCATCCTCCATACCAGCCGCAGTAACCATAATACCAAGGATCATACCATGGGTCGAACCAAGGATCATACCAGCCGGCATAATAGCCGTAGCGCCAAGGATTGTGCCAGCCCCACATGCGGCTGCGCCAGTAGTAAGGACCGTAACCATAATAATCGTAGAACCATGGATCATAGAATCCATCCCATCGGCTCATCTCGCGTGTGCGTACGAAATCCTCATCCCTGTCAGCATACTTCTGGGCGAAGTAAGCATCATCATAAATGCTGTCGGGCGCCACACCCTTGCCACATGGAACTGGATAATGTCGTTGCCCAGGGAATCTTTCCCTACATTCTTATAATGGCTGAAGATTCTGCCGCCTCGATTGTATTCATCTACCGAACGGTCGCTTCCGCTCCAATTCAAGCGATAAATACTATCTCTACGCGCCCGCTGTTCAGCATACTGGCGCTGGAGCAGAGCACGTCTTTCAGCCTTTTCCTTGGCCTCCTTCTTCGGATTGAAGTAGAGGTCATCGTCCTGTGCCATCGAAGTGAGTGGCATCGCAGCTGCGATAAGGACTGCAAGAAGATACTTCTTTTCATATTCTGTTCTCCTATTTATTTTTTCCCATTTTTCTCTTTCCAGATCCATCATAAGCCATCAGGAAAAATACTCCAGAAAGAGCACTTTTCTGATTATATAATAATCTGGATGCAAAAATATTGCTTATCTTTATGCAAAAATACAGAATTTCCCTAAATAATTGTAGGTTTTCCCCTATTTTTTTATAATTTTGCAGAAGATTTAAAACAAATCTAGCTTTTTTGAACATTCGAAGGCGTTTTTAGACAAGAAATTAATACAAATTAAATATGAAATATTTAGTAGCAACATTCACTATTGAAACGACTGCGACTTGATGCAGGCCTCTCAGGATCTGCTTGCCGATGGTGCAGCCGAAGCCGGATTTGAATCTTTTGAAGAAACAGAAAACGGACTGGAAGCGTATGTGCAGAAAGAACTCTTCGACAAGGAGATGCTGGATGCTATATTGCTGATTTCCCCATCGGGGATACGAAAATTACCTACGAGGTGAAAGATGCAGAAGACAAGGATTGGAACCAGGAATGGGAAGAACAGGGATTCGAACCAATTTATGTGGACAACCAGGTGGTGATTTACGATGCGAAACATCCCGAATTCTATCCCGATACGAGCAACAGACCCGACATGATAGAAATAGGTATTGAGGCGAAACTGGCGTTCGGAACAGGAAACCACGAAACCACACGCATGATCATTTCACAGCTGCTCCACATGCCCATCAGAACCAAGCGCATCCTGGATTGCGGAACGGGTACGGGAATCCTTGCCCTCACCTGCTCAAAACTCGGAGCGAAAGACGTGGTAGGCTACGATATTGACGAGTGGAGCGTAGAAAATGCCAAGCATAATGCCGTGCTCAACGGCGTAACTAACATGGAAGTACTCTTTGGCAACAGTCAGGTAATCAACCACATCAGCGGCGTTTTCGACCTGGTTCTAGCCAACATCAACCGCAACATTCTGCTCGACGACATGCGCGCTTTCCGTAGCGTGATGAACATCGGCGGAACCCTGATTCTGAGCGGCTTCTACGAAGAAGATATTCCTGTACTCCTGGAGAAAGCAGAAGATCTGGGAATGCATGAAATAAACAGACAGATTGACAATAATTGGGCCTGCCTTGTTTTAGGTTCATAAAGATTCTTTTCTGATTCTAAACATTCAGAACAAAAAATCTGAAATCAGAAATATCAGATTAAAACATACGAATAAAGTTGATTTTCGCATATTGCCAAAAGTCCAACCTTTATTCCATGAATTTCTTCTCATTATTATTGTTTCCTATGCAGAGCTGCTTGAGCTCATAATAACTGCCGTTGTAAATATTGAAATCTACGTAGCCTTTAATGCCCGGCAACTTGCCACATCCGTATGCTGCCAGAACTTCCATTTGCCCTTATACTGAACCTTGTCAACATAATAGTGGGCTATCCAGTAAGGATAATCTTCGAAGACAGGCGCACTCAGATATTGCTCCTTGAATTTATAATAGGTGTAGATGATAGGTTTAACATGATACTTATCCTCTACAATATGCAGCCAGGTAAGCACATCACGCTGGAAATCCTCCACACTCTTATCTGCCGGCTTATGTTCAATATCCAGTACCGGAGGCAAATCGCCATCCGTAAGATGAACCTGGTCTAGGAAATAATAAGCCTGTTCTCGGGCTGTCGACTTATTGCTCCAGAAATGATAAACACCCCGGATGAAGCCGAAATCGCGAGCCTGATTAAAGTTCTCGCGGAAATTCTCATCGAGCCGTGAAGAACCCTCCGTACTCTTGATGATGACGAAGCGCACAGGACATCCCTTTATCATCGCATTCGTGAGCTGTTCCCAGTCTATCTTGCCCTGATAATGCGAAATGTCGATTCCATGAATCTCGTAACCTTCGGGATATTCAGCATCGCCATAAAGCGCACGCCATCGGAAACCAGTTGGACCTACAAAGAAATGATAGAACAGAAAGACATAGAGCACGATAACCGCCGTTCCGCCTATCCACCACGCCCAACGGGGATAGCGTTGCAAAAAAGAAGACGAACGCCTTCTACCACGGGAGCCGCCACGCCGAGGAGTTTTCTTTCTCGCCATGGCACTCTTTTTCTGTGAAGAAGCCGTTCGTCTTGTTGACATATAAAAAAATATTTATTCTATTTTTTACTTAGCCTGCTCCAACAGGAGAGTCTTTGTGGTCTGGTCGCAAACCTCAGAAGGACCCCAGTACTGGATAGGACCTGGATATACAAAAGCTGTCTCCTTAGCCCACTCATCGCGCTTAGAAGCGAAGAACTTGAATGGAGCGCCATCCAGCTCAACGAGAGCCTTGCGGATAACTGGCTTGTTAGCACCATTCGACGCTCGATGTTCATCATCATAGTGATTGGCACACCACCTGCAATCCACTCTGCTGCAGGAGCTGTTGTGTTCTTGATGATTGACATGTAACCGGTCTTGCCGTTTGCGATGAGGCGTGAAGCGTTGAAACCGAGTGAGTAGCAGTAGTCTGCATCGTAGTTAGAAGGAGCTGCGCAACGTCCCTCGTAACCGAAGAAGTGGTGCTGTGCAGAGAACTTACCAACAAACTTGCCTTCCTTCTTCCATGCAGCCAACTTCTCAGCTACCATGCGAGAAAGCAACTTCTCTGTCTCGATAAGAGAAACCTGTACGTTTCCGTGAGGGTCGCGGTCGAGGCAAAGCTGGCGAGCTACGTCAGCTGGCAAAGACTCCAATACTGCGAGGTTGTCCTTAGCGATTGCACCTTAACGAATGCAATCTGCTCCTCAGCATTTGCAAACTCACGCTCTCGCCTGTTGCAGGGTCTGTAAGAACCTCGTTCAATTCTGCGATGAGCTTCTTGATAGCTGGGATGAACTCGATCAGGCCCTCTGGGATGAGAACAGTACCGAAGTTGTTGCCCTCAGCAGCACGGTTAGCTACTGCAGTTGCAATATAAGTAACAACATCATCGAGTGACATATCCTTAGCCTCTATCTCCTCAGAAATCAAGCAGATGTTTGGCTGAGTCTGGAGAGCGCACTCAAGAGCGATGTGAGATGCTGAACGACCCATCAGCTTGATGAAGTGCCAGTACTTACGTGATGAGTTACAGTCGCGCTCGATGTTACCGATGAGCTCAGAATATGTCTTGCAGGCTGTATCGAAACCGAAAGAAGTCTCAATCTGCTCGTTCTTCAAGTCGCCGTCGATAGTCTTAGGGCAACCGATTACCTGTACGCCATACTTCTTGGCAGCATAGTATTCTGCGAGAACGCAAGCGTTGGTATTTGAGTCGTCACCACCGATGATGACAAGTGCTTGATGCCGAGTTCACGAAGAATCTCAATACCCTTCTCAAACTGGTCTTCCTTCTCAAGCTTGGTACGTCCGGAACCGATGATGTCGAAACCACCAGTATTGCGGTATTCGTCCATGATTTCAGAAGTAATCTCCATGTACTTATGGTCAACGAGACCACCAGGACCGAGGATGAAACCATAGAGCTTGTTAGCTGGGTTGAGAGACTTCACACCGTCGAAGAGACCAGAAATCACGTTGTGACCGCCAGGAGCCTGACCACCAGAGAGGATAACACCTACGTTGAAAGCAGGAAGTTCCTTAGCCTCACCTGCCTCGAATGTAATAACAGGCATTCCATAAGTGTTAGGGAACAACGCCTTGATTTCATCCTGATTACCTACTGACTGTGTTGCTGCACCTTCAACTGCCTTTACTGGACCTGGAGAGCCTTAGGCAATTTTGGCTGATAAGCAGCTCTTGCAATCTGCAATGCACTTTTTTTCCATAATTCGTTTTTATTTTAATTAGTTGAAACTTCAAAAACATCTGCAAAATAACTCTTTTCTGCGAGATACGGAAAGAAAAATGCTAAAAATGCGTTAATAGATACATTTTTTTCCCAAAAAATGATGTTATTTCAAAGAAAATGATTATCTTTGAGCGATATTTTTAATTATTCATTAATTAGGAGAAAAGAATTATGGCTAATAAAAGAGATTTAAAGCGCACGATCAACTACATTACAAGCGAACTTTTCGCCGAGACAGTAGCTGCATCTTTGTATAATGGTAAGCCTTCACAGGAAAATGTGGATGGCATTCTTTCAGCTATCGTCATGATCAACGGCGATTACATCAGCCGCGTGTCTCACCCGGAACCGGGAATCAAGAAGGGTGAATATTATAAAAAGCTCATAAGCGACTTCAACAAGCAGGTGAGCGAAATCATCGACCAGATTTCAAACCTGGTATAATCCTTTCATCATCAGAATCAGAAAATACACCTATTTATTTATATGGTAAAAGGAATTTGTCAATGGATATTGTATAAGCTCTTGGGCTATAAGAAAATCATCACCCAGGAGCTTCCTGAAAAGTATATTATCTGCATGGCTCCGCACACCAGCAACTGGGATCTGATACTGGGCCAGCTCTTTGCCCATGCTGAGGGAATCAAATGTAATTTCCTTATGAAAAAGGAATGGTTCTTCTGGCCGCTAGGTCCTATCTTCAGAAAGATAGGAGGTATTCCTGTGTGGAGAAGCAAACATACCAGCATGACGGATAATCTGGCTGCAGAAGCGGATAAGCGGAAGGCTTTCGGACTGTGCATTACGCCCGAAGGTACCCGCTCGCTCAACCCGGAATGGAAAAAGGGATTCTATTTCATAGCCCTCAAGGCCCATCTGCCTATCCATCTCTATGGGCTTGACTATGAGAAGAAGGTCATCCAATGCACCAGGCAGATTATCCCGTCAGGAGATGTTGACAAAGACATGCGTGAAATCAAGTTGTACTTCAAGGATTTCAAAGGAAAGAAACCGGAGAAGTTCACAATCGGAAATATTGATTAAACGTTAGAAGATAACGGTTTAGTCAGCTATTAAAGAAGGAGTAATCGTATAGTGAAACACCAAAACATAACATATTGTTTGATAAGCAGTTTGCTGTTAGCCGCTGGAGCTTCGCTTCAGGCTAACGGCAAATCGTTTTTTCCTATCTACGACGAGGCTAACAGCGGCGCATGGCAAGGCATAGATTATGATGGCGACCCATGGGTGTTTAATGTTTCCCGCCCTTATTTCGTTACGGCAGGACTACAGAACAGGCACCTTTCGCTATGGGCCTCGCACGGACGGTATTATTATGCCGACAGAGATGTATGGAAATGGCAACGCCCTAACCTGTTTTGCACAAACGAAGATCTCTTTACCCAAACCATCGTAGTGCCCTACCTCATCCCGATGCTCCAGAATGCGGGAGCCATCGTCTTCACACCCCGCGAAAGAGACTGGCAGACGAACGAAATCGTCATCGATAATGATGATGCTGTCAAGTCGGTTTATTATTTCGAAAAGGAGGCGAGCAAGCGATGGAAAAAATGCGATTCGCTCGGTTTTGCCAACCGCTACCGACTGAAAGATGGGGAAAATCCGTTCCGCATGGGAACCGTGAGACAGGCGAAGGCTACCAAGCGCAAGAAAACCAGCCAGGTAAGCTACCAGCCCCGTTTTAAGGAAGCCGGCAAATATGCAGTCTACGTAAGCTACCAGTCGCTCCCCAAGAGCGTGAGCGATGCAAGATACATCGTTTATCACAAGGGCGAAGCACGGAGTTTTCCGTTAACCAGCGCATGGGCGGAGGCACCTGGGTTTACCTGGGCACCTTCGATTTCGACAAGGGCTGCAACGAGTTCAACCGCGTGGTCTGCACCAACAAGGCTTCACACCGTGGAGTAGTAACTACAGATGCTGTCCGCTTTGGCGGCGGCATGGGAAACATAGAGCGTGGCGGTTACACCAGCGGATTGCCCCGTTGCCTGGAAGGAGCCAGATACTACGCCCAATGGGCTGGTGCTCCCTATAAGGTTTATGGAGGCAGAAAGGGAGAAAATGATTACGCCGACGACATCAATACCCGTTCGCTGATGACCAATTGGCTGGGCGGCGGTTCGGTTTACATGCCTGCCAGAAAGGGCAAGCACGTGCCTATAGAACTCTCGCTGGCACTTCATAGTGATGCGGGTTACAATAAGGACGGAAAAACTACCTTTGGAGCCCTTGCTATCTGCACCACAGATTATAACGACGGAATACTGAACAGCGGAATCTCCAGATTCACATCCAAGGATTTCGCCAGGGCTTTGCGCGATAATCTCGTTACGGATCTGACGGCTCAGTTCGGAGAATTCGGCAAACGCTACCTATGGGACAGAAACTATTCTGAAACCCGTCTGCCGGAAGTTCCGTCGGCTATTCTCGAAATGCTTTCGCATCAGAATTTCCCTGACATGAGAATTGCTCAGGATCCGCTCGGAAAGTTCTATATCGCACGCTCCATCTACAAAACTATCCTGCGCTTCGTAAACAGCAATCATGGAACCCGATACGTGGTCCAGCCGCTGGCTCCGCAGAACTTCAGCGTTACGCAGAACCAAGGTGTTGCCCTACTCTCATGGACTGCCCAGCTGGACAAGACGGAACCATCTGCCACCCTACTTCTTACATTATTTATAAGGCTGAGGGACAAGGCGGTTTTGACAACGGAACCATCGTTAACACCACCCGCTGCCAGATGCAGCTGGAACCGGGCAAGCTTTACCATTTAAGGTGGCTGCGGTTAATGCAGGAGGAGAAAGTTTTCACCACCGAAACCCTCTCTGTGCTCTATAATCCTGCTGCCAGCAAGTCGTGTGCTCATCGTAAA
>ENA-OQER01000492-OQER01000492.1-human-gut-metagenome-genome-assembly--contig:-NODE-492-length-21439-cov-3.402825_pt1 | contig 21439 bp, 41 predicted proteins | sample MGYA00242797_ERZ504639 | MGnify/ENA primary metagenome ERZ504639 (study PRJEB26092, sample SAMD00036306) | human gut metagenome | host: Homo sapiens | study: EMG produced TPA metagenomics assembly of...
ACCGCAGCGGTGAACTTCACACCATCTTCCTCAAAGGACGTTCCTGCGAACAGCTTTGCCAGCCCGGTGCAGTCCACCGGCACTTCCTCGCTGGTGGTGATCTCCATCACAGCCTTGCCGCCGATTTTGGCATAGTAGGCGGTGCTGGCTTCCAGCGTTTCGGTCGGCATATTTTCGCCGAATGCAATTTCAATGCGGGATGCAGTGCCGCCCACATTCTGAGGATTTTCGATGCCAGCCACACGCACTTGCGGATAAGCGTATCTGCAAGGGTGTTATCCTGATTGAACATCTTGTCTGCCATGGCCGCGACCTTTTTCCCCGGAAATGCCGCCTTGAGCTTTTCAAGGTCATTGTAGGTCTCATGTCAGCCGCGCCCTCGGTCGAGAGCAGCAGGATGTCCAGCTTTTCCGCCGCCACGGTTTTTGCATCGAGCGCGGTAAAAACCTGAATTATCTTTCATCCAATTCAGTCCTTTCCTTAAATTTGATTTTTTCGTATGGACGCGGTTTCGCGCTCATCAATGCGGGTATACCGAATCTGCACATCAAAGCCGACCCGCCGGGCGGCTTCGTCCACAAGAAGCGTTGTGCGGTCCTGTGCCTGGCCCACATCAACCACCGTCACACCCAGCGCAAGGAAATCATCCTGCCCGGCGTGCTTAAAATAACTGATAGCCTTATCACGACCGCCCACGCTTCATCCTCACCGTTCACCGCAGAGCCATCCTCCGCAGTGCGGTTTTGGCTGCAAAAGGTGAACGAGAATGTAGCCGAGGGCATTTCCAGCCGAGAAATCTTCACGCCCTCGGCAACATCAGCAATCTCATAGTCACCCATGCCACCGTCCGGGATATACGGTGCAGTTACCGTATAAATACAGAACGGCGGCTCAGCTTCTGGCTGGACCTGATTTGACAGAATGACTGGGCATCCAATGTAATCCCACAGGCTAGAGATCAGGCGGTTCCGCAGTTCCCTGAAATTCATTTCGGGTTGCTCTCCCCTTTCTTCTCAACCATGTAGCGCTTCATCGAATGCACCGGGCCGTGAGTCAGCTCCTGCTTGACCGTATAGATCTGGCCGTCAAACCCATCCCGGAACTGGGCGCCCACCTGCAGGGTGTGCCCATTCGTATAGACTTTCTGAGCATTGAGCGTATAGCTTCCGCTGTCAATGTACTGCAAATCCTCATTGTTCAGCGGCATCACAACACCCTGAAAAACAGTTTCGACCGTTGTTCCCGGCTTCCACTGTCCGCCCTGCTCCTTATCATAGCCGCCGCCCTCGGTATGCACCTCGTACATACTGTGCAGCAGGCTTCGCGGAATCTGCGGCCCTTTCCATTTTCTCATAGATCAGATACCCTCCACGCTGTACGAAATGCTGTTGTACAGCCGCCCTGTATCAAACAGGGGCTGATACTGGGTGCTGGTCAACTGCGTTGTAGCAGACTTTGGCGGTGACAGCTTCGTGTTGAAGTAGTCGTGGGTCATTTCGACCGCCCACTTTCCGATGTAGTCTGCCGCTCCTGAGCCGTCCATTTTTTCAAAATGATGCCATCCACAGCTTCTTTGCAGATATTTTCCAGCGTGGCCTTGCCGGTGTCGAAACTCGCTCGGATGAAACTGCGTTCCGGGATGGTCACACTGTCCACCAGCATATACATCCACTCGTAGTCCTCATTCGGGCGCGGGTCTTCTTCGCCGCCGCTCGGATGCTTTTTGCATCATGTTTTCCTGCTTCTTTCTACCGGGGGCTTTCTGGGGATGCTTTCTGTCGCGTACCAAAAAGCCATAGCCGGGAGAAATGGGAATAAACCGCAGGTCATTGAATTTGCGGGGACTGCCAGCATTCTTCGCTTCCATATTCAACGGAATAGCCAGATGCTTGACATTCTTCGCACTGATCGTCGCTCCATATTCATGCACACCGGCAATCATCAGGATGTCGCTTCCCGCGTCTCCCAGAATACCCACATGAATACTCACGCCTTGCAGCGCTGTCAGTTCCCGCTTGATGCGCTCCATATCTGCGCGAAATCCATCTTTAAGGATTTTCATGTTACCACCGCTGATACTTTGAAATCACGGACTGCCATGTTTCGCTGATATTCTTATCGAAGTCCAGCTCACATCGGAGATAGAGAACGCCGACAGCCCGGCGGCATCATTTTCAATGATGGCCCACTGCTGGGCGATCATGTACCAAACAATGGCTTCCATATCTGCCGGGAGCGTGGCCGGATGGTCTTCGGTGGCATCTTTCGGCAGAATATACCCGGCCACATACTGCACCTCCAGATATTTTCTGGGGGCAATGTAGTCATAGGCCAACCCGCCGATGTGCCCGCGGTATGTCCATCCATCTTCACGGAACAGAACCCCAATCTCGCCGGTTTCGTTGAAATCGAAGTCCGTAATGGTTTCCCCGGTGAACGTGTCCGTGATACGTTCCACACTGACAATGGGATACTGCTCCAGCGACAACTGCTGCGTTCCAGTACCACAATATCTTTGCCGGTAGGTGCTTTTCCCCAGCTTTCTTCCCAGCTGAGTTTCCAGCCACGCAGATGCCGCATTGATAAGCTGCACAAGGGTTGCGTCCCGCTGTGCATCTTCTTCCTCCGGGTCGATGCCGAGCGAGGTTTTCAGGGCATCCAGAGTGGTGAGGGCATTTTCTCTCAGTGTTACGGCCAACACGACACCTCCAAATAAAAGCCCTCTGACAGGATTTTCCCATCAGAGGGGGAATTTACTGAGCGCCTTTTCCGGGGCTTCCTGCGAAGCCGCAGGCGGGGTTGCGGCGGTCTTCCGCTCCTTTGCATGAACTGCTTTGTTCTCAGCAGGGCGCGGGGCGGACTTGGGCGGTTTGAACATTCTCGCCATCATGCAGCCCTCCATCAGATACTTCCTTGACAGGGCAGTTGGTGGCATCACCCAACGCCAGCGCACCAATGGTGCCGTTGGTGGCGGTGATCTTGACGCAGGACTTGCAGCCGATCAGGTCAATGTCGAGGTTCGCCACAGCCTGAGCTTCGGCTTCGTTCTCGATGACGGCCTCGCCATCCTCGTTGACCGGGTTATCAACGAAGATGCGGCTGTCCTTGACCGGCTCATACGGACCGGCGGTGCTGTCGGCGGTTTCGACCTTGATGGTGGCCGTCTGGGATGCTTCCACAGTAACAGCCAGCACGGCGCTCTCATAGCCGGTGCGGTCAACCACATTGCCGCTGGCAAACGGCAGGACGGTGACGGTATCAAACAGTGCTCTTTTCATAGCAGTCTTCCTCCTCAGATAACCTTGATATTGTGGACGTAGGCGAAGCTCTCAACATGGCGCACGCCAATGTCATCGTACATCAGCGCACGGGTGCCGGTCAGATTTTCCTCAAAGGCGTTGTGCTGGACACCGTTCTCATCCGTCCAAGTACCGTCCAGAGTGGTGTAGGTCTCCAGACCCATCTGATCGCCGATCATCAGGTCTGCCCAGTTGCCGAAGAACATTTCGGTGCAGCCAGTCTTGCTGTCGGTGGGGATCTGATTGGAAACCTTGTACGCATGCCGAGGAAGTTACCAGCGTTCATCTCATCGCGGTAGATGTAGTCGCCGGTGGTGGTCTTGATGTTCTTGAGATAGCCCTCCATAAAGGAGTTGAATGCCCAGCCCAGAGCCTGATCGTCCACGTTCTTGCTCATAACCAGCGACTTCACATAGACCGGGAAATCGGCGGTCAGCTTGCCGTCTGCGGCATACTGGGCATCCATCTTCTTTGCATCGATCTTCTCAACGCCGGGGGTATTGGCAATGCCGGTGGGCTGAAACTCGCCGCCGGTGCCGTACAGAGCGCCCCAGTCAAGGCCGAGCTGCATACGGCGGGACAGATCAGCGGCGAACAGTTCATCGGCGCTATACTTGGTGCTCATCAGCAGTTCGCGGGTCTGAGGCACAATAGCTTCCAGACGCTTTGCAGACAGACGCAGGTTGCCGAATGCAGGCTGGGTAGAAGCGATTTTGCGGCCCTCACCGCCCCACATAGCGCGGGTGCGGAGGTCATGCGAGGGATGTTCAGGTTGCCGGTCTCCAGCGGAATGGTGCGTGCGCCCAGCTCCTTGATAACGGTCTTGCTGTACAGCAGTTCGATGACCTCATCCAGATAGATCTCCGGGATCAGGAAGCCGCCAGCGGTCGGGTTGGTGGCAGACATGGCCTTGAACTCGCGGGCCATGGACATATCCTCGTAGTACTTCTTGGCGTAGAACTCAGCACGTTCCGGGTCATGCCGGCCGAAGACATCCAGACACTTGATGGCGCGGGCGAGATTCACCAGCGGGGGAACGCTCTTCTGCTGCTTCTTGGCAGAAGCGGTGCCGCCCATAAACAGGCTGGAGTACTTACGCTGGGCAGGAGCGGTGCCGGACTTCACCTGACGGCGGAATGCAGCGGACTTGCGGCGCTTGGCATCATCCTCAGAAGCGGCTTCGTCGTCATCCTTTTCATCAGAGTCAGCCTCATCGTCATCCTTGCCCTCAGGATCGGCTTCATCATCGTCCATACCCTCATCTGCGGTCATGGCATCGATGATCTCAGCGGCTTCCTGAATGACTTCATCAGCCGTCAGGTCGCCGACTTCCTCACCAGCATCCTTGCGGGACTTGCGCTTTTCGTTGGCATTGTCCACGGCCTGTTCGATAATATCGGCCATGTCCTCTGCGGTAACGCCATCCAGCGCGGCGGCAGTATCACTGCCATCATCGCCGGTATCGTCCTCCTCGCCCATAGCTTCCTTGACGGCGCCCTTGATGAGGTCTTTCAGCTCATCGGTGCCCACCTTCATAGACTTGATGGCGGCTGCGGACTTCTTTCTGTTTTTCAGACGCATTGATTTTTCCTCCTGTGTCAAAAAATAATTTCTACAGTTTTCTTCGGAGCGGATTTCCGTTCCACGGACTTGTGTGCGCTTACCGGGGGATGCCCCTTGCCGTTGTCACCCTGCGCTTCCGAATGATCTTATCCAGCAGCTTTGTGGCGGCTTTCATGGACGTGCAGGCATCCTTGAGGGACTTCATGCGGGAAGCAGAAATTTTGCGCCCAGCCTTTACCTCGGTAACGATGGCCTGTGCTTCTGCTTCGATGCGGGTTGCCGCATCATCCGATTTGTGGTCCGTAATGACCGCCTGTTCGTTCATTGCCCATGTGACAACGCTGATTTCCCAGAGCTTGACTTCGCGGAGGTGGCGGATTCCGTTCTCATCGTAGTCAAACACAACCGGGTCATAACCGATGGAGAGTTCGCACAGAACGCCGTCATGGATCAGCGTCTTCACATCCCTGCCGAGAGTGGTATCACTGATCTTGGCGCTCATAAAAAGGCCTTTTGCATCCTCGCGGAGTTCGGTAGGAATGCCGATCGGCAGCAGACTATCGTTATGCCCGGACAGGATTTTCACCCGGCCGATGCCCTCGGCGATGGTCTTCGTGAAGGCACCCGGCTCAATAATGTCGCCGCCGCTGTCGATATTGGAGAACACGGCTCCATAGCCGGAGAATGTACCCTCTTTATCGTCAAAGCCCTCCAGTTCAAACTCCACGGTTTTGTACTCGGTCTTTGCGCCCTTGTGCTTTACTCCCCGTGCAAGGAGCGTTCCCATGCGCTTTTCCCCACGCGCTGGGAATAATAAGACGGCGATACCCGCAGATTTGCAACTGCCAGCTTCGCCGTCATTGTGGGGTCATCATGTGTAACATCGACGTTCCTGCCTTGGTACCGTGCCGGGCAAGCTCTGTGTTCATGCCGTTCAGCAGGTCTTCCAGCTGGAATGCTTCCTTTTTGAAGTCAATGCCGATGGTCTGTGCAGCACGAGCTGCATCTTCTCGCGTGAATACCACTCTCACGCCCTCCTTTATCTGTTGTAGGTGACGTAGCACCTGCATTTGATGGTTTCGCGTGCAGGCCCTTCCGGGTCGCAGGGATACCGCAGGCCATTGGAGAACCGGGCATCGATCGGCACAGTCTCTCCGTCCATCTTGACATGGTTCGGACCGCCATCGGAACCATCACGAGGGTTCTTCTGCGGGCGGTGATGCCACGTCTTTGTGGTGGCGCCGCTTTTCTGCATCATGTCATAGTGGCCGGTCTCCAGCGTCATAACGGTTTCCTGATCTGCAATGAGCCGAGCCCTACTCCGGGTCTGGATCTCATACTCCTGCAAAATCTCATCCGCCATCTTTTCGCGGCCAATACCGGCTTCAATGCCATTGGCTACAATGCGGGAGATATTTTCCTTGGTGGTCTGTGTCACATGACGGACACGCTGCCCACCATGGAGCTTTGCCTGACTGAGCAGCTCCGGGCGGTCAACACCGCGGATATTGTAGGCCTGTTTTGCAATCCGGGTACCCTCATCATAGGTCTGCTTCCAAAGCGGCTTGAAGATTTCCTCCATTGCCGTTTCCTCAGACGGCCAGTTGACAAGACCACCGATGAACTGCTCCACAAGATTTTTTTGCTCCTGCTCACCGAGGGCAGACCATGCGGCGCTGTTTTCCACATGGTTTTCCGTGATGTAGGGCATCAAGACATCCCACACGCTCCAGTCTGCTTTCTCAGTGCCGCTCAGAGAGCCGGAGAGCCGCTTTTGCTGTTGCTTGAAGAACTTCATCGTGGCAACTTCAAACTTCGCTCTCTGGGCTTTCTGGGCGGCCGCCAGCAGATTGCCGATGTTCTGCGTGCGGGGATTTTTCTTCATGCTCACGGCGGTCACTCATAAACAGCATCCCGCCGGTGTCTTCATCATCCGTGACTTCGACTTCATCTGTGCTTTCCTGCATCAGTCGGTCGTCACCTCCGCCGGGTCATCGTTGGAGCCGATGAACATATCGGAAATGGTGATCTTGAAACAGTCACCGCCGGTCTTGCAGGGTTCCATGCCCAGCAGTTCGCGTGCTTCATCCTTGGTCAAAAGCCCGGCATTCCAGCCGTCAATGCCTTTGGCCTTGTCAAATTCCTGCGAGCGCGGGACCACATCATCAAAATGCCAGACAAGATCATTGCCATAGAACGGCAAAATCTGTGTATTGATGGCTTCTTCCGGCGGTTGAGCCGTGGCATGATGACGTTCTGGGCATAGATGTACTGAGCCGCTTCGCTCGTGGCTCTGTTGCTGCTCTCCGTGATGCCCATGATTTCACGCGGAACACCAAAATGCTCAAGCACGGCATCCCGGAGGAACCTTCGCCCCTCCGTCATATCCATGTCGCGCATGTTCTCGGCCAGCTTCGTCACGGTCACGTTGCCGTCCACCGTGGCAATGCCGTGGGAGTTGAACGGTCCTCGGAAGCGCTCATTCCATTCGGACCTGAAACGGTCGCGCTGATCCTTACTGCTTCCCGGCATCGAGATCAGCGTGGTCGGAGTGGCATCGTTGTAGAAGAACTTCTTCTGGAATTTTGCCGCGTACTCGTCCGTCTCGATCTCATCTGCAAGGGACTCTGCCGCACCGAGACCTCTTTTGTAGGGGTCAAGCGGGTTCAGTTCTTTCATGCAGAAAATATCGTCCACCGGGATTTGCCGGATGAGTCCGCCGGTCGTTCTGATTTCATAGTAGGGGTAGCCCACATAGGGGGTCTGCTGCACCCAATGTGTAGGGAGCGGCCACAGCTCCACCGGACGACCGAGGGCATCAAATTCATAGACGAAGTAGCCCTCGCCCTTGAGTTCCAGATAGATCTGCTGCAACCGCCAGCACGCACCCCAAGTCATTTCATAGAGGGGGTTCGGATGCGCCATGAAATTCAAAAAGGGATGGTCCGTGATTTCCACTTCTTCCCCGTTTTCATCCTTGCGGTACAGCTTACCGGCGCAGGTGGACAGGTCGGAAGCAATGCGATCCACAACCGCCAAACGCGGGTTGCGGCCAAACATTTCCAGCCAGTCCCGCGTATTGCGCTCAGGCGGCGTAGTGTACCGGGGCAGCATAACGCTGACGTTCCCGCCATTGTACTGCCGCCCAACGGCATTGCGCCGTCCGAATCCAAATACTGCCATGTTTCTGTTGTTTCCTCCTATCCGATTTCCCATGTGTAGGTGACGGCTGATACAGGGACAGCGCCACGGCATCCGCCCGGTCAGCTGGGCAGGCCGCGCCGCTTCATAATGTCCTTGCTCTCCAACTTCAGCTTCGGCGGTGTTCCGGCAAAAGCGTACTTTCGTGTGGAAAGCTGGGCGATCAGTTCTGTATCATTGGGCAGGTGCAGCCGCCCGCTCTGTGCCATGTCACGAACCAGTGACCACATCCATGTGGATATGTCGGCATAGTTGGCAGCAGCATCCTCCTGCGGCACGGATGCACCGAAGTTCACCGGGATAACCTCAAGCTGGTTCAGCCCTCTGGCTTCCCTTTCATGGCGCAGAATATCGGTCACGCCGCCGCCCAGACCGGTATCATCAATGATGGCATAGACCATGCGGGGTACTGTGGTACTTCTCCAGCAGGAAAAGATACTCAAAGATGATGTCCTCTGCCGTTGCCCACAGATCTTGTCCGTTCCGAATTTTCAGTTCCTGACGTCAGCATCTATGTTGGGGGCAATGACGGTACAGTCATCACCGAAGCGGGCAACGTCACAGCCGATGGAGAGCCGCACCGGGCTGTCATGCGGAAGCGGCTCATTCATGGTAGCCTTTTCCGCAATGTAGCTGGGTATGAACACATCACTGTCTGCGACCGGCGGCAGGCCGTCCACACGGACACGCACCACATTGGAATTTTTGCCGTACTTTTTCTCAAGAGCGGCTATGTTTTCCTTGCTGGTGCGGGGGCTATCCCGGCTTGATACCGTCATACAGTACCAGTCCATGCCGTCCCCTTGGAAGCTCTCAGCGAAGCCGCCAGTCGCCTTTGTGGGGTTCCCGCAATAGAGAAGCCTGTTGTTGGCACCGGTCAGGGTGCCGCCAATGGCATCAAGGATGGGGTCAGCAACACCGGATGCTTCGTCAACCACGAAAAGCATATTGTCTTCGTGGAAGCCCTGCAGGGACTCAGGCTTTGTGGCTGTACGCGGGACGGCAAACCAGCGGCGGTCATAGCCGTTCATGTACACGCGGGTCTTCGTCCATGTGAACATCATTTGAAGCACCGGGCTTGCGTCAAGCCACTTTGCCATTTCCGCCCACAGGACGTTATCCAGCTGTTGCATCGTTGGTGCGGTGCAGACGATGCGCGGGTAGGAAAAACAGGCAATAAACCACCACATAAGATTTGCTTCCAGTGCCGTTTTGCCCACGCCCTGCCCAGAACGGATGGCAACGCGCCGATGCTGTGATACCGCCACAGCCGCTTCCCGCTGCCATGGATCCGGCTCAAAGTGAGTCACTTCCTTGAAAAACAGGAGCGGGTCTTTGCGGTACCGCGGTATTCTTCTTTGGAAAAACTCACGGCGCGTCATCGTCCATCTCCTCTGCGGCCTGAATGGCTGCTACCCAGTCGTCAACCAGTTCACTCTTTCCGCCGCCGCTCATGCTTCGCAGTTCGGCCAGCTGTTTGATGCACTGGCTTTCTGCCGCTGTACATCAGTCAGGAGCTTGTTCAAGCGCTCTATGATGAGGTAAGACGCTTCCAGAGTGGAATTTGTCAGGGTTTCATTGCCCGGCAACGCTCCCCGGCGGCTACTTTGGCATCAATGGCTTCCACATAGGACTGCAAATCGTTCTTTTCCTTTTCAGTGTCACCATCCAGCCGCTTGAAATTCCTGCTTCTCTTGGATATGGTCTGCGTCTGAACATAGGCTCCCTCTTGAGAATAGTGGGAGATACGTTCCAGCAGATAGCCCTCGCGGGCGGTCAGCAATTTCAGCTCATTTATGAGCAGTTCTTCTGCATCCACATCTTCGTCACAGGCATCCAACAGCTGACGGTGTTCCTCTGTCCAGCTTCGGAACATCAGTTCAGACCACCCACCATGCTTGACGGCATTGCGGTTTCCCTTTGGCGCACCTGCTCCAACGGCATTGACATTTCCCGGCGGCGCGCCCTGTTTTGGTCTTGTTTCAGGGTCAGGTGCGGCGGGTGCATCCTCTGGGTGCAGGGTGCGTTTTGCGGGTGCATCTGCACCCTGCGTCCAGTAGCGCTTGCGCCATGACTTTACTGTGTTGATAGACACATCCAACTTCTTGGAAATCTCGGTGCAGGACAGCCCTTTTTTATACAGGGTGTAGCCTTTATCCCGCTTGTCCATCTACATAGTCACCATCCTCCTTTGTTTGTTTCTGCTCAAACTGGCAGACGGAACACAGAGCGCACGCTACACGATGCCGTCAGCGGCGGTCTGCATTTCTTGTGAAGAAATAGAAAAAGGGAGTATCCAACAGCGCCAAACAGGCTTTCAGAAGATACTGCCCGATGATGATACCGATAAGCTGCATCCGGCCCTCGTGGGTATGCACCCAGCCCAGACCGAAGCCGAAGCTGATGACCGCATAGATCACCGTGTCCCAGATCTGGCTCGTGATGGTGCTGCCGTTATTCCAGAGCCAGCGGCCACCCTTGGTGCTGCCATGCTTGGCAATGTAGCGGTCACGGATTGCATGGAATACGGCCACATCCCACGACTGGGAAACGAGGTATGCGGACAGACTGCCGATGACGAAGATCCAGTTCTGCCCCAGCAGGGTTTGATAGGCATTGTCCATGACGGCATCCGTTGCAGGAAAAGCGCCGGTAATCATAATGCAGGCGGTGGCAAAAATCTGGCCGATAAAGCCATACTTCACCACGCGCTGGGCCGTGGCCTTGCCCCAGATCTCGCCGATGATGTCTGTGCAGAGGAATGTGACGGCATAGGTGATGGCACCGCCGCTCAAAGCCAGCTCAATGGGGCCGATATGCAGGCCGGTGGTAATGGTGCGCGCACCGGTTACGTTGGCAATGACGATGCTGATTGCAAACAACGTAATCAGGATCACCAAATTTTCGTTTGTCTTTTTCATTTTTGCTCCTATTCTTGTGAGCCTGCGGCTCGTGTATATTTCTGTTTGCAGATGGTGGCGCACAGGCTGGCTCTCGCTCCATAGAGAAGTGTTTTATCCGTCAGCTCCAGCCCCTGCCTTCTGTAATGATCCTCACCGCGGATAGCCGCTGTTCTATGAGGTCTTTGCGGAACTGGTTGATGTGCGCCTTTTGGTTGCCATCATCGAACCAGCCATATTTGACCCCGGACAGCCAGCTGGTGCTGTCTGCAGAGGTACAGAAGCTGTTCTGTGCAATCATCTTCACATCGGTGCATCCCAAAAGGTGGATGTCGATCTCAGGTTTGCGGTTTTTGATGTAGTGGGTCAGATAGCGGGTGTCTTCCCGGAATGTCTTCGGCTTGATGATTCGCAGTTCCGGGATGCTCAGGGCAATGTAGTCGCTGAAATCTATCAAGCTATCCAGTCCCCGCATCCCATCCTCAAAATGGAATACGTTGATCTGGGGGTTATCCAGCAGCTTCTTCATCCGCTCCCGGAAGTACCACGCTTCCCTTACGCCCAGCACTTTCTGGCAGTCCAGCTCGACACAGGTACAGCGGAGATTGTTCTGCTGCACGAATGCTATGAGCTTGTCCTGCCACTCGGTCAGGCTTTCCAACGTCTGTGTCTGCCCTTTCCCGGCACCAAACATCAGCGTGAACAGGCCACTATCCTGTATCACATGGCGGTTGACTGTATCCTGCACACGGATTACATGGTCCGCCGGGAGCCGGAAATCATCATCCGGGCGGCACTTGAGAATGTACTTGTAACAGGAAAACAGCCGGTATTTGGTTTGTGCCGCCAGCAGAGCGGCGTAGAATATTTCTCCGCCGTCGCTCCCGGCAAAATGCACTTTGATGTTGTTATCGAACAACTCGCGCACCCCCAAACCCATCTTCAAGGACGGTGCAGGATGTGGAGTTTTCAAACTGGTTCAAGATTTCAGCGGCGATGTCCTCACAAGAGCGCCGCCCAAAATGACAAGCGCCATCCTCATCCCCATACTTGGAGAGAAGATAGCGCTTGATTGCATTCTGTTGGCTGATGATTTCTATTTCACGGTTTGCATTGCGAACTGGAAATCTGCCGTAATAAAAAAGATATGACGGTGCGAGTTTTTGAGATATGCGAGTTCTCCATCAGCCTCCGGCCAGCAGTGAAAGCCCTCCATCTGAAGTGCGCATATCACATACTGTGTCATGCCGCATCCTCCAGACGGTACGCAAAGCCCATGTCCTTGAGAACATCCACGAGGTGGTTGCGTCCTGTTCAGACAGATCGGGCACAATGACGGTCTTTTTCCCGCCGGCTGGACTGCCTGCACCTCATCGGATGCGGGTGCAACGCTGGGCTGCACCCCTGCATCCTGCGCCGGGACTTCCGGTGCAGGGGCGGCGGCGGGTTCCTCGGACTTGGGCTTTGCTGAACCCCGGAATCAAAGAAATTATTGATATAGGTTCAGAGCCGGGTAGTTCGTACTCGTGACCGCTCTCCGCAAAGGATGCAACCAGTGCGTCAACCTCATGCTGGTCGAAGCCTGTCACCTCAACATCGAAGCCGGCAGAAAGATCCTGCAGGACGGCAGACAGCTTTTCATTGTCCCACTGGCCGCTGATTTTGTTCAGCGCCAGATTCAGGCCTTTTCATCCTCAAGGGACAGCTGCACCACACTGACATCCACTTCCACCGCGCCGGTCGCCGCCAGCACTTTCAAGCGCTGGTGACCACCAATCACGTTGCCAGTCTTCTCATTCCAGATGATAGGCTCAACACAGCCGTACTTTTCGATTGACCGGGCAATCTTCTGATATTCCGGGTCGCCGGGCTGCAAATCCTTTCTCGGATTGTAGGGTGCTGCATTGAGCAGGCTGATAGGTACTTTTCTGATTTCCATGAATTGCTCCTTATGATGACCTGCTTTCAGACAGCTCCGGCGGCGAACCGGGGATGACTGGAAGCACGATTTCCCGCGCAAAGGAGCAACGCGGGGCGGAAAAATCCTCCTTCCCATAAAAATGGCGGCGCACATCAGATGATCTGCACCGCCCGGCTTTGTTTAGGATTTTGTATCATAATAATACCATGCCTTTCGCCTTGCGTCATCAGAAAGCATTGGAAATCATCAGTACCGATTGGAAGCCGTTGGAACCCATCAGAAACCATTGGAAGTCATCTGACAAACTACATTTTCTGCTCATAGTTGGCAGGCAAAAGAAAAAAGGCCGCCGAATCAGCATTTTCATACTGAAACAGCGGCCTTTTGAATTTAATTCAGGCTATCTTTTTGAGGTAATTATATGCCATCTTGCACACTCCGGCTTCGGTATAGTACCGTCCGAGCGTCCCTGCGATCTCTGCCCATGAGCGGCACCGCACGAAACGGAGCCTGAAAATCAGGCGCATCCGTGGGTCTGAAATCGACACGCAGAATTCTTCTATTGCTGGAAGCACCCTCTCGGCTTCGGCTTCGAGCTCTTTGATGCCGGCATCCAAATCTGCCAGGTCTGCGGCCAGATCACCAACCTTGTCACGAACACCGGGAGTATGGGGCATTCCTGACAGTGACGGGGATGCTGGCCCCATCTTCTGGCACATGTTCTCGTAGATTTCTTTGTCCTCATCAATCTGCTTGCGAAGCGTTAAGTATCTGGACAGCTCTTGCACCGTCATACCTGACCTCCAGTAATATGTGCGCGGCCTCCAATTTGTAGAGGTGCTACCCAATTATTTTAGCACATTTTACGGCAAAAATACAGGTCTTGCAGTCGGATTATTTACGGATGAACGGGCAATCCACGCCCAGCCAGATAGGCGGCTGTCCATTGCCGATCACCGAGAACCACAGCCGCCCGGTCAGCAGGAGCTTGATGCGCTCCCATAATGTAAGATGCCAGCAGGAGATCACCTGTCCCTCTCCCCGGAAAGCTGGAAGCGCTTCGCACTTGTCTTCCATGCCCTCCGGCGGGTTATAGGTGATGTTCTGCTCACGGAATGGAATAGGAGTCATGCGCTTTCCTTTCTGGCGCGAATCGTCACGCCCTTGGGGGTGATCGTCACGACCGCATTCAGCGCCCGCGCCGCATCCACCATCGTGTCCATCCGAGGATTTCCGTAGAGTTCCCTGTAGCCCATCAGGTTCCGTGCAGTATGCGGGGACAGCCCTGACTTCCGGCTAAACTCGCTGAGGGTCATCCCCCGGAGCTTGCGAATCTCATTCAGTGTCATCATCGGCCCTCCTAAGCGCCACGCTTTCTTCTTTCAGCCAGTCCTTGATGCAGTGGAAGCAATGTTCTCTGCTCCGGCAACGGCTCGTCTGCTTCCGCTGGACGAATTCACAGAGCAGCTGGGTGAAGTTTTCCCGGATGTCTGCATCCGACATCGAGCGGATAAAGTCACCGTTGGTCATTTCTGCGGTTCCTCCATCAGCTCCATCAGCCGTTCTTTGGCGCGGGTCAGCACATCGATTTGCCGCCGGGCTTTCTTCTGTGCTGCCGGCATGGCCGCTTTCAGCGCCGGGGAGATTGCATTGAACACAGCCCCCGCATACCCCGGCATATTGGCGGTGCGCTCTGCATCGGAGATCAGCTCCTGCAAATCAGTGAGGAGCTGGACATCTTTTTGAAAATTTGACATCAGGCATCCCCCTTTATACATTCTGAAAGCGGTTGAAGCACTGGACGTTGTTGCAGAAGCGCTCTGTCCCAATAATTTTTAGCGGCTTACCACAGTACGCGCAAAAGGTCGGACTCAGCTTCACGCTTATCGACCGCGGCGTTTCGGGTTCACTTTTCGTCCCACCATGCTGCATCAGGTTGATGCCGCACATGATGGAGCCGGGTTCAACTGCTTCCCAGCAGTACGCCCTCGCCTTGCATATAGAACAATCTCTCATATTGCCATCACCCCACTTAAATCAGGAATGCAGGGATGAGAAGAAACCAGAGGTATCTTCCATCCCTTGTCACATAAACAGAAATGGAGATTGCAACGCACACAGCAATCCACTTTATGACATCGGTAATCTGAATCCACTTCATTCCGAATCCCTCCTTTCCTCCACATAGCACCAGCTCTGCGGCGCTTCATACAGGGTGCATCCATTGACTGCACAGGTGGGCGGCTCCATATAGTTGCCAGACGGTTGATAGTTCTCGCAGTCTGCATTGCCGCAAACACCAGTCCCGTTCATGCCACAGAAACCGTGGCGGGAAAAGTCCTCCAGCTTGAGCGGCTCCTCGTAGAGCTTCAGCTGAGAGATCTGCCAGCCGTATACCGGCTCACCCTGCGCATACTTTACGATTTCATCAAGGGTCAGGCAGCTTTCATACAATGCAGGGAAGCGCTTGATGCTGATGCCCTTGCCGATCGGCCTGAAAGCATCAAATCCGATGCAGACGAACTCACCGAAAACAAGGCCGCTCCCACGACCGCCATCCATGGTCTCATAGATATAAACCTTGAACGGCACTTCCAGCTTCGGGCAGGTCTTGCGGACCTCAACCGTCTTGCGCCCCCGCCGGATCAGGTCACACCACTTGGGCTTGATGCTGATAAGGACTGCTTTCATGTGCACACCTCTTCTTCCAAATATTTTTTATCGTAAAACATTCCGTCCTCGGAAATGTCAAACTCCTCATGCTCCCAGTATGCGCCGCAAAAACTGCCGCATGATGCTGTCATCGAATTTATGGGACCGGCATCGGTGACGATGTACCGTTTGGACAGTTTCCCGTTCATCAGAACTTTGTAATCTCGTGATGTCTGATAATACTCGGAAACTATAATTTCCCCGCCGCACAAAGGCATCGAGCACGGATTTCTTCTTTCACTTCCTGTCCACCTCCGCGCACGCCTTGCGGCACATCTCGCACTTTTTGTACGGTTCATCAAGCCAGCAGTTGAATAACAGGCACTTAGGTTTTCTATATTCCGGCGGTGCCTTATTTCCGTGTGTCTGGGTACGAAGTGCATGGTACTTGCACACTTCTTGTCCCCAAAAGTCCCCACCGAAACTACATTTTCCATATTCCGGTGACACTTCATGCGAAACCGTGATGGTTTTTTCTTTCATTGCTTTTCTTCCTCCGGCGGCTCTAACAGCGGCACCCACAAGTGTCATTGCTTCCGCCTCATTCATGGTACATACGCTTGTTGCGGTCCCATTTCATCGTGACCGGGTTGCCGCACTTGCAGGGCACCGTGATTTCGGGGTCTTCCAGATTGGTGCGGCCACGGGCTTCAAAGTCACAGCAGGGGCAGGTGAATTCATACCGTGTCAGGTTGTCCAGCTGAATCTCTCCGCCGCAGCGGCAGGTCACGCTGGCACTGGGTTCCCGCAGGAACCGGCCAAACACATCCCCGCATTTCGGGCAGCGCAGGCGCAGAACACCGTAGGCCGTGCCTTTGGGGATTTTTTTCCGCTGGATACGCTTAGGCTCTGCCCCCGCAGGGGGGCTTGCCTTTTCCGTGGCACCGCCGGTCAGCGCACAGGCGGCAGCATTGGTGCTGACCTCCCGCAATGCCCGGCTCAGGTCAGATTTGATGCTGTGGATCTCCGCCGCATCAGGTGCGGCCTTGAGTTCCTCGTGACGCAGGCAAAAAGTAATCAGGCTCAGCTTCACAGCGCTCTGCTCCAGACGCTCCAGTGCAGAAACAGGGATAGCCCCCATAGTTTTCTCATTCATCGTTTTCAGTCCTTTCTTCATTTTTCTTGCAGTCCTGAACGGCATTGCAAGGTTCATCACAGGTTTTGCAGCACTTATCACAGTTTGGGTGTGCCGCCTTGCAGTAGTCACAATCCGACCACTTCTTTTCATCGGGGCCGTACTCCCGGAAAATCTTGTGGGTGCCGTCCCGCAATGCCTGCTCATCGTCGCTGATCTCATACCCCAGCGCCGTCAGCATTTCATAGGTGGCATCCAGTGTCGGATTTTCCCGATAAGAGTACACATATTTCTGGCGCTCAACATTCCAGTCCTTACTCCAGTAACCGCAATAGCTGCTGTCCATCGAAGAATAGGCAAGCGCCAGCAGCACCTTTTCCGGCATCGTGCCGTAGACCCCATCTTCATCCAGAATTTTGTACCAGTCCTTGCCGGAACTGTCCACAATTCCTGCGACAGCTCCACACCGAGGATGTTTCCAGTCAGCGTCAGGTCTAAATCAAAATTATCGTCTGCGGCACAGGCCATGTAGCGGGCAATGGCCGGGAAGCCCTTTTTGCAATCGGTAGGAGTCAGCTCCACTACGAATTCACGGCGGAGATTGAACATAAGTTCCGTGATGTTGTGGAAGCTCTCCATAATCATGCGTTCTTCCTCGAGGGCGGCATCCCGCTTTGCCTTTTCGGCATCCTCTGCGGCCACATCACGGGTCTTGTACAAATCAATCTGCCACTACTCACCTTGTAGAAATACTGGACATGATCTGCATCTTCCGGCACAACAACATCTTTGGTGATGTTCCACTTGCTGTACCCGGTAACGTGTTCGTGGGTCTGATAAGTAGCATTCGGGTCTTCGATTGCAAATTTCTTGAGGTCTGCAATCCATTCAGCCTTGCGGTGTTCCCACTTCTGATTTTCCAGAACTTCCTGCATCACCCGGCGGAAGTTCTGAGTGCCAAGAGCTTCCAGCGCCTTATTTTTGTCCTCAACGCTCTCAATCTTATCCAGCTCTGCGTAGTCCGAAAGAGTGGCTCCGCGAAGTTCTGCCCGGCGGAACGCATCCCGGTCAAGAGAAAGGAGCTTCACCCTGCGGCGGATGGTGGACTGGGAGAAGCCAGACTTGGATGCCACCTGCTCTACCGTGTCGCCCAGATCCAGCATCAGCTGGAAGCCCTGCGCCTGCTCATAGGTAGTCAAGTCACTACGCTGCATGTTCTCAATCATCATGGTTTGCAGCTGTTCCCTTTCGTCCATTTCCACGACCACGCAGGCACTTCAAACAATCCTGCCTGTTGTGCGGCCGCGGCCCGGCGATGCCCGATGATGATGGTGTAGTCATCGCTGGACACACAGCCTTGGGTGTCCATGCTGCCGCTGCTGCTGCGGCATCCCCGCCCTCGTCAACGCACTTCGCAATGTACTCCCGGCTGTTGAGGTAGTGGCCGGGGATAACGGTCAGGTTCTGGAAGATGCCGTTCTCTTTGATGCTGGCGGCAAGTTCCGTCAAATCCCCCAGTTCCTTGCGGGGGTTGTCAGGGTGCGGATGCAGTCTCCTGCACGCAATGTTCGTGATCTCTGCCATGATTTATTTTCCTCCATGGTTTCAGAAAAAATGTGAGCTGCCCGGTCTTGGTCTCACACAACGGCGGCGCAGCATCATCCTTTTTAGGTTCCGGCTCTGCCTGCTCGGTCTGGCGGCAGACAGGCTTCATCAGAAGCTCTATCTGCGCCACTGGCGGCGCAGATACCAAATATCCGTAGAAAAGAACGGTGTGTACCAAATCCTGCTTTGCGGCCCTGCCGGGAGCAGCCCACGGCGATCATACGCGGTGCTTGGTTCTGTAATGGTGTTCCCGATGACTACATATCCAGCACAGCCTAAAAAACTGAGCTGGATGTAGCACATCAGTCCTGCAATCAGGTCAATATCCTGCGCCACAAAAAGTACCTTGTCGTGGTAGCAGATATTTTTTCTCCTGCACAGGTTGGCAAAAGCAATCAGCAGTGCGCCCGCACCGCAGGCCGGGTCCGAAACCGAAAAGAAGCCGGCATTCTCTGCCGCCGGGTCGCTTCCCCCGGAAATTTCCACCATGCACCTACAAACGTCATACGGGGTGAAGAATTGCCCGGATGCATCGTTGCCCAGCTCACAGAGCATGTACAGTTCCCCTAAAAAATCTTGGTCGGGGTTCTGCTCCATTCCCATGATGACCTCGGCCAGCAATTCAGCAAATTTATTTTGCTCGGCATCGCTGTACTTGGAAATGATGGTCTGATAGGTTTTGGTGCGCTCTTGAGCATTCTGTTTGTCGGTGGCATTGGAAATCTCAATGGCGGTCACCATCACGAAGTCCTGCCAGACCTGCCACCGATTGAACCGGCCGCACAGACTGTTGAAGATTTTCAGGAATGCTTTTTGGTGGTCGTCCCGGATGTTTCGCACTGCCGTTGCCTTTGCCATCGGTTATTCCTCCGTATCGTCCTCAGCGGAGTCCTCGGTCGGTTCATCGTCGGTGTCGTCCTGCGGGGTCTCCTGCTTGGTGTCCTGCTGGGAATCCCTCTGAGAATTGGAATCCGGCACATCAGGCACCGGCACGCCGAAATTGCGGAGTTTGCCGTTCTCCATCAGGTCACGGAAGAAGTACTGCTGCCAGAAAGAGATCATCTTCAGCAGGATGTTCTCAATCTTGGTGCGGAGAACCTTGTCGATGCTGAACGTACCCTTGACCTTGGTCTTCAGCTCGCTGTTCTCAAAGTACCAGCACATAGAAGAATCCTGACTGCAATAGCCGGTTTCTTCCACATTGCCCAGCATATCCATCTGGGTGGCAACGTCGTTGATGGGGGTGATCACCAGCGTGATGGGATAGCGATCCTTGAAGAAGCGGAACGTGAAGTTGTGCTCATCGCACAGGCCCTGCAGCTTTTTCTTCTGGGCCTCGTAGTTGGAAATTTCACTCATGGTATGTACTCCTTTCAGCAATCAGATGAATTTTGTAATCGTTATTGTGATTTTCAATGGCAGTCAGCCCGACGGCGTATGCCGCCCAGATGTCCGCTTTGAAACCGTAGAAAAAATCCGGGTTCTTGCTGGTGCCTTTTCCGTTTTTCAAATCGTGGGTTGCGAAACGGTCAATCAGCGCCCGCCGGATGGCCGGGTCATTTGCCCGGCTGTCATGGCAGATGTGCCGCTTTTCTTCGATGCGGCAGAGAAGCCGCGGCTTCTGCGCCATCTGGATGGACAGTGCTTCATAGAAACGCCCAATCCAGAGGACGGTATCAAACACTTCCCTGCCTACGGCCATGCCGTAGGAAGCCACCATTCAATGGCCGCCCACTGCCAGTCCTGTTCATTGGCGAAAACCAGCTTGTTGCGCAATTCTTCGTTGTCGACCTTGCCGAACTCCAGCGGCCTCAATGTGTTGCAGTCGATAACGCAGTAGGCGCTCTGCCTGTTGCCCGGATCAATGGCAATAATCGGGCATTTTTCACTCATAAATACGACCTCCCAAATTCCTGAATAAACCGGGCTTCCGGCCAGCCGTAGTGTTCCATAGCCTTTTTCTGCGCCCAGCGCTTCAGCCGGAGATCAGCATCACGATTGTTGTGGATGGCGGTCGGGCCGTTCTGATGGCACCACGGCAAAGTGTCACCCACAGGCCCAGACGCTTGCTCTTTGCCCGGTAGGCACTCCCGAAGTACACCTCATGCCGTGCTGTACCATACCGCCCGCAGATCAGGCAGACCGGCTTATCATGCAGGATGCTGGGTGCATAGCCGTTGGAATCCAGCTTTTCGCCGTACTCATTCAGCGGCATCCGTCTCACCTCCCGTCACAATCCAGACCTTGTGAGAACCCCATCCAGACCACGAAATCGCTTCCGCATGGGTACCAACGGCCACATCTAAAGCATTTTCCTTGATGAGCGAGCCGGTATCCTGAACCACCCTCATCCCTACGCCCTCAATCAGAATGACCGTGCCATAGGGAAAGATGCTGGTGTCTGCGGCCACCGTCACGCCCGGCTGAACCTTGGCGCCGCTGGAAGTGATGCCCTGCCCCTCCCCGCAGATATGCGGGTATTCCTCGGAGCAGTAGGCTGTGCATTGAAACTCCCCTGCGTATGTAAGGGCAATGCTCTGATCTGCGGCAATGGTGTCCGTGAGCTGCTCAACCTCGGTCTGCAACTGCTCAATGGTTTCCTTGCGCTCCACGGCCTTGTTCATCCAGTTTTCTTCCCGGCTGGCGTAAATGTCCCGCTCCATGGTGAGTTCGTCTACCCGGCGGGTATAGACCGCGCTGGCAAGGCGCTGCCGGTAAAAAGGCTGACTGCACAGGCCAGCGACACGATAGAACGAAGCTGCATTTCAACCTCCAATCTGAGCCTTTGCCCCGCCGGGCAGTGCCGGGGGCATCCGATCCGCATCCTTGGCAGCATCCACTGCCTTGACAAAACCGGGCTTGACGTACTGCAAGAGATCCGCATTGGAGCGGTCAAGGGCATCCACCAGCCGCCGGGGAGCCAGCCCATTCCCGCACAGCGGCAGGCAAGGCACCGAAGATGCTCCTGTTCTCTGCCCGGAAGTCCTCTGCGGTCAGCTTCCCGGTGGCCGTCACCAGTCCGCCGTGGGTGGCATAGTACTGGTTCCGCTCAATCTTCCGGGCGGCAACGATGGCCTGCGTCCACAGGTCGTTTGCTGTAGCTGACCGGCGCTCTGCAACTTGCGGATTTCTGCGCACCAGTCAACCAACAGCTGGTTCTGAT
>ENA-OQER01000493-OQER01000493.1-human-gut-metagenome-genome-assembly--contig:-NODE-493-length-21363-cov-4.495150_pt1 | contig 21363 bp, 19 predicted proteins | sample MGYA00242797_ERZ504639 | MGnify/ENA primary metagenome ERZ504639 (study PRJEB26092, sample SAMD00036306) | human gut metagenome | host: Homo sapiens | study: EMG produced TPA metagenomics assembly of...
TTCTTCTTTTTTCTGCTGTTTTGCTAAAACGCTTTTCTTGTTTTTTCTTTTCCAGATCTCGTTTGGTAAATGAAAATAGGTTTCGCCATTTGATTCTTTTTAAATTAGTAATATACAGTCCGACCTGCTAAGGGGAAGTGTATGGAATTAATAATGAGGTAATAAGAAAACGGGGGAGAAGTCGTTGTGAAATACTAACTCGAAATTTTATTACTCTATAAAGATACGGTTTTATTACGGATATCCCATAGAATATTTTCCTTTTTAAGAAATAATGGCATAAAAAAGGATGCATTTTAATAAATGCATCCTTTTGGCTTATCTTGAAGTAAACTGATTACTTCTTCTTGTTTTCCAACTGTTCTTTCAAAGCAGCCAAAGCATCGATATCACCTAAGTGGTAGAAGCTGCCTGATTTTGGATAGCAGGAGCGTCTTCTCTCTTAGTTGTTTTCTTTGCATTAGAAGCTGCTTTCTTTTCAGCTCTTTCTTCTGCCTTGGCAGCATCTTCGAAAATGCGGCTGTGAGACAGAATGATTCTCTTGGCATCCTTGTTGAATTCAATTACTTTGAATGACAGTTTTTCATCCAATTGGGCTTGAGAGCCATCTTCTTTTACCAGGTGTTTCGGAGTTGCAAAACCTTCTACACCATAAGGAAGAGCTACTACAGCACCCTTATCCAACATTTCGATGATAGTACCTTCGTGTACAGAACCTACAGTAAATACAGTTTCGAATACATCCCAAGGATTTTCTTCCAACTGTTTGTGACCAAGGCTCAAGCGACGGTTTTCTTTGTCGATTTCCAATACTTGAACTTCGATATCTGCACCGATCTGAGTGAATTCAGAAGGATGTTTTACTTTCTTAGTCCAAGACAGGTCAGAGATGTGGATCAATCCGTCTACACCTTCTTCGATTTCCACGAATACACCGAAGTTAGTGAAGTTACGAACTTTTGCAGTGTGCTTGGAACCTACAGGATACTTTTCTTCGATAGTTTCCCATGGATCTTGTTTCAACTGTTTGATACCCAAAGACATCTTACGTTCGTCACGGTCAAGAGTCAGGATAACAGCTTCTACTTCGTCACCTACCTTCATGAAGTCCTGAGCAGAACGCAAGTGCTGTGACCAAGACATTTCAGATACGTGAATCAAACCTTCTACGCCCGGAGCAATTTCGATGAATGCACCGTAGTCAGCCATAACGACTACTTTACCTTTCACTTTGTCACCTACCTGCAAGTTAGCATCCAAAGCATCCCATGGGTGCGGAGTCAGTTGTTTCAAACCAAGAGCAATACGTTTCTTTTCGTCATCGAAATCAAGGATAACTACGTTCAACTTCTGATCCAGTTCAACTACTTCTTTCGGATCGCTTACACGCCCCCAAGACAGGTCAGTGATATGAATCAAACCATCTACACCACCAAGGTCGATGAATACTCCGTATGATGTGATATTTTTAACAGTACCTTCCAGTACTTGTCCTTTTTCAAGTTTACCGATGATTTCTTTCTTCTGCTGTTCAAGTTCAGCTTCGATAAGAGCTTTGTGAGAAACAACAACGTTTTTGAATTCCTGGTTGATTTTAACCACTTTGAATTCCATTGTCTTACCTACAAATACATCGTAGTCGCGGATAGGTTTCACATCAATTTGAGAACCCGGCAAGAATGCTTCGATACCGAATACGTCCACAATCATACCACCCTTAGTGCGGCATTTGATGTAACCCTTAATAATTTCTTCATTTTCAAGAGCAGCGTTTACGCGGTCCCAAGAACGAGTAGCACGTGCTTTTTTGTGTGACAGAATTAACTGTCCTTTCTTATCTTCCTGATTTTCAATGTATACTTCTACAGTATCACCTATTTTCAAATCTGGATTGTAACGGAATTCATTCAAAGGAATGATACCGTCTGATTTGTAGCCGATATTGACAACTACTTCGCGTTTGTTCATTGCAATAACAGTACCGTCTACAACCTCGCGGTCGTTTACTTTGTTCAGCGTACCGTCATAAGCTTTTTTCAAGATCTTCGTGCTCATGCTGGTTACAGCTTCGCCGTTTTCATAAGCATCCCAGTTGAAATCTTCAACAGGAGTGATGTTTTTTAAATTTTCCATTAATAAAATTGTTAAAATTCTCAGTTAATTACGTTAGACATTATATTGTTTATCTAATTTCGGGCGCAAAGATACAACAAAATACTGAAACACAAACAAGTTTGCTGAAATTTCTTGCTGATTAAAATTTAAATGGGATATAATCGTTGTTTTTAATTTATGTTTGTACATTTGTAGAAATTTAACCTATTAAAATATGGTAGCGTTCATTTTAGTTTGTTTCTACTTTTAGGTTTTTTATGGGAGATAAGAAAGAGGAAAAGTTTGGAAAAGGAGTTCGTTAAGAAGAAAAATAAGGTGTGTTCCGTGAAAGAATTTTCGGATACCATATTGTATAATGTGGATGCATATATAATTTTGGTTGATCGGAATTTTTTGGTTGAAAAGACCAATTACTATAATTTGAATAATACTTCTGAAAGATAAGCGGAAAGTAATGTCCAGAGGCTTTAACGGTTATTTGTTCAAGCCTCTGAACAAAGAAGCTTTGTTTAATATGCTTCGCCAAATGGATATTTAATCTTCCAAAGAGTAATCAATGGTGGTTACAACACGGATACGTTTGATGTAAGGAGTATTGGCATCACGATCCTCGATACTGAATTGTCCCTGATAAGCTCTTTTTATCTTACCAAGTTCGCTGTCCGAGTCCTTGGCGAATTTAATAGCTGCCGCCCGTGCGTTTTTAGTTGCTTCCTCTATCATTTGAGGCTTGATGTCGTTTAAACCGGTATAGTCATATTGCACATTGTAACGATAATCTCCACCGGTAATAGCGATACCTTGCTTTAAGAGTTCGCTTTGTTCGCTGATCATCTTTCTCACCAGATCTACTTTAGTTGAAGTAACCGTGATGACAGAGGTCACATTATAGCGGAAGGGAACTGAATTATTATTATAACGTTCAGCTTGCATGTCTATAATTTCCGGTGCATTGATACTGATTTCGTTTTCAGTGATTCCTTTCTGTTTCAAGAAGCCGACAATTGTTTGGTTGGTTGTATTTATTTTGTTATATAAGGTCGGGAGATCATTTCCCAGGTCTTTATACATTAAAGGCCAAGTTACTTTATTAGCTGGCACCTCCATTTCTGCCAGACCTTTCACATTCACTACTCTGTCTTTACCAGAGAAAGTGTCCAATCCCTGTTTGATAAAATACCCCATCATCAACATGCCTATAGCAAGGATGACGGCTTCTTGTTTCCAACTTTTCATACTTCAGTCGTTTTTAGTGATACAATTATTTGTTTTGTAAGCGTCAAATGCCTTTTTAACAGAGCCCTGTTCTTGCAGCAATTGTTTTGCTTCTGCTTTATTAATATGTAATTCGTCAATTAGCATTTGTACTCCTCGGTCTACTAGTTTTTGATTGCTGAGTTGCATGTTTACCATCCGGTTTCCTTTTACTCTGCCTAGTTTTATCATGACGGTGGTACTTATCATATTCAGTATCATTTTTTGCCTGTGCCGCTCTTCATACGCGAGCTGCCTGTGATAAATTCCGGACCGACTATCATTTCGATGGGTATATCTGCTACATTCGAGAGTGGAGAGTTTGGATTGCTGCTGATGCTTGCTGTTAATATTCCGTGTTCTCTCGCTTTTTGCAGCGCTCCTATAACATAAGGAGTTGTTCCCGATGCCGCTATGCCTATCAGGATGTCTTTATTTGTGATGTGATGCTTTTGTAGTTCCATCCAGCCTTTTTGACTATTATCTTCAGCACTTTCTACAGGATGTTTCAAAGCTTGTTCACCACCGGCTATAATACCTATGACACAGGTATCAGCATACCGAAAGTCGCTGGAATTTCAGAAGCGTCCAATACTCCTAGGCGTCCACTGGTTCCGGCTCCCAAATAGAATATGCGTCCTCCTTGATGCATACGTTCTACTATTTCATTTACTAGTTTTTCAATTTGTGGTATGCAGGCATGAACAGCTGAGGCTACTTTCCGGTCTTCTTCGTTGATACCTTCCAGTAACTCTCTGACGGATTTTTGTTCCAAATCCTCATGTATGGACGGTTGTTCGGTTATTTTTATAAAATTCATACTTCGAAATGATAATCCTTTAATCCTTCCAGTGGACTTTTTAAAACTTTTCCGATGGACACATTCAGTCTTAGAGCTGCTTCTTTTACTTCTTCTTGAAAGTAAAATGCAATAGAACCTGTAAAATGTACAAGAATATCATGATATTCGTATTGCATTACATTACGGGTGAAGAAATCAGTGAAGCAGGAAATTAATAAATTCTGTATCTCTGGTCTATGCTTGTGGGCGAAAAGAAAAGGAGTCAGACCCGCCAGAAAGCGGTTGGCTAAGGGCTGTCGGTATACTTTATCTAAAATCAGTGCTGGGGTCAAATCGTATTCTTTAAGGAAATCTCGGCAAAGGTCATCGGGAAGTTGGTGTTTCAGGAAGTCACCTACCAGACGTTTCCCTAATACGGCTCCGCTACCTTCATCTCCTAAAATATACCCTAACGGAGAAATATTAGCTGTTTATTTTTTCCCCGTCATAAAAACAAGAGTTGGATCCGGTTCCTAAAATACATGCAATCCCTGCCGTTTTACCACATAGGGCGTGGGCGGCACCTAACAAGTCACTTTCGACAAGGATATTTGCTTTGGGGAAGTTCTGCGCCAAAGCTGTTTTCACTATATTCGTTTTTTCGGGAATACATCCTGCACCATAGAAATAAATAGTTGTAAATTCAGTGGTGTCTCCCAACTGGGGAGTTAGTGTGGAGGCAATCACTTCTTTTATTTCATCAACTGATTGGTGGAAGGGGTTGATACCTCCTGTTCGAACTGTCCTGCTGTTTGTCTTGGTGTTACCCAGACACCAGTCTGTTTTGGTAGAACCACTATCTGCTATTACTATCATATCGGATAATAAGATGATTATTAGTCTTACAAAAATAGTATAAATTTATCCGATATCCATTGTTTTCCGTATTTATTTGTCGGGCTCTTATATTATTTTAGTAACTCTGTTTCTATATTTAATTTGATGTACAAATAGTTATAATTTTAGTCTGGTGTTCGATTTCTACCCAATTTTGACCAATTTTTCAATAAAGTGTATCTGTTTTGCTGCTATTTTTGTGTATTCGAATTTTTAGGTATGAAACTATGAAACACAATTTATGCCGGACACTTCTGCTTTTTGCCGGAGTATTCCTCTTTGCAACTATAGATGCACATTTTAAGACTACTCCTCAGTCACCTGTTCATATTACTGAAACCGACGAACTGGTTTATAAATCGTATCCTAACGGCGATCGGATACCTGATTTTTCTTTTTGTGGTTATCGCCAATCTGAGTATCCCATTCCTTGGGTGGATGCAAAAGTATATGTTCCTGTCGTGGATGGAGATGCAACCGGTCTTATTCAGCAGGCCTTGAATTATGTAGCCTCTCTTCCTATGGAACCGGATGGTTTCAGAGGTGCAGTTCAGTTAGCTCCCGGTAACTATGAATTGAAAGGTAAACTTTTGATGCGGGCTGACGGAGTGGTTCTCCGTGGTAGCGGATGCCATAAAAATGGAGGAACGGTTTTACGTGCATTGGGACCGATGAAAGATGAATTGATTCGTGTTTTGGGTTATAATAATGCGAAAACGGAAGACACTATTCATATTGCCGGGCAGTATGTACCTGTAAATGCTACGGTTATTCCTTTGAAACAAACTGCAACATTGAAGGTGGGAGATAAAATACGCATTGTCCGTCCATCAACAGCCGGATGGCTTTCGGTGCTTGGTACGGATAGATTGGGCAATGAACAGGAATATAATTTCTCGAAATGGACTCCCGGTCGTCATGATATGGTGTGGGAGCGTACTGTGGTTGCTGTTACCTCTGAAAGTATTACCATAGATGTACCATTGACCATGAGCCTTGATCCCAAGTATGGTGGTGGGTATATTTTACCTCTTTCATGGACTGGGAGGATTAATAATGTCGGAATAGAGAATTTGTGTTGCGATTCTGAATATGATCATACTAATTTGAAAGATGAGAACCATCGTTGGCAGGCAATTACCTTCAATCATGTGAAAGATGGATGGGTACGAAGAGTGAAGGCTCATCATTTTGCAGGTTCGGCGGTAATGGTATTGGAGGGAGCGATGCAGGTGACTGTGGAGGATTGTAAATTTCTGTATCCCGTGTCCGAGATAGCCAACCATAGGCGTTATGCTTTTCATACTTTGGGACAATTAACTCTTTTTCAGCGTTGTTATTCTGAAGAGGGGTACCGTGATTTTACAGTTGGGGTTGCCGTACCTGGACCTAATGCTTTTGTACAATGTCATTCCGAACGGCCTTATAGTTTCAGTGGATCTACTGGTGGCTTCTCTAATGGTATTTTGATGGATAAAATAACGGTGTCAGGAGGAATTATTCAATTGGGTTATCGGGATATGGCAGATCAGGGAGCCGGTTGGGTGGCGGCTAACTCTATGTGCTGGCAGGGACGAGCTTCACAGACTCATTGTGTTACTCCTCCTACAGCTCATAATTGGGCTTATGGAATGTGGACGCAACCTTTGGTAATGGCCATTATGAATTGTCGCATACTTTGTCAAGCCGGAAAGTTTTTTTTATGCTCAACTGGCGGCTCGTATGGGTAAATCTTCAATGGAAGAAAAGAAAATATTTGTGTACACTACTGATGAAACTACGAAGCCAACTCCCGAGTACGCTCATTGGATGTCTGTACAGTCATTAAAACCGGATATGCGAATGGATGTATGGATAGACAGTATGATAGTGAAATATCCTTTGGAGATAACCCAGAATAATGCTCCTCTTTTAAACGAAGTGAACTGGCGGCCTGAAAAAGAGAAGCATGTGGTCATGGCAGAACCTTTACAAGTGAAAAATGGCTGGATTGTGCGGGGAAATCATATTCTCATTAACGGAACTTATTTTCGCAAGAATATTCCCGGTACTACAGGATGGCAGGGCAAAGGATCACTCAGTCAGTTTGTTCCGGGACGCACCGGTACGGGATATACCGAAGAGCCAGATAGTGTTGCGCAAGTATTATTGCTTTCGGGAGCACATGTGCTTCATCATCGTACAGGATTGTGGTATGAGCGTCGTCGTAATGATCATGAGCGGAATATGCATGCTGATGCTGAAGTTTGGGCTCCTTTTAATGAAATGCCTTATAGCCGTAGCGGGCAGGGGGAAGCTCAGGATCGCTTAAGCAAATATGATCTGAATAAATTCAATCCTTGGTATTGGAATCGTTTGAAGCGATTTGTAGATGTGGCGGATCGAGACGGACTGGTTTTGTTACATGATCATTATAACCAGCACAATATCATAGAAGAAGGAGCACACTGGTGTGATTATCCTTGGCGCTCTGCTAATAATATAAATCAGTTGGGATTTGCGGAAAAGACTGTTTTTTCGGGGGACAAGAGAGTGTATATGGCAGAACAGTTCTATGATATTACTCGTCCGGTTATCCGTGAATATCACAGTAAATTTATTCGTCAGAGTGTAAATGTGTTCCATGACAATAATGGTGTGGTACATAGCATTGGATTGGAATATACCGGACCATTGAATTTTATGAACTTTTGGTTGGAAGAGGTCAATGCGTGTGATAACCATCAGTTAGTGGCGTTGACAGCAACAAAAGATGTGCAGGATTCTGTCTTGAAAGATAAAAAACATACTTCAATGGTTGATGTGATTGATATCCGTCAGTGGCATTATCGCGCAGATGGAACTTTATACGAACCTCAGGGAGGGGTAAGTCTGGCTCTTCGCCAGCATGCGCGACTGATTGATCCGGGCACGGTATCTTGTGCCAGTGTTTATCGTGCGGTACGTGAATATCGCTGTAAGTATCCTGATAAAGCTGTGGTTTATAATGGTAGTACAATTAGAGTTCCTCGTAATGCTATGAATTGGGCTATATTTATGGCGGGTGGCTCTTTTGCCAAAATTCCGCCGATTGATGAATTACCGGTTTATGAGAAGGCTTCTTCTTTTTCTCCTATAGATAGACAGACCGATATGGATACTCAGTGGGTAATGGGGGCTGTCGGAAAGGGATACCTTGGGTACTGTGTGAAGAATGAGATTAATTTGGATTTGATGGGAGATAGAGAAACGTATAAAGTCTTTTGGATTGATCCGGATAAAGGAACGGTTATAAAAGAAGATGGTAGCGTGAGAGGAGGTGGAAAAGTAATTTTAAAGGCTCCTGCTGAAAGTTCTATTTGTTTTTTACAATTGTGATTGCAAAGCTTTTGTAAAACTGTTGGTTGAGTAATAGGAACGGATTCCAATCTTGTTCCTATTACTTATAAGTTAGTGCTTTTTTATATAAACAGACTTTTTTAATAATTGAGCCAAAGCTTCATTGCAGCTATCTTTTCTCTGCTTACAGTAATTTTATCTTTAAATGGCGGTTTTACCTGTACTATTATTTTTCCTAAAAAATAGTTTTCTATTTTCTGTATGGCATGTACACTAACCAATGTTTGCCGGTTGGTGCGGAAAAAAATATCTGGGTTTAGTTGTTCGGACAGTTTGTCGAGCGATAAATCTATGATATGCTCTTTCCCTTCTTTTGTGACGGCAAAAGTAATTTTGTTTTCAGAATAGAAATAAGCTATATCTTCTACTTGCAAGGTATACAGCTTTTCGTCTCCTGATATCAGGAAGCGGGTACGGTATTTTTTTTCCGGATTACTTATATTTTTCAGTAAGTTCAGTAATTCATTGGATGAGCTCGATAGGTTGGCATTGCCATATCTGGCAGTTAATCTTTCAAACTTTTCGATGGCTTCGGCCAATCTTTCCCTGTTTATTGGCTTCAGCAGATAGTCTATGCTGTTTACAGTAAAAGCACGTATGGCATATTCGTCGTAGGCGGTGGTAAAAATAATCATACTTTCCGGTTGGGTCTGTTCTATGAAAGTGAAAGAAATGCCGTCGGTCAGTTGGATATCTAGAAAGATTATATCCGGGTGTGGATGCTCTTGGAACCATTTTACAGATCCCTCTACGCTGCCGGGTAATACAACTATCTCCCAGTCTGGCCTTAATCCTGACAACATTTTATGTAACAGGCGTCCTGCAGGAATTTCATCTTCTATAATAGTGGCTTTTATCTTATTCATTCAGCAAAGGTATTTTAACGGTGAAATATTCAGAATCGTCAATAATTGTGATATGCAAGTTGCAAATCAGCAGATAGCGGGCAGATAAGTTCTTCAGTCCCATTCCTGATTTTGCAACATTCTTTTTTAATTTGATCTTGTTTCTTACGGAAAGAGTTTGATCTTTGTCAGAATAATCCAAATGGATGACCATTGGATTTTCCATATTGATGATGTTATGTTTTATCACATTTTCGATAAGCAACTGTAGAGTTAATGAAGGAATTTTCTTGTTCAATAACGTGGGGGGTATTTTGTTTTCCAGTTGAATACATTTTCCCAGACGCACTTGATGCAGATAGATATATGAATCCAGAAATTCCAGTTCATTACGTAAAGTAACAAGTCCTTGTTCCTGACTTTTTAGGATATAACGATAAACATCCGATAGCTTTTGTGTAAAAACTACTGCGTTTTCCGGATTGTATTCTATTTCGGATATTAAAGTATTCAAACTATTGAACAGGAAATGTGGATTTAATTGATTTTGTAAAGCCGTGTATTGTGCTTTGATGGAACTTTCTTCCAGTTTCATTGTTTTTTCATGCAGAATAACCAGCTGCCTGTAAAAAGCGTTCATGATACTTAGGCTCACAATCACAATTTCTACCAACCATATAATCATGATCAAGCGCAGGCCCGGACTGCTTAGTACAAATGGAAGGGCAGTTCCAGCAATACTTTACAGATGGTCAGAGTAGCGTAATTCATGAAGAAAAGAATAGCTGCAATCAAAATGCAATTGATGATCAGTTTGTTTCTCTTCTTGATAAAGATAGATAGCTTTTTTTCAGCCATCGGTTGATGAATATCAGACTAAAGCCTACCAGATTGAATATGAATACCACAGAAATAAATCCCAGAAAGGAGATTAATATTTTCTGATGTTGAGGCGTAAGGTCGGTATATAGTACCAGCGAAAGGTATGAGAAACATGCCAGACCTGAAAACAGGAAAAAGTTGAAGAATTGATTGTATTTATTTTGCATAGCCATTCCGCTGCTGAAAATGATTTGGGTTATTTTACAAAACTATGAAAAAAAGAGGAAATTCAGAAAAAAATAGAATACTTTCCAAATCTCCTCTTTTATGAGCAAACGCTTAGTATGGATTAAAAACAAACTCCTACACGCACACCCATGCTATTTCTTCCATCTTCAGAATAAGTCAGGATATCGGTTTGATTGGTTGCGTAGCTATAATATACGGCTACATGAAATCCCAGACGCTGATAAGGTACCGGATGAATATCTATTCCCAATTCGGGTGATACATAGAATCCCCACGGGCGTTCATACCATTGTACCAGATTGTTGTAAATGGAGTTTTGAGAATACATGGCACCCGATTTGACTCCGAAGTAAGGTTTTACATACCTGTTATCCAGTAACTTGTAGGATACAGATATTCCAAAGGGAAGTTGGAACGCCGATTGTTGCTGGTCTGTTGTCAATGAAGCCGTTGGGGTGAGGGGGATGGTCTGGCGGTCCACGTATCGGTGATTGGTATGAAAATTAAGGAAAGCTCCTATAGACCAATAGGGAGTCAGATCATATTTTCCTTCAAAGTTCATTCCCCATCCGCTGAATTTATCGGCAAAGTTGCTGTTCAACGGCATATTCATCTGCCAGTCTACGTTGAAATGTACATTTTCCCAGATCTGTGCTTTACTTGTGAAACAAAAGAGAACTAATAACACTCCGATGAGGATACGTTTGGGAGCTCTGTGTTTTAATATTTTCGTTTTCATGATTTTCCGGTTTTATTGTTTGTTTGACAGATAAGGAGATTGTGCAAATGCCTGATTGACGGCATTTAATGTCAACTGCATATTGAAATGGGAGTTTCCGTATAGCAGTCCTGACGCATAAGCATGCCAGATGACAGGCAGTTTGTTTTGGTTAGACTGATCGACAGGTTGTCTTAAATCAACCATTTCCATAATCAGGGTTCCTGTGTCATAGCTGTAAGTTACCGGATAAGGATAATACCATCCTCCTCCCCAGTAAGGTCCCCAGAATCCGGCATCCCACCAGCCGCCATACCATCCTCCTGTGGTTATTTGTATTCTTTGTTGGGCGTATGACAACTGAATGCCTACATTGGCTTTTTCTTTATCTTCCGTCCTTACATAGCCTTTCTGTTCCATTTCATGGGCTACTGCACTGATAATGTTTTGGGCATTTTCATCTTTCCAATAATTGGCTTTCAGGCTGTTGTCCGGAACCAGAATGCTATCTGGCAGATAATAGGTGGAAAACTCATTGAAATGTACACTGTTGTCATAATCGGTGTAAACGCTGTAGTCACTATCCAGTTTATTCATATCCGGATCTTTCTCGCACGAAGTAACTATCATGGCAAGCATGAATAGTGGAAATAGTAGCTTCTTCATATTCCTATTATTTTAGTTAAGTAGTTTATAGTGAGCGTCCTTTAAACACATTGGCTTTCTTTAATGGCAATATTTGACGGATAAGTCATGTGGCTGGAATTAAAGTTCGGAAGAATATCTACAGTCGCATTGTTGCTTCCATAAGGTATATCAATGCTTACTTGGGCTGAGATTCCGATTCCCATCACGTTCATACTGACATGAATATTACCTTTTTTGTCGGTTTTTACTTTATAGTTCGAAGCATTCCCGTCTACGGTAATACCTCCTAGTCCGTTCGGACCGCTGAAAGGTACATTGAATGCTACTTGCACTACAGCCTTGTCACCGTCCAGTCCTACAAAGTTGGTGTTGGATGAAACGAAAGCGGAGGTTCCGTATTTAAAGTAAACTCTGTCCGCTTCCAGTACAAAGGTTTGGTTGTCTATTGCCTCTTTGGCTTCCTGAAATAACATTTTGTCCAAAGCTTCCTGAGCTGCTTTTTTTCCTGACGTGTCATTTCCTTTTCTGTTGTTTGTGCCTGTGAGTACTCTACGCAGGTAAACAAGGTTACTAATGTTAATATTACAACTTTTCTCATAATACCTACTTTTTTATTTTATGTTGTTTTCCTATTGAAATCCGGTACAAACATAATAAGCTTTGGCATAAGTAGGTAGTAATTTGTTACTGAAACGGAAAAACCGGTTGCTGAAGTGTATTTTTGAAGAACTGAAATTAAAAGTGTGAAGAGGAATGAATGGGAAATAAACAGCCCTGGAAATCTGCTTTAACAAAATTTCCGGGGCTTATGTTCTATGAACTATAAAGTGATTAGAAAGACCTTCCTTTAAATACATTTGACTTGTCAAGCGGCAGTAGTTCACCGGATAAAGTCAGGCGGTTGGAATTGAAGTTGGGCCGTATATCTACGGTGGCATTGTTGCTTCCATGAGGTAATGTTATGCTTACCTGAGCAGATATACCCACCCCCATTACACTCATTGTCAGATACATGGTTCCTTTCTTGTCGGTTTTGATCTTGTAACCGGAAACATTGCCGTCTACAGTGACACCTCCTAATCCGTTAGGGCCGCTGGCAGGAATGTTAAACGCTACCTGTACGGATGCTCTATCGTCGTCTACCATTACAAAATTGGTATTAGAAGAAACAAAGGCATTTCTGCCTCTTTTAAATATAACCCGGTCAGCTTCCAGTGTGAAAGCTTTGTTTTCTATAGCTTGTCTGGCTTCTTCGAACAAGGCTTGTTCCATGGCTTTTTGCGCCTCTTTCTTTTCTGTTGTTTGTGCTTGTGAGTAGTCTATGCAGCAAAACAAGGTGACGAATACTAATAAAATAATCTTTTTCATATATGTATCTTTTATGTTATTGTTTGAATATGAAACAAATATAATAACTGTTTTGTTGAGAGGACTTTATCTTATTTTTTAGGTTAAAACTCTTCCTTGTCATATTCTTTCTAGTCTGTTTTATTTGGCTTGAGTTTGCAAGTATAGCATTATTTTCTGTCTTTCTATTTTTTAAAAAAGATTTTTTCTTCCGGGGGCTATGTGAACTTCTATTTATTTTTTTCTCTATAGAGTTTCTTTTCTACTGCCACTGCTGCCACCTTTTGTCTGGAATGCTCATAAATAAAGGCTTTGAGGGGTGATGGCAGCAGAATATTTGAAGGGATGGAAAATGTTACTGCCACCATTTTAGGATATTCTTTTTGATAATAGTAATTGCAGGAAGATTGTCAACCCGGCAAAGAAATAACTCTTGAAAGAGTCAACTGATATTATAACTAAGTATTATCTCTGTCAACCATCCGTACAAGTAAGATGAAAGAGTAGTCAACCTAAAGCGTTAAACTACACTGCATTCATTCTACATGCCGAGTTGTTCCAGACTGTTCCATTAAGTTGAAACCGAAACATCATGCGGTTGAATGTATCAGAAGATAAGCATGTATTGTTCGGAAGTTCCTTATCTTTTTTCAAAAGGAGCGGAAGAATTCCTCTAAATATATGTTCCTTTTTGTGGGAATAATTCGAGTCTTGATGAGAAAAGTATTATAAGAGGTGGTGGCAGCCTTTTGGGTATCTAAAAAATACTGCTGCCACCACCTCTATAAGATGCTTATATCTAGATTGTTACTTCTGATAAAAGCTCAGTAGTGGTAGCAGAAATGAAAAACTCTGTTGGAGAAAGAGGGCAAGTCTCAGTTTGTAGATGTATTCTTCATCATCGGCATCAATCTTTTTTTTTGCCGAATTCCGGATCAATCTTTAATAGTGCCGTCACCCCAAAGGTTACAGCGCAACATATCATAATCCAGATAAAGAAATGGTTGTATCCCATCTGGTCCTGAAGCCAACCGGCGGCCATTCCGGGAATCATCATGCCTAATGCCATAAATGCGGTACAAATGGCATAATGTGCCGTTTTATGTTCTCCGTCCGCAAAATAAATAAGATAAAGCATATAAGCTGTGAAACCGAATCCGTAACCGAATTGCTCTATAAAAATGCAAATATTGATAAGGTATAGGGAATCGGGTTGGACATAACTGAGGTAAACATAGACTAAATCAGGTAAGGAAATAGCCCATACCATCGGCCACAACCATTGTTTTAAACCGTTACGGGCTACGGCTATTCCTCCTAAAATACCTCCAAGGGTAAGCCCGATGATGCCGACTGTTCCTTGTACGAAACCTATCTCCTCAGTGGTGAGCCCCAAACCACCTTCTTCAATAGGATCTATAAAGAAAGGAATACACATTTTTGCCAGTTGTGCTTCCGGTAAACGGTAGAGTAACATAAAGAGAATAGCAATACTTGCCTGCTTTTTCTGAAAGAAACTGGCAAAAGTGCCAAAAAATTCTTTGAGTAGGGTAGAAGCGGAAACTTCTTTGGCTGCATGGTCTGAATCCGGATGGGGAAGAATAAACTTATGATAGATCCACACTCCCAGGAAAAGCCCGGCCAATACAAAAAAGGTGATGGACCAGGCGTAAGGTATATTGTCTGTTACAATTTCCAGTCTTCCTGCAAGCATGATAAGCAACCCTTGTCCTGCAATAGTCGCAATGCGATAGAAAGTACTGCGGATTCCTACAAATAAAGCTTGCTGGTGCGAGTCCAGTGCCAGCATGTAAAAACCATCGGCAGCAATGTCATGCGTGGCAGAGCTGAATGCCAACAACCAGAAAATTGCCAACGTAAGTTGGAAAAAGTGTTCGGTGGGGATGGTGAAGGCTATGCCTGCCAGTCCCGCACCCATTAAGAGTTGCATAGTGACGATCCACCAGCGTTTCGTTTTGATAAGGTCTATGAAAGGACTCCACAAAGGTTTGATAACCCAGGGCAGATTAAGCCAGCCGGTATAAAAAGCCAGTTCGGTATTGCTGATTCCTAATCTTTTATACATAATGACTGAAATAGTCATCACTGCCACGTAGGGCAGCCCTTGTGCAAAGTATAGCGTGGGTATCCATGCCCACGGTGAAGTATGTTTGTTTTTCATTATTCCTTTTTCATTTTAAAGATTCCGGATGGAAATCCTATCCGGCGCATGGCTTGGTGGATCGGTTAATAGAAACGGCGGATATCTGCACCTTTATAATAATGCAATAGAATTTCGTCGTAGGTATATCCCCGTTCCCCCATTACGGCAGCCCCGATTTGGCACAGGCCTACTCCATGTCCCCAACCGGCACCCGTTAGCAGAAACCATTCGGGGACGCCGTTTTTCAATTCTCCCTTATCTACTACAAAGGCTGAACTGAATAGGTGGGACGAAGACAGGGTACGACGTATCTCCAATTCTTTTCCGATAGTCAATGTTTTCAAAGAACCTACAATTTTCAGTTTGCAGATACGTCCGGACTTGCCACGTTGGATGGGAATCAGGTCGATGATGTCTCCATAATCTGATTTTGTATTTTGACGGATCAGTTCGGCTAGCTCTGACTGGGAATAACGCACTTTCCAACGATAGAAATCTGTGGTTTCCTGATCGTAATTGTTCAGTATTTGTGAAATTACTTTTTTATCGTGGGTATCACAGAACGAAACGGGAGAAGTACGTATCCAACGTTCTGCCTCTTCTTCTTTAGTCAGATCGGGTAACGGACGGTTTTCTTCTTCTTCCGTATCACGATGGTAGACAAATAGGGATAATTCTTATCTTCCCAGCAATAGCCGAATTCCTCACTTGCACCTCCGCAACATTTAGAGAAACGAGCATCGCAGATGCCGCGTTCATACATTAGTAATTGCCCTCGGGTTGCCTGTACTGCTTCAGTTACGGCAGCACTGGATGCCTTGGTTATTCCCTGATAACGTTGGCAATGATCATCTGCACAAACGTCGAATATGGTGTGGTCTTCCCGGTCGTACCAACGGATATATTCGGTATCGGTCTTGATAAAGGAAAAGAAACCTTCATTTTTGCCACTTAAAGCTTTGCGTTTCTCTATTTGAGCAAACAGCCAGCTGCGTGATACCACGGCATGTGCTTTCAGAAACTCTAAAGAGGAGGTGGCGTTCATCTCCGAAGAGATGACGCTTATCAAATAGTCTTCGGCGGGAAGAATATTGATAGCGGTGATTTTGCCTTCGTCCACCACTAGTTTCAGTGTTCCCATAAAACTTTGGGTTTCTTGCCGTTCCCAGTGGAAATTAATTCCGATGGTTACGTCATATAATGAAAACGAGGCATGTTCGTCTTGTGGAGTGAAGGTCAGTTCGCGGTAAAGATTACCATTCCACAGAATACCTCCTTCGCTGAAGGCTACTTGTTGTTCACCACAGACCGTTTCTCCTTTAGCGAAAAAATTGCCGTTCAGTGAAAAATGAATTTCTTGTGCGTTTACTATTCCTACGCTTATTTCGGGTTCTTTCATTGTTATTCGTCTTGTTTATGGGCTTGCTGTAATTCCTTCATCTCTTCGTGTTCTCTCTATCTTTTTGCTTTCTCGTCAAAATAACGTCCGGGTATCTTCTCGGCTTCTTCTACTGTTATTCCCACTTCTTTTATGATGGATGCCACTTTTTCTTCTGTTATTTTGTCGAAATCTTCCTGACGGGTGGTGACGATTACGCCAGCCATGTCCAAAGCTCCCGGACTGATGAGCATCTGTTCGCTGCCTTTTGCAAAGTAGCAGTCGGGACGGTGCTTGCTGCGGGGAAAAACCACCGTATAGTATAGATGGCCTTCCTTCCATAACAGCAGGTTGAACTTCGCTTCTTGTCCGTCTTCATCCGGTGGGAAAGCGGCGAGGGCGCTGTATAACAGGGAGTCGTCATAATGCGTGTTGCTTGAGAGGATTACCAAAGGACAGGGATAGTCCTTGGTGTTGAGGTAAATTCGGCTACATTCTAGTGGATAATCTTCCTCTTCTTCTAGGTAGGGAAAATACATGCTGCGTATATCGATTGTCTGTGCGTGGGTTATCAGCTGTTGTACGTTCGGGATGATGGGAACATCAGTTTTTCTGACTCCTTGAAGATGGAGATGGTCCGGTGCAGAGGCTCCGCAATGTGCTCCATTATAGAATAGGGCGTAGTCCGGATATTTCTGTACGAATGCACGGACGTCATCGTAACTGAAAATATTCTCATCCATGAGTTGGGGGATGTGATCTTTATGGGCGATAGTGAGGTGATCCGGCAATATGGGATAAGGGTTAACGCATATTCTGTTTGCAGTGATGGTTTCCAGTGCTTTCTGCTCCTTAGGCTGGTTTTCCTTGCACAGGAAACAGGGGCGTGCTTGGATGCTGTCCTTATCCACTTTGGCGGTAGTCGAAACCGCACGCTGTGCATTGCACTGTACCACAAACGTGTAGCCGTTTATGGACAGTTCCTTGGTCTGTACAGTCTGTAATGCCTCGTGGTTGTGGTGTGCCAGTGGCCAGCACGCCAGTTGGCTGTCTATAAATCGCTTGATTTCATTCCGGTTCTTCAGCTCTTCTGTATATTTTTTGCGGATTCCCAGTTCACGGGTGCGCAGGCTGTCTTTGTAGTGATTGTTGGCATTGGTCTGCTCTATGCTCAGGGCGGCATCCGAGTTCCCTTCCCAGCGGCGGCACAGATAGAGTACATCATAGATTCTTCCTATCTTATATTGGCGCGAGAAAATGAGTCCCAGGGCATAATCTTCTCCGTAGCTGACATTGGGCACGCCTGTTTCGCGCAGGATAGGTGTGAAGAATGCGCGCGGAGCTCCCAGACCGTTGATGCGCAATGCGTTATTGTGTCCGTTCTCTTTCGTCCACTCGCTATGGTCTATCACTCCCGGAGCGATGGTGTTCAGCCGGAAGTCCGTCATGCGGTAAGTTCCTATTACCATGGCGCATTGCTCTTTGTAGAACGTGTCTACGATGGTTTGCAGGGTATGGGTGTCGCTGTACAGGTCATCGCTGTCAAGCTGTATGGCGAAGCGTCCGCACCGGGGGTGGTTGATTGCGAGGTCCCAGCATCCCCCTATGCCCAGATCGGTACGTTGGGGCTGAAGGTGGATTACCGCTTTGTTGTCCTTGTATTGACCGATGATTTCTGTGGTTCCGTCTGTCGAGTGATTGTCCACGATGATGATGTTGAATGGAAAGCGTGTTTCTTGTGAGAGTGCCGACCGGATGGCATCGTTAATGGTACGGGCGCGGTTGCGCACGGGGATGATGATGGAGGCTTCGTATTCGAAATTTCCTTTCTTTACATCCGTTTCCACATACATAGGTTCAAGGAGGGCATCGATGGCTTTCAAGTACAGTGTGAACACTTCTTCCATTTCTATTTGTGCTTCCCTGTTGCGGGGATTTACGTAGTCGAATTGCTTTTCGCCGGACAGGCGGTTGTCGCTTTCTGTTTCCGTATAAAGATATTCGTTGATATGTACCAGATGAGAATGGAGGGTAAGGAATAGGCGCAGTTCATAAAGGGCGGCATACTTCTTTCCTCTGTCATTTGGAGGCTGGCGAGGATGAATTCCGTTCTGTTGAATATCAGTAGCGGACCGAAGTCGAAATCATCACGCACACTGCCAGGTTGGTAGTCGTTGACGGGATGTTTCTTCTTTTCTCCGTTTTTCCATTCATGATGGTCGGCATAAACCATGCCGCATTCTCTGTCTTGCAGGAAGTCAGTCATGCGTTCCAGTGCCTTGTAAGCCAGTTCCAAAGCAGAAGTTTTGGTGTAGAGCAAGATATAAGGTGTGTCTGCCTTTTCAGCAATCATCTTCATTGTCTTAGAACTGGTTAGTGAATCAACAGGTAATATTTCGCATCCATCGGGTGTGGATAATGTCTTGTTGGGTTCAATGTTCAGCAGATAGATTTTGTTGACTATGCTACTTTCTTTTAGAGCATGGATTGTCTGTTCTGCCGCTGTGCTTTCCATATAAGGAATAAAGCAATTAATTGTTTTTCTCATTGTTAAAAAGTATTTCTCACGGCAAAGATAGGTAATATATCTTATTTTTTCTCTACCTTTGTACGCTAATTGTCTTTTAAATATAAATGGAAACTCCGAAAACAGCATTACTTGGCAGGACATTGGATGAGATTCAACAGATTGTGAGGAATCTGGGAATGCCTAAATTTGCCGCAAAGCAGATTGCGTCTTGGTTGTATGATAAAAAGGTGGAAACGATAGACGAGATGACCAATTTGTCATTAAAGCATCGCGAAGCGTTGAAAGAAGGGTATGAGGTGGGGGCATCTGCCCCGGTGGAAGAAATGCGTTCGGTAGACGGTACGGTGAAATATCTTTTCCGTACGCCAACCCGTAATTTCATTGAAGCGGTTTATATACGATGAGGACCGGGCTACTCTTGTGTTTCTTCGCAAGTAGGATGCAAAATGAACTGCAAGTTCTGTATGACCGGGAAACAGGGTTTTACAGCTAATCTGACAGCCAATCAAATATTAAACCAGATCTATTCTATCCCCGAAAGGGAAAAGCTGACTAATCTTGTTTTCATGGGTATGGGAGAGCCTTTCGACAATTTGGACGAGGTGTTGAAAGTGCTTGAGATCCTGACTTCAGAATATGGTTACGGCTGGAGTCCGAAACGCATCACTGTTTCTTCTGTGGGTTTAAAGAAAGGACTGGAGCGCTTTCTGAATGAAAGTGATTGTCATCTGGCTATCAGTATGCATACTCCGATCCCTTCGCAACGAAGGGATTTGATGCCCGCCGAGAAAGCTTTCTCCATTACGGAAATTATTGATATATTGCATAATTATGATTTTAGCAAACAGCGTCGTCTGTCTTTTGAATATATCGTATTCAAAGGAGTGAACGATTCACTGATCTATGCTAAAGAGATAGTGAAACTCTTGCGGGGTATTGAGTGTCGTGTCAACTTAATCCGGTTTCATGCTATTCCTGATGTTGATTTAGAAGGGGTGGATATGGAAGCAATGACAACTTTCCGTGATTATTTGACGCAACATGGCGTATTTGCACCATTCGTGCATCAAGAGGAGAGGATATTTTTGCCGCTTGCGGAATGTTGTCTACAGCTAAACAACAGAAAGAGAAAGGTGTTACATTACAGTAAACTAAACAATAATATCATATAATTATGAAACGAATAGCATTTTATTTAAGTTTGGTGCTGGTGGTTCTGGTACTGGCTTCTTGTAAGAAGGGACAAAAGAACTTGTTTACCCCCACGTCCAGCGGTAGACCTTACGAAGTATTGGTCGTAGTAAATAAACCTGTATGGGACCGTCCTGCAGGACGTGCATTGTTTGATGTATTGGATACCAATGTGCCCGGACTACCCCAGGCGGAGCGTTCGTTTCGTATATCAAATGTGGACCCTCAGCATTTTGACCGTGTGCTGAAAATATTCCGTAATATCATCATTGTGGATATTCAAGATATTTATACTCAGCCCAAACTTAAGTTTTCCCGTGATGTTTATGCGTCTCCGCAGATGATTATGACAATTCAGGCTCCTAATGAAGACGAATTTGAGGAATTTGTAGCAAAGAACAGTAAAGTGATTATAGATTTCTTTGTGAAAGCTGAGATGAATCGTCAGATAACTTTGTTGAAACAAAAACATAGCGATGTGATTTCCACTAAGGTAGGAAGTATTTTTGATTGTGATATCTGGGTGCCGATAGAACTGGCTAACTATAAAGAAGGCAAAGATTTTTTGTGGGCTTCTACTAATCGTGCTACAGCGGATATGAATTTTGTAATGTACTCTTATCCTTATACAGACAAGGATACCTTTACTAAAGATTATTTCATTCATAAACGTGATTCTGTAATGAAAGCAAATATTCCGGGTGAACGCGAAGGAATGTATATGGCAACAGACTCTATGTTTGTGGATGTGGAAGATATTGTTGTAAAAGGAGAGTATGCGCAAGAAGCTCGCGGATTATGGGAAATGGAAGGTGACATGATGGGAGGTCCGTTTGTGTCTCATGCACGGGTGGATCGTGCTAACGGTCGTGTCATTGTGGTTGAGGCCTTTATTTATTCACCGGATAAATTGAAACGTAATCTGATGCGTCAGATGGAAGCTTCACTTTATACATTGAGATTGCCCAATGAAAGCTTGATTGACGAAATTGTAATTAGTGGTAATATTCCGGAAGAAAAAATAGATACAACAAGCCGGGTAAAGT
>ENA-OQER01000494-OQER01000494.1-human-gut-metagenome-genome-assembly--contig:-NODE-494-length-21347-cov-2.302403_pt1 | contig 21347 bp, 24 predicted proteins | sample MGYA00242797_ERZ504639 | MGnify/ENA primary metagenome ERZ504639 (study PRJEB26092, sample SAMD00036306) | human gut metagenome | host: Homo sapiens | study: EMG produced TPA metagenomics assembly of...
CAACAACGGTGTGGACAACATCCGTGAGATCCGGGAAGAGGTTGCCTACTCACCGACCAGCGGCAAGTACAAGGTCTACATCATCGACGAGGTTCATATGCTGTCTATAGGTGCGTTTAATGCACTGCTTAAGACACTGGAAGAACCGCTTCCTATGTCATTTTTATTCTGGCGACGACGGAGGCACACAAGATCCCGATCACGATCCTCTCCAGATGTCAGCGTTATGATTTCAAACGGATCGCCCGCACGACGATCGTGGACCGTCTGCGAGAGCTGATGGATGAGGAGCAGGTCGAAGTCGAAGATAAGGCTCTGCGTTATATCGCCAAAAAGGCGACGGTTCCATGCGAGATGCGTTAAGTCTTCTGGATCAGTGTATTGCCTTTTATTTAGGAGAAAAGCTGACGTATGAGCATGTCCTGGATGTACTCGGTGCGGTGGATACCGATGAGTTCAGCAAACTGCTGCGGGAAGTGCTGGACGGGGATGTTACGCAGGTGATCCTGCATCTGGAAAATATGATCATGCAGGGACGTGATCTGACGCAGCTTGTAAACGATTTTACCTGGTATCTGCGAAACCTGCTTCTGCTTAAAAGTTCCGATAATATGGAAGATGTGCTGGATGTCTCTGCAGAGAATCTGGAGCAGCTGAAAGAAGAGGCAGCGATGGCGCGGGATGATACGCTGATGCGCTATATCCGCATTTTTCAGAATTGCAGAATCAAATCAAATATGCAGGATCCAAGCGAGTGATGCTGGAGGTGGCACTGATCAAATTGTGCCGTCCGCAGATGGAGCAGGATCAGCTCTCCGTACTGGAACGCGTGCGGAGACTGGAAAAGCAGCTGGCATCGGGCGTGGTGGTAAGACAGCAGGACACCGGTGGTTACACACCGGAGGGCAATTTTGACTATCAAAATCCGGTAAATGTGGCGGCTCCGGGAGGCATAGATCCGGATGGAACAGCAGGCAGCACAGACCCGGCAAAGCTTCAGCAGGCAGCACCGGAAGATCTGCAGAAGATCGTCGGTATGTGGCGGACGATCCTGGCACAGACTTCAGGCGTTTCCGTGTGGTTCTGGCAAGTGCCGTTCCGAAATTTAATACAGAAAAAGAAGATGGTACGCTTTATATCGTATTTTCTGATTTTCTGGGAGAGACTTATGTCAATGATCCGAAGAAAGCAGAAGTACTCGAGCAGATCATTGCAGCGAAAACAGGCAGGAAGGTCAAAGTCAAGATGATCCTGCAGGCAGATGAGCATGTGGTAAATACCAGACTTTCCAAAGTGCAGGTCGAGGAGGCACTTGAAAATCTGGTTCATGCAGATATAGAAATAGAAGATGACTAATGATTCGGCACAGGTCGGAGCACTTGCTGCGAAGACCGTAAGAATATGATTCAGGTGTGCAAAAATCTTATTGCAAAGCAATTTTTAATGGATTTTTGCATCGTAACTGCGAAGTATTGAGCAGTTGCGAAGATGACTAATAGAAAGATTATTCAGGAGGATTAGAAAATGGCAAAACGTGGAGGATTTCCGGGCGGAGGTATTCCGGGCAATATGAACAATCTGATGAAACAGGCACAGAAAATGCAGCGTCAGATGGAGGAAAACCAGAAAGCACTGGAAGAGAAAGAGTTTACGGCAGCAGCAGGCGGCGGCGTGGTAGAAGTGACGATCTCCGGTAAGAAAGAAGTGACCAAAGTTTCGCTCAAAGAAGAAGTCGTAGATCCGGATGATATCGAGATGCTCGAAGATCTGATCATGGCAGCTACCAACGAAGCTCTGAGAAAAGTAGAGGAAGAGACCAACGCAGTCATGTCAAAACTGACAGGCGGACTTACTGGTATGGGTGGAGGATTTCCGTTCTGATGGATTATTATAGCAGTCATATCACAAAACTGATCGAAGAACTGTCCAAACTGCCGGGTGTGGGGGCGAAATCAGCCCAACGCCTGGCGTTTCATATTATTAACCGTCCGATCGAGGAAGTGCAGCGGCTCTCGGATACGATCATCGATGCAAGGAAGAACGTCAGATACTGTAAAGAATGTTTTACGCTGACAGACGATGAGCTCTGCCCGATCTGCAAGAACGATGCAAGAGACCACAAGACGATCATGGTCGTGGAAAATACAAGAGATCTGGCGGCGTACGAGAAGACCGGCAAGTATGACGGTGTCTACCATGTTCTGCACGGGGCAATTTCACCGATGCTCGGCATCGGACCGGGGGACATAAAATTAAAAGAGCTGATGACAAGACTTCAGGGCGATGTCAATGAAGTGATCATTGCTACCAATTCCAGCCTGGAAGGTGAGACAACGGCGATGTACATCAGCAAGCTGATCAAGCCGACCGGTATCAAAGTCAGCCGGATTGCCAGCGGGGTACCGGTGGGCGGAGATCTGGAATATATTGATGAAGTTACTCTGCTGCGTGCCCTGGAAGGCCGCGTGGAGCTGTAATGAGGACAAAATGCATATAAGATCAGTCATGCAGTTTCAAAGTATCTGCGAAGAAAGGTTATAGCCGGGAGCAATTTCGTCAATGGCATGAGCGATCCCACGGGAAATCTGCGAGGCGAGCGGCATTACGGCAGACAGCCGTGTTGACTGCAGTACCAGATGTGAAAACGGAGAAAAGGACGCTACGATTCCGGTTACAAAAAAGTCACCGACTGCAATCAGATTTTTGTCGACGCCGGCACCGGGACAGAGACTTCCTTTGCCGGCCGTAATGCAGCCAAGATGTTCTTTTGTTCCAAAGGAAGCATCGACAGCGATCAGCGGATGATCCGGAAAATGTAGATGGATCGCATCGATGGTTTCCTCAAGATTGAGAGCATGAACAGGCATCTTCAGTGTACCAAACACGGGGATGCTTTTTTTGTACCGTTCTTCCAGTGCACTGCCGACCATCGGACCTAAGCTGTCACCGGTCACACGGTCACTTCCGATGCATAGAAGGCAGGTGCGATATCTGAAAAACCGTTTTTTATCAGAATTTTAGAAAGATAATTTCCGAGAAGCTCTGCGGTATCGGAAGAGCCTGCATTAAAATAGCAGATCGTATCGGAAGAAAACATGATTGTCATCCCTCTCTTAAAAATTTGCCGTGTTAAAGGCTTTTACAGTGTATCCGAAAAAAGGAAGGTTTATTCGCATCAATCCGATGAAAAACATGTCGGAAAGTTCTTGAAAAGTATCCCACGGATTGCTAAAATTTGCAGATTCTTTGTGCTACGATAGGGGCATCAGCTGGAAGTAGTATAAAGGAGGATTGGGAGTATGATCGAAATGGTTTACAGGGGAACCTCAAAGGACGGAAAGGGAAAGGAACGGACAGGCCTGCCGAAAAATATCCGGCAGATCGGAGATGCAGGATCAGATAAAAGGGTTTATATAGAAGATTATGTGATCACATTTCTGGAAAAGACAGGCTGTGCGGTGCTGCTCGGTGAAGTCTGGCAGAACGAAAACATGAAGTGTCTGTTTGCGGACGGAGCCGTAGAGATCGCAGAGGGTGAACCAAACGATGATATGTGGGAGAAAATCTACCGGGAAATGAAACAGTATTTTCCGGGAAGAGAAGTGATCGGCTGGGCGAAAAAGATGGAGGAGCCGGAAGAAGAACCGGATGAGAAGCTCTTTGATCTGCACCGGGAACAGTTTCCGGGTGAGGACAGGCTGCTGTTTCTGTATGACAGCGAAGAAAATGCCAGCGTTTTCCTGACGGAGAACACCGGGATCCGAAAGCAGAGCGGCTATTACATCTACTACGAAAAAAACGAGCAGATGCAGAGCTATATGGTAAAAGAAAATGAAGGGCAGTCCGTGGAGGCGGAATCAAAGAATCAGGATGGGGCCATCCAGAACTTCCGCAGACGGATCGCAAAAAAACAACAGGACGCACAGAACGTGGAGCAGGAGCAGAAAAGCAAAACTCCGACGATGGTGCGTTTTTTATATGGTGCAAGTATGTTTCTGGTGCTGACGATCCTGGTGATCGGGGCGACGATGGTCAACAACTATAATCGCATGAAAGATATGGAAGTGACGCTTCAGGAGATGGCACTTGGGAGTGATGGGCAGAGCAGTGGCCTGTCAAAAGGAACCGAAAAACAGAAAGAAACGGATGCTCTGACAGCTTCGGCACAGGCAGAAGGCGAAATTGCAAAGGAGAGTGCCGCAAAGGATGAGACCGAAAAGACCTGGATCTTAAAAGAGAGCAGTACAGAGAGCAATACGACGACAACAGGCGATTCCACAGACAATATGGGAACAACAGGGAGCACAGGAACAGCAGGAACCACAGAAACAGCGGGAAGCAGCACAGCAACCGATGGAACAGGAGGTGCCGGAACTTCCGGCAGGCAGGATAGCACCACATCCGGCAGTTCCTCTGCAAATAACCGTGCGGCATCCTCTTCGGATGTGACGAAGTATCAGGCAGAATACACGGTGCGGGACGGCGATACGCTGGCGATCGTCTGCCGGATGTACTACGGAAATCTGGACAAGCTTCAGGAAATCTGTGATCTGAACGGCATTACCGATCCAAACACGATCCTTCCGGGACAGAAGATCGTGCTGCCGTAAAAAGAATAAGGAACGTAAAAGCATGGTTGACTATCCCATGCCTTTTAAACTATAATAACAACATTGCAGGGTACTTAAGAAGAACTTTTGCAGAGCATCAGGAAAATTTCAGAATTGGCACAGTAAGGACGAAATGAGGATGAAAATAAAATTAAAAGAATTATTCAGAAAAAAAGAGGATGATCTGGATTTGGATCTGGACGAAGAGCTCAACGATCCGGATATCCGCATCGAGACATATGAGATGACGGAAGATCCACAGGTAAAAGAAGAACTGTGGGATAAGATTAAAAAACATCAGAAGTTTGTACATAACCGCAATGCGATCACCATGGGACTTCTGTTTATCCTGCTGTTCGGGCTTGGGACATTTTTATTCTTCCACACCGGAAGCACCTATCTTACCTCAGACCGCATTGAGAGAAATGACGTGAGCAGTACGCAGTATCTGGAGTTTGGGGATTATTTCCTGAAATACAGCTCCGACGGGGTAGCCTGTGTGGACAGCAGATCGAATACAAAATGGAGTACGACCTACAGTATGCAGGCACCGTTCGTGGATGTCTGTGGTACGACTGCTGTGATCGCAGATCAGCAGGGGATGCAGGTCTATGTATTTGATGAAGAGGGACTGAAAGGACAGTTCCAGACAAAACTGCCGATCCAGAAGGCAAGAGTGGCAACGCAGGGTGTTGTGGCGGTGATCCTAGCAGATGATGATGTGACCTGGGTCAATTTTTACGATGCATCCGGGACACTGATCGCCGAGAATCGCACGACGATCGACGATTTTGGTTATCCGCTGGATATGGCACTTTCTCCGGACGGGATCAAGATGGCAGTGTCCTATATGCGGGTCAATGGAAACAAAATCAGTACACATATTGCGTTTTATAACTTCGGAAGTGCAGGTCAGATGGAGCTGAACAATCAGGTCGGTGAGCTAAATGTGGACGACGTGCTGGCTCCGCAGATTTTTTTCTGTGACAACAGCACGGCAGTTGCCGTCCGCACCGACGGGTTTACGGTATTTTCCGGCAGCCAGTCTCCGAAAGAAAAGAAAACGGTGAAGTTTGATCAGGAGATCCTCAGTACTTTCCATGACGGCAACCGCATCGGCTTTGTCTTTGACGGAGGCGACTCTGGACATAAATATCTGATGAAGGTCTACAATACCGGCGGTAAGAATACCATGCAGAAATATTTTGATCTGCAGTACAACAGTATTACCCTGCAGAAAGACAAAATCGTGTTGTTCAATGAAAAAGAATTTGCCATTTATAAGTTAAACGGTCAGAAAACATTCCAGGGCAAATACCGCAAGCCAATCCAGAATGTGCTGAGTATCCGTGGATTCCGCAAATATATGGTGATTACCGAGGACAGTGCAGATCTGATCCGGCTTGGATAGCAGAAAGGAAATTATGAATTTACTTACGATCATTATCTTACTGGTACTGCTGGTATTTGCGATCAATGGCTATATGAGAGGTTTTGCGAGGACGCTGACCTCTCTGCTTTTTTTCGTGTTTTCCGGTGTACTGGTCTATTATTCGACACCCTATGTCAATGATTTTCTGAAAACGCAGACACCCGTCTACTCATTTGTGGAGAGCAAATGCGAGACGCTGGTGAAAGATGCGATCATGGACAAACTGGATGAAGAAACACAAAAATTTGCACAGCAGAGCGATGTGCCGCGAAAAGATCAGAACAAGATCATCAAATCACTGCCGATCCCGAAAGAATTGCAGACGCAGCTTCTTGATAATAACAACAGTTACACGTATGCAAATATGGCGGTTCAGACATTTTCGGAATATATTTCCACCTATCTGGCGGATATGATCCTGAACATGCTGACCTACTTTATTTCTTTTAACCTGGTAAGTATCGCCCTGCACGCCGTTGCACGGGCACTGCGGATCATGACAAGGCTGCCGATCCTGCGTGGCGTCAACCGGATGTGCGGAGGAGCACTCGGATTTGTAAAAGGGATCTGCATCGTCTGGCTGTTCTTTCTGGTAGTGGCGATCTGCTCCAACACAGAGATCGGAAGCCAGCTGCTTTCGATGATAAAAGAAAGTCCGATTCTCACCTTTTTTTAGAGAGCAATGTTTTTTTGCGGTATATCCTCAAACTTAAAATTCAAGAATGCCTCTGCAATCCTTGCTTCTCATCACTTGACGAAGATAAAAAAGGTTGACAAAATACTGTAACTGTTATATGATGCAAACGTAACAAAAATTAATACATTTGTAACAAATATAACAAAAAATGCCAAAAAAGCGTGAAGTTATAGGAGTTCAGGAGGTTTTTTTACATGAAAGCAAGAATGAAAACGGTACTTTGCGGCAGTGCGACGGTATTTGCATTTACAGTATTATCTTCCACAGTTGTTTTTGCAGCACCGTCTACAGACAGTAATAATATAGAAGACAGCACGTGGTCTTATCGTGCAGTGGCAGATGTAGATACACAGGTCAACATCCGTGCAAATGCATCCACCAAAAGTGAGATCGTCGGCTATCTTCCAAAGGGAGCATCTGCAGACCTGATCGAAAAGGGCGAGAAATGGTCACACATCATTCAAACGGCGTGGAAGGATATATCAAGAATGATTATCTGGCATACGGAGAAGATGCAGAATATCTGGCAAATGTCTATGGTACACAGGGTGTCAAGGTCAACTGGGATGGTGTAAACCTGTTCTCTTCACCGGATGCAGCAGCAGACATTCTGGACAGTGCAGACAACGGAAGCGAGTACAGTCTGATTTCCGAGGATGGTGACTGGTATCAGGTACAGATGGATGACGTTACGGTTGCATACGTTCCGGCAGAGGATGTCGAAGAGACGATCATCACAGACCGTGCCGTTGCAATCTCAACTGCGGATCAACGTCAGTGATGCAGATGCCAATACAGACACAACGGACAGCGTGGCACAGGGCTATTACGATCCGAACGGCTGGGGCTGGAATGCAGCAGGCTATGGCACGGCAGATACAGACAGCACTTACAACGATGACAGCTATACTGAGGATGCATATGCAGACAGCAGCTATGGCGATGACAGCTATAGTACAGATGATACTTATACCGACAACAGCTACAGTGCAGATGGTGCTTATGATGATACTTCTGCGGACAGCATTTATGCAGACAACAGCTACAATGCAGATAGTACTTATACCGGTGATGCTTATAATACAGGCGATTCTTATACAGACGGTACTTATGCCGGTGAAACTTATGAGTCCGACAGTACATACGGCACAGACGGTTCTTATACCGACAACAGCTACAGCGAAGATACGACAGCAGATGCTTCCTATGATACCGCAGACGACACTTACGATTCTGCAGCGTCAACCGGAAGCGAAGAGACTGTTACCACAGCAGATTCCAGTGATCTGAACCTTCTGGCAGCGATCATCTACTGCGAGGCAGGCAACCAGAGCCGCGAAGGTAAAGTGGCAGTCGGTGCCGTTGTTCTCAACCGTGTGGCAAGTGCTTCCTTCCCGAACAGCATTTCCGAGGTTGTTTACCAGGCAGGACAGTTCACACCGGCGTACAGCGGAGCACTGGCAAGTGCACTGGCAAGCGGTGTACCGAGTGACTGCGTAGAAGCAGCTCAGGCAGCACTGAACGGAGAGAATCCGGTAGGAGGAGCACTGTACTTTAATACAGGATCCGGAACCGGAGTGAAGATCGGAGCACATCAGTTTTATTAGGAAGATGCGGAGATTTTCTGAATGTGCAAATGAAACGAATTCCCCGAAGACACGTAAAAGTGTCTTCTTGGGGAATTTGTTCATTTTGCACATCGTTAGCCTCAGGAACAGTTTAGAATTAATTTACTTGACAGAAGAAAAATGTACGGTAGCATAAGCAACAAAGCGGTTTTTTTGAGTGAAATAGGAGTAGGTAAAAATGGCTATTGATATGAAAAAAAACAATTTGCAGAAGCTGCCCAGCAACCTTCTGTTTGAGAAAAAAAGTAAAGAAAACTGACGGTAAAGGATTATTGTAGAAGAGTGCCACATCACAAGACAGGCATTTTACTATCATTTGAGGATATTCCGGATCTGATCCAGTGGGTTCTGTACCAGGAGATGGAAGTTGTTCTGGAAGAATGTATTGCAAAGAAGGATCTTGAGAAGGGGCTTCGCCATTTTTTGAGATTGCGATTCAGCTTCAGCCTTATGCGATCCGCGGTATGCAGTCCAACTATGGTGACGAGATCGGACGTATGCTGGAGCAGGTTTTTTATGATCTGTTTGAGAAAGTGACGGAGATGCAGCACTGGTACGAGGGTTATTCAGACAAAGACCGGGAGTTTATCCTGCATTACCACTGTCAGGCGGTTATGGGACTGCTCCGCGAGTGGACGAAGCAGGACACCGAAAACATCAGTTATATAGTACATCAGATTTATCTTCTGTTAATGGGCAAAGCAGTCCTTGTTTCAGATGAGAATAACGATTTATAAAATATCCGCAGTGTAAAGTTCTTTTACACTGCGGATATTTTGTCTATATCAGCGAAGCAGATTTTTGCTAAAATGGTGTGAGAAAGAAAGGAAAGGGGTGTGCGTATGACACATGATATACTTCTGTAAAGCTATATGAGCTGGATAAGGCGATCGGACAGATGCACAGCCGCATTGAGCAGGGCGAGATGGACTGTCCGGAACAGGTAGAAAAAGATATCCAGGAACTCCGCAGAGAATGCAGAGAAAACCGTGAAATGCTCCACAATAAAATGAAGTACAGCAAGGCGAAACTGGTAGGACGGATAGCAGAAGCTTACGACAAAGTCGACCAGGTGATCCAGATTGCACAGGAGCAGCTTGGGATTAGTTTTACGGAGGAAACGACAAAAGAACTCTCAGCTGAGAATAAGATACTGCTGGCAGAGTACTTTCTGGACTTTGCGATGCAGGCATCAAATTATGCACTGCTGATGTCACTGGAGGCAATCCATGCACAGAATGATCCGCCGACACAGAATCCGTAAACGGGATGTCAGGGGAATAAAATCTTTGCTCCCCGGTATCATAAATATTAAGGAAAGATAGGAGATGACAACAATGGTCAAGACTGGAAAATGGATAGCAAAACACCGTATCCTGATCGTACTGATCGGAATTTTGCTTCTCATTCCATCTGTTATTGGAACCATAAAAACAAGAATCAACTATGATATCTTAAGTTACCTTCCGGAATCTCTGGAAACGGTAAAAGGTCAGGATGTTATGGTGGATGAATTCGGCACAGGTGCATTCTCGATGGTCGTCGTCGAGGATATGCCGCTTAAAGATGTGCAGAAACTGAAAAACAAGTTCGAAAAGATCGAACATGTCAAAAAGGTACTCTGGTATGATGACATCGCTGATATCAGCGTTCCGACAAGCATGATGCCAAAAGATTTAAAGGATATCTTCTTTGCGGACGATTCTACAATGATGCTGGTACTTTTTGATAACACCACATCTTCGGACGAGGCGATGGAAGCTGTCACAAACATGCGTGCCATTGCAGATAAGCAGTGCTTTATCAGCGGTATGTCCGGTGTCGTAACCGATATCAAGAATCTGTGTCTGCAGGAACTGCCGATCTACGTGGCGATCGCAGCACTGTTTTCTTTCATCGTGCTGGAGATTACCGGAACATCCTTTGTGGTGCCGATCCTGTTCCTGCTCTGTATCGGAATCTCGATCCTGTATAACATGGGAACGAATATTTTCCTGGGTGAGATTTCGTATCTGACACAGGCACTGGTAGCGATCCTTCAGCTTGGTGTTACGATGGACTACTCGATCTTCCTGCTGGATAGTTTCGAGGAGAATAAAAAACGATTCCCTGGCGACAAGAACAGAGCGATGGGTCATGCAATATCCAATACCTTCAAATCCATCGTATCCAGTTCCATCACAACGGTAGCCGGTTTCGCAGCCCTGTGTCTGATGACATTCGCACTTGGTAAAAACCTTGGTATCGTAATGGCAAAAGGTGTTATCATCGGTGTTATCTGCTGTGTAACCCTGCTTCCGGCGATCATCCTGATCTTTGATCCGCTGATCGAAAAGACAAAACATAAACCGCTGATCAAGAATACGAACAGACTGTCCGGTTTTATCATCAGGCATTATAAAATCTGGCTGGCCGTTTTCTGCATCGGACTGCTTCCGGCAGTATACGGAAACAACCACACCAAGATTTATTACAACATTGATAAATCGCTTCCGTCAACACTGGATTCAAATGTGGCAAACAAAAAACTGGAAGATACCTTCGACATGAGCACCATGCACATCATCATGATGGATAAAAACATTTCCAATGCAAACAAGACTACGCTGATGAAAGACATCGAAAAGGTGGACGGTGTGAAATGGGCATTTGGACTGAACAGCGTATTCGGTGCAAACGTGCCGGCTTCCATGATCCCGAAAGATGTCAAAGATATGCTGCAAAGTGATGAACAGGAACTGGTATTTGTCTGCTCAAAGTACAGCTCCGCAACAGACGAATCCAACAGTCAGATCGCAGCGATCAACGATCTTGTAAAGAAATACGATTCAAACGGTATGGTGATCGGTGAAGCTCCGCTGATGAAAGATCTGCAGGATGTAACGGACATCGACCTGGTAAATGTAAACGTTGCCTCCGTAGCAGCCATCTTCATCATCATTATGCTGGTATTCAAATCCATTTCCGTTCCGATCATTCTGGTTGCGGTTATTGAATTTGCCATCAACGTCAACATGGCAATCCCGTTTTTCCAGGGAATCGAACTTCCATTCGTTGCAAGTATCGTAGTCGGAACCATTCAGCTTGGTGCAACCGTAGACTATGCGATCCTTATGACGAGCCGTTACCAGAAGGAAAGAAGAAAAGGATTTGGCAAGAAAGAAGCCGTCATGAATGCACACAAAGCATGTGCACTGTCTATCATGACAAGTGGTTTCAGTTTCTTCGCAGCAACGTTCGGTGTGGCATGGTATTCCAAAGTTGATATGATCGGTGCAATCTGTACACTGTTATCAAGAGGTGCCCTGATCAGTATGGCATGCGTAATCTTCATCCTGCCGGCGATGTTCATTATCTTTGATAAGGTAATCTGCAAGACATCCATTGATTTCCTGGGTGAGAAAGCGAAGGCAAAGGCGGCAGCCAGAGCATAAAGCAGAACATACAATCCTCCGGAGAGCAATTTCCGGGGGATTTTTTGCCTTTCGATGCCGGTTTGTCCAGATTCCTGACTAGGAAGTTTATGAAAAAATGACGAAAACAGTGCTGTGTGTAATGAAAATGTCATAATTATATCACAATTATAGAATAAGCTGATGCAAAATGGCCCGGATATGTTATGATAATGTTGAAAGAATTGCGAGAGTTATTTTATAACGGAGCAATTCGTGGACATTATCATGTGTTGAAAGAATAGAGCAATTTATGATATTATCATGTCCGTGGCTTAAATTAAAAATGTACCAGGCAGCAGACCGGGTGCTCAAAAGAAAGGAAAAGACGATGAAAAAAAGGGTGAGGAAAATAACAGCAATGCTTCTGGCGGCATCCATGGTTTTAGGGGTAAGCGGATGCGGAAAAAGTCAGAAAAGTACGCAGGATAGTGGGGACACAGCAAAAGTAAAGATTGCTTATCAGTACGGACTGGCTTATGCACCGCTGACCATCATGCAGGAACAGGGACTGATCGAGAAAAACTACGATGGAGATATCGAGGTTGAGTGGGTCAGCTTAAATTCCGGATCGGCGATCAATGAAGGGATGGCATCCGGGGATATTGATGTGGCATGTATGGGAATTGCACCGTTTATTTCCGGCGTCACAGCAGGCATTCCTTATAAAATGTACGGAACGATCGCAGCACAGCCACATGAACTGCTTACAAACGATGATTCGATCCATTCGTTAAAAGATATCACAGATGATAAAAAGATTTCCGTTGTAAATATCGGAAGTATTCAGCATATTCTGCTGGCAATGCTCGCAAAGGAAGAACTTGGAGATGCCCATGCACTGGACAACAATCTGGTGGCAATGTCCCATCCGGATGGCATGACTGCCTGATGTCCGGAAGTGTAGCCTGCCAGCTCACAACCGCACCTTATATTTTCAAGGCAAAAGAACAGGATAATATCAAAGAAGCTGAGAGCCTGGATTCCGTATGGCCGGAAGGAAATGCCTTTATCGTTGGTCTGGTATCTGATGACCTGTATGAAAATCAGCCAGAAATCTATCAGGCAGTTGTAGACGCAACGCAGGAAGCGATGGATTACATCAACAACAACCAGGAAGAAGCAGCAAATATTCTCTGCCAAAAAGAAGATGTCACGGCAGAAACGATGCTGGGCTGGATGCAGGATCCGGGATGTGTCTATGATATGAAACTTCCGGGCGTCATGGATATGGCAAACTTTATGGCGGAGAATGATTTTGCAGACAAGGCACCGGAATCTTTTGAAGCAATCACAACAGAGTCGGCAAGATAAGATCTGTCGGAAAAGAAAGAATAAGGATGAGAACGATGAAAAATTTAAGAAATCAGATTGTTTTTATTGTTGCTGTTCTGGTGGTATGGCAGGTCGTCTATCAGATGGGTTCCTTTCCGGAACTGATGTTTCCGTCACTTGGAAAGATATTTCAGTCGCTGATCAAAGGATTTTCACGGGACGGTCTGGGAGCGATGACGCTTTATTCCTTAAGCCTGATCGCAAAAGGGCTGCTGATCGGAATCGTGCTGGCATTTATCCTCTCCGGACTGTCCATCGTCAGCAAGACGTTTTATTCCATTTACCATATGGTCGTTTCCCTGTGTGACCTGATACCTGGTGTGGCACTGCTGCCACTGGCAATCCTGTGGATGGGGATCGGGGAAGGGACGATCATCCTGATCGTGGTACATTCGATCATCTGGCCGATGTCCAGAAGCATTATGGACGGATTTCGGGCGGTGCCGCAGATCTACATAGAATCCGGGAAAAATATGGGACTTGGAAAACTCGGACTTGTGACCGGCATTTACATTCCGGCATCGTTCTCCTATATTCTTTCCGGTATCCGCACCGGATGGGCGAGAGCGTGGAGAGGTCTGATCAGTGCGGAAATGATCTTCGGAACGACCAGTTCCGGAGCCGGTATCGGATGGTTTATTTTCATGAAGCGTACCAATGTGGATATCGCCGGTGTTTTTGCGGCACTTCTGGTGATCATTGTAATCGGAATTGTAGTAGAATACGGAGTTTTCCACACCATAGAAAAATGACACTTAAGAAATGGGGGATGAGCAGATGACACAGGAGCAGAAGGGGAAAACTCCCGTTTTGGATGTGCAGAACCTGACAAAAATCTATGACAATGGTGGAAAAGGGGACGGAAATGAAGTCCTCAAAAACGTAAACTTTACGATGAATGAGGGCGAATTTGTCTGCATCCTGGGACCGTCCGGATGTGGAAAGACTACGTTTCTTCGCTGCATCGGCGGTTTTGAAACCTTTGATGGAACGGTCAAAGTAAACGGAAAAGAGGTAAGCGAGCCGGGGACGGACCGCATCATGGTTTTTCAGGACTTTAATCAGCTGCTTCCGTGGAAAACAGTAGAAAAAAATGTGCAGTACCCTCTGAAAATACAGGGTTTAAAAGATAAAACAAAATTGCGGGAGAATTTCCGATGCGGCACTTGAAGAAAGTCGATTTGCTTTCTTCAAGAACGCTCTATCCGCATCAGCTTTCCGGCGGTATGAAACAGAGAGTGGCGATCGCCAAAGCACTGGCACTCAAGCCGCAGATCATTCTGATGGATGAGCCGTTCGCCAGTCTGGATGCCATGACGCGAAATCATCTGCAGGAAGAGCTGATGAAGCTGCACCAGAAAGAAAAAGTAACCGTTATCTTTATCACGCACAATATTCAGGAGCAGTCTGCCTGGGAACAAGGATCCTGGTCATGGCAAAGCAGGGCGGTATCAAGATGGATGTGCCAAATACGATTCCGAAACCGGTCACACCGGCATCGGAAGGCTATGGACAGATGTGGGATATGTTTAACAAAGCACTGCATCAGGAAGGTTAATAAGGGGAAAATCATGTCGTACACATCATCAACATATCTGCTCTTTCTTGTGGCAGTATTCTGTATTTATTATATCATAAGACCCCGGCACCGTATGTATGTGCTGCTTGTCGCAAATGTGATCTTCTATCTGGCAGCAGGCTTTGACCAGTTTCTGGTGCTGCTTCTGGCAACCGCAGTATCTTACGTTGTGGCATGCAAGATGGGGAAATTGCATGAAAAACTCGAAAAACAGAAACAGGAAGAAGGCCTTGACCGCAAACAGATCAAGCGGATGAAGGCAAACAACAAAAAACAGCGAAAACGGATCCTGATCTGGGGGCTGGTGCTCAATATCGGGATTCTGGTCGTGTTCAAATACACGAACTTCTTACTGAAGACCGGTTATTCTATTCTCGATCTTTTCGGGATCGGACACGGAGATGACCTGTTTAAACTGATCATGCCGCTTGGCATTTCCTTTTTCACATTTCAGATTCTGTCCTATCTGATCGATGTTTACAAGGGGAAAGTAAAGGCACAGAAGAATTTTCTGAAATAATTTGCTTTATATTTCTTTCTTCCAAGTGTCGTTCAGGGACGATCCCGCGTTATGCAGATCTTGGCACACAGCTGTACGAAGAGCATCGTTTTGAATATGATAACCTCAGGGACGGAGCACTTCTGATTCTCTGGGGATTTGCAAAGAAGCTGATCCTTGCAGAACGTCTCGGTACGTTTGTAGATCAGATCTATGGAAATTATACGCAGTACACCGGTATGCTCTTTTTCTTTGTGGCGACGGCAGCTTTTTCTATCCAGATCTACGCTGATTTCTCGGGATGTATGGATATTGCGACCGGAACGGCAAGACTGTTTGGCATCCGTCTGGCACCGAACTTTTTGCGTCCGTATTTTTCAAAGACGATGCCGGAGTTCTGGAGACGCTGGCATGTGACACTTGGAAACTGGTTTAAAGACTATGTATTCTACCCAATCTCAATCTCCAAATTTTCACTGGATTTAAATAAAAAGGCGAGAAAACGTTTCGGCAATGAATTTGGAAGAATCGTCTCCTCAGCGATCCCGATCCTGGCGGTCTGGCTCCTGACCGGAATCTGGCACGGACCGGACTGGAAGTATGTGACCTGGGGACTGTTTCACGGTATCCTGATCATGCTGAGCATGATCTTCACACCATACAACGAAAAACTGGTGCAGAAATTACATATCAAAACAGATTGTTTCAGTTTCCGTCTTTTCCAGATGGGAAGAACCTTCCTGCTTTGCTGTCTCGGACGAGTTTTCTTCCGGCAGATGATTTCGCAAGTGCGATCGGCATCTTAAAGAGAGCCTGCACCGGCATCGGATGGTACCGCCTGGCAAATGGCAGAAATCTACAATTATGGCTTAAACAAGGCGAACATGACCGTTGTGATCGTTGCAATGCTGGTACTTCTGACCGTCAGTATCCTGCAGGAAAAGATGGATGTCCTGGAAGCACTGAAAAAACAGAATCTGGTCTTTCGCTGGGTACTGATCTATGCACTTCTGCTTGCGGTTGTTATCTTTGGCATGTACGGTCCAGGGTATGATCCTTCCGCATTTATCTATGAGAAGTTTTAAGGGGAGGCGTGGCAGATGAAGATAAAAAAGCAGATCAAATACATTTTCGGAACCGCTGTATTTCTTGCAATCGCAGCTGTTCTGCTGACGCTGACCACCTATGTGATGCGTCCGACGGACAAATGAGTTTTCAGGGCGAGAGTTAGCTGATTTATGCAGAAGACAGAGACAGTAGATGTGGTAGGCTTTGGGAGCAGTGCACTTTACCGTTATCTGAACAGTCCGCTGCTCTGGAAACAGCAGGGCATCACATCCTACGGGATCGCCACGGCAGCCCAGCCGGTCTATGTGATACCGTCACTGATCGATGAAGTGGAAAAAACACAGTCACCGCAGCTGTATATTATAGAAACCAGACGTTTTACAGATACAGACAATGAAGTGATCAAAGAAAATCGTCTTCGCCAGATCGCAGATAATATGAAAGTTTCCTGGAACCGTTTTAAGATGGTCACAGAACTGACCGAAGGATTTGAAGATCGGCTCAGCTATGGTTTTGACCTGATAAAATACCATGGAAACTGGGAAAATCTGACAGAAGAATCCTGGGAATATCTGTTTAATGCAAAAGAACATCCGCTGAAAGGATGGTCGGTCAACAGCCGTCATAAGATCCTAAGTTATCTGGATGTGAAAGACATTACCGGAGAAATACCGATCACAGAAAAATCCGAAAAAGAACTGCGGGAAATTATAGAAAAATGTAAAAAAGAAAATATTCAGGTACTTTTTGTGGCAACACCATGGCAGGTGACAGAGGAAGAACATCAGAAAGACAATTATATCAAACGCATTGTGGAAGAAGCAGGCTTCCGGTTCCTAGACGGCAATTACTATGCAGAAGAAATGGGGCTGGAATATAACGTGGATTTTTACAATCCAAAGCATACCAATGCGATCGGTGCAGCGAAATTTACCACATACCTGGGCAATTATATCAGGGAACATTATGATATTAAGACCGACCACAGCGAAGAGGTGGCGGCAAGCTGGGATAAGCGGCCGAAAAAGAAGAAAAAGAATATGAGAAGGCAGCCGAAAAGATACTGAAAAAGGCAGTAAAAGCAATCAAAGCAGCAAAGGCTGATCAGACAGAGCAGTACTAGTACAGCCGAAGGTGCAAGAAAAGAAGTGTAGAATGTGCAGTGATTCTGAGAAGAATATGTGAGCTTTCGCTGATCAGAATCACGCACCAAGTCTCACGTGCGTTCGACTTGAATTATGAAGTTTAAAGCGAAAACAGAAAGATCAGATCAAAAGAAAGAAGGGGAGCATATGGTAAGATCCATCGTGGAAGCACTGGCAGAATATGCAAAAGTACAGCCGGACAAACTGTTTCTGGCAGATGGAAAAGTGGAACTGACTTATCTGGATGCCTGGAAATGTGTGTACGGTTATGCCGTGCATTTAAGAGAACTTGGCATCCGAAGAGGAGACCATGTCGTTGTGCGAAACTCACAAAATGCCCAGCTGGTGATCAGTCAACTGGCGATCCAGCTTGTCGGAGCAGTCTTTGTGCCGATTGAGAAGAATGCGGCAGATGACCGCATCGCAGAGATCATCGGGGCAGTGGAGGCAAAATTATATCTGGCAGCGAAGCAGGGTGAGTTTTCCTGCAAATGGGAAACAATAAAAGATGTATTATCGTATAAAATGGACGATGCCGCAGAAATGCGAATATCCGAAAGCGATGATGAAAATGGAGACAGTTTTCGCTTTCCTGAGCCTGAAGAAACCGCAGAAGTTCTCTTTACAACCGGAACAACCGGAAAATCCAAGGGCATTGAGCTTACTTATGAGAGTGTGATCGCCGTTTCTGAAAATGTGATTGGTTCCGTCGAAATGAAAAAAGACAGTGTCGAACTGATCCCGGTACCCCTGAGCCATTCGCACGGACTTCGCCGTTATTATTCCAATATTTTAAATGGCGGAAGCGTGGTGATTATCGACGGCGTGATCTTTACAAAGAAATTCGGAGCGATCGAAAAATATCATGTGACAGCGATAGACCTTGTACCGGCAGCACTGGCGGCACTGTTCAAGTTAAGCGGAGACAAACTCGGTGAATATGCAGACCAGCTCGATTATGTGCAGCTTGGTTCCGCACCGATCCCGAACCATGACAAGGAGCATCTGCGTGAGCTTCTTCCGAACACACGCCTCTATAATTTTTACGGAACAACAGAGTCAGGATGCTCCTGTATCCTGGATTTCAATGCAATGCCGGATAAGAAAAACTGCATCGGAAAACCGTCCTGCCATGCAGAATTTGTCTTTTTTGATGAGCAGGGCAATGCAATCGATGCGACCGAAGAGACACCGGGCTTTCTCGCCTGCCGCGGAAGCATGAATATGAAGGGGTATTATCATGAACCGCAGCTCAATCAGGAAATCATGCGTGATGACTATATTTGCACCAAAGATCTTGCTTATGTGGGCGAGGACGGACTGATCTATATGCTGGGCAGAAAAGATGATGTCATCATAACCGGCGGCAACAAAGTCGCTCCGGATGAGATTGAAGAGATCGCCGGGGGATTTGAAGGAATAGCCGACTGTGCCTGCATTCCGGTGCCACATCCGCTCCTTGGGGCAGAGCCAAAGCTCTTTGTGGAGATGGAAAACGGTGCCGCATTTGATGAGCAGGCATTTATGAGTATCTGCAAGGCAAACTGGAGGCATATAAAGTGCCAAAACTCATCGAGCAGATCGACAAGATCCCGAGAACCTATAACGGAAAATTGCAGCGTAAAAAACTGATCGAAGCCGAGAAAGAAAAGGCAGAGACTCAGGGGAAGTAAATGTCAGAAACAAGGATCATAGAAATAACGATCTATGCAGAGAGAAAAAAGCAGTGTAAAATAAAGAGAAAGCTGGACTGCTGTATAAAAAAAAACAGTATAAAATCAAAGGAGACAAAGCCATGAACGAATTATTAGACATCTTAAAAGAAGCAATGCCAAAAGTTGACTGGGAAAACGGAGAAGACCTCGTAGATGACGGAGTGATCGACTCCATGGACGTTGTAACGATCATCTCAGAGATCACCGATGCATATGATATCGAGATTCCATCCGAAGAAATGGAACCGGAAAACTTCAATTCCGCAAAGGCAATCTATGAAATGATCCAGAGACTGGAAGAAGAATAAAATTTATCCAATGCATCGTAAAACCTTGCTTTAGCTATGGGGATATAAGATGCGTCCATTGAATTTACGCAAGTAATTGAAATGGACAAAATAACAATTGTATTAATTTTAAAAGTATAATATAATACAAATATGAACACAATATATAAATCAAACCACAATATCGTCTATTCCTGCAAATATCATGTAGTATGGTGCCCAAAATATAGACGAAAAATATTAACGAATGGTGTGGACGTACGACTGAAGGAATTACTCACGGAGTATGCTGCAAATCTTTCTGTAGACATTCTGGAAATGGAGATCATGCCGGATCATGTTCATATGCTGCTGGAAGTAGATCATCAGTTTGGCATCCACAAAACGGTAAAATCTTTTAAAGGCTATACGTCCAGAATTTTAAGACAGGAATTTCCATATCTCAAAACGAAAATGCCGACGCTCTGGACAAACAGCTATTTTATATCTACTGTGGGCGGAGCTCCAATGGAAGCAGTGAAACAGTATATCGAAACCAGAAAACATCGCAAAGACAGAAGGATAAGATGGGATAATGCAAAAAGGGGTCAAATTCAGGATCTATCCGAACAGGGAACAGCAAAATTTAATTAATCAGACACTTGGCTGCTGCAGACTGGTCTACAACAGAGGACTTGCCATGCGTAAGGAAGCCTTTGAGAATGGAAGTAAGATCGGATATTCCCAGACTTCTGCAATGCTGACGGAACTGAAAAAGAGTGATGATTTTGCTTTTCTAAAAGCGGTGGATTCCATTGCCCTGCAACAGTCTTTGCGTGACCTCGACAGAGGTTTTGTGAACTTTTTTCAGAAACGTGCAGCACATCCGACATTCAAAAGTAAACACAATCGACACCAGTCCTATAGAACCATAAACCAGAGGGATAATATCCGTATTGCAGGAAGATACATAAAACTGCCAAAACTTGGATTTGTCAGGATACGCCAGTCTATGGAAGTGGGAAAAATCAATCATGTAACGATTGAACATACTCCTACAGATAAGTATTTTGTGGTCCTTAACGTGGAATTTGAGCCGCAGCCAAGACAAAACAATGGAGGCTGTATAGGCATTGATGTAGGCATTAAAGAGTTCTATACAGACAGTAACGGAAAGAGTGTGGCAAATCCGAAATATCTTGAAAAAACAATGTGTAAACTCATTCGTGAACAGCGTAGGCTGTCAAGAAAACAGAAAGGCTCTGGTAACCGCAGGAAACAGCGTGTTAAGGTTGCCCTGGTCCATGAAAAGATTACCAACCAGAGAAATGACTTCTTACAGAAGCAGTCCACTATGCTGATCCGTGAAAACCAAACAATCTGCATAGAGGACTTGAAAGTGAAGAACATGATGCGTAATCATAAACTGGCACAGCACATCGGTTCTGCGGCATGGGGTAAGTTTTTTGATATGCTTACATACAAGTCTGCCTGGTATGGGAATGATGTGGTCAAAGTGCCGACCATGTACAAGCAGTCAGACATGTTCCAGCTGTGGGTATAAAAATCCACTGGTAAAAAATCTGGCGGTCCGTGTATGGGAGTGCCCGGACTGTCATACCGTACATGACAGAGATGGCAATGCAAGTATAAATATTTTGAATAAAGGACTGCAAATGCAGTCGGCATAGATATACAAAACTGCACCGTAGGGCATACGGGAACAGTATAATCTAGCTTGTGGACACTGTGTAAGACATTTCGATACCGTAAGGTATTCTCTAATGCAGTAGTGGTTGAAACAAGAATCCCCCTGCTTTAGCTGTGGGGAGTGTCAACTATCCAAGCACTTTTTTCAAAAGCCACTTTTTGACCGGACGATAAGGCTGATACCGCACCGGAAGATCGATCCATGTTTTTT
>ENA-OQER01000495-OQER01000495.1-human-gut-metagenome-genome-assembly--contig:-NODE-495-length-21347-cov-1.995947_pt1 | contig 21347 bp, 25 predicted proteins | sample MGYA00242797_ERZ504639 | MGnify/ENA primary metagenome ERZ504639 (study PRJEB26092, sample SAMD00036306) | human gut metagenome | host: Homo sapiens | study: EMG produced TPA metagenomics assembly of...
TGTTTCTCTTCCTGCTGTTTTAGAAATGAGGCTCTTCTTCACGACGTTCTTCTACAACGATAGTGAGTTTTTCTAACATTCTCTTCCAAGGTTTCGAGTGTCAGTTCACGAGCCTGAGCACGGAGAGTACGAATATTGTTGATGATCTTTAAAGCATCAGACATGCGATTTCCCTAATGTTTGTGGTAAAGAATACAAGCAATAACATCATAGTTTTAATCGTTCCTGTGCACAAAATCAATACATTATACGGTATAGACATTAGTTCCATCCTGAGTTCAAATTTATTATTTGGGTTTGTGATTATCTTTAGCCGAGCGGATTTCTTCAGGTGATATATTATCAATGCGGTTTTTAAATTTCCTTGAAAAATCTGTTTTTCTCAATGCATTTTTTCTCGGCCTCTTCCTGATTATTAATGTAGTATTCGATTGTATTGCCGTTATCCAAGTCATAAATGACAGAAATCAAGATATTAATATTCTCATCTCTACTATCATGTGTAATGTCAAACTTAGATATTAGCTTTGATACAACAACGTAATTTGGATGCAAAGTAGTTGTCATGATGAGTATTCCATAAAATGGATGGTTGATGTATAGGCGTGTTTTTAGGAGACACAGCAGGTTAGTGTCTTATTAAAATAAATATAATGTTATGAACGAATAGTTAATTACTTATTATGGTTTGTTTTTTATCTCTCTATTAGGAAATGGAAACTCAAGATAATCGTCAGCAAGATTATTATCTTTTATGGCATTCCACCATCTTTCTCTATAGTCCTGCTGATTACACAAAATTCTTTGTCTTTGCATTTCATCAAGGATGATTCATTTTTATCCGGCCATTCCTCCTGAAGTCTGCGAACCGTTCTGAAGAGAATGTTTTTATGTAAAGCTACACGAAAGAAATTTTGTTTATATTCTTCAAGACGTTGCTCATAATCAGCCACAACCTTCTTATGGCTATTGATTGTGTTATTCAACTGCATCTGTATTCTGCTAACCCTGTCATTAGCCATAGACGCTTCAAACTGCGCCTGTTGAGAATCCAGCCTTGCCTCATTTGCCTGTTGGTAAGAGTCTACAATTTCTCTATTACGTTGCGCCGCATTATAATCATAATTCCAAAAAGGATTTTTCCCAGACATAAATATACCTCGATATCAATTATTCTATGTGTATATAATTAAACATTAATTTGCTAAAAAGCAAATAATTCTATTAATTAATATCATTAGTCAGATATTTATTTTCCTTTTGCTTAATACTTTGTTTATGGGTCAAAGAAAATATGGTTATTAAATACTTCCACCCATTGCTCGCAAATATAATGTGCGTGAGATGGAACCCTGAACGTCCAGACTGGATTTAATACATCATCAATCATAATACAGTTCTCGGCATCATCGGATCTGCAATCAGGCAGCGAGTAGTTGATTTCCCTGATGTTGTTGTATGAATATATAAATGTGCTGTTCATATTTTTACGCAATGTCGAAGACATTACGTTTATTCTTTATATTATTTTTACGCAACTGCTTGGCAGTTACGTTTTTCTTTATATTATGGTTAAAGAGAAGAACCGAGCGTTGCATTAAATTAATGGTGAAGCCCGCCTGTTCGTATTCGTAAGACAAAGCAGCATCGCTGAACGAGTCAACAAAAGCGATTTTTTGATCTTTTTCGAAGATTTCCATAGAGCTTCGCTCGTTGTTGTTTTCCATGCTCATCCCTCTCTGTTTTACTGCTTTATCTCAGCCCAGCATAGCCGCCAGTGCCAACATACTCAAGCAAAATGATCTGTAAAAGCGATCGATAAATTCATATTGATAGGCATTAACGATTGAAAGTGATTTATCGATCGGTTTTTAATTGATATTATCGATCGATATATTACCTATGATAGCCTGAGTCTATCATTTGTTTTATATCGATCGATTTAAACGATGTGACGAACACTAAAAATAATTCAATTCTATCAATTGATTAGACGATAACTCCTGATCTATAGGTCAGTGCGCCGGGATTGGGGTATACGAATCTGACTAAATCCTTGAGGAATAAATGAAAGGACATAACTTCTTACCACTGGCGATCTCTCTGGTGTTTCTTTCTGGCTGCCAGCAACTCAACGAAGGCGTGAATAGCGTTAATGGGGCAATTAACTCTTCACTGGCATCATTGAACAGCACCGTTGATAAAGCGCTGGGGGGGGCAGCTTCCGGTCAGGTTAGTGGTCCAGCAACGTCCATTACTGGCCTTGGTGCTGTCTGCAAAGACTATGAAGAAAATGCGATGGCGGCAGAAAAGAAATGGACTGGCAAAAGGATCTCTATCACCAATGCCACTGTTCTTGAGGTTACGAAGGGCAGAAGTGCCAGCGATATGATGACGGGAATGCCCAAATCAGCCCTAATTATTATCTGCTCTTTAAAACAGCCGATACAAGCTACTGCGGCGGGATGGTCTGGCTGGATTACTACTCTGGTATTGATGATGCGGTTCTTACTTACAAGAAAGGCCAGAAAGTCAGTGTCACTGGAACAGTCAACAACTTCGAAGTTCGTGGCTTCGCCACAGTAAACAATGCCGATATGCCAGTTCGTCTGGTTGTTCTGAGAAACGGCACTATCAATCATTAAAAGGAATAAGAACCATGAGTAAATTTTTAGTCATTGCAGGACTTGCCGTGTTGTTATCAGGCTGCGGTGAAAAAGGCGACTTTGAGAAAGCGATAAACGAGCATATATCAAAATCTAAGGTCTGCTACTCCCTTCAGGACAATGACTTACGTTCAATAAAGGTTTTCCGGTTAAGGTCAACCATGGCTATCGTTCTGCTGGATACAGTGCCAGTGATGAAATCTTGAAAGGTCTGGCTAATCAGGGACTGCTTGATGTTTCGCAGCAACCTAACGGCTTTAGCAGCGTAGATGTTCTGGAAGTAACAGACAAAGGCCAAGAGGTTGAGTTTTGGATCGTAAAGATGGTGCCTGTGTTGGTCACCGTGCCGTAGCTGAGGTTAAAAGCTGGACTGAACCGAGTGAGGGTAATGGCGTTAAAATGACGCAAGTGACCTATACGTGGAAACTGGATGGCGTGCCGGGCTGGGTTGATAAAAATGCCTTCTCTGGCGTGAAAGGGATGTCTGAACCAGAAGAAGCCAAAATTGTTCTGGTGAAAACCAATAACGGTTGGCAAGCCCGGTAATTACAGGAAGAACGCTATGAACTCTATCTATTGGGTGCTTATCATCGGTCTGCTGATGAACATACCATCACTGACTCCGATGCTGTTTCTCCGTAAGACGCAAAAGAACGTGAAGGTATGGATGGCGGTCAGACTTTTTCTGCTCAACGCCTTCTTGGTGCTGTCCTTGGTGACGGTATCGCAGAACATTACACAAAAATATGGACTGTTTCCTATATGGCTGGTATGTGTTGCTATCGCTCTTTTTATGGTCACTCTACTACCAACAGTGAAATTTGTGCGTAAACATTTAACTGTTGGTAAAAGCAGAACCGTTATCCTTTCATCGTTCCTGATTGTCTATGCGGTCAGGTTTAATGGCGTGTTTTCAGATGTGAATGGAAGTGGATATACGATTAACGGCTATAATACAGTATGGACATTCTTTTTCCTGTTTGCCTGCCTGTTGGCTTACATCGGTTGTTCTATGAATGGGAAACACTATGGGACATATATCCGCACAGCCACTTCACAGCCTAATGGTTATAAGGCCTATGCTCCCCAATCAGAGATTGATGCCGATATTGCTGTGAAAGGATCAAGTGTGTTATTTGATCCAAATCTGGATGTTGTGGAACAACAGCGTTATCGTGATGCAATTGAAAAGCGAAATAATGATAGCTGGTAAGTTTTTTTAATCTGTAACCTTTAATTCATATAGCCCTGTTTGATACAGGCTTATTGTATTGAACAACATATCAAATACATTCAGGGTTGATTGTTCTTAAATTGTCTTTAAATATTTTTGACATTTATTGTTTATATGGTATTAAATATAAAACAATAAAGGAGATAATAATGAGAAATAAAAAAAGATGATGTTTTATGTGAGATAGTTAAAGCTTCAGTGATCATTGAAGAAAAAACAGGTATTAACAGAGATGAGTTTGATAAATATCCTTCAGAAGATCTAATAAAGATACTTGTTGGGATGCTGATGCCATCACAAATATCTTTTCTCAAAGAGAATCTTAAAGGATATGAATATCCATCTGATGATAAAAATATTAAATGGTTCTGTGATGCTTGGTCATTTTATTTTTATGACAGGGCGGAATAAGATGAATCTTTATCTGAATAATAGATTCTTGTATAGATAAAAAATTAATACTTACCAATAGCAAGGCATAAATGATAATGTTATGTTTAAGCGGAGAGTTTGATTTTAATATTTCCAGTAAATATAGAAAACGTCTTATCACACGATCGTGGTTTTATATTAAATATAATATCTCACAGCTTAAATCTCAGTATTAATAAATATGGCAATTAAGATTATGGGCAGGTATAAATTATTAAAATCGAGGTTCATTTATAATGAAATGAGTATGGTATTTAGAAAAGCACTGCTTGAGTGCTTTTCTAATATTCAATATTCATGATTTTGGTGGAAGTAATATACTTTCAATTATTTCAAAGAATAGCTCTTTTGACATGCGCTTTGAGTTTTCCTGCCAAGCACTAGGGTTTTGAGTATCATATTGAACAAAAGTCCAATATGGTTCGGCTTCATTTTTATTGGCAGACAAACCGAAATAGTATTGAATGAATGAATTTGCGTTAGTAAAATCTAATTTTATGATACCTAGAAAAGTTCCACGTTCTACTCCTTGCGGAATAAACTGAACTTTTTTTACCATCATATTCAATGCTTATGCCTGTTGTTTGAAATAAATGACCATAATCGTAATAACTAATGTTAAGTGATGAGATATTTAAATCTGCACTACTGGCCCATTCAATAACTTGTTGTATGAAATCATTTTGGTGTTTTTGATAAAAACTAATTTTTTCAGCAATGATTTGTTTTTTACGCTCTGCATCAATTTGATTTTTCCTAACAAGTTCATCTTTTTCTTGTTGAGCAGCTAGTAATTTTTTTTTGAAAGCATCCTCAGGAGTTGACATGATAACCTCGACTAATTGATGAAAGTAAGATACATTATCGTTTCTTTAATATTCTCAATCAATGTATGAAATATCTTATCACAATGCAATTGAAAATCAAAAAAAACAAAATAATATACCATTTTAGTTGATAGAATTCAAGGTTTTGAGTACTTAGGAATATAGTCATGATGTTATTTAGTATATGATATGGTCAATCTTTAGGGAAAGATATATTTTTGGGAATTATATTATCATTTATAATCTATTTTTATAGGGAGCATTTGGTTTCAATTTAGGTGCTAACGATTTCTTATCAGCCACGAGCGAAAGGCATGTAGTCGAGCTCTCTATCAGTTGTGCTGTATTAGCTAGACGGCTTGGAAAACGCTTAATCTCATCAGGTGTTGGCTTGTAACCAGAGAACTCTTTATCATCACCGTTGAATCTGGCTCGTTGTTCATGGTCAGCGCGTGATACATAGACACCCAGCACTTCATCAAAGACGTAATTTTCTGCTACATGCCTGTCATGTTCAATCTCGGTAGGATCAGGTTTCTTCTTAGCCCATATAAATTTCTCTTTGAAGAAACCGATCAAAAGCGTTGTAAAGCGTTTAAAGATATTATCCTGACGCGGATTAGCCTGTTTCCTTTTAACACTTTCAGCGGTACTTTTGGATGCCATATTTTTGGTTTTAGATGGAGATGTTTTCCAAAGAGTGTTTATGTCAGCATCAGCAACATTTGGTTCTGATATATTATTAATGACAACTTTACTCACTTTTTCTTTATCGCGGTAAGATTTAACTCCACGCACATGAGTATGAGGAATAGGCGCTACCAATACAGGACTTTGTGCTTCATGAGAAGAAGAGCCGGAGCGCGTTTCTGGTAATACGATTTGTTCTGGTTCAGCAAGAGCAGCCACGGTGAAGCTTCTGACATCAACGACGATTTCAAGATCAAGTTCGCTGAAAGTCTTGTAGACTTCAACGCTTCCTGCTTGGCAGCATCACGAACAGCCTGTTCTGCTGCTCTTTGCTCTTGTGCTGCTTTACTACGCCATTTGGCACTATGGATACGCTTCATTGGAGGACGGTTTGTTTCAGCGGCTTTAGCAAGCCATAGCGCTTTTTCTTCATTATCTAAAGCTACCGCCGCTTTTTCTAATGCCTCTTCATGCTGGGCTGAAGAGAACGATGGTCAATACGTTCTGACGAGCCAGCGGCAGCAAGGTAGCTGTTAGCCATAGATGCCCATGATTCACGCCATATAACAGACATTTTTCTGTCGTTCCAGCTTCTTTCTTTTTTACCAAAACCTTCAGGGCCTATGGTTTTTAATGTCAACATAACGTGAGCATGAGGATTATCGCTATCAAGATCGTGGAAAGCGATATCGGCAATCATGCCTTTATCAACGAAATTTTTCTGACAATACTCAAGGACAAGTCTTTTCTTGTCGTCATTGTTTAACTCGGCAGGTATGGCAACATCGAAATAACGGGATGTTTGACCATTGCTCTGGCGCTCAACTCTTTCAACTTCATTCCACAATGCTGTAGAGTCTTTCACGATATGTTCTGGAGCATTAACTGGTGCTAATATGAAATGTCCGTATAAATCGGTACGGCGACTATAATCATAGGTATCACCTGTTCTTTCATCTGTTATTTTGCAACGAGCATGATAAGCAGCCTTCGCAACGGAAGACCTACCTTCTGAACGTTTTCACAATTTTTAAAATCAAGATGAAAAATAGCCATACATTAAAACGAACCTCAATATAATTTTAAATAACAAACCAAAATATAAATCTCCAATGCGACTATGCTGGTTTTAGTTTTTCGCAAGAAAAACTCTGGTGTTGACGTTGACCTTGGTTTTGCTTTTAGCCTGCGGCAGGCAACCGTCGGTAGACCCCACACGCTGCGTAGCAGTGTATAGGTGGGCATTGCTTTATTTTTTATATCTCCTAAAGGAGCTAAAAATAACGACAATGTTTTAAGTTTTTCTATAGTTAAATAATAACGCTAGTTTCAATGCCTGTGAAATTAACAGGGCTAGAATCGGATAAACGGTTGAGGTAGAGTAATAATATTGAATGTTTGGGTTTTAGATAGCGCCCGTAAGGCAAAAAGAGTGTTATTCCTCCCGCCGTAAGGCGGGAAAGTGAAATTTAGATAAAACAGTAAAAATAACAGACATTTTTCCGTGTTGCACAATTCACAGGTTAAGATCATGAATAAGAGTTTAAAAATAACAGGTGAAATTATTTTCATTGATTTGATAAAATAAGTAACGCGGAGAGTGTCGGATATTTTAAGTTAGTGGTTGCACTCGCTTGTGTTGCAATATTTTATTTTGAGCTTATTGATGTCTCATTTTTTAAACAAAACACCATTTTTTCGGGATAAATCCAATAATTAACAGGGCGAGCCTGTTCAGCTACTGATTGTCTGGAGCAATCATCTCGAGCTGCGTAATTTAATCTGAAATGCAAAGCATTCAACCCTCTGCCCATGGTTTGACCTTTTCCTTTTTTAATTGTATTTCATGTTTTTAACAACTAAAAGGAGAAGTAATTATGAGTGATACTGATAACAGTAGAAAATCACGAACAGAAAAAAAAATTAAGCAAAAAAATAGCATCAGCACAGATGCGTCTGAATCGTCTAAAGAGTAAGGAAGAATCCCTGACTAAGAGCGCTGAGACACGCCTGAAGATAATCCTTGGGGCAGAAGTAGCTAAAGCTTTTGGCTGTAAAGTAGAAGACATCGATAAGGAGTTTGTGCTGGGTATATTAATACATTTTCAAAATGTTGGTGCTGAGGATAAGGCAAGACTAAAATTGCGAGGGAAAATATTTCTTGAAAATATGGTGGCTCGAAAGTAATGAGATTTCAACAACGTTTTGTGATGTAATAATAAGAAGAAGATGTTTCTTATCTGAAAGCATAGTATTTCTTTTGTTTTAATGCAGGATGATGTGATTTATTATGAACAACACATTTAGTGTGTTGTTCATAATGGAATCGTTATAGTGGTAATATTTTAAATCCAGTCTTTAGGTATGAGACCATCTCCTTTTGTGTCCCAATGCGCAACTTCATTCACATGAGGGATTTTTTCCCAAATGCTTTTACCTGCATGTTCTAAAACAATTATCTGAAACTTGTCTTGGGAGTTTTTGTAGGTTCTATCTATACTCCTGCTTAATATCTTGAATATTCTCTGGGTTTCATTGATATCTGTATTTCTATTTTCCATTACTTTGTTAAACATTTCCGGTGGAGTATCTAAATCATTAACGCCGATGATGAACTCGGAAAATATACTTGGCTGGGTTGATCTATAACAATGAAGCTCAGAACTGGACTGGTTCCAGAACATCCGTTGGATGACATCAAATATTCATGGAATGCTAAAAATGATGCTATGTGATACCCCATCCAGTTAGCACCACTACCAATCTCCCATAAGAACTCTTTTTCGTGAAAAGAGTTTTTCTTTTGAAATGAAATTGTAAGTTCTCTATAATCTAGAGAGGCTAACTGATATTGGGTAAGCCTGAAGTTTTGAGCATATCCTTTAATAAGTTCATCAATTTTGAATTTAGCGGAAAGCTCTCTATTGTGATAATTATTCTCTTTAAAAAAGAGAGATAAATTTTCTATTTTTTCTTGGAGTAATAACATTTCTTTTGATAGATCATCATTCCTCTCCACTGTAAGCATTGTTTTTAGAAGTGACTGAATATTCCCAATCAAAAGATAAATCCTACTCAAAGAATCTTTAGTGGAGTCATTGCTTAGCTCTAACTGTAGTCGTGTTTTACGTGTTTTATTTATCTCTTCTTGAAGCTTATTAAGTTGTATTTGAAAATTTTCAATTTGCTTATCTGTAATAGGGGGGTGATAAATGCTTCTGAAGATAAATCAATTTTCTTTTTGCTATCATCAAGTGATTTTACTATCGGGGTTAAATGATTGGAAATGCTTCCGCAAACGAGACAAGTTGTCTCTGTTTTTAGATTTTTTTTTGATCCAGTCTATATTTAATAAACTTTCTTTTTCTATTTTTGTGGCATCTCTAAACTGTTCAGCATAATGATTCATGCTCTTATAACTGCGTATTCTTTTGTTAATCGAATCTATTTCTTGCTGAAGTGTTTCTTCTAATGATTTTAGCTCTATATATTTGTTGTTAGTATATTGGTAATGTGGAGGGAGAAATATATCCTCAATTCTTCTAGAATCAAAGATATTAATTATTTCTTTCAGGTTGTTTAATTTATCATCGGTGTTTTGATTGGGATTGTCTTCAGTAAGACCTAACTCAACAGCTTTATTCCATAAGTTAGATATGTCAACTTCCCACGTCTGATAAGCATTTATCAACAGGCTTTGCTGTTTCTCTTTTTTTTCTAAATCTTTTCGCGCTATAGATAATTCTCTCTCTTTGGCGAGGTATACAGCATCTCTCATGTTAAAAGCATAGGGCAATACTTTTTTTGAGTTTTTTCTTTATGATTATATGAGTCTGATCTATAAAAAAGGGTGTTTGGATTTGCCACAATATGTTGTGGTTGGAAGTTAAATGAGGTTAAATCTCGATACGACGGAGGATCGTACTTTTCGTTCTCATCGTAATTTGTTTCAATAGATATATTTGTAATCTGGCAAAGAATATTTAACCTTTGCTTAAATTGTGATAATGAATAGTTCCCAGATATAGTCTCCGGTATCTGTTCACTCTCACTAGTAATTGATATATGGCAGTCATTAGCAGAAGAATAGGATGGCGAACTTCTGGCAATTATATAAAATTTATTTTTTATATATATCTTAAGTCCAAACCAACGAACTTTTTCTCTTATAATTCCTACAGGAATGGAACAGCGTGATGAGCCAAGACAATAATCAATGATTGAAATAATTGATGACTTTCCTGTCCCGCTAACACCGTGAACTATGTTTATCTCACCATCATGAAATTTAAGTGTTTGTGTTTTATTACTTATGTCTTTGGGCCAAAGAATAAGTTGTGAGATATAAAATTTCATATTAAATGACCTTTAATATAGTATATAATTCATCGGTAGTATAAAAACCAAACCAGCATGCAACTTTAGATACTGTCCTGACTATCTCTTTTTGAGCTTTGTTCTCTATGGCTGTACCTCGTGGCATGTTTTTAAAGTTAAAACTACACACCCCATTTTCATGTAAAGTTATAAGCCCTGTCGAAACAGCAAAATTAAGAGACTGAAACGTTATTTTGGAGTAAGAGGATACCCTTTTCGTTTAATCGCTCAAGTATAATTGGTTCATGATCTATGATATACTGAAAGTTTGTTGTGGTTCTTCTTTTTAAGAAAATATCACGAGTAGGTGCATGCCATACCATTGGGAGTAATAATAGTATTTCTTTTAATGTTGGGTTACGATTTCCGTTGTTTTTATTATATTCAGTGATGAAATACGATATTAAAAAAACACCCTAAAATAGGATTGTTTACTAAAGGAGCATTAAAAGTATAATTTTCCATATCTATGCTTCCTTGATTTTTTTATACCAATGCATATTATTTGGGTTCGCTGTATCATTAACTAAATCATGATAATGTCCATGTGTAAAATATATATGGTTAGTCTCGTAATTCCCTAGCTTTTCTTTAAAATCCGGTGTTAACGTCCGTGTTAGAATTTTTCTGAACTTTGCTTTTTCCTTGGGGGTGGGGTTATCTATTTCCTCAATTTCTATTTGTTGAGTTATATTTTTCCAACGAGCATTCAATTTTCTTTCACGGCTTTCCCAATCAGTTGGAAGTACGTAACCCTCATTTTGGAGACGCACTCTTTCTGCATAAAATCCGAAGTAAGATTTTAGCTGTTCATCAATATAACTCTCTGGAAGCTCTAAATTTGCTAATTGTCTAATGAAATTGAGATCGTTGTTTTCAACCATATGATGCTGGAATTCTTCAGAAAAAATATCCCTGTCAATGTATCGTACTAATGGCGTTTTTTTTCTGTAATTCATGAAGTTGGTCTCTAAAAAATTGAACGTTATGCCATGCTTGCTCTTTGTTTTCCCATTTTGTAAAACTTTTATTTGATAAGTGAACCTAGTAGCTGCTCGTAAATTTCCTCGGCATACTCTACTACACTCGAATGCAACTGAAAATATTGAATCGTTTGATTTCTTATATCGATTGATTTCTCGTGAAGATATGAAGCGTCGAATACTTTTATTCTTTTTATTACGAATGTCAAATCTTCCATATGATATTCGGATATGTTTTTATATCTTCATTTTCGTATTCTTAGCTAAAGAGTGTATTGTTGATAAAATATTTTTGACATCTTCATCTGATGTAGTGTTGGATATCTTTTTGGCTAAGGAGTCTTCAGGTAATAAAATATTTGTTGTTAGATAAAAATTTATTTCGTCATAAGCTGAACGATACTCGTTGAGATTGCTTAGCCATATATTTAAAGTGTGCCAAAGATTATGACTTCTATCTTCCGATAGGATTGAAATTATCTTTCCCTGTTATATTTATCTTGTTCTAAAGTTATAGTTACTTCTTGATTTTCATCAAACTTAACGTAGCAACATCATCTAATGTCTCTACACCGACTAAAGAGTTTTGATTAACTGAGGTGAATATATGAAACAAAGCTCGCTGGAATTGATAAAGAAATCCGCAAACAGAACTACTTGCATTTGAATTAATAGCCTTTCTAAGGTAATCCTTTTGAAATATTTCCATAACCTATCTCACCCTATTGAAGTTATGATGACTATTATTTCATTACGATTGAATTTTTGTTTCGTTCATTCTAACCGCAATTCCTAAATGGGACAAGAAACCTGAAACAAGTGAAAGTAATGGAACACAATCTATGTTCCATTACTGTGATAGATTGCAGTGATTTGGGATTGTGTAACCAATTGATTTTTAATCATTAATTGTGTGTATGGGCTTACGCTGCGAAAGACTTATACTTTTGTCTTTGTATGTATTCCCCCCACCACTGCATAAGTATTGCTCGTTCTGCTAGATACTCGGCACGGTTGAGCTGCGATGATTTCATCCCTTTTCGAGTGGGCAAGGGCTGATTCAAGGACTTCTGTCCTGAACTTACCAGACTCTTCTGCTGCTGTTCTTGCAATAGATCTCATACCGTGTGCTACCAGTTCTCCACCGAATCCCATTCTGATTATTGCGGCGTTTGCTGTTTGCTCATGCATATGACTGAGGGGGGCTTTGATACTTGGAAAAACCCATTCTCTGTGGCTGCTGATAGGGCGCATGTTTTCAAGAATACGGAGAGCTTCTTTGCTCAACGGCACTTTGTGAGGACGTTTCATCTTCATAAATTCACCGGGGATGTTCCAAAACCTGTTCTCTTCATCAATATCGGACCAACGAGCACGAACAGCCTCACCGGGCCTTACCCATGTCAACAATTGCCACTCGATCAGCATACGAGTTTCTAACCGTATAGATGCGTTAGATAAAGCTACCATGAAACGGGGGAGTTCATCGGGTGGTAAGGCTGGCATATTTTGCTTCTTAGGCTTACTGAAACGCTGAGCGAGATTGTCGGCAGGATTGAACTCTATAAGCTCTTCCGTGGCAGCATAGCGAAAGATTTCATTCAGTCTGGAAATGATACGACGTAGAGTTTCGAGAACACCGCGCTGCTCAATTGGGTCAAGATGCTGCTTGAGCATTTTGGGGCGGATTTCCTTAATTGGGACATCCCCCAGCGTTGGAAAGATGTTCCGTTCAAGACTACGCCAGATATCGTCAGCGTGGTCTTGCGAGAGTCCTGCTGTCTTCTTCTTCTCTTCTAACCAGCGTTCAGCAACGGCTTGCAATGTATTTTCAGTAGCATCTTTCAGGTCATTAGCCATTTTTTCATTATGAACCTGTGGGTCGATGCCGTTTGCAAGTAAAGATAGGTATTCATCACGCATAGCTCTTGCACGAGCAAGGGTAAGATGGGGGTAGTTTCCTAGTTTTGTTTTTGTTCGTTTTTTGGTCACTGGCACTTGATAGTTGAAATACCATATTTTCTTGCCGCTGGGTTTGACTCTCAACATCAAGCCATCGCCATCATACAGTGTTATCTCTTTGTTATCGTCTGTTGCCTTGGCCTTCTTGATCTGAGTGTCGTTGAGCTTAGTAACGATTCTTGCCATTTTTTAGTATCCCATTTTTAGTAGCCTGAATGGTCGGGGTACTAAACAGGGTGTCATAACAAGTAGTTTCTAGCAATTCTCAGTAGACTTCACTGGACATGAAAAAGGCCGCAACCCTTGTGGAGTGCGGCTTGGTAGTCTTGAGTAGACTTTGCTTTACTAAAAAGTGGTGGAGCTGGCGGGAGTTGAACCCGCGTCCGAATTCCTACATCCTCGGTACTACATGCTTAGTCAGTCTTTACATTCGCTTGCCAGCTGCGGACGGACACGCCACTAACAAACTAGCCTGATTAAGTTTTAACGCTTCAACCCCAGGCAGGCTTCCACGCGATCTCTTTTGGGTTTGACCTCTCTTGATCCCCGTCCTAAGAGCGGAGGCTAGGGAGAGAGGGCTCTAAGCAGGTTATTAAGCTGCTAAAGCGTAGTTTTCGTCGTTTGCGACTATTTTTTGCGGCTTTTTACGAGGCCAACCGCCCCTCGGCATGCACCTTGGGTTTCGCAAATCCCGTCGAATCCAGAATCAGCCCAATGTGTAAAGGTAAGTATACCAGATTTATGAGCGCCATGACCAGCCTCAATGGCGTTATCGTTAAAGATTTAGCACCCATGTAGCTGATTTTTATTCGATTAAGCAATGGGATGGCAACATTTGTGTCGGATGTGATAGCCAATAAGATGTTCATTCGCGCCGCCGGAGAGGGAGGCGCGGTGAGGAACTGGTCAATAATTGGAGTGCAGGTTTAACGGTGGGCGTTTTTCATGATACGTGCTTTATCCACCTGCCATTCGCGTTCTTTGATATCTGAACGTTTATCGTGCTGTTTTTTACCTTTGGCGACGCGATTTTCACTTTGCACCAGGCATTTTTCCAGTACAGGGAGAGCGCCACTACGGTATAGCCTTCTCGATTGACGCGACCGTACAATGAGTCCAGTTCGCGTTGGTTGAGAAGTAACTTGCGGGTACGGGTAGGATCGCACACCACATGCGTGGAGGCCACGGCCATTGGCGTGATGTTAGCGCCAAACAGAAATGCCTCTCCGTCACGCAGAAGGACGTAGCTGTCGCTGATATTGGCTTTTCCTGCGCGCAGGGATTTAACCTCCCAGCCTTGCAGGGCAAGTCCCGCTTCGAACTCTTCTTCGATAAAGTATTCGTGACGGGCGCGCTTGTTAAGCGCGATGGTCGCTGAACCAGGTTTATGTGCTTTTTTCTTCGTCATAAGCGTCGTGAATCATCGGTAATCTGAAATCGAAACACCCCATATCAATCCTGCGGGGGACAAGGCTCTATCTTAGCATGAACCCGATGTTACCCAGCGCCGGGATAGCGTTTTTTTACAGCAGGATAAATGATATTATTTGTTGGATTTTTGTTGATGGAAATTGTTATGCCTCAGATTAGCCGGACCGCACTGGTACCCTACAGCGCGGAGCAAATGTATCAGTTAGTGAATGACGTTCAGTCTTATCCTCAGTTTTTGCCGGGTTGTACCGGAAGTCGGATTCTGGAGTCCACTCCTGGGCAGATGACTGCGGCGGTAGATGTCTCTAAGGCTGGGATCAGCAAAACGTTTACTACCCGCAACCAGTTGACCAGTAACCAAAGTATTCTTATGAATCTGGTGGATGGGCCGTTCAAGAAATTGATTGGTGGATGGAAGTTTACGCCGCTGAGCCAGGAGGCGTGTCGTATCGAGTTTCATCTCGACTTTGAGTTTACCAATAAGTTGATTGAACTCGCCTTTGGTCGCGTGTTTAAAGAGCTGGCGTCTAATATGGTCCAGGCTTTTACGGTTCGTGCGAAAGAGGTTTACAGTGCCAGGTAAAATTGCCGTTGAGGTGGCTTATGCGCTACCTGAGAAGCAGTACCTGCAGCGCGTGACGCTGCAGGAGGGCGCGACGGTTGAAGAAGCTATTCGCGCCAGTGGCTTGCTGGAATTGCGTACCGATATCGATTTAACTAAAAACAAAGTCGGCATTTACAGCCGTCCGGCAAAACTAAGCGATAGTGTGCATGATGGCGATCGGGTGGAGATTTATCGCCCTCTCATTGCCGATCCGAAAGAGCTTCGCAGGCAACGAGCAGAAAAATCAGCGAATAAATAACAGACAGAAAAAAGGTGCTCATTGAGCACCTTTTTTAACGTCTTTGAGAGCAACTTTATTATTAGTTACCACTCAGCGCAGGTTTGTTATCAATATTGGTCAACACACCGCTACTGTTAAAGGTCAGCGTCAGCGTTTGCTGCGTTACACCTTCATGACCTGGTTGCTGGCGGAAGACATAGAACCAGGTATTCGTACCAAATGGATCGGACATCAGCGGTGTACCCAATGCGTACGCAACTTGTTGTTGCGTCATGCCAACACGTATTTTGGATACGTCGTTAGCGGTCAGATAGTTCCCCTGGTTGATGTCAGGACGGTAAACCACTCGCTCCAGAGTGGAACAGCCTGCGGTCAACATCAATAGTACTGCTGCTGCAGCAGTCAGCGTTTTACAGCGCATAGTGATTTGATTCCTTTTCGGGCCCGAGCAGTACGTGGCTCATCTGTAATATGCCGATGATAATAGACCTTTCATCACTTTAAAACCTTTTGCTTTCCGGTCTTACGGCGTTTTGCTGTTTACTCTGACCGTGAAGCAGGAAAAAGTTTACGCTGCAAGCAGTTCTTTCGCATTCGCCAGTGTATTACGTGTCGACTTCACTGCCACCAAGCAGGCGCGCCAGCTCTTGTAACCGCGCTTTTTTTATTCAGGGATTGCATATGCGTTTCTGTCATCGCACCATCGGTTTCTTTGCTGACAAAATAGTGTTGATGACCACATCCCGCGACTTGTGGCAGGTGGGTAACACACATCACCTGAGTTGATTCGCCGAGTTGACGCAGCAGTTTGCCGACAACTGCCGCTGTTGGACCGCTAATACCTACATCCACTTCATCAAAAATCAGTGCCGGGGTTTCCATTTTACGCGCCGTGATGACCTGGATTGCCAGTGCGATGCGGGACAATTCACCACCGGATGCGACTTTGGCAATAGGCTGCATTGGCTGACCTGGGTTGGTGGTTACCCGAAACTCAATACGATCGGCACCGTCAGCGCCCAGGTGATGCTCGTCAAATTTAACATCGATCGTAAACTGCCCATGCGGCATTGAGAGCGCATGCATACTGTCGGTGATCAGCTGTGCAAGTTCTTCTGCATATTGCTGGCGTTGTTGGTGTAATGCGCGCGCGATTTCCAGTGCCTGCTGATGATGTTTCGTTACCGCCAGCGCAAGCGTTTCTTGTGAGTCGGCCTGATCGTCCAGTTGCTGCTGTTCTTCCAGTAGCGACTGGTAATACTGTGGCAATGCCTCAGGGCTGACGTGATGTTTACGTGCCAGCGAAATCTGTTTTGAGATGCGCTGTTCAAGTTCAAATAGTCGGTTGGGATCGAGATCCAGACGATCGCAGTAGTGGCGCAGTTCATCGCTGGCTTCAGCAATCTGGATGGTAGCTTCTTCCAGCATATCAAGTACGCCGGACAGTTTGCTGTCCATGCCAATCAATTCGCTCACCAGTTGTTTAGCCGTGTAAAGCTGACTTTGCAGGTTTGCGTCTTCACCGTCGGCCATTAATGCCAATGCATTCTGCTGGTGGTCAGCAATTGACCGCTGTTCGCCAGACGTTTGTACTCTTCGTCGATTTGTTCAAACTCTCCGGGCTGCGGATTAAATTCGTTAAGTTCTTTTAATTGGTATTGCAGCAGTTCCGCACGGGCGGCGCGTTCCTGACTTAACTGTTGATGATGCGCGAGGTCACGGCAGCTTTGATGCCACAACTGATAACGTGCGGTCATTTCCTGCAGTAGAGAGGTTTCATTGGCATAGCATCAAGCAGGAATTTTTGGTGCTCAGGTTTGGTGAGTAATTGATGAGCGTGCTGACCATGGATCTGAATCAGCAACTGACCCAGTTCGCGCAGTTGTGACAGAGGAACAGCTGTACCGTTGATGAAACCACGGGAGCGACCATCGCTGCTGATCACTCGACGAAGCAAACATTCATGCCCGTCTTCAAGCTGATTTTCTTCCAGCCAGCGCAGAGCCGCTGGCGTATCTTTCAGAGAAAAACGGGCGCACAGGTCAGCGCGAGCAGCGCCGGTACGCACCATGTCGGCTTCAGCGCGACCACCGAGACAAAGACCGAGGGCATCTATTGCAATAGATTTACCCGCGCCGGTCTCGCCAGTTATTACGGTCATGCCGCTATGAAAATCAATCTCAAGCTCACGAACGATAGCAAAGTTGCTGATGGTCAGTTGTGCCAACATAGTCGTTTTCCTGTATGAAAAACCATTACTGTTATTGTGTACAGTATAAACTGGTTTTATATACAGTAAAGAGGCTGGCGTAAAATTAGAATAATTTTTTTTGACCAGCCGAGCTTGGTGCTTAATGTGTTGAAATAACTGTAATCTTTCGGATGAATCAGATTCAGATGGTAATCACAGCGACGAATCAGGACATCTTCACCTTCCTGAATCGGCAGTGCTATCTGGCTGTCGCAACTGATTTCCAGGTCGTTACGGCGATGCGAAAAACGCAGACGGATCGTGCTGCTGCTGTTTATGACCAGTGGTCGTGCTGACAACGTATGCGGGAACATGGGCACCAGGGTAATCGCATCCAGAGAGGGGGTCAGAATAGGACCGCCTGCAGAGAGGGAATAGGCGGTGGAGCCTGTTGGCGTCGAAATAATTAGTCCATCAGATCGCTGAGAAAACGCAAAGATCTCGTCGATATACACTTCGAACTCTATCATATGCGCCACTTTGCCTGGATGAAGCACCACTTCATTTATCGCGGTGCTGATGCGCTTTTGGCAATCTTGCTGACAGACTTGCGCTTCCAGCAAAAAACGTTTCTCGCTGATGTAGTGGCCTTCCAGCACATCGGCTAACTGTTGCTGGGCGTTATCGGGGTCAAGGTCAGTCAGGAAACCCAGGTTGCCACGGTTGATTCCAATAACTTTAATATCGTAACGGGCGAGTGTGCGTGCCGCGCCCAGCATATTACCGTCGCCACCAACGACTACCGCGAGATCAGCTAGTTGCCCAATCTCCGCGAGCGTGCCAGTTTTCACATTCTTCAGTTGCAGTTCGTGAGCGATTTGTTGCTCAACGATGACCTCGTAACCTTTTGTGCACAGCCAGCGGTAGAGCATTTCATGTGTTGTCAGTGCAGTGGGGTGCCGTGGGTGTCCCACAATGCCAATACACTTGAATGATTATTCATTTTTCCGAGGTCCTTGTTGCGAAGATTGATGACAATGTGAGTGCTTCCCTTGAAACCCTGAAACTGATCCCCATAATAAGCGAAGTTAGCGAGATGAATGCGAAAAAAACGCGGAGAAATTCATGAGTAGTAAAGAACAGAAAACGCCTGAGGGGCAAGCCCCGGAAGAAATTATCATGGATCAGCACGAAGAGATTGAGGCAGTTGAGCCAGAAGCTTCTGCTGAGCAGGTGGATCCGCGCGATGAAAAAATTGCGAATCTCGAAGCTCAGCTGGCTGAAGCCCAGACCCGTGAACGTGACGGCATTTTGCGTGTAAAAGCCGAAATGGAAAACCTGCGTCGACGTACTGAACTGGATATTGAAAAAGCCCACAAATTCGCGCTGGAGAAATTCATCAACGAATTGCTGCCGGTGATTGATAGCCTGGATCGTGCGCTGGAAGTGGCTGATAAAGCTAACCCGGATATGTCTGCGATGGTTGAAGGCATTGAGCTGACGCTGAAGTCGATGCTGGATGTTGTGCGTAAGTTTGGTGTTGAAGTGATCGCCGAAACTAACGTGCCGCTGGACCCGAATGTGCATCAGGCTATCGCAATGGTGGAATCTGATGACGTTGCGCCAGGTAACGTACTGGGCATTATGCAGAAGGGTTATACGCTGAATGGTCGTACGATTCGTGCGGCGATGGTAACTGTAGCGAAAGCAAAAGCGTAATTTCTGTTTTCGTAATAATTAACGGCCCTGCATGCGAATGCAGGCGTTTTCGTTACTCCGCCACACTCTCGCGCAGCGTTTCACAGGAAAAACTTTTACCTGCTTAATCATATTGTCCTGTACGTCGAGAATATCTATATCGTACTCGCCAATACGCACGCGGTGCCTGCGACAGGGATCTCTTCCAGTGCCTCAAGAATGACGCCATTAACCGTGCGGGCATCATCTTCCGGTAGATGCCAGTTAAAGGCTTTGTTGATTTCCCGCACGTTGGCGGTGCCATCGATAATCACCGAACCGTCGTTTTGCGGCGTGACCTCTTCGGCAAGTGTTGGCGACATCGACGTAGTGAAATCGCGACAATCTCTTCCAGAATATCTTCAACCGTCACCAGCCCCTGAATGTCGCCATACTCGTTGACGACCAGGCCGACTTTCTTTTTGTTGCGCTGAAACTTTACCAACTGCGTGCTGAGCGGCGTACCTTCCGGCACAAAATAGATCTCGTCCGCGGCGCGCAGCATGGTTTCTTTGGTGAACTCTTTTTTCTCCGACATCAACCGCCAGGCTTCACGTACTCGCAGCATACTGATGGCGTCGTCCAGCGAATCACGGTAGAGCACGATGCGCCCGTGAGGTGAGTGGGAGAGTTGGCGCAGAATCGATTTCCAGTCATCGTTGATATCAATACCGATAATTTCACTGCGCGGCACCATGATGTCATCAACGGTCATCTTTTCCAGATCGAGCACAGACAGTAGCATATCCTGATTGCGACGGGAAATTTGTGAGCGTGATTCGTGCACGATAGTGCGCAACTCTTCTTTGCTCAAAGAGCCGCTAACCACGATATCGGTTTTGATACCCATCATGCGCATCAGCATACGGGTGATAGCATTCAGCAACCAGACCAGCGGCATCATCAAAATTTGCAGCGGAGCCAGCAGAAAACTACTCGGATAAGCGACTTTTTCCGGGTACAGCGCGGCAATGGTTTTCGGCAATACCTCAGCAAAAACCAGTACGACAAAAGTCAGCACACCAGTCGCAATTGCCACGCCCGCATCGCCGTACAAACGCATCCCAACAATAGTGCCGAGCGCGGAGGCAAGAATATTGACCAGGTTATTGCCGATTAACACCAGGCTTATCAGGCGGTCTGGCTTACGCAGCAATTTTTCGACGCGTTTGGCCGAGCGATTACCCTGTTTCGCCATATGTCGCAGACGATAGCGGTTGAGGGTCATCATTCCGGTTTCGGACCCGGAAAAATAGGCTGAAATGACCACCATGATGATCAGAATAATGATCAACGTAGTAGTAGAAATGTGTTCCAGGGGAAACTCCTTTTCTGGGTTTAGCTGATTAACTGCTGGACAATTCGGCTGCCGAAGTAGGCCAGTGTCAGGATGACTGCACCCGCAACGTTAAACCAGACGACGCGGCGTCCACGCCATCCTTCATGATAATGTCCCCACAGCAGCACAATATAGACAAACCACGCCACGATAGAGAGCACGGCCTTGTCGATATTTTCCATGCTAAATAAGTTGTGCATGTAGAACAGGCCAGTGCAAAGCGTGAGCGTTAGCAGCACCACGCCAATCTGCGTGATGTGGAACATTTTACGCTCGATACTCATCAATGGCGGCATTTCCTGGTTAAATGCCAGCGTCTTGTTCTTCAGTTGGTAATCAATCCACGCCAGTTGCAGCGCGTACAGGGCGGCGATAATTAGCGTGGCATAGGAAAAGAGCGATAAGCCAATGTGCACCAGCATCCCTGGCGTTGCTTCCAGATGGGTGATGTATTCATTGGGCATGAAGGTCGCCAGCGCCAGGTTGATAAGCGCAAAGGCATAGACAATGGGTAGCAGCAACCAGCCACGATTGCGAGAAGCCACAATGGTCATTACCGTACAGATCATCAAACTGACCAATGAACCAACGTTCAGCAGGCTGAGGTTTGTCCGCTTATCACCGTCGGCAGGA
>ENA-OQER01000497-OQER01000497.1-human-gut-metagenome-genome-assembly--contig:-NODE-497-length-21279-cov-2.394336_pt1 | contig 21279 bp, 24 predicted proteins | sample MGYA00242797_ERZ504639 | MGnify/ENA primary metagenome ERZ504639 (study PRJEB26092, sample SAMD00036306) | human gut metagenome | host: Homo sapiens | study: EMG produced TPA metagenomics assembly of...
CGAATTTCCTGAAACTGGACTGCTCGAAGATCCGTACGGCATTTGGCTGGAAACCGCACTGGCAGGTGGCACAGGCGGTGAAAGAGACAGTCGTGTGGTACCAGGCATGGCTTGAGGGGAAAGATATGGAAGCATTTACGGATGAACAGATCCGAAAATATTTTACTTACAGGAAAGAAATGGAAACACTGGGAAGAGATGGATCTGGCGGGAGTCGTGAACGGTACACTGGGGGTTGTCTGCGCAGCTGCAGTGTTTGCCATGAGTACAGGAACCATGTTGCAGTTTTTCCAGAACAGTAAGATCAAAGAAAATTATCATAATGCAGGCGAACTGGAATACCCAGTGTTTTACAATGGATTTCAGCGATATGGCGGTGATTCCGGAGTCCTTACAGGAATTACAGGAGCAGCTGATACAGGCGGATGCATCGTATGTATTTACCAGTCGGTCGTCACTGCCTATCTGGGAGCGGAATGATCCGGAGACTTACCAGTGGTTTAGTGAAACGTATGAGCTGGATCAGACCTTCCCGTACTATGAGGAAGAATTTCAGTTTTACCGGAAGAAATAAAAAGGAAACGAAGTAACTATTCAGCAGCCATTATCCCGCGAGGTGTTTTGGCATATTTATGCCAAATCCCGAGACATACAAGCAAAAATGCCATCACCGAAGGTGATTTACGCGAGCAACGAGTCAAAGTCCGTACTTGCACAGAACCTTGAGGAGTGCCGCGATAACGATAAAAACTCGCAAAGCGTGTTTTTATCGTTTAAATGCATTTTTGCTCGTAACTGTGAAGGTACTGAATAGTTACGAAACGAATATAAAAAAAGGAGCAGAAAACATGTTTGAAGAAATGACAGAACAGCAGGCGAGAGAACAGATTCTGGAGATGACAAAGGAATACTGCGAAAAATATCACAACCAGAAAAAACCGTATGAAAAAGGAGACCGGATCCCGTATGCATCTCGTGTGTACGATGCGGATGAGATGGTAAATCTGGTAGATAGTTCTCTGGAATTCTGGCTGACTTCCGGCCGGTTTACAAAAGAATTCGAATCGGAATTCGCAAAATATCTGGGGGTAAAATACTGTTCGCTGGTTAATTCCGGATCTTCTGCAAATCTGCTGGCATTTATGGCACTGACTTCTCCACTGTTAAAGGAGAGACAGATTCTTCCGGGAGATGAAGTGATCACAGTGGCAGCAGGATTTCCTACAACTGTAGCTCCGGTGATCCAGTATGGAGCAGTACCGGTGTTTGTGGATGTGGCAATCCCGCAGTATAATATTGATCCCAATCTTCTGGAACAGGCAGTTTCAGAAAAAACAAAAGCAGTGATGCTTGCACATACCCTGGGCAACCCTTTTGATCTGAAAGCGGTAAAAGATTTCTGTGACCGTCACAATCTGTGGCTGATCGAGGATAACTGCGATGCGCTGGGTTCCCGTTATACGATCGACGGAGAGAGCAGACTGACCGGAACCATCGGAGATATCGGAACCTCCAGTTTTTATCCGCCACATCATATGACAATGGGAGAGGGCGGAGCCGTCTATACAAAGAATCCGCTGCTTCATAAGATCGTGCGTTCTTTCCGTGACTGGGGAAGAGACTGCGTGTGCGCACCCGGACAGGATAATCTGTGTGGACATCGTTTTGACCGCCAGTACGGGGAACTGCCGTTGGGATATGATCATAAATATGTATATTCGCATTTCGGATATAACCTGAAAGCAACGGATATGCAGGCGGCTGTGGGATGTGCCCAACTGCGCAAGTTCCCGTCCTTTGTAGAACGCAGAATTCATAATTTCAATTATCTGAAAGAAGCATTGAAAGGAACCGAAGACAAACTGATCCTTCCGGAAGCATGTGAGAATTCCGAGCCGAGCTGGTTTGGATTCCTGATCACCTGCAGGGAAGGCGTGGACAGAAATCAACTGGTACAAAAGATCGAAGAAAAAGGTGTACAGACCCGTATGCTTTTTGCAGGAAATCTGATCAAGCATCCCTGCTTTGACCAGATGCGTGCGACAGGAAAAGGCTATCGTGTAGCAGGAAGTCTGGAAAATACAGACCGGATCATGACGGATACGTTCTGGATCGGTGTCTATCCGGGGATGACAGATGCGATGCTGGATGCAATGGCAGATGCGATCAAGGAAGCACTGGAATAATATTTGAAAACGTGTAGCTAAAGGCACAGGAATGAGCTCTGGAACAGGGGATAACCGCGAGTTGACATAATATGAAAAACTGGAAAGCTGCGGCGGATTACAGAAAGGAAGAAGTATGATACTGGACGAAAAAACTGAGATGGTTTGGTTTCTGGCTGCTGGACAGTCTGAAAGGAAAACAGATAAGAACATATTATGATCAGATTCAGCGGGCGTGGAAAGAGGGAACATCGATCGGGAGACCGAAGAGCGGATTCGGGCATTGATCGCCCATGCGGTGAAGACAACAGAATTCTATAAGGATTACCCGGAAGATATTGAACTGACAGATCTTCCGGTAGTCAACAAAGATACGTTTCGACAGAATTATGAGAAGTTCCTTTCGACAACCTATAAAGATGCACCGGATAACAGGGTGATGTGTACGAGTGGTTCTACCGGAACTCCCCTTCGCATGATCCAGAACCGGGACAAAATCCGTCACAACACGGCGGGTGGTATATTCCTGGGAGCAGCAGCCGGATATTATATCGGTATGAAAGAGGCTTTTATCCGTGTGTGGGTCAATAATGTAAAGAAAAGTAAGTTTCAGCTTTTTCAGGAAAATCTGATCATGATGGACAGTTCCCGGATGGATGAGCAGGCACTGGAAAAGATGTTCCGGGTGATCGAGAAGAAAAAAGTAAAATGTCTCGTCGGCTATTCGTCAGCACTTGGAGAACTGAGCAATTATATTCAGAAAACAGGAAAAGATTGTAGCCGCTGCAAGGTGAAAGCGATTATTCCGATTTCTGAGACGATGCCGGAACCGGTGCGCCGGACACTGGAAAAACAGTTTGACTGCCCGGTACGTGCCTGGTATTCCAATGAAGAAAACGGAATTATGGGATTGCAGAATGAAGATAATGAGGGGTACCGGATCGACACAGAAACGTATTATTATGAAATCCTGAAGATGGATTCCGATGAACGGCAGAGCCGGGAGAACTTGGAAGAATCGTGATCACGGATCTGTTTAATTATGCGTTTCCGGTTCTCCGCTACGATAACGGGGATACGGCGGTGGCAACCAGAAAAGAGAAAAATGGCAGATACAGGCTGTATCTGGATGAACTTACGGACGTCGAAGCGATCTGATCTACGACTGTGAAGGAAAGGCGGTAACACCGTATATTATTACCAATAATCTGTGGGATATCGAAGGGGTAAAACAGTATCGTTTTATCCAGGAAGATGTGAAAGACTATACCATCTGGTTAAACGGAGATCCGCAGAAGATGAATCAGGAAGAAATTCTCGACGGATCCGCCGTATCTGGGTGAAGAAGCCAGAATCAGGGTGGAACTGGTGGATGAGATCCCGGTGCTTGCTTCCGGAAAGCGCAAATACATAGAAAACCGGTGCGAAAAGTATAAGAATCAGACCGGTTTCTGCGGATAATAGGGAGAAACAGGTGGAAAAGAAAGAACAGAAAAAACGGATCGCTGCAAACACCCTGTATACCATGGGCGGCTGATCTTTATGAACGGCGTTTTGCAGCTGATCATTACGCCGTTGCTCAACCGATATATGGGAGCAAAGCAGCTGGGAGAACTTTTGTATATTACAGGGTTGGTTGCGATTATCTGTCCGTCCGTCGGACAGGCGTTAAATACCAGCCGTCTGGTGGTGCGAAGATCATATGAGGTAACCAATGGAGACTACGACTGGATCCTGTTGCTGTTTGGCATACTGGGAAGCGGTGTGGCACTTTTTATGTCAAGAGACAGTATCAGCGGAATCCTGTGGGAATCGGGGTGTTTGCCCTGTTTCTGCTGACGGTTTTCCGGTACTATGGGGATGTGGAATATCGACTGAACCTGAATTATCAGAGGTATTTTATTTATTATCTGCTGATCGGTATCGGATATCTTGCGGGATTTGTGATTTACCGTATCACAGATCAGTGGTTGTGGATCTATCTGGTCGGTGAAGTGGCTGCTCTTTGTTATGTGGCAGTTACAGGATCTGTATTTCATAAGTTTTTTCGGCGGAGCGGACATTTTTTGTGGCGCTGGAGAGGGGATTTTCCTGACATTGTCGTACCTGATCACAAACACCACAATGAATATGGATCGTCTGGTGATAAAGCAGATTCTTGGCAACGAACAGGTAACGATCTACTATGTGATTTCCCTGATCGGAAAGACCTGGTGCTTCTGATCGCACCGATCAATACGATCGTGATTTCTTATCTGACAAAACGCAGAGAACTGTTAAACAGAAGTCAGTTTGGAAAGGCAGTGCTTGCGGGAGGCGGTGTGGCAGGTGTCTTTTTCCTTGGCTGCCAGGTAGGAACACCGCTCTTTGTCTGGCTGTTTTACCATGACCTGTTTCCGTCCATCAAAGGACTGGTCACGGTGGTCAATCTGGCACAGGTGCTGGGATTGTTTTCCGCATTTTTATTTATACTTGTTTTAACATTTACGGATGAAAAATGGCAGCTGTGGATACAGCTTGCACATTTCGTGATTCTGCTGACCGCATCGGTGCTGGCAGCAAAAAAATTATGGGATGATCGGATTTGCCTGGGCATGCCTGGGAGCAAATACGCTTCGGGTTGTGGCAGTGATCGCACTGGGGATCTGGAAGGCAAAACCGGCGAAGAAAGAAGGAGAATGAAAAGATGCAGACAGGTGAAGTTCTTAGAAGAGTGGTGTTCAATCTTCTGGATGCTGCAAAAGGCGGTAGGCTGAAAAAATTAAAAGAAGTCAATAAAAGAGAGATCGTGGAAGGTGTGACGCCGGAATATATGGAGCGGAGGATCGATCTGCTTCTGGACTATGTAAAAAACATTCTCCGTATTATAAAAAACATCCGGAATGGACAAAACTGGAAGATTTCCCGGTGATGACCAAGGGAGATTTTCTTGAGCATTATGAGGAAGTGCTGGTGGAGAACAGCAAAGAACAGGGTAATCTGTACCGGCTGAGTACCAGTGGTTCTACCGGAACGCCATTTACCGTTCTGTGTGACGGTGACAAGATGAACCGGGTCAATATGAACTTTATTTCCTGTATGGAACTGAACGGTTTCCGTCTGGGAATGAAGCGTGGGGAATTCCGCGCGTGGATAAAGGGGAAAAATACCATAAGTATGTGGAAATCTTTCAAAAATAATCTGGTCATGGTGGATATCTCCAACATGGGAGATGATTCTCTGGAAAAGATCTGTAAAGATATCGAGAAAAAGAAGATCCAGGTACTGGTGACCTATTCGAGTGCACTGACTGCATTGACCGGTTATATCCGACGGACGGGAAGAGATATCAGTAAGTGGAAGGTAGAGATGGTATTTTCCATGGGTGAGGCACTGCCGGATGCAACCTATGAACTGACAAAAGAAATATTCGGACATTCTCCGGTGCGTTCTTATGGAAATAATGAAAACGGTTTTATCGCGATTCAGTTGGGCGAGGATAGGGAATATACGATCGACCTGTATAACTTCTACCCGGAAGTGCTGAAGATGAACAGCGATGAGCCTGCAGAACCGGGAGAACTGGGACGGCTGGTCGTTACAGATTATTATAACAAAACCTTCCCGATGGTGCGTTACGACACCGGAGATACGGGAATTATGCGGATGTATCAGGATGAAAAAGGGCGGATGCATGGAAAATATGTGGAAATCTACGGCCGCCGCGGTTCTCTGATGTATAATTGTATGGGCGAGCCGCTGTCGATCCATGTATTTATGAACACGCTGTTAAAGTTTGAGGGTGTGGTCTATCAGGCAAAATGCATCCAGTGGGGACAGAAAGAGTATGAACTACTGGTCAACGCAGACCGGAAAAAACTGGTGGAAGAGGATCTGATTGCCGCTTACCGGCATTATCTTGGAGAGGAAGCGGAGATCCGGATCACTTATGTGGACGAGATCCCGATTCAGGCTTCCGGAAAATTCATGGTCTGCGAGAATAAATGGGATGGAAGGAAGTAGAGGATATGAAGCAGAAAGTGTCTGATTATATTGCGGACCGTCTGGCACAGGAAGGGATCTGCCAGGTATTTACAGTGACGGGCGGCGGCGCGATGCATCTGAACGATTCTCTGGGACATCACCCGGGGCTGACCTGCCTCTACCAGCATCATGAACAGGCGGCAGCGATGGCGGCAGAAGCTTATGCGAGGGTAGACAACCGGATGGCGGCGGTCTGTGTGACTTCCGGTCCGGGTGCGACGAATGCCATTACGGGGGCCTTGTGTGCGTGGATGGATTCCATCCCGATGCTTGTCCTGTCCGGGCAGGTGCGATATGATACTACGGTGCGTCACAGCGGTTTAAAGATCCGCACGATGGGAGTGCAGGAATATGACATCACGCCGTCCGTGAAACCCATGACAAAATATGCCGTCATGGTGACGGATCCGCTTACGATCCGGTATCATCTGGAGCGGGCGATCTATCTGGCAAAAACGGGTCGTCCGGGACCGTGCTGGCTGGATCTTCCGCTGAATATACAGAGTGCCATCATAGAAACCGATGATCTGAGAGTGTACGATCCGAAAGAGGATGAGAAAGAACTTCCGGCTCCGGTGACAGAAGAGATGGTGAAGAAGATTCTGGAAAAACTGAAACAGGCAGTGCGTCCGGTGATCTTTGCAGGTCATGGGATTCGACTGGCAGGTGCATATGACAGCTTTCAAAGGCTGGTGGAGCTGCTTGGGATCCCGGTAGTGACCGGAATGAGCAGTATCGATCTGATGGAATCCGCACATCCGCTGTATGTGGGAAGAAACGGAGGAACGGGAAATCGTCCGGGAAACTTTGCAGTGCAGACCTGTGATGTATTATTTTCCATCGGAAGCAGACAGAGTTTTTTACAGACCGGATTTGCCTATGAAAAATGGGCGGCACATGCGTATACGATTCTCAATGATATCGACGGGGAGGAACTGAAAAAAGAGACACTTCACGTGGATCTTCCGGTGGTGGCAGATGCAAAAGAGCTGATCGAAAAGTGTATCCACATGCTCGAAGAAGCAGGGTGCAGCCGTGCACACCCCTGGTTTGCAGATGAGAAAGAATCCTCCTGGAGAGAGAAGTGCCGTCACTGGAGGGAAAAATATCCGGTAGTGACGGAAGAAAAATACAAAGAACCGGAACCGGGACGAACAAATATTTATGCATTTTATGACAGTTTGTCAAAAGTGCTTCCGGAAGGGGAACAGATCCTGGTCAGTGTGGGAACCTCACGTGTGGCGGGAAGTCAGGCAATCTATCTGAAAAAAGGTCAGAGATTTTACACCAATGCCGTGACCGCATCGATGGGTTACGGGCTCCCGGCGGCGATTGGTGTATGCGTTGGATCCAGGAAAAAAGAAGTAATTTGTGTGAACGGAGAAGGGTGTATGCAGATGAATCTGCAGGAGTTACAGACCATCCGGCACCATAACCTGCCGATCCGGATCTTTGTGATCAATAACGAAGGATACCATTCCATCCGTCAGACCCAGACGGCTTATTTTGGCGGTCATCTGGTAGGTGTGGGTGAGGAGAGCGGGGATCTCAGCTTTCCGGATCTTTCCCGACTGGCACCGGCGTATGGATTTGCTTATAAAGAATGCAGAAACAGTGCGACACTGGAAGAGGATCTGCGGGCGGTCATGGAAGTTCCGGCACCTGTGATCTGTCAGGTTTTTGTGTCGAAACTCCAGAAGACGGAGCCGAAACTGGCATCCAGACAGCTTCCGGATGGAACCATGGTGTCGGCATCACTGGAAGATATGTATCCGTTTCTTTCGAGAGAAGAGATGGAGGAGGAAGGCGTATTATGGAAAGAGTGATCGTGACAGGAGCGACCAGTATGATCGGAGAAGCGCTTATTGAGGAATGCCTGAAACATGGAATCTCTGTATGTGCGGTGATCCGCAAGGATACGGCAAGAAAAGATCGTCTGCCACAAGATCCGCATCTGGAACTGGTGGAATGCAGTCTGGAAGAACTGGCAGCACTGCCGGAAAAAGTGACAGGATCTTTGATACGTTTTACCATATTGCCTGGGGGTATACCGGTGCGGCAAGAAATAAAAGTACCAGGCTACAGAGTAAGAACATTGATTATACCCTGGATGCGGTAGAGGCAGCTGCAAAGCTTGGCTGTAAACGATTCATCGGAGCGGGTTCCCAGGCGGAATATGGACCATTGGATCAGGAAATGATCGGCCTGATGCGCCGGAACATCCGACAACTCCGTATGGGGTAAGCAAACTGGCAGCGGGAAAACTCTCGAAACTTTATGCAAAGAGCTTGGAATCGAATGGATCTGGCCGCGGATCTTCAGCGTATATGGAATCTATGATAAAGAAAGTACCATGGTAATGACGGCAATTCATCAGTTCCTTGCAGAAGAAGAAACAGCATTCACCCCGGGGGAACAGGAATGGGACTATCTGTACAGCAAAGATGCAGGACGGGCTTTTTATCTGATCGGGGAAAAAGGAAGAGACGGTTCGATCTACTGTGTGGGGAGTGGAAAGGCGAGACGGCTGTATGAATATATTTACCAGATCCGGGATGTGGCAAATCCGAAAGCTACTCCGGGGATCGGGAAAAAGTCCTATGGTGTACAGCCGGTGATGCACCTGTGCGCGGATATATCGAGTCTGAAAAATGATACCGGTTTTGAACCGGCGTATGAATTTCCAGCGGAATCCGGGAGATGGTCTGCTGGATGAAGGAGAAAGACAAATGAAAAAGAAAATCTCTGTGGTGATACCCACATACAATGAAGAGGGGAATGTAAAACCGCTGGCAGAATCCATTGTCGCAGTGATGGAGACAGAACTTCCGGAATATCGGTATGAGATCCTGTTTATCGACAACCATTCCAAGGACAGAACGCGGATGTATCTGCGGGAACTGTGCGCAAAGAATAAAAATATAAAGGCAATCTTTAATGTCAGAAACTTCGGTCAGTTACGCTCTCCGGTCTACGGACTGAAACAGGCAACCGGGGACTGTGTGATTCGGATGTGCGCGGACTTCCAGGATCCGGTGGATATGATCGTAAAGTTCGTAAGAGAGTGGGAGAAAGGATCCAAAATTGTCATTGGCATCAAAAAAGCGAGCAAAGAAAACCGGATGATGTACTGGATCCGTGGATGCTATTATAAACTGATCCGGAAAATAACAGATATTGATCATATCGAACAATTTACCGGCTTTGGACTATATGATAAAGCATTTGTGGATGTGGTGAGAGATCTTCATGATCCGATGCCATATCTGAGAGGAATCATTGCGGAACTGGGATTTGATTATACGGCGATTCCTTATGAACAGCAGAAGAGAAAAGCGGGAAAGAGCAAAAATAATTTTTACAGTCTGTACGATTATGCGATGATCGGGATTACTTCGTATTCGAAAGTGGTTCTCCGGATGGCGACGTTTCTTGGATTTTTTGTGGGAGGTGTCAGTGTGGTGGCAGGGATTATTTATTTTATCCTGAAAATGCTGTACTGGGATCGATTTACCGCAGGCATGGCACCGTTACTCATCGGAATGTTCTTTCTGGGAGCAACGCAGCTGTTTTTCATCGGTCTGCTGGGAGAATATGTGCTGAGTATTAATACTCGTGTGCTGGATCGTCCGCTGGTAGTAGAGGAAGAAAGACTGAATTTTGAAGAGAAAGAGGACAGTGAAAATGAAAGCAAAACTGGCAAAGCGTAAAACAGGGTTCTGTATGCGGATGAAAGAAAGCTGGAAGGAAATGAAATTGTGGGATGCAGAAGAACTCAATAAGCTGGACTGGGTGATCTCAGCGCTGATCCTGATTTTTCTGTTTTTTACCTGTGCCTATGGAGATCTGATGCTGACGGGAAACAGGTCATTTTTGATGTATGAACACTTTACAGATTTTTATAAGGCAAGCTATGAGCAATCCCATGGATATTATGCCAATTATCTGCCGAGTACTTTTCTGGCATATGCGATCTGGAATCTGCCGTTGTATCTGACCGGTCATGCGCCACAGGCGATGCTGACAAACAGTTTTATCAATAATATGTGGTATAAACTGCTTCCGGTGCTTCTGTATTATGCGACTTCCCATCTGATCTACCAGATCGGTGTGGAAGCAGGGTTCGGAGAAAAGAAAGCAAAGCTTTGTAAGTTTGCATTTCTGGTATTTCCGATCGGGGTGTTCAGCCAGTTTATTTTCAGCCAGTATGATATCTTTACCGTATTTTTCATGGTACTGGGCCTGTATTTTTATGTGAGAGGCGGCTTATGGAAGTTTGCACTGTCTTTCGGTGTTGCGGCAACATTCAAATATCACGCACTGCTGTTCTTCCTGGTACTGCTGGTTTTACGGGAGAAAAAGATCCGCAACCTGATCAAATATGCAGTGGTTATGGCTGTTCCGCTGATGATCGAAGTACTGCCGAATATCGGAAATATTTATTTCAAGCGCAATGTTCTGGGATTTGGCGTTTTGAAATTTGTGCAGAAACCATTCACCATTGGCTTCTTTGACGGAATCAATCTTGTGGCGGTAACAGCAGCTTTCATGCTGGTGTGGGCGTATCAGAAAAGACAAAAGACAACCGGGAAATGTTTTCCTGGGGCATTTTCTTCTGTGTGGGAATGAGTTTTGCAATCTTCGGATTCTCTTCCTGGAACCCGCAGTGGCTGCTGATGCTGGTGCCGTTTCTGGTGTTAAATATTTCATGAATGAAAACGGCAATCTGCTGGTGATGGTGACAAATGTGCTGATCGTTGCACTGTATATCTTCTGCAGCCAGAACCTGGTAGATGAGCAGATAATGAATTACGGAATCCTGAAATACATCCTTCCGGGACAGCAGTTTGCGGTGAGAATGTGGGATCTGTATATGTTCCATGATGAAAAAATGCTCTGCTCTGCGATGTGGGTGGTGCTTCTGGTCTATGTGGTCTTCGGGCATCCGAAATACCATATCCGGAAAGGAACCGAGATCGCAAAAGGGCTGGTATGGCAGATCCGTGCGGCATTTCTGGTCAGTGTGTTTGCATTTGTGATCCCGGCATCGATCTGTGCGCTTGGCATGTTCCAGGGGAAAATTGTTCTGCTGGATAACAGCCGTCAGGATCTGGAACCGGACAATATCATTCAGGTGGATGAAAACTCTTCGGTGAGCCAGGATCTGACGATGGAGGGAAGTGTACTGTCGAATCTGAAGATCCGTGTCTATACCGGAGAAAAGAGCATTTCTGATACACTTACAGTGGAACTGATTGACAAAGAAACCGGGGATGTGGTATATCAGGGAGAAAAAGAGACGGACGGTTTTACGACCAATTCGGCACTGTATTCTTTCATCGGCGAGAAAGTTTTCAGTGGAAAAAGGAAAAATGTATGAGCTGCGGATCAGCAGCGAGGCGGAAGAAGGATCCGGTATCGGTCTGTACTGTGTGACAGCAGACAGTGAAACACAGCTTCTGGCAGAGACAGAGGCCAGAGATGAACTTCCGGCAAGCCGGCTGCAGATGCGTGTGACAGGGGAACAGTAAAAGCGGCCTGCAACAAAATAACAGAAACAGGAAAATTCAAGAGTATAAAAAGGGGAGAAAAGGATGAAGCAGACAGAAAGTCCGGCGATCCGGGCGATACAGGAGATTAAAAAAGCGGTCATCGGAAAGGATGACTGTATCATAAAAGTGATGACTGCGATTCTTGCAGGAGGACATATTCTGATCGAGGATGTGCCGGGAGTGGGAAAGACCACGCTGGCACTGGCTTTTTCCAAAGCGCTGCATCTCGAGCAGAACCGTATTCAGTTCACGCCGGATGTACTGCCGGGAGATGTGACCGGATTTTCATTATATCAGAAAGCGACCGGTACCTTTGAGTATCAGCCGGGGGCTGTTATGTGTAACCTGCTTCTGGCGGATGAGATCAACCGTACTTCACCGAAGACGCAGGCGGCACTTCTGGAAGTCATGGAGGAAGGGAAAGTAACGGTGGATCAGATTACCCATGAGTTGCCCAAACCGTTTGTGGTTATTGCAACCCAGAATCCGGTGGGAAGTGCGGGAACATCCATGCTTCCCCAGTCACAGCTGGATCGTTTTATGATCTGTATGCACATCGGATATCCGGATATGAAATATGAACTGGAGATCGTGAAAGGCAAGATTACGACAGATCCGCTGGATCTGGTAGAACCGGTGATGAATGGAGCACAACTTCTGCGCCTTCAGGATGAGATCCATAAAATTTATATTCATGATGCGGTCTATCAGTATATCGGGAAGCTGGTCAATGCAACAAGAAAACATTCCCTGATCGAGCTTGGAATCAGCCCAAGAGGAACGATTGCACTGGCAAGGATGGTACAGGCACTGGCATATCTGCGGGGGAGAAATTATGTACTTCCGGTGGATGTGGAGGATGTTTTTATCGATGTGGAAGCACACCGTATCCAGCTGAATGGAAAAGCACGTGTAAACAGAGTAACCGCTGAACAGATACTGAAAGATATTCTGGAAGGGAACGACAAAACCTTCCGTGGTGAGAAAATGAAGAACAAATTACTATATTTCGGACTGTTGGTGGTCACACTGTATCTGGCCATCCTCTATGACAGTCCCATGCTTCTGGGTTTTGGCCTGATGGAAATGGTACTGCCGGTTATATCCGGCATTCTGATGTTATGGACAGCGGCACATATGAAGGCACAAATTTATCTCCCTATCGGAGTTGCCGAAAAAGAGCAGCCGGTTAATGTGGGGGTGCGGATCGAAAATAAGAGCCGGATCCCGGTATCCAGGCTGGAAGCAAAAATAAAGATACAGAACAGATTTTATCAGCCGGAAAAAGAAGTGATTTTTCAGGGAATGGCTGATGGGAGAGGAACGACCCGCCTGACAACAGCCATTACCAGCAGTCAGTGCGGGTTGGTTGCGTTATGGGTGGAACAGGTAAAAATATGGGATCTGTTTCATCTGTTCGGAAAAAGGATCGAGACAGATGGAAAAGAGGAGCTTTCAGTACTTCCGGAGTATTATGAGGCCTTGATAGAAATCACACCGCAGATTCGGGAACAGTTGATTGAAAGTGAAGAATACGATGAGAAACGGCCAGGAGATGATCCCTCTCAGATTTTCCAGATCCGGGAGTACCGGGAAGGTGACAGGATGCAGAGGATCCACTGGAAAGCCAGTGCACGTACCAGTCAGCTGATGGTAAAAGATTACAGCATGCCGATCGGACTGGGAGCACTGTTGCTTTTTGATCTTCAGGTTCCGGAAGAATCGGGAGCAGTTTTTCTGGATCAGGCAATAGAGTACGGACTTGCTATTCTGCAGGGATTTCTGAATCAGGAATATCCGCCGCGGGCGGCGTGGTATAACTGTCGGACACAGAATATGGAACAGATAGAGATCAGGGAAACAGAAGATCTGTATCTGCTGACTTCGCGGCTGTTTCAGGCAGGATCTTACCGGGAAGAGATTCTTCTGGAAGAAGCCTATAAACATTCTTATCCGCAGGACGGATACAGTATCTGTCTGCGGATTACTACAGATGGTCAGTGGTGGGAGGATGGGATCCTGAAAGGTGAGCTGACACGTACCGGACTTGAGACAGAGGGGATCAGCGTATGAGACGACAGATAGAAGAGTGGCATCCGACGGGAATCCAGGTGCAGAAGAGAAAAAAATAAAGATTGAATCCAGGAGACGACAACAAAAGCATGGTGTGCTGCTGCGTTGTGTATATCTGTATCTGTGCATGGTGGGAACAATTCTCACATTCAGACTGGATCTTGGAATGAAGTTCCGGGTACTTCCGGTAGCAGGAGTGTTGTTACTGTTTGTGTTACTTGCAATATTAAAAAGTATCTGGAGACCATGGGGAAGATGGGTATACCGGGGAGCATATCTGTTAATCTTTCTGACGGGAGGTCTGGGATGGAAACATCTGCCGCAGGATGGCAGGCAGCGGAAAACAGTATCCGGCATCAGTTGTCGGTATATTATGGGGTGACACTGGCAGAAAAAGCACCGTTGCTTTCCGGGGAACGGGGAGAACTGTTGCTGATCGTTATTTTTGCACTGTTTTTCTGGAGTATGGAAACAGCGGTGGTACGAAAAGGGCGGGCAGGGCTTTTGGTAGCTTCGGAGATTCTGATCGTGCTTTTGGAACTGATGTGTGGCTGCCGTTTCCTGCAGCGGGAATCTTTCTGATCGGAGGATCTCTGCTGGCATTGCTCGCGATGGGAAAAAACCATGGAGTAAGCAATCAGCGGATCCTCTATCGTTCCGGGCTGTGGGCAGGAGGCTGGTTCTTTGCCTGTCACTTCTGGCAGGACCAGCCGGTTCGATGCTGGCAAAACAGACAAACGGCTGGAATGAATGGCTGTATCAGAAGGTACAGAAAAAAACCAGTGAGATTTCCCGGGCAATGGAAAGCCAGAACGGGTTATTTGGCAATCATAATCCGACGGCGGATGGCAGTCTGAATAACTATCCGGTAGAACAGAAGGATGAGATCGATCTTACAGTACATACCTCCGGGAAACCGGTACATAATATGTATCTGCGGGGATTTACCGGCGGAACATATCAGGGGAATTACTGGAGCGGCGTGGATCAGAAAGATTTTGCGGATGCGTTTTCAGAAGCGGACAGCGGCTGGCAGGTACAGAATATTCTCTACCGTTACATCGGATCCCGCTCTTCGGAAGGGGAAGGAACTGTGACGGTTACCAGAGAAAATCCGGGCGGTGATTATGGATATATTCCTTACGGTTGTGCGGTGCCGGATGATGAAAATGTGCAGGCGGACGGCTGTTATGCCAGTGCCGGAAAAGAGATCTCGTACCAGGGTTATGTAAACTGGACAGAATGGATGGATCCACAGCCTTCGAAAGATGCGGAGTCAGAGATCGAGAGCGCTTACCGGGAATATGTGGCGAAAGAATATCTGAAAGTTCCTGTGGAAGGACTGGATCGTCTGCGTTCGTACTGTGAACAGCAGAATCTGCAGTCGGTACAGGAGGTTATCGATTTTGTGGTACGGGATGTGCAGGAAGGACGTACGTACAGCATGGATCTGGAACCGGTTCGGCGGATCGGGATTTGCAGAGTATTTTTTCTTTGACCAGAAAGGATACTGTATTCATTATGCGACAACAGCAACGCTGATGTTCCGTCTGCTTGGTGTGCCGGCGAGATATGTTACCGGATATGTGGTGACACCGGAGGAGTTTACGGAAGATGGAGATGGCTATACGGCACAGGTACCGGATACGCAGGCACATGCGTGGGTGGAAGTTTACCGTTCCGGAAAAGGCTGGATCCCGGTAGAAGTGACACCGGGTTATCAGGAGAACACCGGTGGAAATGAAAATCAGGAAGTGACCGGAGAGGAAAGCACACTGACACCGGAACCGACCGCGGAGCAGTCCCAGGAGCAACACCGGAGCTTACCGAAACTCCACAGCCGGAGCAGGAAGAGGCATCGTTGACACCGGAGAGTGAAAATGATCAGGGAACAGAAGAACAGGAGACAAATACGGAAAATGGATCCGGAGAACAGAGACCGGAGGGAATCGGACATGCATTCCTGAAACTTTTCGTGATACTGTTGATTCTTGTCGGGCTGGCCGGTGGCAGTGTGGGTATAGTTGCTCTTCGCAGAAAACAGATATTGCAGGAGCGAAACAGTTGCTTTTTCCAGAAAGATATCAACAGGGGAATCTGTGAGATTTCCTACGCGATTTATGGGTCTCTCTACCATCAGTTCCCATGTGATGACACCATCATTTCGAACGGCATTTCATGAAGTACGAAATAACGGACAGCATCTACACCAAAGAAATCTACAAGTTCATCTGCATAAATAACATTTCCTTTGGATTTACTCATCTTGCCATCGCCCTGAAGCAGCCACGGATGTCCGAATACCTGTTTTGGAAGCGGCAGATCCAGTGACATCAGGAAAATCGGCCAGTAAATAGTATGGAAACGGATGATATCTTTACCGATCAGATGAAGGTCTGCCGGCCACAGTTTGTTGAACTGTTCGGAGCTTTCGCCGTCGCAGTCATATCCGATTCCTGTGATATAGTTTGTCAGAGCATCCAGCCATACATAAACAACGTGTTTCGGATCGAAATCTACCGGAATACCCCATTTGAAGGAAGTTCTGGATACGCAGAGATCCTGAAGTCCCGGAAGAAGGAAGTTGTTCATCATCTCGTTTTTACGTGATTCCGGCTGGATGAAATCCGGATGTGTATTAATGTAATCGATCAGGCGGTCTGCATATTTGCTCATTTTGAAGAAGTATGCTTCTTCTTTTGCCGGAACACATGGACGTCCGCAGTCCGGACATTTGCCGTCTACAAGCTGTGACTCTGTAAAGAAAGATTCACAAGGTGTACAGTACATTCCTTCGTAATGTCCCTTATAGATATCTCCTTTTGCGTACATTTTCTTAAAGATCTTCTGAACCTGTTTCTCGTGGTCAGCGTCTGTGGTACGGATGAATTTGTCATAAGATGTATTCATCAGATCCCAGATTCTCTTGATCTCACCGGATACGTTATCTACGAATTCCTTTGGTGTGATTCCTGCTTCTTCTGCTTTGAGCTCGATCTTCTGACCATGCTCGTCAGTTCCTGTCTGGAAAAATACATCGTATCCTTCCTGTCTCTTGTAACGTGCGATCGCATCTGCCAATACGACCTCATAGGTATTGCCGATATGCGGTTTACCGGATGTATAGGCAATCGCGGTTGTAATATAATACTTCTGCTTGTCCATTTTATCTCCTCCTGAATATGAAATTTAATAATACTCAACGGATTGCTACGCAGCACGCTGCTTCCGCAGTCCTTGGGTATAAAAAAACGCCCTCTCTATTCTATATAGAGAAGACGAGTCCTGCCCGTGTTACCACTTCTGTTCGTTCCTGCCTCGCGGTCAGAAACCTCATCGGGTGCGATTCCAGTCTGACATTCCAATCATTTCTATGATGATCTGTCGCTGTCATGATACCCTTCCGCTATAACAGGCGGTCCTGTTGCAGTCTGAATAATTGCCGAACTATCATTCCAACATATCACATGATTGCCTCATTGACATCGATGCTCATCTCGACTGCACCTCTCCCAAGCCATCTTCCATCTGCACCTGCACTTCCCTCTCAGCACAGGAATCGAATGATTCTTTTTCATTCTGCACTACTCTTCTACTCATAGAATAGCAATTCTTCCATCGGGGAATTCTCTGTAATGTGGCCAACAAATGTACTCTCTTGTTCGTTGAGTTTGCTTATATTCTGCGGAAATTCATGTTTCCGCTTCTTTAGAAATAGTAGCATATTTGCCTATATTTGTAAACTGTGAATTTCGATGCCATAAATATGCATAATCCTACATATTTAGCACACACTACCTCCTGTCAGCATCCTCTATCTAACATGAGAATTGACTACCTGATGTTCCAATTGACGAACATATATTCTGAGTTGTATTATAAATTCAAGAAACAGTCCTTAAATTATCTGACACTAACTATTTCTATTTTTCCCAAAAGGAGGGATTTTTATGCAAGCTTTATCACAGACAAACACAGGCGATACCTGTACCATTAAATGGATGTTCGGTGTTCCGGAAATTCTTGAAACTATGCGAAAGATGGATATCAAAGAAGGCAGCACCATCCAGGTCATCCAGAAATGTCGCGACTGGCTGATCATCGGAAGCAATAACCGCCGCCTGGCAGTTGGAAATGAAGTTGCGGATCGGATACAGGTTTAGGATTCAGCAAAAAGACCTCCTTCTGATATCATTCAGAACAAGGTCTTTTGTTATTATTTCATTTTAAATTCAATCGTCACCTTAAACAGATCCCCATCAAGATACAACTTAAATTCTCCACCCTGGAGCTGGACGAGGTCTTTGGCGATTGACAGGCCAAGTCCGCTGCCTTCGGTGTTTCGGGAGACGTCGCCGCGGATGAAACGTTCGGTGAGTTCGTCTGCGGAGATGTTCAAAGGCTGTGCGGAGATGTTTTTGAGGGAAAGCTGCACGTTTGGCCGGTCAACTTTACATCGACGTAAACTCTTGTGTTTTCCATCGCATATTTTGATGCGTTTCCAAAAACATTCTCGAGGACTCGCCAGAGTCTGCGGCCATCTGCACAGATGATTGCTTCTTCCTCATCGAAATGAACTACCATCGTCAGATTTCTTTCTTCGAATTTCTCTTCAAATTCTCCAATCACCTGATGTACCAGTTCAACGAAATTCAGGTCCGTCATTTCCAGTGTGATATTTCCGGTGCTTGCTTTGGAGGCTTCTACGACATCTTCAGTCAATACTTTGAGCCGCTGTGCCTTGTTTTCCAAAACTTCCAGATAACCTCTCATCTTGGGGTCTTCCGGATTCTCGCGCTTGAGAAGATCCACATAATTGATGATCGAAGTAAGCGGTGTCTTGATATCATGGGAGACATTCGTGATCAGCTCTGTTTTCATGCGCTCGTTCTTGAGGCTGTTTTCTACAGCTGCATCCAGTCCCTCTCCAATATGGTTGATATAATCTGCCACCTGTTCCTGTTCACCGGAAAGTTTTTCTGTTGGAATCTTGTATTGGAGTTCTCCGTCAGTGATCTTCTTCAGACCAGCGATGATCTGCTCTCTTCCCCAGGCTTTTTTTTACAAGATAATAAAGAACTGCACAGTCCATTACAATCAGCAGAAGAAAAGCAAATGCTGAACCACCATTAACCGTCATTACATAAAACATAAACTGCAAAAATACAAAGATGCCAAATAACAAAATTATTTTGACCCTGCTGATCATATTGCCACCGAGAAAGACAACCAGATCATTACATTTAGAAAAACACTTTCTTACCAATATCAGAACGTGTCGGAGCAGGCTGTCTCTCCAGAGAGATCTTGCTTGATCCTGCGAACCAGACTCAGCCAGCCGGTCAGGAACCATCCGCCACACCAGATTCCCAGGATGCTGAATCCCGTCACTTTCCAGACCATTCGTATGTCTTCAAAATCCATTGTCTGGACGATCACCGAAGTGCCCAGCAGCCAGATCATAAATATCATCCCTGCCACAATCTCGGTATACCATCTGTCCAGGAAATTCAGATGCACTTTCTCATCTTCATTGTTTCGTCCGGCCCCGATCGTCAGGATCACAAGTCCTGCAAGTGCCAGAACCAGTGACACTACAGAAATTACCATGATCGGTACCAGCCATGGTTCAAACTTCTCATAGACAAGTTTTTCCTGCTTGATCCTGTCTAATACCGGAAAATCTTTATCTACAGAAACGAAATAGAGATAATTTTCCTCACCAAGTCCTGTATTCTCGATCATGCTCTGCCAGTAAGATACTGTCCAGTCTGCGATATTGGAAAATCCCAGGGCACAGTCCTGCAGATCCGGAGCGATCAGCATAAGCGGATCACCACTGGAAGTCAGTTCATCCAGTTTTTTTGCATAATTTGCTGATGTGATGCCTTTTATATTGGTGTACACTTTATCGGATTTTGTGTCTACGTACATGTAGTTAACATTTGTTACACCTGTTGCATAAGTTTTCAGGACTTTTTCACCATAAGAAGCATCACTGTATTCAACCAGAGCCGTGTATAAATACTCATATGCCTTGCTGATATTTCCTTTCCATTCTTCACTGTTGTTTACAACATCAAGGATACTGTCCGCTCCATCCGGTTTGTACGCTTCTTTCAGTGGGGCATCGTTATTTCCACTGGATTCATAATTATACACATCTGTGTAAACAACATTCCCGTCCGCGTCGGTAACATATTCCACACCATCATTACGGATTCCTATGTTATCATTGGCGTCACCATAGTACGTATACTCTTTGCCGGAGAGTATGGCCAGTATATCCTTTGCATTCTCTGTCCATCCGTCTTCATCACTGCCAAAAACAAATTTCAGTTCACCAGTAGTAATCTTATCTGCAAAATCATTGTAGTACATATAGTAGTCGCTGCCATCCGGCTGACGGCAGATCAGAACATTTGCACTTCGATCCCAGGATGATTTCTTCGCCCAGTCATACAGATTCCCTGCCTTGTAGGCAAGTCCGGATGTGTTTTTGTGCGTCAGCGTCTTTCCCTTATTCAGCTCCGCAAGGTCAACCAGTTCTCCGTCGTCTGCCTGATCCAGGATTTCTCTCTCATTGATCGCATTAATGATCGTATGTGAAAGGCTGTACATATTATCCTGGAAGCTCTGGGAATCCACATAATTTTTGCTGTCCAATGGCTGAACGCCTTTGCTCATGATAAGCACGGATGCCCCGGCTCCCGTGCAGGCTACCGTCACAAAAACTATTGTCAGCAGCACCAGAAGCCCTTTTACACCGCTTTTTCTGTACCATCTTGTCTTCATTTATACCCCATTTCCTTTCTGCTAAATGACTCTGCTATAAACACAGGAGTTTTCCACAGGTCCATTCAGAAAATCAGATTTTTCCACTTTATACCCAAGTCCCCACACAACTTTGAGGTAGCGCGGCTCCTTCGGATTGATCTCAATTTTTTCTCTGATATGTCGGATGTGAACCGCTACCGTATTATCTGCCGCGATCGCTTCCTCTTCCCAGATACTCTCATAGATCTGATTGATGGAAAAAACTCTTCCCTGATTTTTGACCAGAAAAAGAAGGATCCTGTACTCGATCGGTGTCAGTTTGACTGCTTCTCCATCGACAGTAACTTCCTTACGGTCATCATCGATCATCAGTCCGCCCGTCTCGTAAACATTTCCTCTCTTTTCTGCCATTGCACCCAGCTGCGTATATCTGCGAAGCTGGGATTTTACCCTTGCCACCAGTTCCAGTGGATTAAAAGGTTTCGTCACATAATCATCTGCACCGACATTCAGTCCGAGGATCTTGTCTGTATCCTCTGATTTTGCAGATAAAATTATGATAGGAAGAGCGTTTTTTTTCGCGGATCTTCAATGTTGCCCGGATTCCGTCCAGCTTCGGCATCATCACATCGATGATCAGAAGATCCACCGGATTATTCTGCAAAACCCGGATCGCCTGTTCACCATCG
>ENA-OQER01000498-OQER01000498.1-human-gut-metagenome-genome-assembly--contig:-NODE-498-length-21256-cov-13.641109_pt1 | contig 21256 bp, 21 predicted proteins | sample MGYA00242797_ERZ504639 | MGnify/ENA primary metagenome ERZ504639 (study PRJEB26092, sample SAMD00036306) | human gut metagenome | host: Homo sapiens | study: EMG produced TPA metagenomics assembly of...
TTGCTAAGGATCATATTCACCCTCGTAGAAAAAGGTGAATACTATGACGCAAACTTCATCAGGCAAGATCCAAGGCTCGTTAAACATAATTAACGTTAAAAAATGCGCTCAAAGCTTGCTCAATTAGAGTAAAACAGGGCGTGCTGCTTATAGGGGCTTTCAGCCCGTGCCGACCTACAGGTCAAATCATCTTTTATAGCAGCATATTACTGGTCAGGATTCTCGACGAAACCCTGGTACTCGGGGACGAGCCCAGACATGATAGCGTCGTAACTCTTTGTCATCTGGTTCTTGATATTCTCGGCACCCTTGCCTATCGGCTGGATGGCTCGTGAATGGTAAGACGAAGAGGATTCCAGAAAATCCAATACATGTCCTTCATGCGCGGCTTCACATCGAAACTGCCGTTGATGGTGAGCGGACAGACGGGCAACTGCAACTCGTCTGCCAACATGAAGGCTCCTCGACGGAATACACCCATGTGACCTGTGAAGGTGCGGGCACCTTCGGGGAAGACTACCAATGACATTCCTTCCTGTAGTTCCTCGCGGGCCTTGTCGTAAGAGGCGCGTATCTTGGAAGGGCCGCTCTTGTCGACAAAGATGTGATGGGCATACTGGCAAGCTATACCTACCAAGGGTACCTTGCGGAGCGCCTTCTTCATCATCCACTTGAAGTTACGGCCTAAGAAGCCATAAATCAAAAAGATGTCGAATGACCCCTGATGGTTGGCCACGAACACGTAGCTCTGATTCTTCTGCAGATGTTCCCTGCCTTCTACCTTGACGGGCAGCAGGAGAAGACGGATCCACAACTGCGACCACAACTTGCCAGGATAATAACCCCAGAAATGGCCATTACCCAACATACAGCCCAAGACTGTGATGACACTGGTCAAAATGCTTGCCACCAAAAGGATTGGAAGACAAATCAACAACTGATAAATGCGATACAGATACTTCATTAGTGGTTCAATATTTTTTTGAATGATTTTTTTCGTGGAAAGTTATTTTTTTTGAGAAGTTAGAGAAGTTAAAGGAAGTTATCACTCCCTTCGGTCGTTCGAGAAGTTAAGGGATTTCAGTGTGACAACCACAATCTCGGCGGTGGAACCGACACGGATGGGAACCACACCACCTAAGCCGGCGGTGGTAAAGAGCTGACAGCCTCGCGCTCATAGAGGCCATAGTCATAGGGAGCAAACATCGTGGGACGTAATCCGAACACGGATATTTGTCCGGCATGGGTGTGGCCGCTCAGAGTGAGCTGCGGCGCCACCAACACCTCGTCTTTCCTGCCATACACCTGGTTGATGCGCGAAGGAACCATGTCCTCCCACTGTGTGGGGATGTGCTGAAGCATCAGGACGAAGTGGCCTGGACGGATGCCCCGAAGCGCCTTTTCCACATTGGCATGAGCAGGTTTCTTGAAGTTTTCTGTGCCCGCAACATAGATGGAGTCGGAACCGCGATGCACCACGGCGTGCTCGTTGAGAAGCAGATGCCATCCCATCTGCCATTCCAGCCGGCGAGTCTCCTGCTCCTGCCTGAGACAGGTGAGCGAATCAGCATCCACATAATAGCTGTAGTCATGATTGCCCAGCACACTGTATACGCCATCCTTGGCACGCAGGGAGGAAAGCATCCTGACGTAAGGCTTGAGCTCGGACGGACGGGTGTTCTGAATGTCGCCAGTGAAACAAATCATATCGGGATGCTGGGCATTGATGCTGTCGACATCACGCTGTGGCAGATCGCTGCGCCAACCGTAATAGGATCCAGCATGGAAATCGCTGAAGAGGACAATGCGATAGCCGTCGAAACTGGCAGGAAGCTGGGGCACAGCTATGGTGACGCGCTTCACCTCCAACTCACGGAAGCCATAAGTGAAGCCAAAAAGGAAAACGCCGACGGACAGGAGGCCCATGACAAGACCTATGAGCGACCCCAGTTGCGCCTGCCTTGAGTACCTTCATCACACACCAGCCAACAAAACTGAACAGGGCATAGACGAAGACGGGAACGGCAAACAGCGCCATGACGACAAACCACACGTCTACAAGCACCGGACGGTCGGGCACGAAGTTGGGCTGTAGCGCTAAATAGCCACTATAGCCAATGACGACGGATGCCGGAAGCCAAAGCAACAAGCGCCTCGCCAAACGGCTGCGGCGCAGCTCATGACAGAAGCACCACAGATAAGGCAAAAGGTGCCCAAGAGAATCCATATGTATATGCGTGCTATCATTTCTTAATCAAACTACTCTGTAAATAACGGCGCATCAACTCGACGGGGATGCCACGGCGACGCGCATAGTCGCGCAACTGTTCTTCGTCAATCTTGCCCAGGTCGAAATAATGGGCCTGAGGATGGGCGAACATCAGTCCCGACACACTGGAATGGGGCATCATCATGCCGCTCTCGGTAAGCCGGATGCCAATCTGCGACATGGTGAGAAGCTGGTCGAGCTCGAAGTTGACGCTGACATCGGGCAACGACGGATAGCCCACGGCAGGACGGATGCCCTGATATTCCTCACGATGAAGCTGCTCCATCGTGAGATGCTCATGGGGAGCATAGCCCCAGAAGTGGCGACGAACCTCTAAGTGCATCTTCTCGACCGTGGCCTCGGCAAGGCGGTCGCTCAGCACCTGTGCCATCATCGACAGATAATCGTCGCCCCTGTAAGCCTCCAGCACTCCTGCCTCGACGGAGGCACAAAACAACCCTACCTTGTCGCGCACGCCGCCTGAAAGAGGACGCACGAAATCGGCAAGACAGAGATTGGGGCTTCCGGCAGCCACTGGATGCTGCTGACGCAACAGAGGAATGCGGGTGAACCTGGCATCGGCTGTGTCATCTGCATAAAGCAGCAGGTCGTCCATGTCGGCATTGGCTGAGTAAAGGGCAAAGATCGCATGGGTGTGATAACGCCCCTGCCACGACTGCATCATGCGGAAGCCTCATCACGCAGCCGTTGTTTCTCGGCCAAAGGCTTACCACTCATGCCCCAGGCATGATAGAAATAAAGCCAGTTGATGTAGGGTACTACTTCGTCTATATCGTATGTGAGGACCTGCGGGTGCATCCTTTAAACTTTAAACATTAAACATTCCCTCAAGGCATTTGTATTAACTTCTTAACACCTCCTGAATTTTGCTTTTGGATTTATCTTCTGAACAGAATGGGCTGTCCCTTAACAGAGGCATCGAAGGCACCCTTGTCGTAGACGAGACGGCCATTACAGAAGGTCTGCTCCACTCGCCACTGGAACTCGTGACCCTCCATAGGACTCCACCTGCACTTACTCTTAATCTGGTCGCGAGTCAGTGTCCAGGGAGCATGGGGACGAACGATGACGATATCGGCCTGATAACCCTCGCGCAGGAAACCACGCTTCTGTACTTCGAAGAGACGAGCAGGCTGATGAGCCATCAGCTCTACCATCCGCTCGAGGGTAAGCACGCCCTCGTCTACCAGTTCGAGCATGGTGACCAAGGAGAACTGAACCATCGGCATGCCCGAGGCAGCCTTGGCGCAACCTCCCTGCTTGTCTTTCCACTCATGGGGAGCATGGTCGGTACCTATGGTGGCGATTCTGCCGTCAGTCAGAGCCTTGCGCAATGCCGTGCGGTCGGACAGGGTCTTGATGGCAGGGTTGCACTTGATGAGCGCCTTCTTGGTAGCATAATCCGCCTCGGTGAAATAGAGGTGGGCAATGACAGCCTCGCCCGTCACCGAGGAACCTGGCGTAAAGAGGTCGAGCTCGCGAGCCGTTGTGACGTGAGCGATATGCAGACGAGTGCCATACTCATGGGCCAGCTGCACAGCCAGACGACTACTCTCATAGCAGGCCTGTTCGCTGCGTACCGCGGGATGGAACTCCACCGCGGGGTCGTCGCCATACCGCTTCTTGAAGGCTGCCATATTGCTGTTGATGATGTCGGTATCCTCGCAATGAGCCATCAAGGCAAGTCGAGATCGTGAGCTGCCTGGAAGATGCGGCGCAGCGACTCAGCTTGTCGACAAGCATATTGCCAGTGCTGGAGCCCATGAAGAGTTTGATACCGGGAATGCGATGACGGTCCAACTGGGAGAAACTCTCCACATTGTCATTGGTGGCGCCGTAGAAGAAGGCATAGTTGACATGACTTTTTTGGCTGCCGAGAGCCGTCTTGTCGGCCAGGGCTTCGAGTGTAGTGGTCTGAGGCACCGTGTTGGGCATGTCGAAATAAGAGGTGACGCCGCCAAAGGCTGCGGCCCTGCTCTCACTCTCGATGTCGGCCTTGGCGGTGAGTCCGGGCTCACGGAAATGCACATGGTCGTCGATCACTCCTGGCATAACAAAACACCCCGAGGCATCGACTGTCTTGTCGAAACTGCCACGAGGTGCTTCTTCGCCATTATAAATATGTGTTATCTGTTCGCCATCGACAACGAGGTATCCTCGGAATGTCTTTCCCTCGTTGACGATAGTTCCATTTTTAATCAATGTTTTCATACCTGGTTATTCTTTTTTTTTCTGGAATGGTAGGACGCGCCAGGTCGTTGGGTGTAGGCGCTGGCGCTGCTTCGGGCGCAGGCTGGGCTGACACGGCAGGTGCTCCGGGCTGCATATCGCGGGTTCCGTTCATGATCTGCTCGTTCTCCTGAGCCTTCTGATAATAGTCCTTTACATAAGAGTCGTTCTTGAAATGGTCGGTGGCCTTGCTCATGATGTCCTCTATCCATGGGGTGAGCATGGGATACTGATTGCCCATGGTGACGAGGAAGAAGACGCCTGCTCCGAGCACATTGTCGAAGTTGTCGGTCACGAAAGTAGTCACCAACTTGTCTTCCTGTTCAGCCAGGCGGTTGGCCTCAGCTGTGAGCTGACGGGTCACGACGTTCATGTCGCTTCCGTTCATGATGGCCTGGTCGTGCTTATGCACAAGTTCGCGCTGCTGGTTCTGCAGCTGCTGATATTTCTTGAAGAAGCCAAACAACTTGTCGTTGAGAGGGCTTCCGCTTACCACCTGCTGTGTATCGTCAAGCTTGACCGTGATGGCTCCGCTCTCCAGGACAAGGGGCAACACGGCTCATCGTCCATAAAGATATTGGCCATTCTTACAGAATCAAGTGTGCCGTTGAAGTGGAACTGTCCGTGAACGACGTCACAGGAGTCAACGCTCTTGAACTCTGCGTCCTTCAAAACTTTCAGGTAGAGCATACGTCCGTCCAACGTGCTCACATTGGAAGTTCCGGTTATGTCGTAACTGTTGGCACACGATGTCAACGCCAATAAGGAAATAAATGCGTAAAATATCTTGTTCATAAGCTGTTTTCTATTTCGGCTAACAAAAGTACAATGTTAAATTGAAGTACGAAAAAAAATTTATGCTATTTAATTGAATATTGCATGTATTTAGGTTTTATTTGCATTCTTCCTTTTTCAATTCATGCGAAATACGGTGTGTGGTGTACAATTCGATGAGGGCTGCCACCAACAGAAACACCACCCACTTGTTGTAGAAATAGGTGATATAGGTCTCGTAGTTGGAAAACCAGTTGCGGGCAAAGGCATAGACTGTATCTACCATCGAGATGCCCGACAGCACGAAGAAGATGTCGGCCACTGCCTGAATGCGCTTCAGACGGTGAACCACCTGCGACGAGCCTTCATAGAGTTGCATCGATTGCATCACACTGAAAGCTACCGTGCCCAAGAGGAAAAGCCAGCTGGTGTAAAGGGTCAGCTGGGGATAAATCATATAACCGAAGGCGAAGCAGCCTGCGCCTATCACCATCAACACTCCTCCTAATATAAAAATAAATGTTTGTATCTTATTCAGTTGTTTCATTGTCTTGTTCGTTGTCATTATTCGGTAAATCAGTACTCAGCACAAAAATATCCTCGTCATCAGCCTTCATGAAATAGCGCTCACGGGCTATCCGCTCGTAAGCCCTGCCGCCATGGTTCATCTCATGCCACATCTGGATGTCATTCTGATAGAGAGTGGTGTACTTGTCTATCTCCAACTGCAGATTATGGATCTGAACTTTATATTTTATATGCTGCATAATGCTGTTGTCGTCGATGAAACCGACCACCAGCACGCCCACCACAATCACTATAAGATACTTATAATGAGAGAGGTAGTTCCATATTATACTCAATCTTCTGCTCATTAATTTATGAATTTGTTTGCAAAGATAATATTTTTTTGTTATCTTTGCATCATCATTTAAGAAAAAATAATGGAAGAATATATTGTTTCTGCAAGAAAGTACCGTCCGATGACCTTTGATTCGGTTGTAGGACAGAGCGCTCTGACCACAACGCTCAAGAATGCCGTGAAGAGCGGCAAGCTGGCTCATGCCTATCTGTTCTGCGGTCCAAGAGGTGTAGGAAAGACCACCTGTGCACGCATCTTCGCCAAGGCCATCAACTGCGAGCACCCCAAGGAGGACGGCGAGGCATGCAACGAGTGCGAGAGCTGCAAGTCGTTCAACGAACAGCGGTCGTACAACATCTTTGAGCTCGACGCCGCCAGCAACAATGGTGTGGACCACATCAAGGAGCTGATGGAGAAGACGCGCATACCGCCACAGATCGGAAAGTACAAGGTGTTTATCATCGACGAGGTACACATGCTCAGCTCTGCTGCCTTCAATGCCTTCCTTAAAACACTGGAGGAGCCGCCACAGCACGTCATCTTCATCCTCGCCACCACCGAGAAACACAAGATTCTGCCTACCATCCTGAGCCGATGCCAGATATACGACTTTGAGCGCATGACCGTGCCCAACACCATCAACCACCTCAAGATGGTGGCAGAGAAGGAAGGCATCAGCTACGAGGAGCAGGCGCTGGCAGTAATAGCCGAAAAGGCAGACGGAGGTATGCGCGACGCTCTCTCGATATTCGACCAGGCGGTGAGTTTCTGCCAGGGCAACCTGACCTATCAGAAGGTGACAGAAGACCTCAACGTGCTGGACAGCGACAATTACTTCAAGCTGATAGACTGTGCACTGGAGAACAACGTGTCGGAGATGATGCTCCTGCTGAACGGCATCTTGGACAAGGGATTCGACGGTGGCAACATGATACTGGGTCTGGCACAGCATGTACGTAACGTGCTGATGGCGAAAGATGCCAAGACGCTTCCCCTATTGGAAACCAGCGAGGCTCAGAAAGCCAAATATCAGCAACAGGCTCAGAAGGCGCCTACACCATTCTTATATAAGGCGCTGCAGATAGCCAACAAATGTGACATCAACTACCGACAGAGTTCAAACAAACGACTGCTGGTGGAGCTCACACTGATAGAGATCGGACAGATCACCCAGCCCGAGGACAAAGACATTCCGAGTGCGGGGCGTACGCCCAATAGATTAAAATCCCTGTTTCAGAAAATCATAGCCCAGCTGAAGCCTGCCATTCAGGGTGCAGGTGCTGAGCTTAAAGGCAACGGTGAGGAGAGCAACGAAAAAACTCCTCAGACTGCTGTCCAGCCCCTTCACGCTTCGGAAAACGAAGCCAACAACGAGGCTGCCAATAACAAACATCAAGTAAAACCCATCAGCAAAGGCGCCGTCAAACTGGGAACCATCGGCATGACCTTCAGCAACCTGAAGAAAAACATGGAGATGGTAAAACAGCAGTTGAACCCTACCGCCGACGTGAAAGCCATCAGAAGCACTGATGACTCCGAACAATGCGAATTCAACGAAGACGCCCTGCAGTATCAGTGGACGGGCATGTGCGTACGCATGGCACAGAAAAACAAAGAACTCATAGGTCTGTCGCACCGTATGCAGGCCATCAAGCCCAAGCTGACGAAATGCCCCAACATAGAAATTGTCGCCGACAACCAACTGTTGCTCGACGACATGCAAAACATTAAAAACAGAATCAGAAACACACTGGTTCGGGGGTTGCACAACACCAACATCGTCATCTCCTACCGACTTTCTCACAAAGAGGAAGTCAAGAAGATTCTCAACAAGAGAGAGGTGCTGGAGAATATGAGAAAGGAAAACCCTGCCTTGGACAAGCTTTGCAATACGCTGAAGCTGGTGATGACATGATGGTTTATCGGGAGTTTTAGGAGTTAAAGGAGTTAAGACAACACATTTCCTCAAATGCTATTGTCTTACTCCTTTACTCCTAAAAATCTCCTTAAATCAGCGACATTCCCGCTTTCTCACATTCCTCGCGCATTTCCTCAGGCCATATACTTGCCTGAATCTCGCCGATGTGAGCTTTATGCAACAGAACCATACAGAGACGGCTCTGGCCGATACCGCCACCAATGCTCAATGGCAACTTGCCGCCAAGCAACTGCTTGTGGAAATAAAGTTTCTCGCGGTCTTCCTTGCCTTCCAACTTCAACTGGCGCAACAGACTCTCCTTGTCCACACGAATACCCATGGAACTCAACTCGAAACTTCTGCCCAACACAGGATACCAGATCAGGATATCGCCATTAAGACCTGGCAAACCATTCTCAGCCACCGTACTCCAGTCATCGTAGTCGGGAGCTCGGCCATCATGCTTCTTTCCATCGCTCAACTTGCAACCGATTCCCTCGATGAATACGGCACCATACTTCTCGCAGATGGCATCCTCACGCTCCTTGGGAGTCTTGTCGGGATACATATCCAACAACTCCTGAGCATGAATAAAGTGAATCTCTTTGGGCAGGAAAGGCTTAATCTGTGGATAATGCTCACAGGTGAGATACTCAGTGCGCAAAATGGCAGCATAAATGCGACGAACCACATTGCGAAGGAAAGCCAACGTGCGGTCTTTCTTCTCGATCACTGCCTCCCAGTCCCACTGGTCTACATAGAGAGAGTGAAGGTTGTCCAACTCCTCGTCGGCACGGATGGCATTCATATCTGTATACACGCCATAACCAGGCTCTATCTCATACTCCGCCAAGGTAAGGCGCTTCCACTTAGCCAGCGAGTGAACCACCTCAGCCTGGGCGTCGCCCAAGTCCTTGATGGGGAAGGTTACAGGACGCTCCACACCGTTGAGGTCATCATTGATACCTAAACCTTTCAACACAAAGAGAGGTGCTGTCACACGACGAAGACGCAACTCTGTAGCCAAGTTCTGCTGGAAGAACTCTTTTATCAACTTGATTCCCATCTCGGTCTGACGCATGTCCAGCAATGCCTGATAACCGATAGGCTTTATTAGCTTACTCATTTTTTGCATTAGTATTTAAAATTCTGTGCAAAGATACAAAAATATTATCATACTGCAACTATTCTGAACAATATTTTTATATTTTGTTAATCATTTTATCCATTTTCCTTTCTTTTTGTATAGACTTTATGCACTTTTTACTAACTTTTCCGACTTTTCGGCTCTCATACCTCACCAAATGACGAAAGAAAGCAACCTGTACTCACTTTATTCATTCAAAATTTGGTCAATTCAAATAAAATCTGTATTTTTGCACACGTATATGCCAACGTACAGCACGTTTCCTATACCTTATTATATATAAGGGCTCCGTAGCTTAGCTGAATAGAGCGTCAGATTCCGGTTCTGAAGGTCCTGGGTTTGAATCCCAGCGGAGTCACTAATTTTATTAAAAAAACTGCAGTTTCACAAGGGTGGAAGTGAGAGAATCCAGAACTTCTGAACCCAGCGAAAGTTCTATTTTCAAAATTATGGACTTAGTAGAAAGATTTATCAATTACACCAAATTCGACACACAGTCGAGCGAAGACTCCGACAGTGTGCCCAGCACTTCGAAACAGTTGGAATTTGCCAAGTACCTGAAAAAGGAGTTGGAGGACGAAGGACTCAGTGATGTGGAGATGGACGACATGGGTTACATCTACGCCACACTGAAAGGCAATACCAAGAAGGAAACACCTACCATTGGCTTCATTTCACACATGGACACCAGTCCTGATGCAAGTGGCAAGGATGTCAAGGCAAGAATCATACGCAACTATGATGGAAACGACATCGAACTGAGCCCTGGCATCATATCAAGCGTGAGCAAGTTCCCTGAGCTGAAAGCCATAAGGCGAAGACATCATCGTCACAGACGGCACCACTCTGCTGGGAGCCGACGACAAGGCTGGTATTGCCGAAATCGTACAGGCGATGTGCTATCTGCGCGACCACAACGAAATCAAGCACGGCGACATACGTGTAGGCTTCAACCCTGACGAGGAGATCGGTATGGGAGCTCATCATTTCGATGTAGACAAGTTTGCCTGCGACTGGGCTTACACCGTTGACGGCGGCGACTTGGGCGACCTCGAATACGAGAACTTCAATGCCGCTGGTGCCAAGATCAAGATTAAGGGTGTGAGCGTGCATACCGGTTATGCCAAGGGCAAGATGGTGAACGCCAGCCGACTCGCCGTAGAGTTCCAGAACATGATTCCCGAGGACGAGACACCAGAGGCTACCGAGGCTACCAGGGTTTCTATCACCTCATTGGCATCGAGAGCCGATGCGAGGAAGCCAAGCTCAGCTACATCATCCGCGACCACGACCGCAGCAAGTTCGAAGACCGCAAGAAATTCATTGCCGATTGCGCCAAGAAACTCAACGAGAAATACGGCGAGGGAACCTGCACGGCCGAGATCAACGACCAATACTACAACATGAAGGAGAAGATAGACCCCAACATGCATGTCATCGACATCGTGCTGAGAGCCATGCAGGAAAGTGGAGTTCCTCCTCGCGTGGAACCTATCCGTGGCGGAACCGACGGAGCACAGCTCAGTTTCAAAGGTCTGCCCTGTCCTAACATCTTCGCCGGTGGTGTCAACTTCCATGGTCCTCACGAGTTCGTCAGCATACAGGTCATGGAGAAAGTAGTTCAGACCATCGTCAAAATAGCAGAAATAACAGCCGAATACAACGACTAATCATAAGAAGTAAAGGAGCTTCATGATGCCAACAAAACCTAAACACCACATCAGGTTCTGGCTCATGAGCTCCTTTGCTTTTAGAAAGTAACTCAACTTTCACAAATGGGGAAGTTAAAGAAGTTAAATTAGAAAGTCATGGCAGAAATTCCATTCCTCGTAAAAGACCTCGCACTCATCCTGATGGTAGCAGGAATTGTTACCCTCTTGTTCAAGAAACTCAAGCAACCCCTTGTGTTAGGCTATATCGTGGCAGGTTTCCTGGTCTCTCCCCACATGCCCTACACCATGTCAGTGATCGACGACAACGACATTCAGACCTGGGCAGACATCGGCGTCATCTTCACCCTGTTCTCGCTCGGACTCGATTTCTCGTTCAAGAAAATCGTGAAGATGGGAGCATCGCCCATCATCTCCACCGTCGTCATCGTGTTCTGTATGATGATGCTGGGCATCAGCGTGGGTCATGGATTCGGCTGGAACAAGATGGACTGCATCTTCCTCGGAGGCATGCTTGCCATGAGTTCCACCACCATCATCTATAAGGCCTTCGACGACATGGGACTGCGGCAACAGAAGTTTGCCGGTATGGTGATGAGTGTGCTCATCCTGGAAGACATTCTTGCCATTGTTATGATGGTGATGCTTTCGGCCATCGCAGGAGGAAACACGCCCGACGGCGAACAGATGTTTGAGTCGGTCATCAAGATTGTCTTCTTCCTCATCCTGTGGTTCATCGTGGGCATCTTTGCCATCCCACTCTTCCTCAGGTCTGTGCGCAAACTCATCAACAGCGAGACGCTTCTCATCGTGTCCCTAGGACTCTGCTGCGGCATGGCGGTGCTGTCCACCAAGGTGGGATTCTCCAGTGCTTTCGGTGCCTTCGTCATGGGCAGCATCCTTGCCGAGACCATTGAGGCAGAGAAAATCATCAAGCTGGTAGAGCCTGTTAAAAACCTCTTCGGAGCCATCTTCTTTGTGTCGGTGGGTATGCTGGTTGATCCACAGATCCTGGTCGACTACGCCCTGCCTATCCTTGCCCTCGTGCTCACCATCCTGATAGGTCAGGCTGTATTGGGAACCTTTGGTTTCATGCTGGGCGGTGAGTCGCTCAAGTCGGCCATGCGATGCGGCTTCTCCATGGCTCAGATAGGCGAGTTCTCGTTCATCATCGCCTCGTTGGGATTGTCTTTGGGCGTCATCAGCAAGTTCCTGTATCCTGTGGTCGTGGCGGTTTCGGTCATCACCACCTTCTTTACACCTTATATGATACGCCTTGCCACGCCAAGCTACCAGGTCATGGAGAAGCATCTGCCCAACAAGTTGATCACAGCACTCAACCACCTGGCAACCAACCGCCCATCCACCACACAACAGAGCAAATGGAAGGCGCTCCTCAGACAGATGACTGTCAACACCGTGGCCTACTCCATCCTGAGTGCGGCTGTCATAGCTTGATGTTCACGTTCGTACTTCCCTTAATGCGCAACCTGCTGCCAGGCTGGCGACTCCACTGGTACGCCAATGCCATCACGGGCGTGCTCACCGTCATCTTCATAGCACCCTTCCTGCGTGCCATCGTGATGAAGAAAAACCACAGCAACGAGTGGAAACGACTGTGGGTGGAGAGCAGCATCAACCGCATACCGCTCCTCTCCACCATCGTGGTGAGGTTTATGATAGCCCTGGGCTTTATCTTCTATATCTGCAACTTCCTGAGCCGGTTTACCGATGCGCTGATGATCAGCATCGGTATTGTGGCGGTATTGCTCATCATCGTTTCCAGAAAAACGAAGAAACGAAGCATCAAGATGGAGCGTCTGTTCATCCGCAACCTTCGCTCACGCGACATCGAGGCACAGGTGAAGGGCACCAAACGGCCTCTCTACGAGGGACACCTGCTCGACCGAGACATCCACATCAGCGAGTTTGAGGTGCCTGAAGACTCTACCTGGTGCGGACACACACTGAGAGAACTCAACCTGCGTCAGCGCTTCGGCATCGACATGAGCAGCATCTATCGCGGTTCAAGAAGAATCAACATCCCCAACGGCGACACCACTATATTCCCCTGCGACAAGCTGCAGATCATCGGCAATGACGAACAGACACAGAAGTTCAACAACGCCCTGCAGACTGAACTTGTACCCGAGGACTTGGATATAGAGAAAAGAGAGATGAAGCTTCGCCAGCTGGTAATCAGTGGAAAGAGTGAGTTCTGCGGCAAGACCTTGGGCGAAAGCGGAATCCGTGACAAATACGACTGTATGGTTGTCGGACTGGAAGAAGGCTTGGAGAGTCTCACCAAAATTTCGCCTTCCTACACCTTCCAGAAAGGCGACATCATCTGGATCGTTGGCGAAGAGGCGGCCCTGCAGAAAATCATGAATAAGAATTAGGAAGGGAGAGATTTCAGGAGTTAAGGGAGTTAAGGAGATTTGTTCTGGAGTTAACTCCTTTAACTCCAGAACAAATCTCCTTAATTTAGTAAATGCGTGGTCCAAATATAGCTGTACCTACACGAACCAAAGTGGCTCCATGCTGGACAGCGATCGGATAGTCATGACTCATGCCCCAGCTGCGCTCACAGAACGCATCATCATCGGCAAAGTACTTGGCTTTCACCTCATCGAAGAAGCGAGCTGCCGTGTCAAACTCGCAGGCTATCTGCTCGGTGTCATCCGTATTAGATGCCATCATCATCAGTCCACAAATCTGCACATGCTCCATTGAACGCCATTCTCCTTCTTCCAACAAGGCACGGCAAGCGTCCAATGTCAGTCCGTACTTGGTCTCTTCCGCAGCAATATGAAGTTCCAACAACACCTTCACCACCCTGTCGTGCTTGGCAGCCTGCTTGTTGATTTCCTTCAACAACTTGAGACTGTCCACAGCTTCTATCATACTGATGTAAGGCGCTATGTACTTCACCTTGTTGGTCTGCAGATGACCGATGAAATGCCATTCTATGTCTTTGGGCAGGTCTGCTACCTTCTTGGCAAGTTCCTGCTCATGACTCTCTCCAAAAATTCGTTGTCCCTCTGCATAGGCAGCCGACAAATACTCCTTGGGATGAAACTTGCTGATGGCGACCAGACGAACACCCTTAGGCAGCTGGTCTAACACCTCATGCAAGTTTTTTGCTACATCATACATTATATTATAGTATTAATGAACTTTAGCAAGTTTTTATGCCTCTTCGTACTCAGGCTTGTCGTTCTTCTCTTCCTTGTTTTCTCCAGGAACAGTATGTTCAAACACGTCCATCACCTTGGTCTCAGCCAGAGCCACAACATCATAATCGTTCATGGTCTTACCCATCACCTCGTCGATATAGCGCAGGGCACGGGCAAGCGACTTGGCCTGCACCAGGTAGTTGACGGTAGTACGCTTCTCCTTCTCGGTTTTGTCATCAATGGTGATAAACGACAACTTGGCCTTGTACCATTTGTCATCGCCATCCATATCACTGAAGAACACCTCACCATAAGCAGCCTTGCTGATGCCCGACACCTTAAATTCGCCAGACACATAGACAGCCATCTCGTCGGTGATACGACTCTCAGCCTCGGTAAAGCTCAGCGCGTCTACTACATAAGCCTCGGTAACTGGCTTCTCGGAGCCATCCTCCTGTGCCTTGGTGTATCTTACTTTGGTTTCAAACCATGTACTCATTCTTGATCTCATAACGATTCGTTTTTAATTGGTCATTAATATTAAAATAGAACTCGCGCAAGTACAGAAACTATCTTCTTGAGAAGTTATTTTTTAAAGAAGTTAGAGAAGTTAAAGAAGTTATCACTCCCTTCGGTCGTTAGAAGTTATAGCCAATAGCCTTGGAGGAAATGTTAAACATTTTATTTCATGTCCACAAAAGCATTTGTCTTAACTCCAGAAAAATCTCCTTAACTCCAGAGAAATCTCCTGGACTCCCAAAAGACTCCCTCTTGCGAAAATTCCATATCCTTTTCGAGATGCAAAGTTATAAAAAAGAAAGCATAAGAACAACACAATGCTACAGAATTTAATAAAAATAAAAATCTGTCGTTTCTTTTCTCAAATATCACTGAAATTTCTTACCTTTGCATCCGAAAGCAAAACAAGCACATTTGTATTTGCAAAACTATAATATAGAAAACTCAACTTTCGCGTGTGCGGGAAGTTAACTCCTGAACCTGCGAAAGTTCAACAGAAAGTATTAAAGATGCCTGAAATATCAGTACGTGGACTTGAAATGCCAGAGTCGCCTATCAGAAAGTTGGCGCCTCTTGCTGCCGCAGCAAAAAAACGAGGAGTCAAGGTGTATCACCTCAACATCGGTCAGCCCGACCTCCCTACTCCTCAGTGTGGTCTTGATGCACTGAAGCATATCGACCGCACCATCCTGGAGTATTCTCCCAGCCAGGGCTATCTTAGCTATCGCGAGAAACTGGTGGATTACTACAAGAAGTTCAACATCAACATAACTGCCGACGATATCATCATCACAGCAGGAGGTTCAGAGGCTGTGCTCTTTTCATTCATGAGCTGCCTCAATCCTGGCGATGAGATCATCGTGCCCGAACCTGCCTATGCCAACTATATGGCATTCGCCATCTCGGCAGGTGCCAAGATACGTACCATTGCCACTACGATAGAGGAAGGCTTCTCCTTGCCTAAGGTCGAGAAGTTCGAAGAGCTTATCAACGAGCGCACACGCGCCATCCTGATCTGCAACCCCAACAACCCTACCGGATATCTCTATACCCGCAGGGAGATGAACCAGATTCGCGACCTCGTCAAGAAATACGACCTCTACCTCTTCTCTGATGAGGTCTACCGTGAGTACATCTATACCGGAAGCCCCTATATCAGTGCCATGCACCTCGAAGGCATCGAGCAGAACACCGTGCTTATCGACTCAGTATCGAAGCGTTACAGCGAGTGCGGTATCCGTGTGGGTGCCCTCATCACCAAGAATGCCGAGATACGCAAGGCGGTGATGAAGTTCTGCCAGGCTCGTCTTTCTCCACCCCTTATCGGACAGATTGTAGCCGAGGCCTCTCTCGATGCGCCAGAAGAGTACTATCGCGATGTGTACGATGAGTACGTAGAGCGACGCAAGTGCCTCATCGACGGACTCAACCGCATACCCGGTGTCTACTCTCCTATTCCTATGGGAGCCTTCTACACCGTGGCCAAACTGCCTATCGACGATTCCGACAAGTTCTGCCGTTGGTGCCTTGAAGAGTTCGAATACGAGGGCGAGACCATCATGATGGCTCCTGCCTCCGGCTTCTATACCACTCCCGGTGCAGGCAAGAACCAGGTGCGTATGGCTTACGTACTGAAAAAAGACGATCTGGACCGTGCACTCATAGTACTTGCCAAGGCTTTGGAGGCTTATCCAGGACGCGTTGAGGACGAAGGAATATAATATGCATTTTCCAATATTATATGCATTTTCCATTACAACATGCATTTTCCACTTTTCATAGCTAAAAGATTATACAGCGAGCAGGGCGACAAACGAAAAGTTTCTCGCCCTGCCATACATATTGCCACTGCCGGAGTAGCCATCGGACTTGCCGTCATGATTATCTCCGTCTGTGTGGTGCTGGGATTCAAACACACCATCCGCGACAAGGTCATCGGCTTCGGAAGCCATATACAGGTGGCCGACTTCCTCACCCTGCAGCAGATGGAACAATACCCCATCGTCATCGACGACTCCATGATCGACGTCTTGAAACATATTCCGATGTGGCTCACGTTCAGCGCTTTGCCATGAAGGAAGGAATCCTCAAGACCGACAGCGACTTCCTGGGCGTGGCATTCAAGGGAGTGGGTCCCGACTTCGACTCCACCTTCATCCACAACAACATGGTGGAGGGAAGCATTCCTCCTTTCTCCGACAGCGTGAGTCACAACAAGATTCTTGTCTCTCAGTTGATGGCGGACAAACTGCACCTGAAGTCAGGACAGCGCATCTTTGCCTATTTCTTCGACAACAACGGTGTACGCACGCGAAGGTTTACCATTGCGGGCATCTACCAGACCAACCTGAAGAAATACGACGAGACCATCGTCTTCACCGACCTCTATACGGCCGTCAAACTCAACGGATGGGAAAGCGACCAGGCAAGCGGAGCCGAGCTTTCCGTCAACAACTTCGACAACCTTGACATGGTAGAGAGTCGGGTAATCAGCAAGGTGAAAGGCACAGTAGACCATTATGGCGAGACCTACAGCAGCGCCACCATCAAGGAGCTGAACCCACAGATTTTCCAATGGCTCGACCTCATGGACCTCAACGTATGGATCATCCTCGCCCTGATGCTCATCGTGGCAGGCGTGACGATGATCAGCGGCTTGCTCATCATCATCCTGGAACGCACCTCGATGATAGGCATCCTGAAGGCTTTGGGCGCACGCAATAAGACCATCCGCCACACCTTCATGTGGTTTGCCGTCTTCATCATCGGCAAGGGAATGCTCATCGGCAATGTCCTGTCTTTAGGACTCTTAGCGCTTCAGCAAGCCTTCGGCATCATCAAGTTGGACGCACAGACCTATTATGTGAGCACCGTTCCCGTAGAGATCAATGCCTTGTATATCGTGGCGCTCAATGTGGCAACACTCCTCATCAGCGTCTTCATGCTGGTGGCACCCAGCTACCTCATCTCCCATATCCATCCAGCCAAATCGATGCGATATGAATAATCACAACAGCATTATAGCCCACATTCATGGGCTATAATGCAAGAAAAACCACTTTTTTTTCCCTTTTTATTCATTTTGTGCACATATTTTTTTGTTGTGTGCAGAAATTAATGTATCTTTGCACAAAATTTTGTAAACTGTGCAATGAATTCAATACCAAGTTTCAACTCGTATATTGAGCAAAGCATCATCAATAATTGGCATTTGGATGCTCTTACCGATTACAAAGGAGCAACACTGCAATATCATGATGTAGCCAGAAAGATAGAAAAGCTCCACATCCTGTTCGAGAACAGCGGTGTGATAAAGGGCGACAAGATAGCTGTTTGCGGACGAAATAGCAGCCAGTGGGCAGTAGCCTTCCTGGCCATTGTTACCTATGGTGCCATCGTGGTTCCTATACAGAATGAGTTCAAGCCCGAACAGATTCACAACATCGTAAACCACAGCGAGAGCAAGATGCTCTTCGTGGGCGATGTAGTAGCCACAGAAATCAATGCCGAAGAGATGCCCTCGCTCGAAGGTATCGTCTATCTTCCCGATTTCTCGCTCGTCCTTTCCCGTTCTGAGAAACTCACTTATGCCCGCGAACATCTCAATGAAATCTTCGGACACAAGTATCCCAAATATTTCCGCAAAGAACATATCAAGTATCATGTTGACGACCCTGAGGAGTTGGCAATGATCAACTATACCAGCGGTACTACAGGTTTCTCTAAGGGAGTGATGCTGCCCTATCGTGCCTCTGGGGCAACTTAGACTATCTCATGGACACCGTAAAACCCAAGATAGGCAAGAACTGCAATATCCTCTCCACCTGCCCATGGCTCACATGTACGGGTTGATGACCGAGTTTATCTTCAATATCGTATTGGGCAACCACATCTTCTTCCTCACCCGCCAGCCCAGCCCTACACTGATTTCCGAGGCTCTCAACGAGACGAAGCCCGACATCATCTTCGCCGTGCCATTGGTGATCGACAAGATCGTAAGAAAGCATGTGTTCCCACGCGTGCAGACCAACTGGGTCAGACTGCTTACCAGCATGCCTGTACTGAGCAAGCGCATCAAGGAGAAGATACGCGAATTTGTGCTGGGCGAGTTTGGCGAGCATCCTTACGAGGTCGTAGTAGGCGGTGCGCCTCTCAACAAGGAGATAGAGAACTTCTTTGTCAGCATCGGCTTCCCCATCGCCATGGGTTACGGAACCACCGAGACAGCTCCCCTCATCACCTTTGCCCATCAGGACGACTACGTGGCAGGAAGCTGTGGCGTGGCTGTGAAGCACATGGAGGTAAAGGTGCTGAGCGACGACCCACAGAACGTACCTGGCGAGTTGGTTTGCCGTGGCATCAATGTGATGAAAGGATACTACAAGAATCCCGAGCTACCCATGCTGTCATCGACAAGGACGGTTGGTTCCATACTGGCGACCTGGCCACCATGAGTGCCGACGGACATTTCTTTATCAAGGGACGCAGCAAGAATATGCTCTTAGGTGCCAACGGACAGAACATCTACCCGAAGAGATAGAAGACAGACTCAACTCTATGGCATTGGTCAGCGAGAGCATCATTGTTCAGCGAAACAACAAACTCGTGGCGCTGATCCACCCCGACTATGACGAGGCTTCATCCATGGGCTTTACCGCTGAGGACCTGGAGCACATCATGGATCAGAACCGTGTGGAGCTCAACTCCCAGATGCCATCGTTTGCCAAGATTTCCGGCATTCAGATACACGAGAACGAGTTTGAGAAGACTGCCAAGAAATCCATCAAGCGCTACCTGTATCAAGAGGCAGCCTCATAAACCACTTAGACAATTCTATTAGAATACAAGCATATGGAGATACCAAGCTTTAATGCACTTATCCAAAAGAGCATCATCGACCATTGGGACATGGATGCTCTTACCGACTACAAGGGAGCTACCTTGCAGTTTCACGATGTAGCACGCAAAATAGAAAAATTGCACATCATGTTCGAGAATTCTGGCGTAGTAAAAGGTGACAAGATTGCCCTTTGCGGTAGAAACAGTGCCAACTGGGCAGTGGCCTTCCTGGCAACTCTTACCTATGGAGCTGTCGCCGTGCCTATCCTGCACGAGTTTATGCCAGAGCAAATCCATAACATCGTCAACCATAGCGATGCCAAACTGCTGTTTGTGGGCGATGTCGTTGCCACACAGATTGACGCTACCAAGATGCCCGGATTAGAGGGAATCATCTATATACCCGACTATTCTCTGGTGGTATCACGTACCGACAAACTCACCTATGCACGCGAGCATCTCAACGAGATGTTCGGTATCAAGTTCCCTAAGTATTTCCGCAAGGAACACGTACATTATTATATTGAGGAGAACCCAGACCAGATAGCGCTCATCAACTACACCAGCGGTACTACAGGCTTCTCCAAGGGTGTCATGGTGCCTTACCGTGCACTCTGGAGCAACTTCGACTTTGCTATGAGTGTATTGCCCAAGGAGATCAAGGCTGGCGACCCTATCATCAGCATTCTTCCACTGGCTCACATGTATGGTATGGCATTCGAGTTCCTCTTCGAGGTTCTTTCCGGTTGCCACATCTTCTTCCTCACCCGCATACCAAGTCCGGCTATCATCGCCGAGGCTTTCAGCCGCATCAAGCCAGCCATCATCATTGCTGTGCCGCTCATCATCGAGAAGATTATCCGCAAGAAGGTGTTCCCCAAGATTCAGAACAACCGCATGCGTATGCTTCTCCACATGCCTGTCATCAGCAAGAAGGTGCGCGAGAAGATATGCGAACAGGTGACACAGGCCTTCGGAGGCAACTTCTACGAGATTATCATCGGTGGTGCTGCCTTCAACAAGGAGGTGGAGAGCTTCCTTCATGGCATTGGTTTCAAATACACCGTGGGCTATGGTGCCACAGAGTGTGCGCCTATCATCTGCTATGAGGACTACAAATATTTCGTACCGGGTTCTTGCGGCAAGGCTGCCAAGAACATGATGGTGAAGATCGACAGTCCTGACCCCGAGAATGTTCCTGGTGAGATCCTGGCAAAGGTCCTAACGTGATGTTGGGATACTACAAGAACGAGGAAGCCACACGCAACACTATCGACAAGGACGGATGGTACCACACCGGCGATCTTGGCACAATGGATGGCGACGGCAATGTCTACATCAAGGGCCGCAGCAAGAACATGCTCTTGGGTGCCAGCGGTCAGAACATCTATCCTGAGGAGATCGAGGACAAGCTCAACTCTTTAGCACTCGTGAGCGAGAGTGTGGTGATACAGAAGGGCAACAAACTCATTGGCTTGGTACATCCCGACTACGACGAGGCTCAGACACTCAACTTAGGCGAGAAAGAGCTGATGGATATCATGGAGCAGAACCGCCAGGAGCTCAACACCATGGTTCCTGCCTACTGCAAGGTGTCAGAGATAAGAATCCACAAAGAGGAATTCGAGAAAACTCCTAAGAAGAGTATCAAGCGATTCCTGTATACTGAATAAAGGAGTTAAGGAGTTAAGAAGTTAAGAAGTTAAGGAGTTAAGAAGTTAAGGAGTTAAGACAAATGCTTTACTCATAAAAGCAGCACGCCCTGAAAGCAGAAGCTCTTAGCCAGGGCAACGCCTGGGTTGTTATGTTCGCAAACATGTCGCCCTGTAAGG
>ENA-OQER01000499-OQER01000499.1-human-gut-metagenome-genome-assembly--contig:-NODE-499-length-21225-cov-4.784387_pt1 | contig 21225 bp, 25 predicted proteins | sample MGYA00242797_ERZ504639 | MGnify/ENA primary metagenome ERZ504639 (study PRJEB26092, sample SAMD00036306) | human gut metagenome | host: Homo sapiens | study: EMG produced TPA metagenomics assembly of...
CTCCGGGAGTGGTGATGCTTCCGCGGATAAGATTTCGTTGGCTCGGATACGCTCCAGTTCTGTCATGTCGCGTACCTTCTTATTATTTATATAGATTACAGGAGAACCACATCCCATTACATTGTATTCGCCGTTACGGCGGTGACGAAAGGAAGATGGGGCAACATTTCTGCGGCAGACCCCATTCGGGCCAGGGAAGTTCCTGCCACGTTGGCTTTTAGTCCGTTGGGACCCACTTCTATCATGGGGCGTCGGGCGCTGATGGTGACTTCCTGCATCAGTTGGGTGTCGGGAAGCAGGTGAAACGTAGGAGTAGGGTGGTAAGGTTGCACTTCTGTCTTATAGCCTATGTAAGAAACCCGTATCAAGTAAGGTATCCCTTCTTCCGCTATCATCAGGAAACTTCCGTCTTCACGGGTGACACATCCGTTTACAAAGGTGGAATCGCCGGGTGTCAATAAGAGTACATTGGAGTAGGGCAGCGGTTCATTCTTTTCATTGGTTACTTGTCCTCGTATTTCGGTGGTGGGTACATTCTTTCCCTTTTTCTGTATGACGAAGTATTCTTCCCGTTCTTTGCAAATGAAAGGAGTGCCGTTCAGGACAGTGCCGATGGCTTCAAGTTCAGTTTTTTGCCGGATGGAGGCTGTAACCCGGTAACTTTCAGTTTCGTTATAGGAGAAGATAATATTCTTTCCACCTTCCTTTTCGATTAGTTTAAGGGCAGCGGGAAGTGGTTTGTCCTTTAATTCTATAGAGAATTGCCGGGGTGTTTGTGAATGAAGCGGAAGGATGATGCTGAATAATACGGTCATGATCCACGCTGTTTTCAAATAGCCGTCTGGTCTCATTTTACTAGTGTTTAATTGTTCTTTATAATTAGTACAACCAAGGTTTGTAATCGGGTACGGTAAAATAAAGAAAAAGATTCGATGGGTTGTCGGAATGGATTCCCGTGGTTGGTTCATGCAAAGGGAACGGATACAACTTTATGAAGAATTTATGAAGGATTGGAATAAGAATGATTCATTGTAATAGTTTGATATTCAGTGTATTGGTTGTGTATGAAGGATTTGAAGGGAAAAAAGGTGGAAAATGTATCTTGAAAGGAGATGATTAGGCCAGCTACTTGTGTTACACTTGTTTTATGGAAATTGTAGATGGCGGTAGCTATGAAGAACAGAGAGAATAGAATAGGGTGGCTGAGAACCAAATCCAGCCACCCTGTTTCTATCGTTTAAATTCTTGTCTTATTCTATCTCAATCTGATGTTTTACCGGAGTCAGGATGAAAGTAAATTCATAATCACCGTAAGGCAACATATATTGAGGCAACGGCAGAGCTCCCCAGCTGTTTACACAACCCAATCCCATCTGAGCCTTGTCGATAATCAGGTTGGTCAGGTCTGCTTTCTGTACTTCGGGCGAGTGACGCTGGTCTTTTTGTTCGCCATCATCCAGTGAACAGATGGTATAATGCAAGGCAGATGCGGAGAATGGAGCATCACCTACCACCTTCAGGCCGTTACCACCGGCATTCAGTTGCTTCCACCAACGGATATCGGTCTTGGTTCCTGTTTCCTGCGGACGGATATAGGAATAGAATTGTTCATCCACACTTTGGCGATAAATACCCAAGTCTGTGCTGTGGTTGCGGTCACTGTAGTTTTCTACCGGACCACGACCATAATATTCTACGGTTTCAAAACACTTAGGCATCTGCATTTGCATACCGAAGCGGAACATCGGAGATACTGTGGCATTCTTGTCGGCTGTCATCTTTTGGGTCACTTTGATGGCTCCTTCGTTGTTGATGACATAAGTCAGATATAATTTGGCGGAAACATTCTTCATGTCATATTCCGCATTCACTACTATCTGGTCATTTTCTGTTTTGGAATTCAAGGAAACCAGTTTCAATCCCGGGTTCTTCCATGCTGCATATTTGTTTTGCAGGCCGGCTCCCATATCATTGTCTGTCGGGGCACGCCAGAAGTTAGGGGTCAGGCTGCGCCTTCTTTCAGCATTTCCGTTCCGTCCACTGCATATTTGCTTAAGTAACCGTTCTGTTTGTTGAACTCGGCTACGAAGTTATTGCCTTTTACGATCAGATAATGATATTGGTTGTCGATGATTTGCGGAACAACGGTGGCTACATTGGGTGTTTCCACGTTCTTCAAATCCATAGACGGTGCTTTGTAATCATTCAGTGTCAACTGATTCTTGGCGACGGTGAAACCTGCGGGCAGCAAACCTTCGCGGTTTTTCAGTTTGTAGGAAACGTTCAGCAACCATTCCTTGCAGGTACAGGTCTTGCCGATATTCAACGTAATTTTGGCTGTTTCCTGAGGAGCGATTTTTAAATCATCCACGCGTCCGGTGCGGATTATTTTTCCATCTTTCAGTACTTGCCATTCCATATAGTAGGCGGATAGGTCACGGAAGAAGTTCTCATTGAACACATTTACTTCCCCTTTGCTTAAATCGGCGGGAGTAGTCCAAATGTTCTGATAGAAATAGCCTACTTCATACATGTGCGGATTAGGAACGCGGTCGGGGCTGATCAAACCATTGTCACAGAAGTTGTTGTCAGAAGCATCAAAGCGGTTGAAGTCTCCACCGTAAGCGTAAATCATCACGCCGTCTTTTCCTTTCCAACGGCAGGACTGGTCAACGAAGTCCCAGATAAATCCACCTTGCAGGTTCGGATATTTGCGAATCAAATCCCAGTATTCTTTGAAACCACCCTGCGAGTTACCCATTGCATGGGCATATTCACACTGAATCAATGGTTTGGTAGCATCGGTACGTTGACCGTATTTTTCCATTCCTTCGTAGCCATAATACATCGGACAGAAGATATCGGTATGGTCTTTCTGGCGTGCTTGTTCATATTGGCAGGCACGGCTGGGGTCTTCTGCTTTAATCCATTGATAGCATTGTTCGAAGTTGGGGCCGTCGCCGGCTTCATTACCCAATGACCAGAAGATGATGCTTGGGTGGTTGAATCCGCGTTGTACATTGCGCTGGTTACGTTCCAGATGGGCTTTCTTATAAGAGGGGTTCTTGGCCAGAGTCTTGTCGCCGTAGCCCATGCCGTGAGATTCTATATTGGCTTCGGCTACGACATAGATACCGTATTGGTCACATAAATCGTACCATAAGTTGTCATCCGGGTAGTGGCAGGTACGTACAGCGTTCAGGTTGAATTGCTTCATTATCTGGATATCCTGTAGCATACGTTCGGGAGATACTACATAGCCTCCGTCCGGATCCATTTCGTGGCGGTCGGCCCCCTTGAACAGGACTGCTTTACCGTTAACTAAGATCTGGTCACCTTTCAATTCAATCTTGCGGAAACCTACTTTGACGGGAATTACTTCATTGCTGCCCTGCATACTGGCACGCAACGTATATAAATAAGGTGTTTCGGCACTCCACTTTTTGGGGTTTTCTACGTTCATCGTTACCAGACCGGATTTGTTGGCGGTAGCGGTTGCCACTTGCTTGCCCTGTGCATCCACCAGTTCCAAATCGACTTTGCCACTGCCTTTCAAATCCAGATTGATAGCCAGGCTACCGTTTTGATAAGCTGCGTCCAAATCGGGAGTTACACGGATATCTTGAATGCGTTTTTTGTTGCGGGCATATAGATAGCAGTCACGTCCCACACCACTGTAGCGGAAGAAATCCTGGTCTTCCAGGTAACTACCGTCGCACCAGCGGAATACTTGGAAAGCGATCAGATTCTTCTGACCCGGTTTTAAATACGGAGTCAGGTCAAATTCGGCTTCCAGTTTGCTGTCCTCGCTGTAGCCTACATAACGTCCGTTTACCCACAAATACATGTTAGAGGTAACCGAGCCGAAATGAGCGATAATATCTTTTCCATTCCATGAGGCAGGAACTACAATTTCACGTCGGTAAGAACCAACGTGGTTGTTTTCTGTCGGCACTTCGGAGGGTTGTTCTGGAACTGGTTGCGCCAGGCATAGCCTACGTTCACATAAATAGGATCACCGTATCCGTTCAGTTCCCATACGGCGGGCACTTGCAGGTCATCCCAGCCTTTGTCGTTGAAACCGGTTTTCCAGAAATCAGTGGGGCGGGAATCCGCATCCTTCACCCAGTTGAACTTCCAGGTTCCGTTCAAAGTCATGTAGTTGGTTGATTGTTTTTTGTTCGCTTTCTTAGCTGCATCTGCATTTTCAAAAGCAAAGTAGTTCGTGTGCATCGGCGCACGGTTTACCGCATTTATTTCCGGATTGCGCCATTCTTGGAAGGTCTGCGCACCTGCTGTAAGGGCGAGGACTGTGAACAGACCTGTCATAAGTTGTTTCTTCATGCTATTATTTTATTGGTTTTGTGCAAATATAGTGAAAATAATAGTGACCAATAGGACATAAATCGGGCAATATTTGTTATAATTATGAATGATTTGCGTTCTATTATAAAAAATTATGGCATTCTTGAAGCATATTTGGAACAGGTGGCAGAGTTTACTGCATGATGAGAAATTAAAGCATAAAATATATGTGATTATTTTTGAGAGTGACACACCGATGGGAAAGTTATTCGATGTGGCGTTGATAGGGTTTATTGTCTTGAGTATTCTGGTGGTTGTTGCCGAGAGTATCAAGAGTTGGGATGCTGTTATCGGGCCTTATCTGCGAGTGTCGGAGTATGTTTTTACTTTCTTCTTTACGTTGGAGTATGTGTTGAGGCTTTATTGTTCTCCTAAACCGCGCAAGTATGCTTTTAGTTTTTTCGGTATAGTGGATTTGTTGGCTACCTTACCTTTATATATAGGCTGGCTTTTCGGCACGGCACGTTATCTGCTGGTGATCCGCACTTTCCGGTTGATTCGTGTGTTCCGTATCTTTAAACTTTTCAATTATCTGAATGAAGGTAATTTCTTGTTGCGCTCTTTGGTGTTCAGCAGTCGGAAGATTATTGTTTTTTTCTTGTTTGTACTGATATTGGTGACTTCGATCGGTACATTGATGTATATGATTGAGGGACAGCGGCCGGGCACTTCTTTCAATAATATTCCGAATAGTATTTATTGGGCGATAGTGACGATGACGACGGTAGGTTATGGGGATATCACTCCGGAAACTCCGCTAGGGCGCTTCCTTTCGGCCATTGTAATGTTACTGGGCTATACCATCATTGCAGTCCCCACAGGAATTGTTTCTGCGTCTATGATCCAGGAACATAGACGCAGGGTGGCCCTGAAATGTCCGCACTGTGGTAAGGACGGACATGAGGACGGGGCTGCTTATTGTAAATACTGTGGAGGAAAACTGGTAAATTGATTATGGAATGCTGTATGATAGAAAGTTATTCTATCACCCATCGCTTATCATGCGCCACCGTCTTTTTCGGATCATAAGTCATTCCTTCTTTGGTAGGGATTTTTATCACGTAAGTCCGCCCGCTGTGGTTGGACAAGGATGTTTCCCGCAACCAGGGATTCATATTCTTTAATATGGCCAGATTGATTCCTTTGCTGCGTGCGAAACGTGCCAAGTCTGCAATTCCTTTCGTCACAGTGACTTCCGTATAGGGAATGGGCGGATACAAATCCGATGCGCGCAGACGGAAACCGAAAGTAGTAGGGGCACTGAACAATTGTTTGGCTGCAAGAATGCGGTACACATACCGGGCTGTTTCTTCTACCAGTTGCAAATCCAGCGAATCGTCCACATCCTGTTTAGCCAGTTGGCTGGCAATACGTGCCTGACCAGCGTTGTATGAGGCGGCAACAGCCACCCAATCCTTATATTTAGCATATGCGTCTTTCAGATAACGGCAGGCGGCACGAGTCGCTTTCTCAATATGGTAACGTTCATCCACATTGTTGTTAACCTCCAGTCCGTAATCCCTTCCCGTACCTTGCATGAATTGCCATAGTCCGGCGGCTCCGGCAGAGGAACGGGCGGTGGGATTCATATTACTCTCTATGACCATCAGGTATTTAAAATCATCGGGGATTCCGTTCTCTTTCAGTATGGGTTCTACAATGGGGAAATAACGGTTGGCTTTTTTCAGCATTTGCAGGGAAGTACTGTGCATATAGGTGAATGCCAATAATTCACGGTCCATACGCTCGTGGCGGTCAAAGCGGCTCAAGTCAATCACTTTACACAAAATTCAATGCTGGAGGGAACTTTGGGACTACTGTATTTCAATGCCGTAATACCTAAATCTTCTCGTATGATAGTGGTATCTTCCTGTTCCGTTTGGGGAGTAGCACAACTGCTGCTCACTAAGGCGGGTGAGGCGACTACAATGCAAAAGGCTGCCACAGCAGCCAGATTGATGGTTATTTTTCTCATTTTTCCTTTATTCGTTTTCATTCTCTTTTTCTTTTCCTCCCGTCCGAAGTTACGATATTCGGTAGGGGTGAAGTTGGTACGTTTTTTAAATACCGAGAAAAAGTGTTCAGTAGAGGTATAATTCAATTCATAGCATATCTCTTTCACTGACATGGAACTTTCAATCAATAATTGTTTCGCTTTGCGCAATTTCAGCTCTTGGAAATACTTGGCGGGCGCATAGCCGGTGTATTCTTTGAATACTTTGCGGAACCAGGAATAACTGATACCTAATTTCAGTGCCAGTTCTTCCGGATCTATATCCTTGTACACATTTTCGTGCATGATGATTTTGGCACTTTCTATTTTTTGTGCCGCATTGTCCACCTCATAGCGTTTGTTCTGCGAGATAGCAAGTACAGCGCCCCATAATGTGTAAAACAATGCCGGACAAATATTGTTGCGCTGCGGTCTTGTCTGCTTCCGCTACTTCCAGTGCACGGGCAAAAAGACTGGCCAGTTCTTCATTGATACCGATATCCAAAATCTGGTTTTCTTTTGAAATAAAGCTGTTTTTTACCAGATTGTCTATAATCGGACCTTCAAAACCGATGTAATATTCGTTCCATCCTGTTTTTTGCAGCGGCGCGTAGGTATGCCACTGTCCGGGAAACAGGAAAAGTATCTGTCCTTTAGATATGTCGACAGACGGAGTAGTATCGCTGGCGAAAGTTCCCCGTCCTTTAGTAATGTATACCAACTGATATTCATGCAGCACACGTCCTTTCTGGGCCGTGAAATAATAAGCGTCCGGGTGGTTGCGTGGTGGATAAACGCTCCCGGCCCTGATGGCCTGGAATCCGACGGTAGTCACCGACAAGCCGAAACGCTTGTCACGTTCATTGACAATTAGGTATTTAAAATCAGCGCCTTGGTCGTTGTAATGCATGTTTCTCTGTTTTAAAATTAGGTCACACTTATCGGCAAATATACAATTTTTTATCTTAACTGCCTCTAACCTTTTTGTCCTAAGTGTTTCTGGAGGTATAATTTTAGTTTCTTATGTATGCGGATGAGGGAAATTTAGAACAAATCTTATGGAATATTTGCTTAAAATGCTTTTTTTTGCGAATATTGCATCAAATCTTAAAGTTGAATCTATGCACTTTGCACACCGTAACTGTGAATATATTCTTGGAGTAATATATCTTTTGTGTTTTCCCGTTTGGCTTTGGGCTGATAACAAGGTCAATACCTATCATTTTAAATCTATTTCCACTTCGGTGAATTTTCCGACTAATGAAGTCCGGAAATTATTTCAGGATAGCCAGGGGTATATATGGATATCGACTTACAATGGCCTTTTGCGCTATGATGGTATTCTATTGTGGTGTATAAACCCGATGAAGTGAATCATGGACGTTCCATTGATAGTTTTGTGAATATGGTAGCCGAAGACAAGGAGAATAATTTGTGGATAGGTACGCACAATGGATTATATGTATTGCATAAGGAAACGGATGAGATAGAAAAAATAATCAGCCTTTGTTACAGGTAAGCAATGTGGAGAGTATTCTTTATGCAAGCAACGGGGACTTATGGGGTGGGAAGCAACAAAGGGTTGTTTCGCAGGAAAGCCGGAGGACGTACTTTCGATTGTGAAAAGAACATGGACATAAAGTCCGTTATCGAAGACAGGGAAGGACAAATATGGATTGGTACTTGGGAACAGGGGTTGCTGCGTTATAATCCTCAAGAGGAATTGTATTATACTTACGAGGGGATTAACCCTGGTAATTCGGCGCATGTCATATTTCAGGATGAAGCCGGGAATATTTGGATCGGTACCTGGCGGTATGGATTGGTGAAACTCATTAATCCGTATGATCCGGAACATTTCTCATTTAAAACATTCCGGAACATCAAGGGAAATTCTCATTCTCTGTTGGATAATATTATCTACGCCATTGCTCAGGATAAAAATTCCGGAAAGCTCTGGATCGGTTCACGCAGTGGAGTCAGTATTTTGGAAGATGAATCGGGGGACGGGAATTTTACCAATATTGTTCCGGGTAACCTTCAAGGAGATTTACCTTTTAATGAAGTGAATTCTCTGTTGTGCAGTAAAGACGGGCTGATGTGGCTGGGTATGTTGGGGGGAGGTGTTTTGTACTGTAAATACAAATAAGTTCCGGTTTAATTATGATTCTTTGGAGCTTTGCGTGAGCATTGCCCTACCAGCTCTGTCCGCAGTGTCTATCAGGAGGATAATGGGAATCTGTGGATGGGAATCATGGGATTCGGTCTGGTTTTTTATGATATGGAACAGCATACCATTGTTCCTTACCGCTCTCATCCTGTATTGAAGAATATGGGATATACATCGACGGTCAATGATATTATTTATCGTAAAAGGACAAATGAATTGTGTTTTGCCACTTGGGATGACGGTGTGTGGTTCTATAACGTCAAAGCCGGGAAAGCACACGTGGTAAATACCGTAACCAACCCGGAACTGAGTGATATTTGTATTTATTCTTTGTTGGAGGATTCGAAAGGGAATCTGTGGTTGGGGACACGTTCGGGAGTGTTTATTTTGGATACGGAACAAAGGCTTCATTCTTTGAATGAACTGGTGACTTTGACAAATCAGGCATTGCCCCAAATTTCTATTTTCAAAATGGCGGAAGATCAAGATGGTTTTATCTGGATAGCGACTAGCAATGAAGGGGTATGGCGGATAGATACATCCGGAGAAACATATAAGGTTAAGTTTTATACGCCTTCGGATGGTACATTATCCACTATCGGGGCGATGAGTGTTTGTGTGGATGGATACAATAGAGTATGGGTGGGGTCGAATGGTAATGGACTCGATTTGTATGACCGGAAGAATGATCGTTTTGTTTCAGTCTTGAATGATTATTTCCGGAATGGAGATGTTGTTTTCAGCATGCTGGAGGATGATGAGCATACTTTATGGCTTACTACCAATGCGGAAATGTATCACATTGATATCCCTTTGGATGGTGCTGCACCGAAAATACATACTTACACGGTAGATGATGGTTTGCAAGACCACATGTTTAACCGGAATTCTTGCTTCAAGGGGGCGGATGGGAAACTTATCTTCGGAGGATTCCGTGGATTGAACAGCTTTTATCCTGATAAAATTGTTCAGGATACTGCTTATTCTCCGGTAGTGATTACAGATATAAAGGTACATAATGTATCGGTACGTACCTACCCTCTTTCCATCAGAAAGGGGATTGTTGCAAACAGGGCTATTGATTTTATTGATAAAATTGTATTAGGATACCGGGAGAATAATTTCAGTCTTGATTTTTCAATATTGAACTATATCAATCCTGAGTTGAACCGTTATTTATATCGGTTGGAGGGATATGACAAGGAATGGTTGTCCGTTGAGGCTGGACGTCGGTTTGCCTATTATAACAATCTTCCGGCAGGTACTTATACTTTTTGTGTAAAGGGAGCCAATCAGAATGGAATCTGGTCTCCGGATATGAAATGTCTGCGTATAACTATTCTTCCGCCGCCTTGGTTATCGTGGTGGCTTATTGCCTTTATGTCTTGTTGTTCGTTTCATTGGCATGGTATACTTATCGGATTGTCAGAAACCGTATCCGGATGAAACAGGCCATAGAGATGGGGAAGATAGAGCGGCAGAAAATGGAGGAAATCAATCATGCTAAATTACAGTTCTTTACCAATATCACTCATGAGTTGCTGACTCCGCTTTCTATTATATCGGCTTCGGTGGATGAACTGAAACAAGAAGTACCGGCAAGTTCGTCGGTTTGTCCTGTGATAGCTGATAATACTGTGCGGTTAATCCGGTTGATTCAGCAGATCTTAGAGTTCAGAAAAGTGGAGAATGGCAAGTTGCGGCTGAAAGTCTCGCATGGAAATGTCAGTATGTTCTTGAAAAAATCAGTGTCGGCTTTCGCACCTTTGGTTAAAAAGCAGAAATTGTCCATACAATTTGATTTGTCTGAAGAATATTCGGGATATTTTGATGTGGATAAATTGGATAAAGTGGTGTACAATCTGCTTTCCAATGCCGCTAAATATACTCCTGAAGGAGGAACTATTGTGGTGTCACAGGCTCATGATGAGGAAAGGGGAACTTTTAAATTGAGTGTGAACAATCCCGGCGAGTTGATTCCAAAAGAGAAGTTGGATCATATGTTCGAGAGATTTTATGAAGGGAGTATCGCAAATTCCATACCATAGGGACGGGTATCGGTTTGTCACTGACTAAAGACTTGGTATTGTTGCATCATGGAACGATACAAGTATTTAGCGATAAGGAGGAAGGGAATACTTTTGTGGTTGAAATTCCTATAAGACGTGAGGCTTTTGATGAGGATGAGGTAGACGAGAATACCGAAAATGTGGACTATGCTATTTTATCGGCAGATGAAATGGAGAATGTCTCGGAGATTGATATGTTGGAAGAGAAACCGGCAGCATCGACTATTTTGTTGGTGGAGGATAATGAGGAATTATTGGCTTTGATGGTTCGTCTGTTGCATGGCAAATACCATATTCTGAAGGCCGCCAATGGAACGGAAGCTTTGGAGATACTTGCCAAACAGGAAGTGGATTTAATTGTTTCTGATGTTATGATGCCCGAAATGGACGGTATGGAATTGTGCCGCCGGGTGAAGACTCAATTTGAGACCTGCCATATTCCATTGATTTTGTTAACGGCCAAGACTAGTGATGAAGACCGTGTGGAAGGGTATGAGTCTGGGGCCGATGGTTATATCTGTAAACCGCTCCGCCTCTCTGTCTTGTTTGCCAAGATAGATAACTTGTTGAAACGGCGCAAACGTATGGGGGTGGATTTCCGTAAGCAGTTGGTTTTTGAAGCCAAAGAATTAAATTACACCTCGATGGACGAAGCTTTCATTCGGAAAGCGGTGGATTGTGTGAATGCCCATTTGAGTGATTGTGATTTTGAACATGCACAGTTTATGGCGGAGATGGGTATGGCCCGGACTACACTAGCAGATAAATTGAAACTGTTGACCGGACTTACTCCCTCTGCATTTATCAGCAATGTCCGTTTGCAAGCGGCTTGTCGGCTGATAGACGAGAAAAAGAAAATCCGTATAGCCGATTTGGCGTATGCTGTAGGTTTCAACGACCCTAAATATTTCAGTTCCTGCTTTAAGAAGAAATTCGGACTTTCTCCTACAGAGTATATGATGAAGTATGATGGCTGATTATTACCGGAAATAGGCTCTATAGGGAATAAACAGCCTTTTTCCGGTAATAATTCTCCCTGTTTCTTTTCTGTTCCTCTTACTTTTGCTGGCAAATAAAACGAATTATCTTTATTTGTTAGACCTTTAAAAAAAGTATTATGAACATGAAAACTCTGACAGAAACCAGTACATTCCGGGTACTGAGCCTATTGCTGTGTTTCTGCTTCTTCATCCCTGCGATGAATGTGAGCGCTTCCAGTCTGCAAGCAGACAAGTTTAAAGTTTCCGGTATTGTAAAAGATGCCACAGGCGAACCGGTCATCGGTGCTAGTGTGGTTGAAAAAGGAACAACCAATGGAACGGTAACTGACTTGGATGGTAATTTCAATCTCTCGGTGGCTTCTAATTCTACTATTGTCATTTCTTTTATAGGATATTCCGATCAGGAATTTCATATTTCGAAAGACAATATGGTACTGAATGTAAATCTGAAGGAAGATACGGAAATGATTGACGAAGTGGTAGTAGTCGGTTATGGTGTGCAGAAGAAGGAAAATCTGACGGGTTCTGTTGCTGCTGTAAATTTCAAGGATGTAGCTTCTATGCCGGTAGCTAATACTGCCAATATGCTTCAGGCCGTTTGCCGGGTGTTATGTTGACCAACAATGGTGCCCAGGCCGGTCATGACAGTCCCGAAATCCGTATCCGTGGTGTGGGAACTTTGAACACAATGATCCGATGGTCCTGATCGACGGAGTGGAAAGCTCGGTGAGCCAGATTGCGGAAATTCCTGCTGATGATATTGAAAGTGTTTCTGTATTGAAAGATGCGGCTTCGGCTTCTATCTATGGTGTGCGTGCTGCAAACGGTGTTATTTTGGTGACTACCAAACGAGGCGGTGAGCAGAAACCTACTATTACTTATTCTGGTAGCATCGCTTTGCAGGAGGCTACGTGTTGCCCGATTATGTGAATTCTTATGAGTGGGCGAAGATGTATAATGAATGTTGGCCTTCCAAGGCATATACGATGATATGTTACAGAAATTGCAAAATGGATCAGATCCCGATCATTTTGCCAATACCAATTGGGCTAAGGAAATGTTCCGTACGGCAGCTATGCACCAACACCATTTGTCAGTGAATGGAGGTAGTAAGGCAGTACATTACATGATTTCCACTCAATATTTCCAGCAAGATGGTATCTTGCGTGAGACAGCTAACCAACGTTTCAATTTCCGTTCTAATCTGGATGCGCAGTTGGGTATTGTAAAATTAGGATTGAATCTTTCGGGAAGCCGCCAGAACATTGATGAGCCTACGACCAGTGTTACCGGCGAAGGTTTGATGCGCTACCTTACTTGGTTTACCCGTCCTACTGTTCCTGTACGCTATTCTAACGGACATTATGGATTCCTGGATGGAAATCCCAATATTTCCCAATCCGTATTCAAAAATCCGATTGAAGCTTTGAATATGGGATATAAGGATAACAAGCATTATCGTTTTGATGGTAAATTCTTTGGTGAGATTGACATCATGAAAGGATTGAAATTCCGTTCAAGCCTGGCTTATAAATATTATATGAATGATGTGACTACTTTCAATCCGAAGAATAATGTAAGATACGATGCTGAAGGAAATGCGCTGACCACGGTCGGTACCAATAAACTGACAGATTATCATTATCTGGAAACGACTTATATTAATGAAAATATCCTGACTTATGATTTTTCTGTAGGAAAACATTCGTTCAATCTGTTGGCAGGCCATTCTATCCAGGCTACCCGTTGGGACAAGAATGAGGCGTCCAAGCAGGGATTTGCTACCGATAATATTTATGAAATGGATGGAGGTACTATGAATGATCATGTGACCGGATCGGCGGAAGAAAGTTCCTTGCAGTCATTCTTCGGACGCTTGAACTATAATTACGGAGGCCGTTATCTGTTAGAGATGAATGTCCGTCACGATGGTTCGTCACGTATGCCCAAGGCACATCGTTATGCTACCTTCCCTTCATTTTCGGTGCATGGATCATGACAAATGAGAAATTTATGGAGAATGTGAAGTTCCTCCACTCATTGAAATTGCGTGGTAGCTGGGGTAAATTGGGTAATCAGGAAATTGGTAACTATGCTTATGCGGCTACATTGGCGGCTAGTGGTAGTTACTATTTTGGTGATAGCAAACAGATTGGTATGAAGACTGCAAGATACCTAATGAGAACATTAAATGGGAAACAACTACTATTACAGACTTTGGTTTTGATGCTGCTTTTTGGGGTGGAAAGATCAATGTCACTTTTGACTGGTATGAGAAAAATACCTCGGATATTTTGATGAAACTCGCTATGCCGGGTATTTTCCTGGGATCTTTGGATGCTCCTTATCAGAATGCGGGAAAGGTCCGTAACCGTGGTTGGGAATTGGCTGCTAACTATTTCGACCAAAAAGGTGATTGGGCATGGCAGGCAGGTTTCTCACTTTCAGGCGTGAAAAATGAGATTACTGATATGAAAGGAGTGGAAGATATAAGTAATAATACCATCAATCGTGAAGGTGAAGCCATCGGTTCTTATTATGGGCTGAAAGCTATCGGTATCTATCGTACCCAGGCAGATTTGGATCGTGTAAATGCGAACGGACAGAAGATTCTGCAAAACAACCAGGAACCGCAATTAGGTGATATCATGTATGAAGATATAGATAATAATGGCAACATAAATGATGCTGACCGTACTGTTATCGGAAATCCGTTCCCTAAAATGCAGTATTCTTTTAACTTGGGATTCTCTTATAAAGATTTTGATGTTAATACATTTTGGCAAGGCATTGCAGGTGTATATCGTTATAATTGGGATGAAACTACTATTTCCAATGGCGGAAACAAGACTAGCCGTTGGTTGGACAGATGGTCTGAAAGTAATCCGGATGGAAGCATGCCTCGTTTGGGAGGAACTATTAATAATAACTACTCTTCATTTTGGCTGACAAAAGGAGATTATTTGCGCCTGAAGAACTTGGAAATTGGATATACTTTCAGGCAAAGAGAGTTTTTGACCAAGTTGGGCGTTCAGAGTCTCAGACTCTATTTGGCAGGAACTAATTTGCTTACTTTCACTTCCTTGGATGATTATGATCCTGAGAAACTGAGCACAGATTCCCGTAATGATGTGCATCCCAATACAAGAACTTATTCATTTGGTGTTAACGTTAAATTTTAAAAGCAACAACTATGAAATCAATTAATAAATTTATAGGGCTAGCTCTGTTGTCAGGAGCTTTGCTGACTTCTTGCTCTGACAGTTTTTTGCAGAGGGACTCATTGACAGAATCTTCATCCAATACATTTTGGCAGACACCGGATGATGCTTTGATGGCGTTGGCATCTTGTTATGATGCTTTGCAGAGCAATCAGCTTTATAATTCCGACCAATATTCATTGGGCCCTTTATATATGGATTGTATATCAGATAATGGCGGTCATTTTAATTGGAGTGGCTGGATGGAAGGTTATGATATGGCTATGGGGATTCATACCCCAAGTTCTTCTATTATTGGCAGTTATTGGAAAGATTGCTATGAAGTGATCAGTCGTTGTAATGTGCTGATTGCTAATATTGATAGAGTGGATATGGATGCTTCCCAAAAGGCGATTTATCAGGCTGAGGCAAAGACCATACGTGCATTGATGTATATAAACTTGACTATGACGTATCAGGATGTTCCTTTCCTGACCGCCCCTTTGACCATTGACGAGGCTGAATGTGAAAAGACGGACCGTGCAGCTATTGTGCTCATATTATGACTGATTTGCAGGACGCGGCTGAAGTACTTCCGCAAAACGCGTCTTCACGGGGACACATCACCAAAGGAGCTGCTCTTTCCCTACTGGGGCGTGTGGCTTTGTATAATGAAAAATGGGATGACGCAATTGCTGCTTATAAGCAGGTGCAAGGTTTGGGATACTCGCTTGATCCGAGTTATGCCAAACTGTTTACTCAAAGTGGAGAAACTTCTCCTGAAATCATTTTTGCAGTCCGTTATGAAGGACCGGGTATGAGTGAAGGTGCTGCTTTTAATGCGCATTGGAATACTCCGCTGGAAGCAATGAATGGTACTATAGATTTGGCGGATGCTTATTATTGCAAAGACGGTAAGCCGACTACCGATACGAAGATAGCCGAATTAAACAATGAGGGTGGCTTGGATGTTAGCAAGCCTAATCCTGCTCATTTTGAGAATCGTGATCCACGTTTGTATAGTACTTTGTTTGTTCCCGGTATGCTTTGGAACGGTAAAGGAGGTATAGATACTTCGGCTTCAAATCCGTATGTCAATGTATATGGTGGAGCTGCCGCTTCCCTGTCTACCATATATGTTTATAAGTATTTTGATCCTACGGATACTTCTAACTCTTGGGATAATGGACAAGACTTTTATGTGGTGCGTTATGCTGAAGTTTTATTATCTTTGGCGGAGGCAATGGTACAGAAAGGAGGCTATGCTTATAGTGATGTAACTGCTTTAGTGAATGAAGTGCGGCAACGTGCAGATGTGAACATGCCCACAGTAGAGGAAGTGGAAGGCACTTCTCTTTCTAAAGATGAATTGTTGGAAGTCATTAAGCATGAGCGTCGTGTGGAACTGGCCTTTGAAGGCTTGCGTTTGTTTGACCTTTATCGTTGGAAGGAATTGGATAAGGCGGTAGCTAATATAGAGAATGAACGCACTATGTATGGCTTGGCTTATGAAGCACGTAAGTTCAACGGTGAGAGGGATTATGTATGGCCTTTGCCAACTGCCGAACTGGATACTAACAAGAAACTGGTTCAGCACGACTTGTGGAAGTAATGTAGAGTGTAGGTTTCATCACAGGATACATGGATTGTCACAAAGAAGTAGGAGGCAAACAACCTTTAAATCAAAAAACTGTGTGAATTTGCGTAATCTGTGGTGAATCCTAGTTGTTCTGACAACTTCTGGAATAAATAGATAACTTTTTAAAAACGGAAGAGAAATGAGAAAAACAATGATCCTTCTTTTATTTTCCTTCCTGTTGGCAGCATGTTCTGATAGTCCAGTGTGCTATTATCTGGATGCTACCGGCGGTGATGATAATAATAGTGGGTTAGCCCCGGATGAAGCATGGAAAAGTCTGGAAAAACTACGTGGAGTGAAATTACTGCCGGGCAATAAGTTTTGTTGAAGCGCGGTGAGGTTTTTAATGGCGAACTTGAAATCACCGGACACGGTATACCCGAAGATCGTATTTATATAGATGCTTATGGTGATGGTGAACGGAAACCTTGCATTGTGGGATATGATACTTCCTTGTATGCAGCTCGTATCTGTAATTCGGACTATATAACGATGCAGAATTTGGAAATCGTGAATACAGGTAGACAGCCTCTGCCTTATCGTTCGGGCTTGAAGATAGAGTGTATGGATTATGGCGTATCGCAGAACATTGTTGTCAATAATGTGACTGTACGGGATGTCAATGGTTCGTTGGTAAAAGAAAAAGGCGGAGGGTGCGGTATTTATATAGTGAATGGCGGTGAAAAGAAAATTTCAACATTCAATAGGTTAACCATAGAGAACTGCCATATTTTGAGATGTACCGTAATGCTATGATTTGGGCCGCTTATAGCGATCGGCAGAACTGGCATCCCAGCAAGCATACCGTGATACGGGGAAATTTGATAGAGGAAGTACCAGGTGATGGTATTGTACCTATCGGTTGTGACAGTACCTTGATAGAATACAACGTAATGCGTGATTGTCCTGATATGCTTCCTGACACAGAGGCGGCGGCAGGTATTTGGCCGTGGAGTTGTGATAATACTTTGGTGCAATTCAATGAGGTAAGTGGTCATAAGGTCCGTGGGATGCACAGGGGTTTGATTCGGACTGGAATTGCCGGGGAACGGTCATTCAGTATAATTATAGTCATGATAACTATGGTGGCTTAGTATTGGTTTGCAATGACGGCACGGCCGACGCATCTTTTAATGTAGGCAACTTGGGCACTATTGTCCGTTACAATGTGAGTATAGGTGACGGAGTGCGGCCTGAACCGACTCGTGCCGGGATGTTCTCACCAGCTGTTCATCTGGCAGGTCCTGTAAAGGACAGTCGCATTACCCGTAACATTATTCATGTGAACCGTAAACCTGCGGCTGATATCGATCGTACTATGATTACTTTGGATTCATGGGGCGGATATCCGGATAGTACATTTATTAGTGGAAATATTTTTTATGCTCCAGAATCCAGCAGATTCCAATTGACAGAATCTACACATAATTTCTTTGAAGGCAATTATTACCTTGGTCGGTTCGAGAAATTACCTGAAGATGGTAAAGCCTGCCAATCAGCTGAAATTTATCAGCAGGAAGTATTGGCAAAGGATGAAAACGGTTATCAGGGCTTGGCTTTGTTGATGGATACGGTGGAAGTGACCGGAGTAAAAGGAGTTTTTGTCAATAAGGAAGCCATTGAGAATTTCTTTAGCCGGTTAGAGAAATAAGTAAATAATAGCTGTAATTTAATCAGGGGGGCAAAACTAAAATGACTGATCATATAGCACGATAGGTTGTTTTAGTTTTGACCCCCTTTTATTTATGGCTCATTCTTTCTTCTTTAGATCCATTTCTCCGGAGAAAGAAATAGATTGTCTGTTTGTAGGGGTGACCTGTATGTTACTGCTGCCATTGGGATAAATGATGATATTGTAAAGGTAATTGTCTTCCTCGTTCCGTACTTTTAGTGTGATTTTAGCATTCCCCTTTTTATTATATGCTGAAGTATATTCTGATAAAGGAGCACTAAAATTTAATCCTTTTCCACCCCCGTAAGGAACGTTATACGCCACTCCGAAATAAGGCAGATAGGAATAAACCGAATCGTTTCTTATTTCTAAAGAATAATCGGAAGTCAGGTGTTTGCTGCCTCCTTTCATAGGCATTACCCGGTCCACATTGATTTTTGTATGTCTTTGCGTCAACAGCTTCGCGTACAGCTTGTTCTGTCTGTTGCTTCTTCTCTTTCTTACTCTGAGCCGCTATAGGTGTCAGGCTGCTTGATAGAAAGAAACTTGCCAAAAGGAATAATTTATTTGCTTTCATATATCTCTGTAGGTTTAGTGAATCTGTCTTTGTCAAAGATAGCCAAAAAGAGTACTCGTTGTTCTAAAAAAAACATAAGATACTCAAACTGTCAATGAGTTAAGTACGCGATTGTCTAGGAAGTGTTTGCTGTATAGGGAGTGTTAATCTTTTTAATCAATAGAATAATGAGATAAAAACATAAATTGGTCATTTTATATGCTTGTTCATTTGTGATGAATATCGTGTGATGAAAAGCTTAAGTGGCAATCTGGATCTCATTTATCTTTTAAGCTTCGATAATAAAAAAGATGATTTGTCCCCATGTGGGTTCAAATCATCTTCAAATCTCCCCATTAGGGGAAGACCATAAAAATATTATTTGGGTAGATTAAAAGCCACACTCATTTCTTTCATCTGTTCCTGGCTCATGCGTCGGGTTCAAATCCCATATTTTTGGCAGCGATGTAAATTAATGCGGATTTATTTAAAACATCAATTTGGTCGAATGCGGCCATTACGTCACAGTCAACAGCAAAGATACCGTGTTTTTCCCACATGACTACATCATAATCAGCCAATTCCTTGATAGTTGCATCTGCTAATTCTACAGAACTGGGTAACTGATAAGGAATCATGCCCAATCCACGTGGGCAGAATGCTTTTGTTTCGGGAATCATGCTCCATAGCAGGTTGGTTGCCACATCTTTCTCCATGAACTTTTTGTTGTGAGACAAGGCAATCAGTTCGATGGGGTGTGTGTGTACGGATGCTTTATAAGGAGAGCCTATGCTAATGAGATAATTGTGTACGCTCAGGTGGGAGGGAACTTCCGAAGTAGGTTGAACCGGTTTGTCGGCAATAATGACATAACTAGCACAATCATCTAAAATACGGATGACAGAACCGTTATCCATAGGCCAACGTGCCAAATCCCGCATACGCATATTGGTTCCTTTGCAATAAAAATAACAGCCTTTCAAGTGAGGCAGTGTTACACCGATTTGTTTTACTTCGCTGATAGCGGGCATCTGACGGATTTCATCGTCTACATACTCGGTGATATTGACGGTGATATTACCTCCGTTACGTTCGGCCCATCCTTTTTGCCACAAATATCCGGCTACTTCGGCTACTTTATTCACCTCTTTGACCAATTCGGGGCGATTGTCTAAGATTGATTTCATATCTTCTTTTATTTGATTGTTCATAGGGTATTGTTATTCATTTTTTTATTCTGAATAACAGTATGCTACAAATATAATAATTCTTTTAGAATAAATTAGGGAATACAAGAGAAAAGATAAGAACTACCAGTCCGGTTACCAGAACAGTGATAGTTTGGGTGGATACACCTTTCCATTCTTTTAATAAAATACCCCATACGTACTGAAAGTAACATTCAAAGCCATTAATATACACCATGAGAAGGCAAGCAGTACAGGACTTCCGGTCAGGAAACTTTTACCCATTTCCAGTCCGAAGAATTGCATGTACCACAGTACTCCTGCCAAGCGCAGAATATCAGGTTGTTTACCCATACATTGCCTTTGGCATAATCACTCATAGTTTTGTTGGCTACATTTTGTTGCAGACAGTAAACGGCATTGGTTAAAAAACCGCCTAGTGTTACCAGAAAGATTACAGGAAGTCCCGCATAAAGACCTTCTACACCTCCAGCTAACGCAGCTTCCTTGATGGGAGTTCCTGCATCGAGTCCCAAAGCGAAACAGGCACTCATCACACCTGCCAGTAGGGCTACCAACAGTCCTTTAGTCAGAGCAAAATCTTTTACTGCCGCGCGTTTATCTTCCTCGCTCATGTTTTTGGCGCGAAGACTGCCGGCATATCCTATAATGGCAATGCCCGACAAAGTGATACATACTCCTAGTAAAAGAATAAGTCCGTTTCCTTTGAACAGGTTGGTTCCGGCAAAGATGGCGGGGAACAGTGTACCGAATCCGGCACAAGTACCCAGTGCGATACTTTGTCCTAAGGCTACTCCCAGATAACGCATGGAAAGACCAAAGGTAAGGCCGCCCACTCCCCATAATATACCATAAAAGATGCTCATTGGAGCACCTCCCGCTCCCCAAAGGTCAAACAGACTGCCTCCTTGGGGAATACCTAGCAATGCGCCCAATAGTGGGAACACCAACCAGGCGAATACACCTTGTATCAGCCAAAAACTTTCCCAACTCCATTCTTTTACTTTCTTGATAGGTACGTATGAACTGGATTGGCAGAAGCTTCCTATAGCGATAATGATTAATCCGATAATGATTTCCATTGTTTATATTCTTTAAAACCACAAATACGTTCTCTGTAGGGGCAGATACATGAGGCCACCCTTACAGAGGACGATATTGTGGTTGGATATTGATTAGCGTTTAGAAGTAACTTCTGCTTCGTATTTCTCTACTTCTGCAATGAACTCTTCGCCTACGGGTACATTGTTCTTCAAGCAGAACATATCCCATACAGCATTCCAAGGCAAAGCTTTTTCTTCTTCGAGCAGAGCCAGACGTTGGAATCCTTGTCCGTTTGCTTCGTATTCGCG
>ENA-OQER01000500-OQER01000500.1-human-gut-metagenome-genome-assembly--contig:-NODE-500-length-21215-cov-5.257682_pt1 | contig 21215 bp, 27 predicted proteins | sample MGYA00242797_ERZ504639 | MGnify/ENA primary metagenome ERZ504639 (study PRJEB26092, sample SAMD00036306) | human gut metagenome | host: Homo sapiens | study: EMG produced TPA metagenomics assembly of...
CGAGGCGGGGGAGAGCGTCGTCGCCGTTGAGGGGGACCGTCTGCTGTGCCCGCGTGATTACCTGGGCATTGAGCACCTGCCGAGCTTGTTGCCGCCGGCGTGGCGTCGCTCAAGATCGAGGGTCGCATGAAGAATCCCGACTATGTCTTTAACGTGGTGAGGGTGTGGCGTCACGCGCTCGATATGCTGCGCGACGGCACGTGGGATGCCAATGCGGTGCCGGCGCTCGAACGCGAGCTGGGAAGGTCGTTTAACCGTGGGTTTACCGATGCGTACCTGCGAGGGCGTTCGGGCGCCGAGCTTATGAGCTTTGAGCGTGCAATCAACCAGGGCGTGCGCGTGGGGCGCTTGGTCGCTGTGGGCCACGAAGAGGTGGCCGTTGAGCTCGACGCCGCCGTGGCGGCGGGTGACACGCTCGAGATTCGGTTCTATCCGGGTGTCGACGCGCGTCCCGATGTGCCCAAGCGCTGGCCGCAGGTGCCCTGTCCGGTGAGTGCCGCGGCGGGGGAACGCGTTGTCGTGCATTGCAAGCGTAAGGTGGACACGGGCTGCGAGGTGTACCTGATTCGCAGCGCCGGCATGTTGGATCAGACGGCGGCGGTGTTGGAGCGCATGCGGGCCGAGGCAGATGCGATTGCGCCCGTTGCGCGTGCCGTTGAGGTACTACCCTTTGAGGACGTTGCGGTGGATGGCGGTGCGTCGACGGAGTTGGTGGAGTGCGCGATTCCCGCTCGCATGGTTTTTGCTTGGCAGCTGATGGATGCGACCCGCGCGGAGAACTCGATTTGTCCGACGCCGTTGTGGTGCTCGACGAGGTGTGCCGCACGGGTGACGCTGACCGGACCCGCTCACTGATGCAGCGTGCCGGGCGCGTCGTCTGCCGCAACCTGGGACAGGTGGTGATCGCTCGCGAGCTGGGCGTGACGTTTGACGTGGCGGCGCCGGTGTTCTGTGCGAACCGGACTACGCTTGCCTGGCTACGTGGGCTCGGCGCGGGTCGGGTGTACTTGCCGGCCGAGTTGCTCGGCAATGATGCGGAGCGTATTGCCGAACTGACGGCCGAACTTGGTGTTCTGGGCCCCGTCGATGCCGACCACACCGAGCTCATGGTGTGCGAGCACTGCCTGCTGACCGCCGAGGGGGCTTGCGCCACCGATGCGGCGCAAGCCGGGGTATGTTGTCACGATTGCATGCGTCGTCGGCAGGCGCGCTATCTGGTTGAGCGGGATGCACGCGTTTTGCCAGTTGCCATCGATGCACGCGGCAGGACGAGGATTTTCCTGACATAGGTGCCGCGTCGCGCCGTTTTGGTTATCATAAGTGAGTTTATGAACTTCCAGCACCGCCGTATCCGGTGAGGGTGCTATAGCAAAAGGAGGATACCCAATGCTGTCTGTTGACGAGCAAATGCGTATCATCACCTCGGGCGCTGCGAAGATCGTCCCCGAGGCCGACCTTCGCAAGAAGCTTGAGAAGGGCGAGCCCCTCAACATCAAGCTCGGCGTCGACCCCACCAGCCCCGATCTGCACCTGGGCCATGCCGTGCCGCTGCGCAAGATGCGCCAGTTCCAGGACCTGGGCCACAACGTCACCCTTATCATCGGCAACGGCACCGCGCTGATCGGCGACCCCTCGGGCAAGAACTCCACGCGTCCGCAGCTTTCGCAGGAGCAGATCGAGCCAACGCCGAGACCTATGTGAGCCAGGCCATGAAGATCCTGGACCCCGAGAAGACCACCATCGTGCACAACGGCGATTGGATCCTTTCGATGGATCTGGCCGGCCTGCTGCAGGTGTGCTCCAAGTTTACCGTCGCCCGCATCCTTGAGCGCGACGACTTTACCAAGCGCTACCAGTCCCAGACGCCGATCGCCCTGCACGAGTTTCTGTACCCCGTGATGCAGGCTTTCGACTCCGTTCAGATTAAGGCCGACGTGGAGATGGGTGGCACCGATCAGCTCTTCAACCTGCTCGCTGGCCGCGAGCTTATGGAGAAGATGGGCATGGAGCCGCAGATCGCGCTTACCATGCCGCTGCTCGAGGGCACCGACGGCGTGCGCAAGATGTCCAAGTCCTATGGCAACTACATCGGCCTGACCGATGCTCCCAAGGATATGTTCGGCAAGACCATGTCCATCCCCGACGAGATGATTGGCAAGTACTATCGTCTGGCCAGCTCGCTCACCCCGGCCGAGGTCGACAAGATCGATGCTGCTCTGGCCGACGGCTCTGCTGATCCCTATGAGCTCAAGCGCGCTCTGGGCCGCGACCTGTGCGACACCTACCACGGCGCCGGTGCGGCGAGAGGCTCAGGCCGAGTTCGACCGCGTGTTCAAGGAGGGTCAGCTCGCCGACTTCCCCGAGAAGCATGTTGAGCTGACCGTCAATGACGAGGGCCGGATCTACCTCGCTGGCCTGCTCAAGGACCTGGGCCTTTCGGCCAGCGCCGGCCAGGCCCGCCGCGATATCGACGGCGGCGGCGTCAAGATCAACGGCGAGGCGGTGGCTCCCAAGAGCTACAACATCGACCCGAGCGCCCTCAAGCTGGGCGACACCCTCTCCGTAGGCAAGCGCAAGGGCTTCAAGTTGGTCTAACGAGCGAGTTGACCTTACAAGTGCAACAAGGCCGCAGCCGGGATTCCCGACTGCGGCCTGTGAGCTCATTGGGAGCGTACTTAAATGAGTGCCGCAGATTGAGAGTGGATATCTCCCGTTTTTTGCCTGTCTGCGGGCTCAAAGTGGGAGATTGTCCACTCTCGTCATTTGCAGGGGGTGTATTCCTGGCCCTCCTTTTGGGCATACAATGGCTATTGGCTTGCTGCGGTGAAGGTTTGTCCGCTCCGCAGCTATTTCTACAGTTAAAGGAGTATGTATGTCCGTTGAGGTCATGAGGTCTGTGATCGACGCTGCCGAGGGCCGCGTGCCCGTCGACACGCTGTTTACCAATGCGCAGATCGTCGACGTGTATGGCCAGCGTGTGGCGCCCGGCAGCGTTGCCGTCAAGGACGGTGTGATCGTCGGCGTGCTCTACGATGGTCGCGACGATGCCGCTGGCACCTACGAGGCAACTGAGGTCGTCGACTGCCAGGGCCACTATCTTGCCCCCGGTTTTATTGACGGACACTTGCATATCGAGTCCTCGAACATCCGCCCCGCCGAGTATGCTCGCATGGCCGCGACGCGCGGTACTACCACCGCCATTGCCGACAGTCACGAGATCGCCAATGTTGCCGGTCTCGACGGCCTGCGCTTTATGATTGAGGACGGTCGTCGTGCGCCCATCTCCATCAAGTACATGATGCCTTCGTGCGTGCCCGCACTGCCCGATGAGCAGGCCGGTGCCGTCATCACCGCTGCGATATGCAGGCGTTTTTTGCCGAGCATCCGGGCGACGTTTTTGGTCTGGGCGAAATGATGAACCTGCCGGGCGTCTTTATGGCCGATCCCGAGACCTGCGCCCGCATCGATGCTGCCAACCAGACGCCGTCCAAGCAGGTTGACGGCCACGCGCCGCTCGTTGCCGGTAAGGACCTCAACGCCTATGCCGCAGCGGGCATTATCGCCGACCACGAGTCGACGATTCCCGAGGAGGCGCTCGACAAGCTGTCCCGCGGCATGTATGTGATGCTGCGTGAGGGTACGTGCAGCCACGACCTGGCCAATTTGTCTCCGATGCTGCTGGAGAACCCTGCCCGCGCCCGCCGTTGCTGCTTTGCGACCGACGACCGCGCTCCCTCCGATGCGCTTACGACCGGCATGATCGACAATGCCTGCCGCGTGGCCATCGAGGCCGGCATCGACCCGGTGGTCGCTATCTCTATGGCGTCCCTCTCCACGGCCGAGGCGTTTGGCCTGGATCACGGCTGCCGCGACCCGCACGAGCTGCGTGGTGCGATTGCCCCGGGCAAGCGTGCCGACCTGCTGGTGCTCAATGACTTGACGTTTGCTACGGCTCCGCATCGAGTATATGCCGCCGGTGCTCTGGTGGCGCAGGATGGCACCTTTGTGGGCGAGATTGCACCCGAGATGGCCGAGGTCGCGGCCCTTGCCGATGAGCTACGCGCCTCCGTTAAGCTGCCGAGCTTTCGCTCGACGTATTCGACTATGCCTTTAAGCCGGGCGAGGCCGTGATTGACGTGGTGCCGGGCAAGGCCATCACGGGCATGGTTCGCCCCAAGAACACCGAGGGCCTGCGCCGCATTATGCTGATTGAGCGCCATGGCCGCGGCGTGTCGCTGCAGGCCGAGGCGCCGACGAGACGGCCCCGCTGGCTGGGCCTGGTCGGCAAGCATATCGGTCGCGGCTGGGTGCGCGGCTTTACCATCACGGGCGGTGCCATCGCCTCGACGATCGGCCACGACTCGCACAACGTGTGCGTGGGTGGGCGACAGCGCGGCTGATATGATGGCTGCCGTCGAGGCCGTGGGCCAGGGCGGCCACGTGCTGGTGCGCAACGGCAAGGTCGTGGCGCGTATTCCGCTGGCGCTCGGTGGCCTTATGAGCGAAGGCACGGCCGAGGACGTTGCTGCGCAGCACGACGACTTTATGGTCAAGGCGCGCGCCATGGGCATCGAGCCGCCGCTCGACCCCATCATGGGCATCATCTTCCTGCCCCTGCCGGTGATCCCGACGCTCCGCATCCGTCCCGAGGCATGTTCGACGTCACAACCTTCACCTACGCCGACTAGTCATCAGGGACGTTCTTAAACGACTAGCCGTTGGGGACACTCTTTGGCGGGCTGCCTGACGTCGCGACCGTGGGGCCTCTGGCGCGCGTGAGCTATTTGCTAGGTCCATGTAACGTTTATAACTACGGGGTCTTATTCGAGCTCCCTTTGGGTACGGTGTTTTCAGATATACATCTGTTTTCACTACTAAGCCCGAAGGGAGCTTTTCTATGTTTAAACTGATTGCATCCGATATGGACGGCACACTGCTTGACGAAAACGGCCAGGTGCCTCCCGAGACCTACGAACTGATTCTGGCGCTACACGAGCATGGCGTGCATTTCGCCGCATCGTCAGGTCGTCGCTACGATCGCCTGTGCGAGTTCTTTGCGCCCGTTCGCGACAAGATGGACTTTGTCGCCGCTAACGGCGCCCAAGTCTACGCCGACGGTAAGATGGTAGACCGTGAGGTGTATTCCCACCTGGCGATTCGAAGGCTCGCCCAAGCCGTCAGGACGTTTCCCAATCTGCATCTTGCGCTCTTTGACCGAACCAAGTCCTTCCTGCTCGATGACGAGTGCAAGTTCGTGCGTGAGGTCGATAAGGACCTTCCCAATGCCGAGCGTATTTGGGAGCTGCCCGATCCCGGCGTAAATATCATCAAAGCGAGTATCTTTTGCGACGACAGTGCGGTTATGGACAGTGCGTACGTGCTACAGCGCGAACTTGGTCAGCTCTTTACTTTTGCGCCTTCGGGCAACGCGTGGATCGATGCCATGCAGCCTGGTGTATCGAAGGCTCGGGTATCGCGCAGCTCGCGGAGCATTACGGCATTGATCGCGACGAGGTCATAGCGTTTGGCGACTCGATGAACGACTACGAGATCATTCGCTTTGTCGGCACGGGCTGCGCGATGGAAACGCGCGCCCCGCGCTTAAGGCGGTGGCCGATCGCGTGGTGGGTTGTAACCGCGACCACGCCGTCCAGCAGGAGCTCCGCCACGTTCTGGAGAGCCTCGCCTAATCCGGCAGTTGGGGACGTTCCTTTTCTGCCGGCAGCTGGGGACAGTCCTTGCAGCTTTTTCGCGAAGAGTGTCCCCAACGACTACTGTGACTGGGGCAGCTAATTTGGACGGGGCTATTTTAGCTACCCCACACAAGCGGGCAGCTAAAATAGCCCCGTCCCAAATTAGCTGCTGCCGGGTTGCTGCTGCTAGGCGAGGGCAGCCATGATGGTGCGGGCGACGCCGTCGTGGTCGTTGTCGAACTCGGTGATGGCGTCGGCGGCGTCGCGGTCCTCGGGCTCGGCGTTGATCATGGCCATGCCGTGGCCCGCTGCCTGCAGCATGGGGATGTCGTTGATGTTGTCGCCGAACGCCCAGGCGTCGACGAGACGCTCGCCAGGTGCTCGCATAGCCACGTGAGGGCCGTTCCCTTGGTGGCGCCCTCACCCATGACCTCGATATTCATGGCGTAAGAACGCGTGACCTCAATGCCTCCGAGCGTGTCGAGCTCAGCCGCGATGGCGTCGCGATCGGCCGGGTCGTGCCAGTACATGGCGATGCGTTCGAGCGTCTCGACCCCGTCGATCTTACTGTCGATATCCATGTCGATCGGTGTTCGTGTGCGCTTGAGCGAAGCCGCGATGTGGGGTCACCGCCGCAGAACTCATCCAGGCGCCCGTAAAGCGAGCGGGGGAGGAAGCACTGCCATCCGCGAAGATATCGAAGGTCACATCGTGGCCGGCGGCGATGCGATGGACGCGATGGGCAATGCCGCGATCGAGCGGACGGCTCAAAATGCGCGTGGCGCGCGAGGCATCGTTGCACATCGTCGTCGAGCTGCCAGACGCTGGCGCCATTGGCGCAGACCGCGTAGTGCACGGCAGGATGGGCGAGGATGGGCTCAAAGACGCCCGACAGCGGACGCCCCGTGCACGGTACAAACTCAATGCTGCGACGTGCGAGCTCGTCGAGCATCGCCCAGGTGGCGTCGCCCATCTGCTTGTCGCTCGTCAACAGTGTTCCATCCATATCGGAAAAAACAATCATTCGATGCAGCCCTTTCTACTGGCATAAAAAGCGTGGCCGAGGGCGGTGATGCCCTGGCCACGCTCGAGTTCTATAACGGTCCGCGTCCTAGCGGTCGGCGATCGGCTTGTACTCCAGCGGCTCGATCACCGGACGATAGGCCGGGCGAATAATACGGTGCGCGCAGAAGAGCTCTTCCATGCGGTGTGCCGACCAGCCGGCCATGCGGGCGACGGCGAATAACGGCGTAAAAAGCGTCTCGGGCACGCCGAGCATCTTGTAGATAAAGCCCGTGTACAGGTCGATGTTGGCGCAGATGGGCTTGGTCATGCCGTGGTCGCGCATGACCTGGGGTGCCAGGCGCTCGATGCGCTCGATGAGCGCGAACTCATCGCCCAGGTCCTTCTTGGCGGCAAGCGTGCGCGCGTAACGGCGGCAGACCTCGGCGCGCGGGTCGCTGAGCGTATAGACGGCGTGGCCCATACCGTAGATGAGGCCCGTGCCGTCGAAGGCCTGCTTGTCGAGGATCTTGCCAGGTAGGCTGCGACCTCGTCCTCGTCCTCCCAGTTGGAGACATGCGCGCGGATGTCCTCGTGCATGGACACGACCTTGGCGTTGGCACCGCCGTGGCGCGGGCCCTTGAGCGAGCCGATAGCCGCGGCGTAGGCGGAATACGGGTCGGTGGCCGAAGACGACAGCACGCGGCAAGCGAAGGTGGAGTTGTTGCCGCCGCCGTGCTCGGCATGCAGCATGAGCATCACGTCGAGCAGCATGGCTTCGTCGCGGGTGAACGCCATGCCACCGCGCAAGACCTGTAGGATGGTCTCGGCGGTGGAGAGACCGGGCGTGGGGTGCGGCACGTGAACCTCGGAGCCGCGAAGCTTGGCGACCGAGGCCATGTGTGCGAAGGCGGCGATGCGCGGGAGACGTGCGAGCATGGAAATGGCGACGTCGATTTCGTGCTCGGGCGTGATCACGTCTGGTTCGGCATCGAAGGCGTAGAGCAACAGTACGGCGCGCTGGAGCACGTTCATGATGCTCGACGACACCGTGGTCATAGGGAACTCTTTAACGTACTCGTCACTCAGGTGTCTAAAGGCGCCCAGGCGCTCGCAAAAGCCGTCGAGCTCTTCCTTGTTGGGCAGCGAACCCGTGATAAGCAGATAGGCGACTTCCTCGTAGCCGTAGCGATTCTCGGCCTGGGCATTGTTGACCAGATCCTCGATGCTGTAGCCGCGAAGCGTGAGCTTGCCTGATCGGGCACGACCTTTCCGTCGACCTTGTTGTAGCCGTGCACATCCGAGATACGAGTGAGGCCCGCGACCACGCCCGAGCCGTCGGCATTGCGCAGGCCGCGCTTGACATTGTGCTCTTCGAACAAGCCCTCGTCATAAGGGTCGGTCGGCAGGCCGTGGTAGAGGCTTTCGCTCTCAGACGAAATCTGGCGGCTTGCTTCGTAATCCAGAACCAGTCGGCTCAAGTGGTCATCGAAGCGGTAATAGATTTTCTTGGCGTCGTAGGCCATGTGCGCTCCTCTCCGGGCCGTGTGGGGGCGGCGTGCTTGAGTGCAGATGCGCCGGCCTGTTCCTGCACGGCCTGTTCGCTACAGGCGGTACATAAAGTTAAAGACGTCCTCGCGCTGGATGGACACGTTGACGCCCGAAAGCTCGCCGGCCTCGGCCAGGGCCTCCTGCAGCTCAGCGAAGTCGAGCTTGGACTCGGCGGTATCGGCCAGCATGGTCATGGTGAAGATGTCCTCGATAATGGACTGCGTGATGTCGCGGATGTCGACGTTGGCCTCGCCCAGGACACGGGTGACGCCGGCGACGATGCCGGGGCGGTTCTTGCCAAGGACGGTGATGACGATACGGGAGGACGAGATCTCGGCATGGGAAACCCTTTCGCGTGATTGCGGCGCGCGCGGGGCGCTCCGCTACGGTACAGTGTTCATCATTGTACCTGTCTGGCGCAAAAAAGGCGCGCTCGCTGCGGCGTTACATGCCTGCAACATGAGCGTAAGGGGGAAGGCCGTACGGGGAAGAGCCGTCTGGCGCGTGTCCGGCTCGTGTTGGGTTGATTTCCGATCTCAGCCGAACACATTGAGCGGACAGGCCGTTCCCGCAGTCAGCCGAACGCCTCCGACGGCTGATTCCGAACTGGAAGCGGAGGGCATCCCCGCCCTTCGGTAGGGGATACCGCTCCGCGGCGCATGCCGCGGGCGGCGCCCCTATCGGACCACCGTGACCTCAGTTGGGATGGGCCCAGCACTGCCGCGTACTCGGTGAGCTAGAGCCAACTGTTCGTCTTCACGTCGCGTATGGCGATATTTCGGTCGTCCGGCTCGGTGATGCCGTAGCCGAACGCCTGGAGCGTCTCGATGGACTCCTGGATCCTCTGTTGGAACATGGGACCCGGATCGACCCTCGGCCGAGGTGCCCGCGCCAAAGGCACGGCGTGGCGCGCAGCATGTTATGGATTTTGGAGATGGGCTCGATGTCGGCGTAGACGTGAGCGTCGCCATGGCGTCCTTGTGGCCGAGGATCGATTGGAGCGCCTTGATATCGCCGCCTTGGCGGATCCACTGCGTTGCGAACGTGTGGCGAAGGCCGTGGAACGTGATCAGCTCGTCGTTGGTGCCCATGAGGCCGTTGGTCTCCGAGAACGTCTTGAACGCCCTGCGGATATAGCTTGTCGTCGCGAAGGTCGCGCCCGGCTCCGACAGGATGTAGCAGTCCCCGATCTCGACCGCCCCGGTAAGGCCGCGCAAGCGCAGCTTTCCGCAGTCGATCTCGTGGGTCTCCTTCAGGAAGGGGAGTAGGCCGACCGGGTCGATGGGGATACCCCTGGCGTCATGGGTCTTGGTGTCCTTGATGAACGAACCCATTCCCTTCGCGTACGCCACCGAGTGTCTGATCGAGATCAGGCCCGTCTCGAAATCCACATCGCACCACCGAAGGCCGCAGACCTCGCCGATTCGCATCCCCGTGTGCAGGGCGAGTACGACCGCCCTCTAATCCTCGGCGGACCAATCGAGTCCGAACTCCTTTCGGGCATCCTCTTCGCTCATGACTTCGAGAAGGTCTCCGGGTTGGCAACGAAGGGCGAGGCATAGCTGCTCGAGTGTGTTGAAGCGAATGCCGCGAATATGCCCTTTTTTAATACGGGACAGGTTCACGGGCGTGGTTCCAATCCTTTCGGCAAGTTCGTTCGAGGAAATCTTTCGCTCGGCCATGATCTTGTCGAGGCGAACAATTACGGGCATGGCGTTTCCTTACGCAATCTCGTCGGAGTCGAGGTACAGCTCTCGGGCGTACAAGAAGAGCTGGGAAAGCATGAACAGGACGATGCGAGAACCAGAGAGGTCCAATCGAATGATGAAGCGATCTCTTGGGCGCCGACGGCCCCCTCGCCGCCAAACATCGAAACGGAGGTTTTGAGTGAGCCGGCGTAGAGGCTGGTGGCAGCTTGAACAACGAAGAGAATGCCGAGCACCTTCAAGCATGTCGCAGACCCTTTCTTGAAGGGGTCTCCGCTCTTGATCGTCCACACGAGAACGGCGCTGAGGATGGTCGTAGCGATACCGATGACGGCAGGGACCAATGTCGAGATCGCAAGGGCTGGATACGCGGGGGAGTCTGCAATTACAGGGTTGTCGAGCACTTCGATTGCTGGCTTTAAGGAGAACGCCACTTGTGCGATGGCGGTGGCGCAAAGGGTCGCAGAGGCTATCGCACATGCGATGCGGAAGGAATGAAGCCGGGGAGTGCGATTGTCGGAACTCATAATAACCTCCGAAGAATTTAAAAAACTCAGGTTACTTTTTAACAGTTTATGTTAAATTGACTTTGCAGGCAAGTAATCACAGCATGCTGCAACCGAAACCCCTCTAGATTGGAGAGGATTATGTTCAGTACTGTTAAGTCGTGTAAGCTCTTGGTTTTCCTCGGCCTCGCTCTTTGTCTGTTGCTGCCGGGAGCCCCCGCTTTTGCGGATACCCCGATGCCTCCTTCCCAGGAGAGCAGCCAGTGTGCCCTCGTTGAGCCCCTCGGGTATACGGACGACGTCGTCGATACCTACTGGAGCTACAGCTGTCCTCGCGGCGTAAGCGGGCACAGCATCTCGATGTTCAACATCTCTTACAAGACGATCTCCTACCGAAATGCTATCGCCGATCCGCGCATCATAGGGAATCCCGCCTCGCTGCAATGTGCTCCTGTGGTGTTCTTGGCACAACTGATAAATGGCAATTTGTCTATAGCACCTACTAGATGCGAGGAAGGGCCGAGCATTTTGTTCGGCCCCTCTGTTCCGACTGGATGAGGTTAAGGTTGGCGATGAATATGCTCAAAATCTCGAAGGCGATCTTTAGGTCGCTTCTCTCCTCCAGGTCGCTCTGTGTTGTCGTTGTTGCGTTGATGGTTCTTTGTGCTCTGCCCGTCTTCAGGAGCGCGGCTGGCATCGACGGACGGGTCGAATACCTCGAGTCGGGAATAACCCGTGTTGAGCAGGAATTGTCAGCATCCTATGCGGATGCGCTTGTGAATGCGGGGGAGGACGGTGTCTATACCTCTTCATCAAGCATGCCCGCGCTTCTGTACCCTCTTGCCGCGGGACGTCTTATCTTGGCACCGCTCTCTCCCCTACTTCCGTTTCTGCAGATATCGGATGGAGAGTACACCTATTATGACGGATCGAAGGAGTACTTGCTATGGGTCGCAACGGCCGTTGCCGTCTCGTTCCTTGCCGCGCGTCTTAACAAACGTGAAAAGCTCATCATCCAGGCACCGATGGGCGAGCTGGGTAGACTTGTTGCATCGAGCGTATGGGCGAGTGTTTTTGCAATGCTTGCCGTCCTCGCCATCAATCTTCCAGGGATAATCGCCGCGCTTGTGAAGAATGGCCCGGGCTCGCCGTTCTATCCGATAGGCTACATTCAATATGCGACTCCGGTTATCAACCGGCTTGGCTGGTGTTCGCGCAGACGGCCATCTTGCAATTCTTGGTGGCAGCGTTCATCTCGCTTGTCGTTCACCTTGCCGTGAAGATTGCCAATAACCCTACGCTTGGAATCGTGTTCGTATGTGCTGATGGGGTGGACGATGGTTCCCGGGTATTACGGAAGATCCATCGCTTTACGTGAGTTCGCCCTGTTGAATCCCCTTACGTATGCGAACACTGAGTTGACCGTCGGCGCCTATAGCCCGTACCCGACAACGCAGATAGTGAATCTGCCTGGACTTTGCTTCGAGCGTGGCGCGATTGCCCTCGTATGCGCAATCGGGATCGAGGTGCTGGCAATTAGCCTGCTTTGCGTTGCTGGAAAGAGCGGCTGCGCGTGCCCGATATCCCCGATTTGTCTTGAGAGAGGTTCCTTCACTGCATCGAGAACGGCAACTCGTTCGAGCGCTTGTGCCTCCGCCGTTGCATACGTAAGAACGATGGGGAAACTGCTCCTGCGTTCTCCTACCCTCGCCGTATGCGCGATTGCAATGTCGACGACGATGCTGGCCCCGGCTCTGGTCGAGATGTTTCCTGACGCTGATAACGTTTCCGCTGTTCGGTATAGGGATGGGGAGCTCCGTTCAATAGATCGGTATCTAGAGCAGAACGCTGCGAATATGGACGTCGAGGGCAAAGCGGCCCTGGAAGACATGCGGGATGCTCTTTCGGGTTTCGTGTACGCGCCTATGCCTGCGGAGGGGTTTCGAAGCCTTGCGACGTACGAGCGCGCTCGAGGTGAGCTGGGCGCGGCAGATGCGACTCTCCTGCAATCGATCGGAATCGAGCCGGAGACTCCTTCTCGTGCGGAGGCGCGCGCCCTTCTGCTTGAGTCGATCGCGAGCTTGCCGGAACCCAAGGTTTACGAGTTAAGTACGAAGATGCCCCCATTAATCCTCCTTTCGTATCTCCAGGCAGCGCTTCCCTCCTTATTTTTGCTGTTGCCCGTGGTTGTCACATCGCTCGCGTGCACCCACCTGCAGTGTCGTTCCCTTCTGGTTCTCCAGATCCCCGCAACAGCGCATGTGCGTTTTCTGACGGCTGTTGCGCTGGCTCTCCTGCTTGGCTTGGTGCTGCTTTTGGTGTCGATGGTTCCCGCTGTCGTTGTGTCCGTGATTAAGAACGGTGCGGGTGGATCGGAGTATCCCGTCGCTCTCATTCGGGCGGGAGCTTCGACAACGTCCATGGTGGGGGAGGCGGTGTTGTGCAGTATTCCGTTGCTGGTCATGGCATACGGCGTGATTTCCGTCGTCGCTGCGTTGACAGCAGCGATTAGCCGCAACCCCGTTGTCACCGGAATGGTTTGCGCGGTTCTCTTGGTGTTGGGTTCGTTGAGCGCTCATGTTGAAAGCGTGGGCATGGGCGTCGCGCTGCTGGCTCCATTCGCCTCGTTTAATCCCGCTTCCCAGGTGGGGACGATTGGGTTCCTTGGGCGAGGGACGAACGCGATGCCTTTTGGAGAGGTCGTCGGCGCATCGGGCGCTCTGCTGGTGGTCTTGGGCGCCGTATCTCCGTTGATGGTGCGCCTGAGTGTTCCAAAGATCGAAAGGGGATGATCTCGATGATTGACCTTCAAACGCTGACGATCTCTTATGGAAAGAAGGTGCTCGTAGATTCGGTGAACGCTGAGTTTGCCCCGGGTACGGTCTACGGTCTCGTCGCTCCGAACGGGCATGGAAAGACGACGTTGCTGCGTGCGATGGCAGGTTTGCCGGGTCCTCGCGTGGACGGGAGCATCGTTCTGGATGAGGTGCAGGGTACGGGTGCGAGAGAGGTCCGTTCTATGATCTTCTATGCACCTGGTGAGGGGACGCTGCTGTATCCCGGATTGCGTGCGGAAGATCACCTCAAGATGGTTTGCGATATGTGGCCGCATGCTCGCGATATCGAAGAGATAGTGGAACAAACGCAGATAGGCGAGTTCGCGAAGATGAGGATCCGCACTCTGAGCCAGGGCATGAAGCAGCAGCTTACCCTGGCGATTGCGTATGCGACGGGCGCGCGGTACCTTCTATTAGATGAGCCATGAACGCGCTCGACCCCAGCAGGGTGGACTTGCATTCCGAGATTCTCAGGAAGCTGGCCGATTCTGGTACGTGCATCATCATGTCATCCCACATCTTGGATTCGGTCGATAGGCTGTGCGATGAGATTCTGTTTTTGAAGGATGGGAGGCTCATTAGAAGCATTCCGCAAGATGATGCTGCGCCGAAGTCTCCTGGATCCCATTTCGCAAAGCCTGCCGGACGCGCCGATGGTGCGCTAAGCACGTATCGGCGACTCTACGAAAAGGGCGGGTAGAAATGCAAGTTAAAAATCTATGTGGTCAATATAATACCGTTGAACCCGCATATCGATACCGCTCAGCCATTCGCCTCGCCCCCGTCGCACGTATCTTCATCCGGTCTGTTACTTTTAATCTAACAATTCTTTGAGGAACGTAGGTGCTTCTAAATGTACTGTCGACTTCTTCTCAAACTAATCCTAAGAGACAAGGCCGTATGGATTTGTACGCTCGTTCTCGCTGCAGCCTTTTCCGCCCCCATTGCGTTCAATTCACCCATCTACGGCCCCTTCTTTATGAAGCAGGGCATGCAGGCTTTGTCGACGCATTCAATACGCGCGCGCCCCAGGCCAGCGGCACAGACCTATCGCCAGAGCAGCAAGATGACGCTGAGCTTGCAAGATACGCGAACGCCGCCCTCGCCGCTCAAACCGACGCGCCTTTCTCGACTCTGCCGAGAGCTACTACGCGCTCATGGACGAGGGCTTCCAATCCGGGTCCATCGTGGGGGACCAGGAGACCAATGACGCAGAGCTCGCATATTGCCGCGCTCTGAGCAGCTCCGGCATCGCGGATATCCCGGCCTCCGCAAACGACCTGCCGTTCCTCTCCTTCCTGCCCTACGCCATTGCCCAGGCGCCGTCCTTCCTTCCCTTCATCCCCTTCCTTCTCTCGTCGATACTCGTGCTCGGCGCCACAAGGCCCGGGACCCTGGCGGCAAAGCGCCCGTGCCCAATTCCGGCGCCTTATCCAAACCGTGTTTTCGATAATTGGCGCGGGGACCGCGATGCTCCTCGCCGGCCTTGCGCCCGGGAGTATTTACGCCTTGGCCCTAAACGGCTTCGGGCAGATCGGGTACCCGATCGCTTCTTCCATAACGGCGCGCTCACTACCACGACCGCGGGAGACGTCTTCACGACCATACTTCTCGCGCTGCTCGCGGGTGGAACCTTGATATCCGTTTGTTCCGTCGTCCTATCGACCGCAACGAGGCGCGTCTTCGCGGGCCCCCTTACCTCCGCGTTGCTTGTCGCGGCCCCGGCATTCCCGTTATTGTCCGATTCGGCACTGGGGCATAATGCCGCGCTCGAGCTCCTGCCGCTGGCCGTGTTCTCGCCTATCGAGGCAACGGGTTACGTAGGATGCTTCCCAACAGAATTCATTGACTCCGGTTCAAGCGGTGCATCGATGCTTGCCGTGGCCCTGATATACGTCGCGGTCTTTTTTGCGGTCGGCGCCGTTGCGACACGTTCGCCCAAACAGTCTGAACCCGCGAAAAAGCGCCATGGGCTCGAGCTTCTGGACGTGAGCGTGGGATACGGAAGCACGACGATACTTTCAATCGGATCGCTTTTCTTGAGCCCGGGAACGGCGGCGGGCCTCATTGCTCCCAACGGCTCGGGGAAAACCACCTTTCTTGAAGCGCTGTCGGGCCAATTTCCCACCCGTATCCACTCGGGAAGCCTGGTGGCAGACGGAATCAGCCAACGTCAATCAGCCGAATTTGCAGAACTCGTCTACCTGAGCTCTTCAGGCGGCACGGATCTTTACCCCACGCTATCAGCCCTCGAGCACCTTGCTTTCGTTAGGGATGCGTGGAAATCGGCCGCCGACATCGACTCGCTCTGCAGCTCCCTCGGAATCTCCCCATATCTCGACAAGCCGGCCCGTAAACTCTCGACGGGAATGAAGCAGCAGGTAAAGCTTGCCATGGCGATAGCGACCGATTGCCCGTACCTCATCCTCGATGAACCGCTGAACGGCTCGATCCGGGAAAGCGGAAAACCTCCTGCGACGCGATGCGCAGCGAGGTGGCGCGGGGACGCAGCGTGCTCATTTCAAGCCATCTGCTCGACGACCTGGCAGACCTCACCGACTCGTTCTACTTCATCGAGGCCGGCACGCTCGTGGAAAAGATCAAGTCGTCCTTGCAGACGCTCAAGCAGGAATACCTCGATACATACGAAGGATGAATGTGGGGGAGTGTTCGGATGATAGTTGATATTCAAGGGCCAGCTCGTGTCGTGCCGAAAAGACCGTGAACCTTTTGTGGGACATGCGGCGCCGTGGTACCATATCCGAGTTTGTTGTCTTGGTCGGAAACCAAGACGCCTTATGCGCTGATCGGTAACCAGCGCCTGACCAATAAGGAGTCCTACCATGAAGCAGGGTATCCATCCCCAGTATGTCGAGTGCACGGTGACGTGCTCCTGCGGCAACACCTTCAAGACGCACGCAACCGTGTCCGAGATGAAGGTCGAGCTTTGCAACGAGTGCCACCCGTTCTACACCGGCCAGCAGAAGTTCGTCGACACCGGTGGACGCGTCCAGCGCTTCGCCGACAAGTTCGGTGGCGCCGCTGCCGCCCAGCTCAAGAAGGCTGAGGAGGCCAAGCCGCCAAGGCCGCCAAGGCTGCTGAGGCCGAGGCCGCTCGCAAGGCCGCCGCTGAGGCTAAGGCTGCCGAGAAGCTAAGCGTGCCGCTAAGTTCGCCGAGGAGGCTGCCAAGCAGGCTGCCGAGCTCCCGCAGAGGCTCCCGTCGAGGAAGCCGCTGCCGAGGCCGAGACCACCGAGGCTGCTGAGTAAATAGCTCGCCGAGCAAACACTCGCATTCATGGCAAAAGGGCCGTGCACCCAATTGGTGCACGGCCCTTTTCTTATCGACGCAAAGTAGCACGTCCTCTTTGCACCGAACGGTGGGGATTTTTCGTTTGCCCAGATAAAACCTGCCAAAATAAACCTGTCCCTTTTTGGCAGGTAACCGATAGGAGGCTACGTGGACACATCGACGTCCTTGGGCAATCGCGAGCTCGCGGTGGCAAAGAAGCGTGCGCTCGATGCTGCCTATTTTAGGAAGGGTATCGCTGTCGCGGCGCTTTCGAGCTGCATGTATGCGCTGTACACGGCCTTTGTTACCGCCGGTCAGCTCTTTGGCGTTTGGGCCGGTTGGTTCGATGCATTTGCTCCCTCCGGCCTTTTGGCGGTATTCATCTTGCCCACGATCGCCTCGGGCGTCAATGACGTGCTGAGTGCCGTCTGGGCCACGTTTTTCACTGCCGGTCAGGGCAAACTCGCCGACCTAGGCCGCTGCATCGCCTCAAAGCCCGGCGTCATCGTTATCGCCGCCGCCTTCATTGGCGGGCCCATCGCTTCTGCCGCCTACGTTATCGCGCTTTCGCAGGCAGGCACGCTTGCCGTGCCCATCGCCGCGCTCAACCCCGCGATCGGTGCGGTGCTCGCCCGCGTGCTCTACCGACAGCCGCTTAGCCCCCGTGTCGTCACCGGCATCGTTGTCTGCGTGTTCGCCGGCGCCATGATCGGTAGCGCCGGCTGAGCGGCAGGCATCTTCCGGCATGGCGCTCGGCTGGGTCTGGCGCTGTTAGCCGCCCTGTGCTGGGGCGTCGAGGGATGCGTGGGCGGCCGCGCCACCTGCATGATCGATCCTCAGATCGCCATCAACATCCGTCAGCTTGTCTCGGGCGTCGGCAACCTGTGCTTGGTACTGCCGGCCCTAACCTTGGCATGCGGAGAGCCCCTTGGTCAGAGTTACGTCCTTGTCGCCCAAGCGCTCACCGACAAATCCTCCGTCGTGTTTTTCGCCTGCTCCGGTTTTGCCGCCTACTTTTCGTTTATGAGCTGGTATCGCGCCAACTCCATGTGCGGCACGGCGCTGGGCATGGCCATCAACGGCACCTATACCTTTACAGCGCCGCTGTTTACGTGGATTATCGTCGGCCTGGTCTTGGGCTTTGACGGCTACGCGCTTCCGTCCGTCGCATGGGTGGCGGCCGTCGTCAACCTCGTCGGCATTTGCCTGATCGCCGTGAATCCCCTCGACATGGTTAAAAAGGACGGTGATCGGGATGCTTCCGCTTAACTATGCCATGCTCGATTATTTTGTTTGCCATGACGAGGCTTGCGTCGATGATGTGATGGCCGATCTCGCGGCCGAGTATGCATCGTTTGCCGCCTTTGCAAGGCCGCGCATGCAGGAGGCGCTCATGACCGCGCACAAGAATGGCCTGATTGACGAGGCGCGCTTTGATTTGAATGCCGAAGGCGAGCTTCGCGTCTACTATCGGGCGAGCGCCGAGCAGCGCAAAGTTATCGGCGCCTATCTGGCCGTAGCCACTAAAATAAAACGTCCCTTTTTGGCAGGTCGGTCGTAGTTATTACGTGGGGGATGAGGTCGAGCGTATAGCGTGCGTCCCGTTTGGCTAAAGTACAACTATCTGTGTTTAACTCGCCCAGTGCAGTGCGCTACGGGCGATGGCCAAAAAGGAAAACCACATGGGATTCATGTCAAAGCTGCTGTCCTTTGGATCCGATAAGGACCTTAAGCGCTACTACAAGATCGTCGACCAGATCAACGGTCTTGAGCCCCAGTTTGAGAAGATGACCGAGGAGGAACTCCGCGGCCAGACCGATAAGTTCCGCGAGCGTTACGCCAACGGCGAGTCGCTCGACGACATGCTCCCCGAGGCTTTTGCCACCGTGCGCGAGGCTTCCAAGCGCATCACGGGCATGCGTCACTTTGACGTACAGCTCATCGGCGCCATGGCGCTGCACGAGGGGCATATCGCCGAGATGAAGACCGGCGAAGGCAAGACGCTCGTCTCCACGCTGGCCGGCTACCTCAACGCTATTGCCGGCAAGGGCGTGCACGTCGTTACTGTCAATGATTACCTTGCCAAGCGCGACTCCGAGTGGATGGGCCGCATCTACAAGTACCTGGGCATGACCGTCGGTCTGCTCCAGAACAACATGCCGCTCGAGCTCAAGCGTCCGGCTACCAGGCAGACGTCACCTACGGCACCAACTCCGAGTTCGGTTTCGACTACCTGCGCGACAACATGGTCACCCGCCCCGAGCAGCGCGTACAGCGCGGCCACAGCTACGCCATCGTCGACGAGGTCGACTCCATCCTGATCGACGAGCACGTACCCCGCTCATCATCTCGGCGCCGGCACCAAGTCCGCCAGCACCTACAAGGACTTCGCGCGTGCCGTGCGCGGCCTTGAGCGCGGCGAGGACGTGTCGCACGACATGCTCACCGCCACCGAGGACGTTGAGCCCACGGGCGACTACGTCATGGACGAGGCCAAGCACACTATCGCCGCCACCGAGCGCGGCCTTAAGAAGATTGAGCGCCGCTTGGGTATCGATGACATCTATGCCGATCTCTCCGGTCAGCTGGTCAACCACCTGCAGCAGGCGCTGAAGGCCCAGTACATGTTCCACCGCGACAAGCAGTACGTGGTCACCAACGGCGAGGTCAAGATCGTCGACGAGTTCACCGGCCGCATTATGGAAGGCCGCCGCTACTCCGAGGGCCTGCATCAGGCCATCGAGGCCAAAGAGGGCGTGCTCGTGCGCGAGGAGAACCAGACGCTGGCCACCATCACCTTGCAGAACTACTTCCGTCTGTATGACAAGCTCTCCGGCATGACCGGTACGGCACTCACCGAGGATGCCGAGTTCCGCGAGATCTACAAGCTGCCCGTCGAGGTCATCCCCTCCAACAAGCCCGTGCAGCGTGTTGACCACGAGGACCTGGTGTACCGCACCATCCAGGCCAAATACAACGCCGTTGCCGACGACGTCGAGCGACGTCACGCCAAGGGCCAGCCGGTCCTGGTGGGCACCGTCTCCATCGAAAGCTCCGAGAAACTGTCGGCCGCCCTTACCAAGCGCGGCATCGCGCACGAGGTCCTCAACGCCAAGCACCACGAGCGCGAGGCCCATATCGTTGCCAGGCTGGTCGCTATGGCGCCGTGACCATCGCTACCAACATGGCCGGCCGCGGTACCGACATCTTGCTGGGCGGTAACCCCGACGAGCTGGTGCGCGAGCGCCTGGAGTACGAGGGCCTGACCATGGAGGACGTAACGCCCGAGCAGCTTGAGCAGTTTAACGCCGAGGCCAAGGAGACTTGCAAGGCCGAGCGCGAGCGCGTTCTTGCCGCCGGCGGCCTGACCGTTATCGGCACCGAGCGCCACGAGTCCCGCCGTATCGACAACCAGCTGCGCGGCCGTTCCGGCCGTCAGGGCGATCCGGGCGAGACCCAGTTCTACCTGTCGCTCGAGGACGATCTCATGCGTCTGTTTGGCGGCGACAAGATGGACCGCGTCTCCAAGATGATGGTCACGGCTGACATGGGCGACGATATGCCATCCAGCACAAGATCATCTCCAAGGCTGTCGAGAGCGCCCAGCACAAGGTCGAGAGCATCAACTTCTCCATGCGTAAGAGCGTCCTTGAGTACGACGACGTCATGAACAAGCAACGCCAGGTCATCTACGCCGAGCGCAATAAGATTCTGGACGGCAAGGATCTGACCGACCACATCACCGAGGTCATGCACGATACCGTGTACCGCTGCGTGCAGGAGTTCTGCACCAAGGACAGTCACGATGGCGAGCGCGACCTGGAGGGCCTGCGCAAGTGGGTTGTGGAGCTCACCGGCCACATCGATACGCCGAAGTTCCCCGACGAGGATTATGAGGCCCTAGCTGCCGATGTCCTGGCTTACGTAGAGAAGTGCTACAACATGAAAGCCGAGCGCTTGGGCGAGGACCTGATGCGCGAGCTCAACACCCAGGTCATGCTGCGCGTCATCGATACCCGCTGGATGAACTACCTGCAGGAGATGGACTACCTCAAGACCGGCATCGGCCTGCGCGGCTTTGGCCAGCGCGACCCGCTGGTCGAGTACAAGACCGAGGCCTACGGCGCGTTCCAGATACTCGTCGACACCATGTACGAGGATTACCTGCGCACGGTTCTGCGCATCGAGATCAAGGCTGCCCCGCGTGTCGTGGAGCACAAGGAGGAGCCCGCGCTCGAGGGTGCGCACTTCTCCGGTCCTGCCGAGGTCGATGGTGACAACGGCGACTCGGTGCTGCGCAAGCAGGCGCAGGTGCAGGCCCGCACGGCTGTCCAAGGCGGACCGGCTGCCGTCAACAACGGTGGCAAGGTGACGACCTACCGCAAGTCCGAGAGCGACGATCCGTACGTCAACGTGGGCCGCAACGACCCGTGCCCTTGCGGTAGCGGTAAGAAGTTCAAAGTACTGCCACGGCAGGAATCGTTAATGGCTGAGGCTTTAGAGGTAACGCCCGCCGAGCTGGACGCGTTTGCGGACCGGCTCGGTGAGGTTGAGTCGTACCTCCATTTGGACGAGAAGCGCACTCGCGTAACGGAGCTCGAGGCCAAAAGCGTCGCCCCGGGCTTTGGGACG